>FMJZ01103374.1_pt1 | contig 24199 bp, 19 predicted proteins | sample 1987881 | NCBI WGS metagenome assembly FMJZ01 (sample SAMEA4378227, study PRJEB15110) | soil metagenome | biome: soil; feature: Field; material: Soil | place: India | collected 2015-03-11 | depth 0 m
GCAGAATTGCGAGTAATGACTGTGTGGGGTGGTCAACAAAAGGAATACCTGGATCAAATGTTTGCCGAATATACTGCTTTGAATCCGGAGGTCAAGATTTCACATGAGTCCGTTGCAGGTACTGGTGCTGCGATGTACATAGAAGTGCTCAAAACACAAGCCGCTGCTGGTACTGCTCCTGATGTTTTCTTTAACTGGGGAGGTGAGCTATCAGGGTTTTTCGCCGATGCAGGATACTGTGAACCCTTGGATCAATATTTCGAAGAGTATGGTTGGAATAAGATTCTGATTCCATGGACTGTAGAAGCAGTTCGTCGGAACAATAAGATTTATGGTGTTCCCATTTGTTCCCATGCCATGACTTTTTGGTACCGGAAGGATCTATGGGACAAGCTTGGTCTTGCAGAGCCAAAAACCTATCAAGAATTAGAGGAACTTTGTGCCAAATCGAAAGCCGCTGGAATCTACCCTCTCTCTGTAGCAGGAAAGTATGGTTGGATGGTTATGCGTCTTTTAGATTATCTCCTTGAATATACTGCCGGTCCCGAGCTTCACGATAAACTGAACACCGCAGAGGAGAGCTGGAATCGTCCGGAGGTAGTACAGATGTACCAACTTTTCAAGAAATGGGCTGATGAGTGGATTGTTCCTGGATTCTTACAGGTGAGCCCGGATGATGCACGGATGCCCATGTATCAAGGTCAAGCGCTTATGGTTTTTGAGGGGAGTTGGATGGAAACGGTGTTCAAGCACGATGGTCAAGACGTGAACAATTTTGGATTCTTTTTGCACCCTACAGAACACAAACCGCTTCGTGTTTCAGGTTTTCCAGAGCAGTTTATGATCAACATTCAGTCAAAACACAAAAAAGAATCACTCGATTTTGTGAATTGGTTTATCCAGCCTGAAGTACAGCAAAAGTGGCTCGGAAGAGCCATTACCAGCACCTGTACCATTGGAGTCTATCCAGATCCCGCAGAACTTCCGAATACTTACAAGTTTAGGAAGGTCATAGAAGAACTTGAAGATGTATACCCTCCTACTGATCAAGCATTTCCACCCGAGCTCATGCATGCCTACTTTGAGTTCCAAGATTCTGTAGCTTTGGGAATGTTGACCCCTGAACAGGCTGCAGAGCAGATGCAGGAAGCAATTGAAAAGTATAAGAAAGAGCACGGTATAGAGGTATTTGGTTCGGCTCCAGGAATGAGATAAGGTTCAAAAAACCGTCCCCTTAAAAGGGGACGGTTTTTTTCTTTCTCGAGGTGAGGGTTTATGCCAAAAGGTTTGGCAAGATTTCAGAGGTTGTGGTCAACGTATTGGCTTCTTCTTCCTGCATTAGCCATTTACATCGTATTTCTTTTGTATCCTATGGTTTTTTCGTTCCTTATTAGTCTCTACCAATGGGATGGTTTGTCTCCCGTAAAGACTTTTGTAGGACTGCGAAACTATAGAGAATTTTTCCTGGACCCTGCCTCTCTCCTCGCTCTTAGGAATAACCTCATCTGGATGGCATTCATGTTATCCGTTCCGGTAACTTTAGGTTTAGTACTCGCCGTGATTCTTAACGGGAATGTTCCGGGTAGGACGACTTTTCGAGCAATCTTTTATTCTCCCGCAGTCTTACCACTTGTTGCCGTAGGTATCATTTGGTCGTGGATCTATAACCCCACGTTTGGCGCAGTGAATTCTTTCCTCCGACTTGTTGGTTTGCCAGGACTTGTTCGACCCTGGTTATCCGACCCTAAGGTTGCTTTATACTCGGTGATCTTAACCGGCATTTGGCAAGGAACTGGTTTCCCCATGCTTCTTTTCCTAGCAGGGTTGCAAACTATTCCGCGAGAGCTGTATGAAGCAGCAGAAATCGATGGCGCGAGTCGGATTCAGAGTTTCTGGTACATCACTATACCCTCACTTCGTGAGACCTTTGTCATAGTTGTTTCTATGCTTATGATTGGATCTTTGAAGGTCTTTGATCTGATATATGTCATGACCTGGGGAGGACCAGGACGTCTTACTCAGGTTTTGAGTACCTGGATGTACTTCAATACTTTTGTTTTTCACAAGGCTGGCTTTGGTTCGGCAATTGCCTGGGTTATCACAGCGGCCTCTTTGGGAGTAGCATATCCGTACATTAGGGCTATGTCGAGGCGCTGAGATCTGGAAAGGGGATAAACCATGAAAAAATACCTTCATTGGAAAGAAGCGGTTTTCTTGCTTATTTTGGCCTTCTTCTTCCTCTTTCCCTTTGGAATTGTTATTTTGACATCTCTCCGTACCCAGCAGGATGTCGTCAGCAAGGGGGTTTTTGCTCTTCCAGATAGCCTCCGTTGGAATAACTTTCCTGAGGCCTGGAGGATTGGAAAGTTTCGAGTTTACTACCGGAATAGCTTATTAGTAACCCTTATCAAAGTCCCTGCGGGGATTTTTGTGGCTGCTCTAGCTGCATACCCTCTGGCAAAATACCGTTTTCGGGTGCGAGATCCTCTGTTTGCTTTCTTCCTTTTAGGACTGGGGATTCCCATTAACATAGTTCTCTTGCCTTTGACCATTCTCTTGAAAAGGATTGGCCTTTTGAATACTTTGGGTGCACTCTTCTTTCCCTATATTGTCTTTGGGCTTCCCTTTCAAATTTTGGTCTTGCGGGGGTTTTTCCGAGGCATACCTGATGAACTTGTAGATGCAGCTCGCATTGATGGTTGTAGCGAGTTTCAGACTTTTTGGAGGATTATTCTGCCCCTGGGTACCCCTGCGGTCCTTGCTCTCTTTATTATTGACTTTCTTGCTACTTGGAACGAACTCTTGATGGCTTTGATCTTTATCCACTCGGATGAGTGGAAAACTGTGCCCTTGGGGCTTTTGTACTTTCAGGGACAATTTGCTTCTTCTTACCCCATTATCAACGCTGGGGTTCTCATCGCCATTCTTCCGGTTCTCGGGGTTTATATCCTGTTGCAGCGCTACTTTGTTTCAGGCATCACTGCTGGTGCCTTAAAGGAGTAGACTGAACTTGCACAAAGGGAGGCGAATCTATGAGTATCGAGAGGTTGGTAGAACGGGATAAATCTTTTCGGAGAAGCGTGTTCCTTGGTGATATTCCATCCTCCGAAAATCCCCGACGGGTGATTCTGAATACCGATGCTCACAATGAAATCGATGACCAGATGGCTATTGTCCATGCCCTTCTTTCTCCAGAGCTCAAAATTGAAGGCATTATTGCCGCCCACTATGGAACTCATACCCACCAGGATAGTATGGAGAAAAGTTACCAGGAGATTCAGCACCTTTTGAAACTCCTGGGAATGGAGAGAAAAGTCCCGGTTCTCAGGGGAGCATCTCTTGCCCTGGAAAAGCCCGATACTCCTCAGAAATCTGAAGGTGCCGAGTTCATCATTGAACGTGCAAGGTCTTCCCCTGAGCCACTCTATATTGCCTTTCTTGGCCCACTCACTGACATGGCCTCTGCATACCTTATGGCTCCAGAGATTGCTGAAAAGGCTGTAGTCCTCTGGATTGGAGGTGGTTGGTGGCCGACAGGAGGTCCAGAATTCAATGCTTTTAACGACTGGATGGGAGCTGATGTGGTCTTTGCCTCCAACCTCCCCTTTATCCAGTATCCCCGTTCAACGTACCGGATGATGCGGGTAGGAGTGGCTGAAATGGAGCACTTTGTCCTTGGGAGAGGGGCGGTAGGAGATTACCTTGTTTCCCTCTTCAAGACCTGGCGAGTGGAGACCCCAGGTCCCCGAACCTGGTGGGTGTACGGTGATTCTCCGGCTATCGGTACTCTGATTAATCCAGAATGGGGATACTACATCCAGCTTCCTGTCCCTCGGCTGAATCCTGATCTTTCGTACCGCCACGAATCGAAAAATCGGCGCATCGAAGTATGCGTAGAAGTCCAGGCAGGGGAAATTTTCAACGATTTCTTCCAGAAGCTCAACAAGTTTGCCAGCAACCTGGTTGTTGCATGAAAGTTCTTGTCATCGGTGGTACGGGAATCATTGGGTCTTTTGTGGTTCGGGCACTTCTTGAGAGGAAGTACTGCGTTACTGTCTTTTCCCGTGGTGTGACAAAAAGGGGCATCAACCTTGATCTCGAGGCCAGGTTCATACGGGGGGATAGGAGTGATCCCTCATCTCTTGGAAACCTTGCTGCACAGGGATATGACTGTGTGATTGACCTTGCCTGCTTTGAACCTGGTGACGCTTCGAAGGCGTTAGAATTTTTTAAAGGAAAGGTCAATCAGTATATCTTCGTAAGTACTGTCGATGTGTACACCAAGCCTGCCAGGACCTACCCTGTGGATGAGAATGCCGAAAGAAAGCCCAGGCCCTCTTTCCCCTACGCTCTCAAAAAGTTCCAGTGCGAAGAAATCTTTTCTGGTGCACACGTTGAGAAAGCTCTGACTCTTACCGTTTTTCGCCCTGCCCATACCTATGGGGAAGGAGTAACACCACTTCTTGAGGTCTTTGGCTGGGGAACATATCACCTGGACCGCCTTAGGAAAGGGAAACCGGTCATTCTCCATGGAGATGGTAATGCTCTATGGAGTTCCTGCTACGCTGCAGATGTGGCCGAAGCCATTGTTTCGGCAGTTCTCAACGAGAAAGCCTATGGAAAAGCATACAATCTTGCCAGCGAAGAGATCATGACCTGGCGTGGACTCTATGAAACTGTTGCTGAACTCCTTGATGCACCTTCTCCCTACTTTGTGTCTATTCCTGCTTCGGTTCTTGGGCTCGTTTTCGGTCCAAAGGCCCACTGGTGTGTGGAAAACTTTCAGTATTCTAATGTTTTCTCGGTGGAACGGGCGAAAAAGGACCTGGCCTTTTGTTCTAGGACTTCTTTCCAAGAAGGGGCAAAACGGTGCCTCGAATGGTTGATGACCCATGGTGGGTTTAGAGATAGTAGTTCTCAAGAATTTGCCTTTTATGATGAGTTTTTGCAAAGCTGGACTTCTGCAGTAGCTTCTTTAAAGACATGTCATTTATAATTTTAGAAATTGGGGGTGAAACAGGTGTCTTCTCTTGCCATTACTCCTTCGAAGAATTTCTTCCTTCGGGACGGAACCCCTTTTTTCTGGCTTGCTGACACGGTTTGGAGTGCCTTTACCAACGTCACAAAAGACGAGTGGCATGAGTATCTAAAGTACCGGCGTCTCCAGGGGTTCAATGTGTTGCAGATCAACGTTCTTCACCAGTGGGATGCAAGTACTCCGCACCTTCGTTTCCCTTTTAGGAGGGATGCTCAGGGGAATTACTCTTCTTTTGAGCTGGATGAAGATTACTTTGCCTTTGCTGAGGAACTCCTTGAGGTAGCTACTGATTTCGGGCTTATTCCCGCTCTGGTGCTCCTTTGGTGTAATTTTGTTCCTGATACCTGGGGAGCGAAGCGTGGTATTAGTCCGGTTATGCCCCTTAAAACTGTTGAAAAGTACCTGCAGTTTGTCATACCCCGCTTTGCTCGTTTCGATCCAATCTTCATCATCAGTGGGGATACCGATTTTGGTTCTTCAAAAACCGTGGAATATTATCTGAAGGCCCTGGAGATTGCGAAGGGCCTTCTTCCCTCATCCCTCACTACCCTTCACCTTCAGCCTCATGCAGTACTGCCAGAGGAGATCGTCGCTTCTCCGCACCTTGACTTCTATATGTACCAGTCAGGACATATGAAATCAGAGCAAAACCTTCCCTATGTCCTTGCGAAGCGCTGCCTGGAATATAGTGTTAAGCGTCCTATTGTGAATGGCGAACCCTGTTACGAGGGGCATCCATATGGATTTACAAAAGAGGGCCGCTTTCGGACTTTTGACGTTCGGAAAGCAATCTGGCAGAGTTTGCTTTCTGGAGCTAGTGCTGGAGTAACCTACGGGGCCCATGGCATCTGGTGCTGGCATCGGGAGGGAGCCGAGTTTAAAGGGGTGGAATTCTCGGGAGAACCCTTTGAATGGAGGATAGCCCTCTCTTTTAACGGTGCCTGGGAAGCAAGTTTTGCAAAGTTTGTTTTTGAGCGCTTTGAGCTCTTTGGCCTTGAGTCAGCGAATGACCTTCTTGTGGGTGTACCCGAGGAGATTCGTTTTGGAATGACTTCAGATCGGAAGCGTTTTGCCCTTTATGCACCTTTAGCTCAAACAGTGACTGTGTCCTTTGACCTTCGGGAATATGATGTTTTTGGAGTGGATCTTGAGCAAAAGCGGTTCTTTACTCCCTTGTTGCGTTTTGAGGAGGGCTCAGCAACTTTTCTCATGCCGCCTCTCCACAGTGATGTACTTTTTGTGGGTGTTCGGTGATGGGAATAAATTTCTCTAGTTGAAATTTAAAGCATAATGTGGTATTCTCTTCTAAGGATTGAGGAAGCTGTCTATGCGTCCGGCGCCTGATAATGACCTTGTAGTTCGAGTAGCATGGCTCCACTATATCGAGGGGTACAATCAGAGTGACATTGCCGACATGCTCCGGCTGTCTCGCCCGAAAGTCACACGCCTTCTTGACCGGGCACGAAGGCAAGGTATTGTAAAATTTTTCATTAAAGCTCCTGAAGCTAACCTCTTCTCTCTGGAGAAGAGACTGAAGGAAACCTTTGGGCTCCAGGACGCTGTTGTAGTTCCCACAGGAAAGAACGATGAGGAGACAGTCGAGAATATCGGCATCGGTGGGGCCATGTACTTTGCTCAGAATGTGAAGAAGTGGCGTCTTGTAGGCTTCAGCTGGGGAAAGACTTTGAGAGCCTTTGCAGAGAATCTCTTCCCGGTCGACGAGGTCAAAGATATTCGCTTTGTCAGTCTTGCCGGTGGTCTCACCCTCGGAGCCTTCATGAACCCCTTTAACATTGGTGAGCGCCTTTCTCTTACCTTCAACGGCCAGTGCTACTACATCCATGCGCCAGAAGTGGCCGAGAGCCCTGAACTTCGGGATCTTTACCTCTCTGAACGCGTGAACCGGAAAACCTTCGAGATGGCCAGGCAGGCAGAGTGTTCGCTTCTGGGTATCGGTGTTGCTGATGCCGAACGTTCCACTTACATCCAGGCAGGGTTTATCGATCGCCAGGATATGGAGCTCATTCGGAGGAAGGGTGGAGTAGGAGACATTCTGGGAGAGTTCTTTGACATAGAGGGACGGATTCTTGACCTTGAACTTCACCAGCGAACCATTGCTCTTCCCCTTGAGGAACTCCGGCATATGCCGAACGTCATTGGTCTTGCAGGGGGGCAGTACAAAGTGGAGGCCATCCTTGGGGCTCTTCGAGGAAGGTTCATCAAGATTCTTGTAACTGATGAGGACACTGCCCAGGAAATCCTGAAGAGAAAGGGGTTAGGGAAGTCTTGAGAGCACTAGTATTCTTGGAACCGGGCAGGATGGAAATTCAGAGTGTCCCAGACCCTGTGTGTACCGATCGAGGCATGATTGTGAAGGTCGAGGCATGTGGGATCTGTGGCTCGGACCTTCGGACATTCCAAAGCGGCCATCCTCGGGTTACTCCTCCCTGGGTTATTGGGCATGAAGTGGCTGGTGTTGTAATCGAGGTAGGAAAAGAGGTAAGGGATTTCCAGGTGGGAGACCGTGTTGCTGTGGCTCCTCCGGTGTACTGTGGGAAGTGCTGGTACTGTAAAAGAGGCATTTATTATCTCTGTGTCAACCAGCGGGAAATCGCTCAGGCATGGCCTGGTGGATTTGCCGAGTACATGGCTATTCCTGAGGAAGCATTGGCTTTCGGAAGTATCCACCGAATTCCTGATGGCCTCTCTTTTGAAGAAGCGGCGATTTCGGAACCAGCTTCATCCTGTGTCAATGCCCATGAGATTGCAGGGACATCTCTTGAAGATACAGTTGTTATTATCGGAGCAGGACCTATCGGTTGCTTTCACGTAGAGATTGCCCGGGCTCGAGGGGCAAGGAAAATCGTCCTTATGGATGTTCTCGAGTCAAGGCTTGAGCTTGCTCAAAGATTTGCACCAGACCGCCTCATTCAGAACGTCTCAGAGTCAAGAGAATACATTAACGAGGTAAGAGAACTCACCGATGGGCTTGGGGCTTCCGTTATTGTTGTTGCCTGCCCCTCAGGGGAAGCTCAGCAGGACGCCCTGGCTATGGCAGCAAAAGGCGGTCGGATACTTCTCTTTGGAGGATTACCCAAGGACCATAGCCAGGTTCTCTTCGACAGTAACCTTATCCATTACCAAGGACTTCACGTTATTGGCGCAACGACATTCTCTCCTAAGCATCACCAGATTGCCCTTCAGATGTTTGCCCAGGGGAAGATCCATGCTAAGGAGTACATCACCCATGTCTTACCCCTTGAGCGTTTTGTGGAAGGCATTGAGGTGCTTCTCCAAGGCGAGGCACTAAAGGTGGTTTTAAAGCCGTGAGGGAGGTCTTTATTTCAGCATCCCTTGCCTGTGCCGATTTTGGGTATCTTGCTGATACCATGCGGAAGCTCGAAGAAGTAGGAGTTGCCTTCTTTCACTTTGATGTTGTTGATGGTCATTTTGCCCCTACTTTTATTGTGGGACCTCCGGTGCTTGCTTCTTTACGGAAGTATTCCCAGATTCCCTTTGAAGCGCATTTAGCTTGCTGGCAGCCAGAGCGTTACATTGAGCAATTTGTAGAAGCAGGGGCAGACTATATTGCATACCACCTTGAAGCTACTGAAAAGCCTGAGTCTCTTGCTGATACAATTCGTGAGAAAGGTGCACGACCAGTGCTTGCCCTTTGTCCGGAAACACCGGCCGAAGCGGTTTCGGATGCACTTCTTGAGAAAGTCAATATGGTCCTCGTGTTAACTGTTCACCCAGGATTTGCAGGACAGAAATTCATCCCAGAAACGGTGGGAAAAATCCAGAAACTTGCGCAGCGAATACGGTTTCTTCGAACACACTGCCTCATCGAGGCCGATGGAAACATCTGTGAAGATACGGTACCCAACGTCGTCCGAGCTGGGGCAAGGGTCCTTATTGGGGGTACATCGGGCCTTTTTCGCAAAGATTGGAGTTTTGGGGAATCAGTGGCAATTCTGAAAAGACAGGCATATGATACCCCGGAGGAAGAAGTAATGATGGGGACACAGCCATAAAAGTGAGGAGGCATCGAGAAATGACACAGATTTTTGGGCTTATCGTAGGGAATCGTGGATTCTTTCCTGATGCTTTGGCAGCGGCAGGAAGAGAGCGGATGCTTAGGGTACTCGAAGAGGAAGGCTTTGAGGTGGTATGCCCCTCTCCAGAAGACACAAAACTTGGGACTGTAGAGATCTGGGAAGATGCAAAAAAATGCGCGGAACTCTTTCGAACACATGCTGACCAGATTGATGGCATCATTGTAACCCTTCCAAATTTTGGCGACGAAAAGGGAGTAGCTAATACCATTCGTTTAAGCGGCCTTGAGGTGCCAGTTCTTGTACATGCTTTCCCAGATGATCCAGAACACCTTGATCTTGCGGGAAGAGGGGATGCCTTCTGTGGAAAGATTTCAGTGTGTAACAATCTCGTTCAGTTTGGTATACCCTTTTCCCTCACCCAGTTCCACACAGTATGGCCTGAGGAAGAAGCTTTCCGTCAAGACCTTCGCTGGTTTGCCCAGGTGTGCCGAATCGTCCGAGGTTTGAAAAATCTTAAGATCGGAGCCATCGGAGCACGTCCTGCAGCCTTTAACACCGTGCGTTTTTCAGAAAAGATTCTTGAGGAATATGAAATATCGGTGGAGACTATTGATCTTTCCGAAATCTTTAGGATGATGGAGAAAGTGTCCAATAAGGAAGTAGAACAAAAACTTGAAGAAATCCGTTCCTACTGCGACGTAAGCACTGTTCCTGAGGAAAAACTCCGTATCATGGCAAAGTTTGCCTTTGTAGTTGACCGCTGGATGCAAGAGAATGACCTTAAGGCAACGGCTATCCAGTGCTGGACATCAATGGAGCACACCATTGGCATTACACCCTGTGCTGTCATGAGTATTATGGGCGAGAAGCTCTTCCCCTCAGCTTGCGAAGTAGATGTTATGGGTGCTTTGAGTATGTACATCCTGCGTCTCGCTTCGGAGAAACCCTCAGCACTTGTAGACTGGAACAATAACTTTGGCAATGACCCGGAAAAGTGTGTTCTCTTTCACTGCGGAAACTATCCAAAGTCGGTCTTTGCACAGATGGAAATGCGATACGCTGATGTTATTGGCGCAACTGTAGGTTTTGAAAACGCTTATGGGAGCTGTCGGGGCAACATCAAGCCTGGACCATTCACCTTCCTGCGGCTTTCAACAGATGACAAACAAGGAGCTCTTAAGGCCTACACCGGAGAAGGAGAAATCACCCAGGATGTAGCCAAAACCTTTGGTGCCTGGGGTGTAGCTCGTGTTCCGAGATTACAGGAATTGCTCCAGTTTATCTGCAAGAAAGGCTTTGAGCATCATGTAGCGATTAATCTCTCCCAGGTAGCTTGTGCTGTTTTTGAGGCTCTCTCCACATACTTCTGTGTTGAAGTGTACCATCACTTTTGAAGCTTGGGGGCGACACAGTGGCTGCATACCTTCTGGGTATAGACTATGGAACTGGTGGAGGTAAAGCCTGCCTCATCGATGCCGAAGGCAAGGTTCTTGCCTATGCCTTTCGCGAATATCCCATTATTATTCAGCAGGCTGGCTGGTCAGAACACGATCCAAGCCTATACTGGAAGATTGCCTGCGAGATTGTTCAAGAATGTATCGCGAAAGCAAAAATTCAGCCAGGACACATTCGAGGAGTTGCTGTCTCATCGGCACTGCCCAACCTCGTCATGGTCGACAAAGACGGTAACCCGATCCACCTTGCATACAATCTTATGGATCGGCGAGCAGTGAAAGAGGTTTCTCGCCTTAAGGCGACAATCGGTGAAGAAAAGATGTTTTCCCTTACTGGGAATCCTGTTGATGACCACCCCATGCTTGTCAATCTCCTTTGGGAGAAAAATAATCGTCCCGAGTCCTTTCAAAAAATCGCTCATACCCTGACAATTGATGGGTTTATTAACCTGAAGCTTACCGGAAAGCCCACAGTAAATCTTGGTTCAGCGGCATTCTATGGAGTGGCATGGGATATTCGTAAGCACACCTTCGACAGGGATATCCTGCGAGAAATAGGCCTTCCTCTTGACATTTTCCCGCCGGCATACTCTTGCGAAGACATTGTTGGTGTGGTCACCAAGGAAGCCGAAGAAAGGACAGGTATTCCTGCAGGGACCCCAGTGTGTGCAGGTGCGGTGGACTTCTGCGTGAGCTGTGTAGCAAGTGGCACAATTCATGAAGGAGACATCCAAATGAATCTCGGGACCTGTGGGAACTTTGGCATCGTTCACAAGACGACGAATTTCCTTAGGGAAATGCTTGTCTGTCCCCATGCGGTAGAGTCACGGACAACATACGTAACCATTCCAACGACAATGACTGGGGGACAGCTTATGCGGTATGTTCGGGATGCCCTGTCTCATTTTGAGGTTGAAATTGAGAGGATTATGGGTGTCAATGTGTATGATCTTCTCAATCTCGAGGCTGAAAGAGTTTCTCCTGGAAGTGATGGCCTGATTGCTCTTCCCTACCTCATGGGAGAGCGGACCCCAATTTGGGATCCCCATGCTCGGGGTGTACTCTTTGGACTATCTCTCTCCCATACCAAGGGACATATCATAAGAGCCCTAATGGAATCGGTTGCCTATGCCCTGTATCACAATTTTGAAATCGTACAGGGTGCAGGATGGAAGGTCAATATTCCCATTGTCTTCAACGAGGGAGGGGCTCGGAGCAGGCTCTGGCGACAGATTATTACCGACGTTTTTGGGATTCCTACGGTTTTTCTTAAGAATCGAGCTGGTGCTCCTTACGGAGGGGCAATTCTTGCTGGGGTTGCGACTGGAGAATTTCAGGATTTTTCAGTGGCTAAGCAGTGGGCAGAGTACGTGGATCGCCTCGAACCATCCCCAGAAAACCATGAGATATATATGGAGTACTATGAGCTTTACCGAAGGCTCTACGAACATCTCAAGGGTGATTTCCAGGAACTTGCCCGTCTCAGAGAAAGATACGTGAAAGGAGAGTGATGCTCATGAAGCTTTCGTATAACATTCTCGTTTTTGGCGGTGAACCGATGGAAAGAAGCATTGCTCGTCTTGGCCGTTTCAGATAAGGCGTTGTCGAATTTGTAGGAGAACCAGACCAGTATGACTTTGCTGAGGTACGAGTACTCTCGAAAAAATATGGTATCCAGGCAGATTCTATTTGCAACATCTGGACGAAAGGCCGGGACTTTACAAGTGCTGACCTGAAAGTCCGAGAAAGTGCTGTACGATACACCAAGTCAACTATCGATATGGCAGAACAGATTGGAGCCAATGTGGTAATCGTTGCGCCCACTGCAAACGTGCGCATTGTCAGAGAACTTCCGGAAGAAGAGGAATGGAAGTGTGCTACCGAGGGCTTACAAGAATGTGGTCGTTACACGCGACCCAAGAGGGTAACTCTTGTGATTGAGCTCTGGAATTGCTTTGAGACGTACCTTATCAATCGCCTGGAACAAGCCATAAATTTGGCAAAAGCTGTGAACCTTCCCAATGTGAAAATCATGGGGGACCTTTTCCACATGAATATTGAAGAGGCAAATATATCCCAAGCTATCCGGAATGCCCAAGGGTGGCTTGTACACATGTACGCGGCGGACAACCAGCGAAATCTCCTAGGGAAAGGATACCTCGATTGGCCAGCGATTATCCAGGCTCTTAAGGGCATCAACTTCAATGGATATTTTGTCCTCGAGTACATTCCGCCCATGCAGATCTATATTTTGCCTTTCGTAAAGCTGCGGACGAATCAGTGTACGATGAGCATGCCCGGTATGCTATAGAGTTTATTAAAAAACTCCTGTAGTACTTGAGCTCCAAAATGGAAACCCGATGAAGGCTATCATTTTTATCGACTGTTTTTTCACAAGGGAAGTTTTCGAAAGGGCCATATTGGGGATTTCCTTTTGGCAAAACACGCATCGCGTGTATTTTGATGTAGGATGGCCCCGGGTTCCCTTTTCCTGTGACGAGAAGCTCAGGGAGTTTGTCCCATACCCGGAAGAAGCTTTGCATGAGATCCAGGATGCCGTAATCCTTATTACGCAAATGGGACTTGTGGATGAGCAGTTACTCTCTTGTGCCTCTTCTCTTCGGGTGGTCGGATGTCTTCGGAGCGGGCCGGTAAATGTCGACAGGGAAGCTTTGGCGCGAAGAGGCATTCCGCTCTTTGTTGTTCTTGAGAGAAGCGTGGAAGCAGTTGCCGAATTTACTATAGGACTTTTCATTGTTGCTCGTCGGAAAATTCTCCAAGCTTGCGAGGAGGCGAAAAGAGGCGTATGGAGTCAGGATTTGTACTTCACTCACAAGTTTGCCCCACCTTCTCTTTTAGAAACCATTGTCGGACTTATTGGTTTTGGTTGCATTGCTCGAAGGGTGACAGAACTCCTTAAACCGTTCCGAGTTCAAGAAATTTTGGCGTATGATCCATATGTCGATCAGGAGATTATGACGCAGTACGGCGTTACAAAAACAGCTCTTGAGGATCTTCTAGTGAACTCAGACATTGTTTCTCTCCATGTCCGCTATACGGGATCGAATAGGAAAATGCTTGGCGAGCGGGAATTCTGCCTTATGAAACCGGGTTCAATCTTTATTAATACGGCTCGGGGTGAGCTGGTAGATGAGGAAGCGCTCTACGAGGCACTTAAGCGGGGTCGACCTGCTTTTGCCTGCATTGATACCTTTTGTCACGAACCTTGGGAGGGGAGGCATCCTTTCGCGGAACTTGACAACGTTCTTCTGACACCCCATATTGCTGGTGCTTCTCGAAGCACTGTTGAGGTAGGGGCACGAGAAGTCGCAGAGCGTATCGCAGCATATTTTGGAGACCAACATAGGTAGGATGAAGCCGAAGGGAGGGAAAAAAGTGTACTTTATTGGCCTTGATGTTGGTACAACCCGTTGCAAAGCGGGAATTTTTGACCAAGAAGGTAACCTTATTTGCGGGGCTTCCCGAGAATACGGGTACTCAAGTCCTGTTCCAGGATGGGCAGAGCAGGATCCGGAGGAGGTTTGGCGGGCTGTACAGGATGTGCTTCGCAAGGTTTCCCAGGAAGCCAGGGTACAACCGGAGGCTCTTGCTGTTTCTGCCCAGGGGGAGGCGGTGATTTTTCTTGACACAGAAGGTCGTGCACTTCGTCCTGCTATTTTGGGAATGGACATGCGAGCAAAAAGCGAGAGCGAGGAACTTGCAGAGCGCTTTGGGGAAGAATTTCTCTTAAACATGGCTGGTGTTCCAGTACATCCCCTCACAAGTGCTGCAAAGACACTGTGGGTACGTAAGAATGAACCCGATACATTCGCAAAAAGTGCACGGATTTTCTGTTACGAAGATTTCATTCTCTGGAAGCTTGGGAGATGTGCTGCCATCGATTACTCCATGGCAAGTAAGACCTTGCTTTTTGATCGCCATGCAAAGCAATGGTCTCAGGAAATTTTGGAGTATATCGGTCTTTCCCCATCACAGCTTGCTACACCTTTTCCTTCCGGGCGGTTTGTTGGAACCATCTGCAGAGATGTTGCGATGTCTTTGAGTCTTCCAGAATCCTTGAAGCTCGTTACTGGAGGTCATGATCAGTGCTGTGCTGCTCTTGGTGCAGGATCTACAGTGCAGGATATTGCTTTTGACAACGCTGGAACAGCTGAGGTCTTTGGTATCCCCGTACAAGATGGAGACCTTGTGCTTCGAATTCAGCCTCATACCTTTTCCTGCTACAACCACGTATTACCGGGGAAGTTTCTTCTTGCAACGCTAAACCAGACTGCAGGGCTTTTCCTCCGCTGGTATCGAGACACCTTGGGGCAGCACCTTCTTGCAAAGTATCCAGACCGCAACCCCTATGAAGTTCTTATCGAGAGAGCTTCTCCTGAACCGTCACGTGTGCTTGCCTTGCCTCATCTTGTAGGCAGCGGGACTCCCTGGATCGACTCTCGTTCAAAGGCAGCCTTTGTGGGGATAACTCTGGCGACAACCGAAGGAGAGATCATTCGAGCGATTCTTGAGAGCGTGGTTTTTGAACAAAAACTCAACGTTGAGCTATTCGAGGCACAGGGGGTAACTTTTAGGGAGATTCGAGTGACTGGTGGATGTTCCCGTTCCCCTCTATGGCTTCAGATTCGGGCGGACATTTTTGGTAAGCCGGTGATTACCCTTGCATGCGAAGATGCCAGCGTCCTTGGTGCAGCTATCCTTGCAGCCTGTGAGAGTGGTGCATACGCTTTGCCCGAGGACGCGGCTCAAACCATGGTCCGGGTAAAAGACGTCTGGGAACCGGACAGAAACCAGCATGAGGTTTATAAAGAGCGGTTCTCTGTGTACCGGGATTTATACGCTGCTTTGCAAGCGATCAATCGTCGTATCGGGTAGAAAGGGGTGTCACTATGTACAGGCTTTTGCAGGAGCTCGAGAAGCGAGAGGCAGAGAAACAGTACATTCAGGTTGGTCTTGTGGGTTGTGGACAGATGGGAAGCGGTATGGTGAACCTAACATACAAAATGCCTGGTCTTCGGATTACAGCCATTGCTGATCTTGAGGTTGAGCGAGGTATAAGGGCCTTCCAGGAAGTTGGCTATAAGGACGAGGACATTGTTGTTACCGAGCGTGTACAGGAAGCCCAGAAAGTCTTGGAAAAGGGTCGGGTCGTGGTCACTCCTTTGAGCACACTCCTTCCTAAAGTTGCAACTTTGTCTGCTCTTGTTGAGGCTACTGGTTCACCTGAAGTCGGTGCTCAAGTGGCCTGGGAAAGCATTCTCAACGGTAAAAATATTGTTATGCTTAACGTCGAAACGGATGTCACCGTAGGATGGTTTTTGAAGCGTGTTGCAGACAAGGCTAACGTCGTATACACTGTGTCTGCCGGAGATGAGCCTGGTGCTGTTATCGACCTCTATCGTTTTGCAAAAGTCCTCGGGTTTCAGGTCGTCTGTATCGGGAAAGGGAAGAATAACCCTGTCGACTTCTTTGCTACTCCCGATATGTGCAGGGAAGAAGCTCTTCGTAAAGGGATGAATCCTAAGATGCTTTGCGCATTTATTGACGGAACAAAAACCATGGTCGAAATGGCTGAAGTCTCAAACGCCACAGGAGCTCTGCCAGATATTCCGGGAATGCATGGAACAAAAGTGGATGTTTCTGAGCTTGCAAAAGTCTACATCCCGAAAAAGGATGGGGGCCTTTTTGAGAAAGATTTTGTCGTGGATTACTCAACAGGCAGGGTTGCTCCTGGGGTTTTCGTTATTTTCACCACAGATATACTCCATCTTCGGCAGGACCTAAAGTTCTACGCCATGGGCGATGGCCCATACTATACCCTGTACCGTCCGTATCACCTGTGTAGTTTTGAAACGCCCATTTCAGTAGCAAAAGCTTGTCTTTTTGGCGAACCCACGATTAACTCTGTGTCCCTGAACTCAGAGGTTGTTGCCGTTGCTAAGCGAGATCTCTCTCCAGGGAACATCATTGATGGAATCGGAGGATTCGATGTCTTTGGGAAAATCTACACCCTTGCAGAGGCCCGGGCAAAGCAGGCAGTTCCCATAGGCATTGTTCAGAGAGCAAAAGTGCTCCGACCAGTAAAGAAGGGCGAGGTTCTGACATACCAGGACGTGGAGCTCGATGAGAGTTCCTTCGTAGCCCAACTTCGCAAGATTCAGGACATCCTTGTCGCCCAAGAGGAGAGAATCAGAGCGTGAGAATCGCTATTGGTTCTGATCATGCTGGTTTTGCTCTCAAGGAGAAAGTCGCTGTAAAGCTCCGTGAGGGACATCACGAAGTCTTTGACCTTGGGGTCTATGCTCCTGAGCCTACGGGAGTAGGCCCCTTTGCTCGTGCTGTGGTCCACGAGGTTCTTGGCGGAAGGGCCGACCGGGGTATCCTTATCTGCGGTACTGGCGGTGGCATGTCCATTATGAGCAACCGGTACCCAGGTATTCGAGCCATCCTCTGTTTCGATGAATTTACTGCTGAATACGCTCGCCGGCACAACGATGCCAATGTTCTTATTCTCGGAGCCCGAATTACTCCGGAAGACTTGGCCCTTCGCCTTGTAGGCATCTTTCTTACCACACCTTTTGAAGGGGGTAAGTATGCTGAACGCCTCGAGTACCTTGAGGTTATTGAAAAGGATGTTTGGAAAGTGCTGCGGGAGCGTTTTTCCCAAGCTACCTGAACTACACCTTAAGCAACATAGATGATCCCCTTAATGAATCCCTTTGGCTTTGTTTCAAGATCAGTAAAAGCTTGATCAACCTGGTCAAGACTGTATCTGTGGGTAATAAGGGGTTCCATTGTTATCTTGCCCGCTTTTAGAAGGTTAAGACCTCTCCGCATGCAATCCATTTGGAAATCAACTCGCCTTTCATGGGCATTAACGACACTTATGGCTTTCCAGTTCCAAAGTTGCATATCGATAGTCCTTGGGCCGTCCTGGTGGTACCCCACGATAGAGAGAGTTCCATGTTCCCTGACAATCTCGCTTGCCAGGGTTAGGGCGGCCTGAGTTCCTGAGGCCTCCACCGCAACGTCTACTCCAAAACCCCTCCCCAGGTTCTCCCAGTGAACCATTTTTAATCTGGATGGAATCTCTTGGGGTATATACACTTCATCGGCTCCTAAAGATTTCGCAAGTTCCAGGGCTTCTTCTCTGGTGTCCACAGCGATAATCCTTGCCGGTCCTCTAAGGCGAATAGCCTGAAGGGTAAGTAAGCCCATAAAACCAACTCCAACTATAGCTACTGTGTCCCCGAGTTCTAAGGGAGTTCGCCTTACCGCACTAATAACACAGGAAAGCGGCTCGCCAAGGGCAAATTCATAAGGTACTCCTTCAGGAACAGGAACAAGATGAGTATGAGGAGCTACAGCGTACTCGGCAAAACCCTGGGAGACAAGGCCTGTGACTACCATTTGAGGACGAGAGTCCTCAACCTCTTCTCCAACTTCAACTACTTCTCCTACCACTTCGTGGCCCATTTTCCAAGGTAAAGAAGGAGGATTTTTCCAGGGTCCGTGAAGTTCCGAAGCACAGACACCACACACTCTCACCCGGATGAGGACATCCTTTGGACCAATGGTTGGTATGGGGGCCTCCCACACTTCGCTTTTTCGGGGCTGGATAAGAACAGACTGTTTCACTGGTCTTCACCTCCCCAGAAGATCTCGAACTGATAATCCCCGGAACCAATTTCAAGCACGATGGAGGATCCCTGTGCATTCCCTCTCCTTATCCCAGAGGCATTCCCCACGTAGTGGCCTTTTTTCCAAATTATGCAGTCGCTTTCCTTGATAGTAACCGCCTGCAAGTTCCTCTGGTCTGCAGGTATATGGACTTGAGCAGTAACATTCCAGGGAATTGTAACATTCACAGTGAGCCTGTCCGGGGTCTTTCTCCAACTTGATCGAATGAGGCCCTTTACGGTTTTGAGGGAGCAATCGACAAAGTCTAAGTCTTCAGGAATGTAAGGTTTGATGATAACACAGCCGAAGCCAGGTTCTTTTTCATCGGGGATAATACCACCAAGGGTCTTGAAAAACCATGCACTGATTGTAGCGTTCATAGGGTGACAATGAGAAGCCATTTGAATCTGCGGACCACTCGTAACGTACTCCCACCGTTCCCACGTGGTGGTCGCTCCTTGTACCACCATGTATCCCCAGCTAGGATACGTTGTTTGGGTTGCAAGTGCGTACGCAACATCAGCAAAGCCTGATTCAGTAAGCGCATCCACAACGTATTTAGAGCCAATGTTCCCTGTAGCTAAGTGTCTCTTTCGCTTTTCTACGACTTCTTCGACGAAGTTCTTCAGAACGTCCTCCCTATCTCTTTCAGGCACTATACCTAGGAAGAGAGGTAACGCATAGCAGGTCTGGCTTCCAGTGGCATACTTTTTCGTTTCACGGTCAAAAAATATTCGATTGATTGACTCCTTCATCCTCGTGGCAAGTGTGATGTACTCATCTTCTTCCTCTTTTTTCCCAAGAACTTTGGCTATCTTTGCGAGAAGGAGGATGCCGTAGTAAAAGAGACACGTAGAAACAAAGGTGCCTGGTGTTGTAGCTGAAACGGCACTCGCCCCTATGCTTCCGGGTACTGCTTCAGGCAACGGAGGAGCCCAATCACCATAGTAGCTATATTGGACAATTCCGTTTTCATCTCTGGACTTCTCGAGATAGGCTATCCATTGCCGAAGACCCTCATAGTGCTTTTCGAGAATGCGACGATCACCGTAGAAAACATAGAGAAGCCAGGGTACGAGTAAATAACTCATTGCTACAGGATCAGCGGGCTTTCGACCGTACCTCCTGAAAGGGGCTGTGTCTGCAATGGCTCCAGTAATAGGGTCCTGGGTATCCTTGATATCGTCCATCCATTTAGTGTAGAGGAGAGCCAGATTAAAATTGTATAGAGCAGCTTCAGCCCGTACTGTCATATCATTGAGCCATCCCAATCGCTCATCTCGCTGGGGGCAATCTGTTGGGATTCCGTGAAGGTTATTTGCCTCTGTCCAGAAAGCATTTTGCTGGATTTTGTTAAGGATTTCGTTGCTACATCGAAAGTTTCCTACTTGTTCTACAGAGGAACGAACCACCCTCCCAATTACATTCTCGTGGGTAGGTTTTCCAGGGAAACCCTCAACCTGAACGTACCGGAATCCATGGTAAGTAAATCTTGGTTCGTAAATTTCGACCCCTTCCCCCCTGAGGATGTAGACGTCCGTGGCTTTAGCAGTCCTGAGGTTCTCTTGGTTAACCGTTCCATCTTCGTAAAGGAGTTCGGCAAACCTCATGGTGACTTTGGTGCCTCGAGGACCCCGAACTGTAAGCCGTACCCAGCCCGAGAAATTCTGGCCAAAGTCAAAAACGTATATACCAGGTTTCGGGGAAGTGATATTCACTGGCTCTATGTCTTTTATAACCTTTATGGGTTCTAAGATTTGAGAAACCATAATTCCTCCTGGTGGCTCGGCAATAATCGAAGGAAACCATTCGCTCGGGTCCATTCTGTAACCAGGCATATCCCAGCCAGGTTTCTCAAGGCGCGCGTCATATGTTTCTCCATTGTACACGCTGTTTTCAAGTATAGGACCATTAACAGTAACCCAGAAATCCCGGCCACTTGTAATGCATTTCTTAACGCCGTTTTCAAGAGTAATGTATAGCTGAAGGATGAATTGTGGGAGAGGATGCATCATTGTTTGAGAGTAGGCGAACCATCCGTTTCCCAAGATAACCCCGATTGCATTCAAACCTTCCCGAAGATATGATGTTACGTCGTAGGTAGCGTAGAGGACACGTTTTGTATAGTCCGTCCAGGCAGGATCAAGAACATGGTCACCTACTTTTTCGCCATTTATTCTCAGCTCATAGTATCCTAAGCCGGAAATATATGCTCTTGCTCGTATAGGCTTCTTTTCGAGGAAGAATTCCTTTCTAAACATTGGTGCAGATGGCCTTTCCAAGACGACAGGCGGGGTGATCCACACACTTTTCTCCCACTCTTCCTGCGTGAGGAAAGCCGTTTCAAACCATGCAGGGGCGCTGTAAGAACTTGGAAGCCCTTCTTCATTCCAAACTCGGACTTTCCAATAGTACCTTGTTCTGCTCTGTAAAGGTTCTCCTGCATATGGGATATTTGTGGATGCTCTTCCTTCCACCTTACCTGAGTCCCACATGTCGCCTGTGTCACTTTGAAGAGCCTCAAGGGTTCTAGCAACGAGAATCTGGTACGCTTTCTGATAACTCCCTCGCCTTGGGGTGGAAATTTTCCAGGAAAATCTCGGGCAAGGTGTATCTATTCCGAGTGGGTTTAGCCTGTACTCACAGAGTAACTGCTCAAAAGATAGAAAGCACTGGAGCTTCAAGTTTTTGCCCATATAGTAATCTTCCTCACTTAAATGCTCCTTGGGTAAGTCCTCGAACAAACTGCCTCTGAAAGACAAGGAAGAGAGCAATGACTGGTCCAGCGATAATAAGTGCTGCAGCGGCGGAACCCCCTGGATCATGGGTATGGAGACCCTGGAAGAAGAGTAAGCCCACCGTAAGTGTTCGCAAGGGATCCTTAGTAAGAAAGACAAGTCGAAGAAGAAGATCGTTCCAGCTCCATAGGAATTCAAGAAGTGCCACTACTACGATCATGGGTTTTGCCAGTGGGAATATAACATTCCAGAAAATTCGCAGCTCACTCGCACCATCAACTTTTGCTGCGTCTCTTAACTCAGCAGGGATGTTAAGAAAGTAAGCCCTGACAATAAAGATAAAAAAGGGAAGCGCCAAGGCGAGGTCTGCTGCTATCACTGCAAGACGCGTATTTACAAGGCCGAAGCTATTCATAATAGCATAGAGAGGGAGAATAAGCGCTGTCACAGGAGCCATTAATCCAAGGATAAGGACGATGAGAAGGATTTTGCTTCCAGGGAAACGGAGAAAGGCAAAAGCGTATGCTGCTGTGGTAGCAATGAAGACCATAAGAAAGGCATCAGCCGTAGAGATAATGATGCTGTTTTTAAAGTATACGTTGAAACGCCCTTTATACCATGCAGAAGCAAAGTTGTCAAAGGTTGGAGGATAGGGCGGAATCCAGGGCGCGAGGAGGAACTGGTCTGGTGATTTAAGGGAAGAGAAAAATGTAAGAACAAGGGGAGCCACAACAAGTACAGAGGTTATAGCAAGAGCCATATACACCGGAGTAAGCCCCCGGCGCATGTTCACGCTTCCCCCTTTCGTTGAAAGAAGTAGAAAGTCGAGAGCGAGACAATAAGAAGCATGAGAACAACTGCAACAGCGCTTCCGTACCCATAACGTACCTCAAGCATGCCCTTTTTATACATATATGTGGCGAGTAACTCCGTTGCGCGTACAGGGCCACCCTGGGTTGTGGCCCACACTATGTCAAAAGTTTTAAATGCCCCAATGGTACTCAGAATAAGTACGATAATGATGGTGTGGTAAAGAGAGGGTACAGTGACGTATCGAAAGAGCTGTAATCTATTTGCTCCGTCGATTTTTGCCGATTCATAGAGCGCAGGATCAATGTTCTGGATGCTGCCAAGGAAAATAGCAATGTTTACTCCCATACTCATCCAAGAACCAGCTATGGCAAGGGCTGGAAGAGCCAGCTTAAAGTCACCAAGCCATCCCCGCGCAAATTGTCCAAGGCCTATGGTTCTCAAGAAGGTGTTGAGCACTCCACGAGGCTGATACATCCATCGCCATATAGTCGCTGTAACAACCCCTGCCTGTACAGCAGGCAAAAAGTACGCGAGTTGGAACCATACCCTTCCCCTTATTGGCTCCGCTAAGAGTGCAGCGAGAATTAAGGCGATGAAAACATTTATGAAAAGCACTATAACCGTCCACACAAGGGTATTCCTAAAGGCCTGCCAAAAAATCTTGTCAGCAAAGAGTTCCTGGTAGTTAGTGATCCCCACCCATTGTTTGGTAGGAGCCACTCCATCCCAAGACGTGAAAGAGAACCTGAAAAGGTCTAAGGTTGGGTAGATAACGAACGTAACATAAAGGAAGAAAGCAGGAGCCAGGAAGAAAAGCGCACTAAGAGAGTCATGGATTCGAGTCCTCTTCACTTGTACTCGCTTCTCCTTTCCCTCAAGCGCCTGGAGACTCCAGGCGCTTGAGGGAGCAGCTATCTCACTCGATAGGCTTTATGACCCCACCTGGTTTTAAGATTTTCCCCTCGGCTTTGGCTTTTTCCCATTCTTTCTGGATCTCAGCGACAACTTCTTCAGGCGTCATGAGACCAGCAATGAGAGACTGTAGACCATCATAGGTAACCTGGGTCACACTGTCTGGTTGTACCGTATCTAGAAAAGCATGAATAGTCCCATTGGGGCGATATTTGTCCACAATTTCGAAGAACTCTTCGAGGAGCGAGGGAAGAGTCACTTCTTCAAGGAGTTCAGAGATTGGGCCAACTGGTACAAAACCATTTTCGAGAAGCATTTTTCGTGACTCACGTCGAAAGAGAAGGAAATTCAAAACGTCTGCTGCAACATCAGGATATCTGCAAGATTTGCTGATATACCAACCTCCACCGATGTCCTCCGTTGGGTAGACCTTCTGTCTAGGAAACGGGGGAAATGGGAAAACACCAAATTTTTTCAATCCCTCATGTCCTAACATGTTGAGGGCATCGCCAATCACAAATGTACCTGTAAAAGTCATCGGGATTTTTCCAGCCCAGAATTCGTTCATTATTTCGACATACCCCACAGCTAAGGGATTCGGTCCAAAATAACCATTTTTCGCCATATTTTGTAAAAGCTTAAGCGCTTCGATGAACTGGGGTTCGTCCCAGCGCCCATCTCCAAACATGACGTTATCAATACCTTCTGGTCCTGCAAAGTATCCGAAAAGCATCGACTGCCAGTGCGAGATGGGCCATTTATCCGCCCCACCCAGAGCAATTGGAGTTTCGTAACCAGCTCCCTTAAGTGTTTCCACTATCTGGGTGAGTTCCTCATAAGTTTCAGGGATTTTTAAGCTAAGATTGGCAAAAATCTCTCGATTGTAAAGCATGCCAGTGTGCTCCACCCAGTCACCCACGGCCCACAATTGTCCGTTGGATGAAGTATAGTTCACGATCATAGGGGGAATAATTGTATCCCATTTGTAATCGAAGTAGTACTTGTTGAGTGGAATGACCAGACCCGCATCGATAATAGCCGCAGGTTGTCCAGGACCAGTTCCCGCTGAGAAAACGTCAGGCCCTGTTCCTGCCTTAAGGGCTGGAATGAGGCCTGGCGGGAAGAGTTCTCCGCCCATGAATGTAATGGTGATAGAGACGTTGGGATTGAGTTTCATGTACTCTTCACAAAGGGTGTTATGGATTGTGACAGCTCCTGGTTCTCCCTGCATCCAGATGTCAAGAGCAATTTTTTCTTCTGCTCCAAGGGCGAACGTAATCCATCCAACCAAAGCACCAATCACTATTGCTACCACAAACCTCCTTTTCATAAGGAACACCTCCTTAAGCGAATTAGAATAAGCCGTCACCATAAAGACTTTCACCCCTTTAGCCCAGCACCCGCCAAGCCTGCTATGAACCTTCTGTGCAAAAGAGCAAAGAGAGCAGCAATAGGCAATGCTCCCATTATGGCACTTGCCATGAT
>FMJZ01019469.1_pt1 | contig 24088 bp, 27 predicted proteins | sample 1987881 | NCBI WGS metagenome assembly FMJZ01 (sample SAMEA4378227, study PRJEB15110) | soil metagenome | biome: soil; feature: Field; material: Soil | place: India | collected 2015-03-11 | depth 0 m
ATAAAATTGTCCCCTCAGCGTTAATCTCAGTGTGGCATTTTGGGGGCGATCGCCCGCTATAGGGTTCTTTAATTCAATTCGCTGGAGCCACTTCAGTGGTCGAGGACACGGCGGCATCTTTGCGCTTTTTCTTCTCTGTCACTGTCACAGGTCGCATTTCAATATGATTGAGCAGTGTCGTGACAAAGGCAAAGAGCAAAAAGGGCAAAGTTAAGACCAAAATTAGCCCCCCGACAAGAAACGCCTGCACTGGATTGTTGTAAAGGGTGAGGGACGCGGCCAAACCAATAAAGATCACAATCAGCCAAACAATCACTTGGCCATAAATATCCCCGAAGGTGAGGGTGCAGACGAAACGGTATTTTTGTAAGCCGTTTTGTAATTCATTGACCATAGGGGCTATCCTCGCGGCGTATGCTGAACAGTTCCAGTTAAAAAGTAAGCGTTTGACTAAGGAGGGTGAAATGGGGGTTCCGTGACAGGGTTGGCAAGTACAGAGAAACAAAGGTACCTGAATTTTAGACAACCTGCCCCCAAGATTAAAGCCCTTGCAACAAATGTACAAACTTTGGTCAGAAAAAGTGGGCACGAGCATTGTAATATGACAGATTGTATCAAAACTGCACCGATCGCCCCCGAAGCACTCTATGGGTAAGTTTTACCGTTTGACCACTACGGCGGGTTTACAGGCTGCCCTTGGCACATTATCTCCCGCAACCACCCTTGGTTTTGTGCCGACAATGGGGGCCCTTCATGGGGGTCATGCCGCCTTGATCCAGCGGGCACAGCAAGAGTGCGATGTGGTCGTTGTCAGTATTTTTGTCAACCCGCTTCAGTTTGGCCCCCACGAGGATTTGGAGCGCTATCCCCGTACCCTTGAGGCCGATACGGCGCTTTGTCAGCGGTTAGGGGTGGATTTGCTCTTTGTGCCCAGTGTCGCTGAGCTTTACCCGACAGGGATGGAGAACTTGACCGTGGTGGAGCCGCCAAGGGAGTTAACGGAACGCCTCTGTGGGCGATCGCGTCCCGGCCATTTTCGCGGGGTAGCAACAATTGTGCTGAAGCTGTTGCATTTGGTGCAGCCCGATCGCGCCTATTTTGGCCAAAAGGATGCCCAGCAGTTAGCGATGATTCGCCGCTGTGTGGCGGACTTGAATCTGGACGTGGAGATCATTGGCTGCCCCATTGTCCGCGATGCCGATGGCCTTGCCCTCAGTTCCCGCAACCAATACCTCAGTGCGGGCGATCGCGCCACGGCCTTAGCCCTAAGCCAGAGCCTAGAGATAGCGACTGCTGCTTTTCGGCAGGGCTGCTTTGCCGCCAGCGATCTCTTGGGGCAGGTTCACAACCATCTGCGCCAGTTTCCCCAGTTGCGCCTCGACTATGCCGAGTTGGTGCATCCCCAGACCCTTGTGCCACTGGAACGCATTGAGACCGTGGGGCTGCTGGCAATTGCGGGTTGGGTGGGGCAAACGCGCCTCATTGACAATTGCCTATTGGATCGCCGCCTGCCAATTCTGGCAGTGGATGGCCCTGCCGGAGCGGGGAAGTCAACCGTGACGCGACTGGCAGCCCAAGCCCTAGGGTTGCAGTACCTTGACACCGGTGCCATGTATCGAGCGGTAACTTGGTGGTGCTTGGAAAATAACATTGATCTCAGTGATGAGCCAGGGGTCGTAGAGGCGATCGCCCATTGCCAGCTGCGTCTTGAAAGCAGTGATCCCCCTCAACCAACGCGAGTGTGGATCAACGATCGCGAGGTCAGCCAAGCGATTCGTTCCCCAGAGGTGACGCAACGGGTGTCTCAAATTGCTGCCCTGCGCGGTGTGCGACGGCTAATGGTACAACAACAGCGGGCGATCGGAGCCAATGGGGGCATTGCTGCCGAAGGTCGTGATATTGGCACCCATGTCTTTCCCGAGGCAGGCTTGAAAATTTTCCTAACGGCCTCGCCCGAAGAGCGTGCCCAGCGCCGCTGGCAGGAATTACAACAGCAGGGTCAATGCGACCTCTCCTATGAGGAACTGCTCGCCCAGATTACCGCGCGCGACACGGCGGATCAGCAACGCACCTACGCCCCCTTTCGCAAAGCCGCCGATGCCATAGAAGTCTGTACGGACAACTTGGGGATCGATGAGGTGGTGAGTAAAATTGTCCATCTCTACCGCAGTCGCTTTCCTCAACCTTGATGAGGAAGGGAGATTTCCCGTAGAGTAACAAAGGATAGTCTGCTTCGGGATCAACTCACATGGATCGCAATCCCCTCGAACTTGCCCAGCAACTTTACTACACCGGTATTGGGGCTGCGGCTGCTGCCATTGAATCCCTACAGGATGAGGCCAAGCGCCAAGAATACCTCACGCAACTGCGGATGGATGCCCGCCAACTGGCCGCCATCTGTGCTGAGAAAGGCCGCCTTACCGAAGCGCAAGCACGGGAACTGATTCAAGCCTTCATCGCCCAACAGCAGCAATCCTCTTCGCCCCCTGAGCCTGCTCCTCGTGGGAGTGCTGACCTAGCCGCAGATATTCAAACGCTTCTGGAAGCGCTACGAGCCATTCGCCAAGATCTACAGCAGGATTCACAGGCACCCACGTCCTAGGATTTGAGCCTTAGGGGAAGTAGGTAACGATTGCTCTTTAGTCGTTGTCCCAGCACTCACGACCAATGAGGTCGCCAATGCGATCGCGCAGCATAAAATCACAGCGCTCTAGCTCTGCCTCAATGAGGGGCCACTCCCGAACGGGCACAAACTGGCAGAGGGTGTAAATGGGCTGCTGCCGACTCACCACACCTTTGGCCACCAGTCGTCGTGCTTCATCTTTGACGAGTTCGATGGAGTATTGAAGGGATTGAACCATAACATCCTCGTTTGGCTGAAGAGACCCTAGGATTCAGAATTGGCAAAGTGTAATATGCAATACTGAACTATTTTAATTTTTGCCCTAGGGAGCTACCTGTCATAATAACAAATGTTTCCTAAGTCAGGGGGTTCTGACCAAAAAATCCTACTACTGGTGGAAGTAGGGGGTGCCAAAGTTGCCTTCAAAGCGCAAGATCAATCCGCATCCATCCGCTCGCTAAGGGCATGCTTTATCCTAGAAGTGAATGCTAAACAAAATCTTAAAGATTGCCCCATGGCTTTCCATCTTCCCCAACTGAGCTGCCAACTACGTCCAGAGGTAGCTGCCCTACAACCCGAACTTGTGCAGTGGCGACGCTACTTGCACCAACGGCCAGAATTGGGCTTTCAGGAACACCTGACGGCGGCCTTTGTCAGTGAGAAACTGCGCCAATGGGGCATTCAGCATCGCACAGGTATTGCGGAAACGGGGATTGTGGCAGTGATTCCGGGATCGCGACCGGGGCCGGTGCTAGCGATTCGCGCCGATATGGATGCGCTGCCGGTGCAGGAGGAAAATGATAAGCCCTACCGCTCTCTCCATGAGGGGAAAATGCACGCCTGCGGGCACGATGGTCACACAGCGATCGCCCTTGGGACTGCAAAATATCTTGCTGAGCACCGCGATTTTGCTGGTACAGTCAAAATCATCTTTCAACCGGCGGAAGAAGGTCCCGGTGGGGCTAAACCAATGATTGAAGCGGGGGTTCTCGATGCCCCCAAAGTAGATGGCATTATTGGCCTGCACCTCTGGAATTTTCTGCCCGTTGGTACGGTGGGGGTGCGTAGTGGGCCGTTGATGGCGGCAGCGGAATTCTTTGAGTGTGAGGTACACGGCAAGGGGGGACACGCAGCTTTACCCCAATTTACGGTGGATACGGTTCTCGTTGTTGCCCAGATCATTACGGCCTTGCACACCATCGTCTCGCGCAATGTGGATCCCCTAGAGACTGCGGTGATCTCCGTGGGGGCAGTCCATGCGGGCACCGCAAAGAACGTGATTGCCGATACCGCGACGTTTCGGGGAACAGTGCGATACTTTAAGCCAGAGTTGGGGGACTGGCTACCCCAGCGCATTGAACAGGTGATTGCGGGTATCTGTCAGAGTCATGGCGCCACCTATCGCTTTCACTATGAGCGGATGTATCCCCCCACCGTCAACGATGCCAAGATGGCGAAATTGGTACGCTCTGTTGCTGAATCCGTCGTCGAGGTGCCGGCTGGGGTCACATCCCACTGTCAAACGATGGCAGCGGAAGATATGTCATTTTTCCTGAAAGCTGTTCCGGGCTGCTACTTCTTTTTGGGGTCAGCCAATGGCACACTGGGGTTAGATTTCCCCCACCACCATCCCCGCTTTGACTTTGACGAAACCGTTTTAAGTATCGGGGTTGAGCTATTTATCCGCTGTGTGGAGAAATACTGTGGTCTAGTGGAGACATAAATTTCCTATGTCCCTCACGGTACTCATTGCCGACGATGATCCCGGCATCCGCCTGTTGGTGAGTCGCTTTTTGGAATCCGAAGGGTACTGTTGCCTGACGGCGGGAGATGGTGCCCAAGCCTTGGAAATGATCCATCGCTATCAGCCTCACCTGCTGATTGTGGATATTGCCATGCCGAATATGAATGGCTATGAGTTGGTGCGGCAGGTGCGCCAGCATCCCTCGTTACGCTTACTGCCAGTAATTTACCTAACGGCACGCACAGAACTGGAGGAGCGGATTCGTGCCTATCGCACCGGGGGCGATGTCTATCTTTCCAAGCCCTTTGACCTCAATGAGTTGGCAGCGGTGGTGCGTAATCTGCTTGATCGGGTACAACTGGTACAAATGGAGTGGCAGCAGCGACAGCAGCCCTTCTCGCCGCCCAAAACCCAGCAGATTGCGCTTGATCTGACGCAGCGGGAAAAGGACGTTTTGGCTTTGCTGGTGGCGGGCCTCTCCAATGCTCAGATTGGCGATCGCCTGCACTTGAGCGCCCGAACGATTGAAAAGCACGTCAGTAGCCTCTTTCAAAAAACAGCGGTTCACAATCGGGCTGAACTGGTGCGACTGGCAATTGAACAGGGCTTGGTGGAGCGACAAACCAGTTCCTAAGCTTGAGCCATAGCTGTTACGGTCAAGGAAGAAAGAGTGTTGAGGAACTGAAACCCGATGCAACGGATTCCCCCTGCCCCTGGCCAAGAATCGGTTTGGGACTATCCCCGTCCGCCCCGTGTGGAACCCACCTCAAAACATCTGCGGGTGGTCTTTAATAGTGTGGTGATTGCTGACACCCAGCGAGGACAGCGGGTACTGGAAACCAGTCATCCCCCAGTGTATTACTTTCCGCCAGAGGATGTGCAGGCGCAGTATCTGGTGCCCTCGGCACGGCAAACCTTCTGTGAATGGAAGGGACAAGGCGCCTACTACCACGTCAAGGTGGGCGATCGCCAAGCTGATAATGCGGCGTGGTACTATCCCAAACCCACTGCCGCCTTTGCGCCGATCCGCAACTACATTGCCTTCTATGCTGCTTTGATGGATGAATGCACCGTGGATGGTGTGGTGGTGATTCCGCAACCGGGGGGCTTCTATGGCGGCTGGATTACTCCGGACATTGTTGGCCCGTTTAAGGGGGCACCGGGCACTTGGGGCTGGTAAGTGTTTCTCAAATCCCTGCATCTGCGCCACTTTCGCAACTACAGCGAGCAATTGGTAACGTTTGCTGCGCCGAAAACCATCGTCGTCGGGGACAATGCCCAAGGCAAGTCCAATTTGCTGGAGGCTGTGGAGTGGCTGGCCACATTGCAGTCCCATCGCACCCATCGCGATCGCGACCTCATTCAGCAGGGACAAGAGAGTGCCCAAATTGAAGCCACCCTTGAGCGCCAAGGCGTCCCCCTTGATCTGGCGGTGAGTTTGCGACCCCTCGCAGGCCGTGTTCTACGGGTCAATGGCTGTACCGTTAAGCGCACTGCGGAATTTCTGGGGCAACTCAATGCGGTGGAATTTTCCTGCTTGGATTTGGAACTCGTGCGGGGCACACCGACCATTCGCCGCAACTGGTTGGATCGGATTTTAGTGCAATTGGAACCCCTCTATAGCCAAGTCCTGCAAACCTACCAAAAAGCCCTGCGCCAACGGAATGCTCTCCTCAAACAGGCGGGCAGCCAAGGATGGGATGAAGCCCTCTGGCAAGCGTGGAATCAGCAATTGGTGATCAATGGCACCCGCATCATCCGCCGCCGACAGCGCCTCATTGAACGTTTGGCTCCCTTGGCACAGGATTGGCATTGGGTATTGAGTGGAGCTCGCGAGACACTAACCTTGACTTATGAGAGCCATGTGCCCCTTGGGGATGGCACCTCTGAAGCTATTGTTGCTGCCTTTAATGAGGCCTTGGCCGCTCGCCGCGCCATTGAACTGCTGCAAAAAACCAGTCTCGTGGGACCGCACCGTGATGATGTTGGCTTTTGCCTCAATGAGCAAAGTGCCCGTCACTTTGCTTCCCAAGGGCAGCAGCGCACGCTGGTATTGGCGCTGAAACTGGCGGAACTGGCTCTTGTGGAAAGTGTGGTGGGCGACACTCCCCTCTTGCTGTTGGATGATGTCCTCGCCGAATTGGATTTGCAGCGGCAGGGAATTTTATTAGAGGTGATGGGCGATCGCTACCAAACGCTGATTACTACTACCCACCTTGCCCCCTTTGGGACCCCTTGGCGGCAACAAGCCCAAATTCTTAAGGTAACGGCGGGGACGATCGCCAGCGTGCCTGACACTGCTGCTCAAACCAGCGACTAATCTGGGGAATGGTTAGCTGAGCAATAGGCACTCCCTCACTTTCGGCAATTTGCCGCAGTTGCTTGAGGGCACTGATGAGAATTTGGCCATACCACGTCATGAATCCCCCTTGGCGCTCTTCCTCTGCCTGCAATTGGGGATCTGCTGCCACCAGTTCATAGACTTGGGCTTCTGTTAGGTCTTCAAGGGGGGTTACCTCGGTTTGGGCTTTCAGATAGCGCTGGGCATACACCGCTACTCGAATTGCAAAGCGATCTGCTGCTGGCAAGAGCAATTGATCAATCTCTTGACACTCACTGACTGCAAGCAGCTCTTCAGGGGTCATGAATGGCTTAGATCAGTCCAGCGGGGGTGGGTGTTGGGGTGGATTCTTGGATATTGATAATGCTGGGGGTAAAGAGAAAGACACCATCCCCAAGGCGCGACTGATGGCCATTGATGGCATAGGTACTGCCAGCGGCAAAATCAGAAATACGCTGTGCCTCGGTGACATCGAGGTGCTCTAGGTTGAGAATCACTGCCTTGTCAGCCCGCAGCGCTTGAACGATCAAGGTCGTATCACTGAGGGACTGCGGCTTGATTACCACTACTTCATAGCCACTACTCAAGGAATGACCAAAGGCAGTCAGTTCACTCATGACAACTCCCCCCTGGGAACATCGCAACAGTACTTCATCACCTAATGATTGAGATTAAACTTCATTCTGTTATACCGACTACATCAACATCTATGCAACTTTCAACTTTACAGTCCTGCCACCAATGAATTCTTGAGCATAGATGGCTGTTTCTAATATCTGTTGCAGCCCCCACTGGGCATATTCAAGTCACCCGTTGTGCACTACAATGAGGCGCACTTAGGTTTAGGAATGTCTCAATGATCAAAAGTAGCCAAGCAAAGCGATATGGCTCCCTTGGGGCGATCGCCCTTCTGACCGCGTATCTTGTGGTCGCGAGTCCTAATCCCGCCTTGGCGATGCACATTAACGAGGGGTTTTTGCCCCTTGGCTGGGCACTGGGCTGGTGGCTGTTTTTTTTACCCTTTTTGACATGGGGACTATGGGCACTGCGACAACAGATTCAACAGCAACCAGAGTCAACCCTGCTGATTGCCTTGGCCGGTGCCTATGCCTTTGTCCTCTCCTCGTTGAAGATTCCTTCCGTCACGGGTAGCTCTTCCCATCCGATGGGGATTGCCTTGGGGGCAGTTCTCTTTCGGCCACCGCTAATGGCAGTGCTGGGGACATTGGTGCTGCTCTTTCAAGCCCTGCTCCTTGCCCATGGCGGCCTGACCACCCTAGGAGCGAATGGCTTTTCAATGGCGGTGGTGGGACCTTGGTTGGCTAGGTTTACCTATTGGGGAGTCTCCCGTGCCACGGCTAAGCCAGCGATCGCGATTTTTAGTGCTGCTCTGATCAGTAACTTGGTCACCTACTCTGTGACCTCTTTACAATTGGCATTGGCTTTTCCCGATAGTATGGGTGGGGTGGCGACAGCTTTTGCCAAGTTTGCGGCGCTCTTTGCTGTGACGCAGATTCCCCTTGCGATCAGTGAAGGGTTACTCACGGTGTTGGTGTGGAGCTGGTTGACCACATACTGCACAGCAGAATTGCAAACCTTAAAACTCCTGCCTGGAGGGGAATCAAATGAATAAAAAAACAGTGGCGTTTCTATTGGGCGGCGCAATTTTCTTAAGTACACTTCCCCTACTGCTGGTTAAGGGTGACTTTGAAGGTGCCGATGCCCAAGCCGAAGCGTTAATTAGCGAGGTAGCGCCAGACTTTGAACCTTGGGCAGAGCCATTGTTTGAACCCCCCAGCGCCGAAGTCGAGTCACTGCTTTTTGCCCTTCAAGCGGCATTGGGTGCAGGGGTCATGGGGTTTATCTTGGGTCAGTATCGCGAACGCCATCGCCAAAAGGCAGCCGCCGCCTCAAAATCACAACAGTCCTGAGCAGTCAATGCACCATCACCTCGATGCCTATGCCTACACCAATGGTCTGCGGCATCTGCACCCTGAACAAAAGCTGATTTTCGCGACCGCCAGCCTGTTATTCACGTTTTTGGCTCGCCCCCTTGTCCAGAGTTTGCTTTGGCTGTGGCTGAGTCTATGGATTCTTGGTTACGCGCGCATTCCGTGGCGGGTTTATTTCACCCTCTTGGCCACAGTCGCTGCGTTTTGGCTGGTGAGTTTGCCGGGGTTAGTGGTACAAATCCTTCCGACGGAGACTTTAAGGGCTTCGGGGCAAGTGGTTCTCAGTGACCTCTCCCTTATGGGCTGGTCGCTTTTTGTCAGTGCCGAGAAATTGCACCAAGGCTTGGCCCTAGGATTGCGGACAATGGTTGCCAGCACCTGTTTACTATTGATTTTATTGACGACCCCCTTTCCGTCACTTTTGGGCGTGGCTGAGCGCTGGCGGGTTCCCCATTTCATCTTGGATATTCTGATGTTGATGTACCGCTATATCTTCACCCTCTTGGAAATCGCTTTCACGCTGCAATTGGCGCAGCGGGCACGCGGCGGCTATCAACGGCGATCGCGCTGGTTCTGTAGTGTGAGCCTGTTGGCGGCTCAACTCCTGCGGCAGTCTCTGTACCGCTATGAACAAGTGAACCTTGCCCTGCTCAGTCGTGGCTTTCAGGGGCAGTTTCGGGTATTGCGTCCCCAGTCCTATGCCTATTCGCAACGGTATGGTCTTGAAATCGTCATTGGTGGCGGTGCCCTCATTCTACTGAATGCAATCGCCTGAGATGTCTGTGCCCCTACTGGAGTTCCATCAGGTTGGCTTTCGCTATCCCAATACCACTACCCCTGTGCTGCAAGACTGCTCCTTTACCCTAGAGGCGGGGCAGAAAGTTGCGCTGTTGGGGCTGAATGGCTCAGGCAAATCAACCCTCTTTTATCTGGCAGCAGCCCTCTATCGGCGAGATCGCGGTGAAATTTACTGGCAAGGGCAACGGCTCCTCTATCAACCTGACAGCCTGCGGCAGTGGCGCCAACGCATTGGCTTGGTCTTTCAAGACCCCGAACAGCAACTGGTGGCAGCCACCGTGGCGGAGGACATCTCCTATGGACTGTACAACTTAGACCTACCCACCGCCGAAGTTGAAGCCCGTTTGTACCAAACCCTAGAGGACTTTGATTTAGTTCATCTCGCCGATCGCCCCCTGCATCACCTGAGTTTGGGACAAAAACGGCGGGTGGCACTGGCTGGGGTAATGGCTTTAGCACCAACCCTATTACTGCTCGATGAACCCACCATCTATCTCGACTATCAGCAGCGGCAGCAACTGGAGCAAGCCCTAGAGAACATTCACCAGCAGGGAACCACGATTATGATTGCCACCCATGATCTTGATTTTGCCTATGGCTGGGCAGACTGGATCATGGTGCTCGTCAATGGTCAAGTCACCATGAGCGATCGCGCGTGTCACGTCTTTGAGCAGTGGCCGATCCTTGCTCCTAATCTGGGAAGCCCCATTCTCCTAGACCTTTGGCACCAATTTCCCGCTGCCTGGCGACGAAACCAGCCATTGCCCCGAACCGCCGCCGCCCTTGTACGAATTTGGCTAAAAGGCCTCCAAGTTCCACCGAACACCGATTAAGAGCGCATTCACAGGGTTTAGAAAAATGCTCAAAAGTGGGTATCCTAGAAACTGGGCACTTTACTCTAAACTGCCCAAGACAACAATCTTATTGTTTAACTAATCCACTGCGGCATCCGGGAAAACTTTATATGGCCACAATTATGATTGTTGATGACAGCCCTACCCTGCGGGCAATGATTGTTGAGCTGATGAAAGAGCAACGCTATGACGTTGTTGAGGCCGAGGATGGTGTTGAAGCCCAAGAAAAGATCAAGGCTCAATGCCCAGACTTGGTGATTCTAGACGTAGTGATGCCGCGCATGAATGGCTATGAACTTTGCCGCTGGATTAAAGGGGAGGCCGCTTCCCAAAATGTGCCTGTGATCATGTGTACGACCAAAGGTGAAGAATTTGATATTCACTGGGGCAAAAAACAGGGGGTAGATGCCTATATTACTAAGCCCTTTGATCCGGCAGAACTGGTGGCCACCGTCAAGCAACTGCTGGGATAGCACTAAACTAAATCCAAGAACGTAGCCACATTCGCCTAAAAAAGCCGTGGGGCGTCAGGGGTAGTCCTAAATACAGGGGGAGCCAGTAAAGGAAGCTCCCAACAATCACCCCGACGACGGCAATGCGTGCCCAGCGTGCCCACACTCCCCAATCGTGGCTGGCTTCCCAGACCAAAGCCAAGGTGATGAAACTATAGAGGGCAGCGGGGAGATAGTGATAGATAAAAACACAACGGCTCACCAGTGCCCAGGGCAGGAGATTGGCAGCATAGTTTAAGAGCACAAAGCGGCCGGCGAGGGCAGTTAATCCAAGGGGGAAAAGCGTCAACGTGGCCAAGGTGCCCAGCCACAGAAGGGGGGGATTAAAGAGGGCATAGACGGCATAAACCCATTGGGTATCTGCCATTGGTAGGGGCGGGCCAATGACCGGCACCGGTTCACTGAGGGTTCGCACTCGCTGAAAAAAGTAGCTCATGGGGCGCAGCAGGAGTGGCCAAGACCACCACGGCGAGCAGTAGGGATGGGCAGTACTGGCAACACTGCGGTGAAAGTCAAACATTTGGCGATGGAGGTCAAGTAGGCTCTGGTGGGGATGAAACTGGCGATGGGGTAGCCAGAGCAGGGTATAAACCACAAAGGTGACAAGGGGCAACAGTAGGCACATCTGCCACCACTGGTAGGGAGTCTTCCACTCAGCAGGCAGCGGCAACCTCTGCTGGAGAAGCCAGAAAAACCCCACCCCCAACAGAAATCCCAAGCCACTCCACTTCACAGCGACACAGGCACCAAAGGCAATGCCTGCGGCAATTAGCCAGAGCGATCGCGCGCTTCCTTGGTAGCGCAACCCCCAAAGCCAGAGAATTTGACCAACCACGCCAAAGAGCACCAGGGGCACATTGATAAGAGCATAGCGGGACTCCACCAAAAAGAGGCCATCGAGAGCAACGAAGCATCCCGACAACAGGGCAACTCGCGATCGCCGCGTCAGGAGATAGGCCAACACTGCCACTGCCACGGGAATCAGTGATCCCATCAAGGCATTCAAGCAGCGATAGCCCCAAGGGTGAAAGCCGCCCCCCAGCCAAATGCTCAGGGCAATCAGGTATTTTCCCAGAGGGGGATGGGCATCAAAGAAAGGGACACCGGCGAGATAGTTGCGGCCAAAGCGGGCAAAATAGACCTCATCAAATACCAGCGTGGGAAAGCGCGTCAGCCCCCAAAAGCGGGTAGCAAGGGCAAAGAGCCACAGCAGCAGTAGCCCCAAGGGCATCCTAAGCCGCTCCCTGCAACTCCGCTGTCCGCACCGCAATCCGTTGGCTGCGATCGCCCCGTTGAACGGTCAGGTTGAGAACTTGCCCCACAGCGGCACTATCGACAATGTCCTGCAATTGATCGGCACTGGTAATTCGTTCCCCATCCACGGCTGTAATCACATCCCCCCAGCGCAGACCAGCTTTTGCTGCAGGCGTATTGGGCAACACTTGCAGGACGAGAACGCCATTGACCTCTGGCAGAATCACTGGTGAGTTGGGGTTAGCATTGTTTTCCTTGGCCATTGCCGGCGTGAAGGTGGTCATTTGAATGCCAATGTAAGCGTGTTGAATTTTCTCACCGCGAATCAGGCGCTGTTGCAGAGCTTTGGCCTTATTGATTGGAATGGCGAAGCCAATCCCCATGGCGTCGGCACGAATGGCAGTGTTAATGCCAATGACTTCCCCCTCTTCATTGAGCAAAGGCCCCCCAGAGTTGCCGGGGTTGATGGCCGCGTCCGTTTGAATAAAATCAAGGCGCTTATCGGGGATACCCACTTGGGCGCTGGAACGGTGGAGTGTACTGACAATGCCCAGTGTTACTGTGTTATCAAGGCCAAGGGGATTCCCGACGGCGATCGCCCAATCCCCCACTTTCACGTCACTGGAGTCACCAAGAGGCGCAGTGGGCAATGGTTCGGTGACCCCCTTCAGTTTGACAATCGCTAGATCAGATACCTCATCCACGCCGCGCACTTCTCCCTCAAAGACCCGGCCATCCTTGAGGCGCACCGTCACCGTATCTGCTTGACTCACCACATGGGCGTTGGTCATGACAATGCCACTGGGATCAATGATAAACCCCGACCCCTGACCCCGCAGCCGATCCTCTTGGGGGGGTAAGGCTAGACGGGGGAAAAATTGGCGAAAGAAGGGATCACTCAAGAGGGGATCCGGTGTGCGCACAATCGTGCGTTCGGTATCAATGCGAACAACCGCATCGCCAACCCGCTCCACTGCGGCTGCCACAAAACTATGGTGAGCCGCTGCTGCCCATGCCGGTGTACCGCTACTAAGGCACCAAACAAGGGCAAGGCCAAGGCAGCATTTGAGGGTCTGCTGAAGCAAATGGGCAAGGCGTTTCATCATTGGTGGCCTAAAGCGCAACAAAGTTCAACTCCCATTGTATCGAACGACACTAGAGCCGATGAGTCGTTTTTCACCCATGGCAAGTACAATTTCAGAGCAGCATCGCTGGTGGATTCTTATTTTGGCCATACCTACCCTATCTGTATCGGCCTCGTGCTCTTGGGAATAGTGATGATGGCCTATCAGCACCGATCTGCATCGCTATCTGCATAGTTTAAGGACAAGAGTTAATGTCACAATCGTAGAGGTACTTAAGTTTAGGGGCGGTATGCTGCGGATTGGCATCGTCGGGCTGGGACTCATTGGTGGTTCGCTGGGCATTGATCTGCGGGCAAAGGGGCATTATGTGGTTGGGTTGAGTCGGCGCCCTGAAACCTGTGAGCGGGCGATCGCCAAGGGTGCCGTTGACTGGGGCAGTACAGAGCCAGCAATTTTGCGTGCCCTTGATCTCGTGTTTCTCTGTCCCCCCATTGGCAGCATTCTCAGTGTGGCTCTCGACATTACCCCCTATCTCAGTCGAGAAACGGTACTGACAGACGTGGCATCCGCCAAGGGAGAAATTGTTCCTGCCCTCGAAAAACTCTGGCCCCGCTATGTCGGTGGGCACCCGATGGCCGGTACCGCAGAATCCGGCATTGAAGCGGCGCAAGCCCATCTCTTTGAGAATGCCCCCTATGTTCTCACCCCAACCCTCTACACTGACAGGGGGGCCATTGATTGTGTGGCTGGCGTGGTCAATGATCTCGGCGCCAAGCTACTCTATGCCACCCCATCGGATCACGATCGCGCCGTTGCTTGGATTTCCCACCTTCCCGTCCTAGTGAGTGCAGCACTGATTCTTGCTAATGCCCAAGAAGCCAATGAGCCGATTCGGAAGCTGGCACAGCAGTTGGCCAGCTCCGGCTTTCGCGATACCAGCCGTGTTGGGGGCGGCAATCCAGAGTTGGGACGGATGATGGCAGAATATAATCGCGCGGCGGTGCGCCACTGCCTGATCCACTACCGTGCCACCCTTGATGATCTGATTCGCCAAGTGGAACAGGAGAACTGGGAGCGGCTGCAAACAACCCTAGAACAGGCGCAAGCTTACCGCGAGCAGGTCTATCCCTCAGGAACGCCGCCGGTAGTTTAGACGACGCACAATCCAGTAACTGGCAGATAAGGCCAAGATGGCGATCGCCAGCCCCAGGAGCTTGGCGACAGTTTCCGGTCGACTAATATCCAGAATGATGAGTTTACGGGCAATCGCAATTAAAGACGTAACAATCACCAGCTCCACAATTTGCGAGGAGACATGGGTTTTCAGGTAGGCGGTAATATTTTCGAGAATCTCCAAGGCAACAAGGACATTGAGAAACAAACCAAAGATCTTCACCAGCTCAAGGCTAAATTGACCCAGCGGTGGTGAGAACAAGTCTGTGACCAAAATCCGCCCCAAATCAAGGATGGCGACAATGACCACAATCAACATCCCGATCGCCAACACGCGGGTTGCAACCCCCTCCATCTGAGTGAGCAACTGCAAAAACCGCTGATTGTCCTGAAGTAGAAGGCTCGTCTCTTGCCAAAAGAGAATCAAAGGCCGTAGCCAGCGTCGCATCCCTAGGCCTCAGCCAGAAGAACAAGGGGAGTGTAGGCCACTGGTGCCACCAAACGGGTCTCTAAGCCAAGTTGCTGAAACGACACTTGCAGTTCCTCAAGGGTTCCCTGAACTGAGAGCAGTCGCGGTAGCCATCCCTGAAGGCGGAGGGTACCATTGCCAGCGGTAGTGATCATTACCTTGGGCTGAAGCCATTGCCCCAATTCCAATACCGTTTTGCCCCCCTTGAGAATCGCACCTACGATGGGTAAACAGACATCCAACAGAGGCGTAATCACCACATCCACCTTGCCATAGGTGCGCAGCCACAAATCATGACAGCCGTGGGGTTCATAGTAAAGACTTTGAGTGCCCCAGCGCAGAACGTAACCATTTTCCTGTTGACTAGGGCCGATACTGGCGCCCTTGGTGGCTTGGATCGTGAGATCGCGGTACGTGTAGGTTTGGTGGGGGCTAAGGGAAATCACCGTTTCAAAGCCAAGGCTCTGGGCAATTTTGGCGGCACTGGGGGAGGCAATGACCGGTAGGGCGCGATCGCAGGTGCGGAGGGTAGGTTCATGGCAGTGATCCGGTAGCCCTTGGGAGAGCAAAATGCAATCCACATCGGTCGGTAGGACACAGGGGCGCGATCGCTCCGCCTGAAACAGCCACGGCGTGTTGCCAAAGGTCAATGCCCCCACAAACCACGGATCAACCAAAATCCGCGTATTCCCCAACTCCCATAACCAAGTATTACTCTCCAACCACGTTAACTGCATTGCCCTGCTCCTACAGGAACCGCGCCAAGGTGTTGTAAATCAGTAAGAAGATGTTGCCCATAACCACACAACCCAACCCCACTAAACCACAAATGAGCAGCGCTGTCACACCCCCTAATCCCGCTTGCAAGAGGGGCACAGAAAAGAGGACTGCCCCTGAAATGACCGCAATGATCAACTGCTCCCAGTGTTCAATCCAGCGCTTGTACTGCAAAAACACCAAGAAGGCAAATAGAGCACCAATTAGCCCCGCACTCACACCAACGGGCAACTGCCAAGCCGTCATCAAACTAAAAATCATCAACCCCAAGGCCGTCATTTCAAAGCCCGTAAAGCCAGCGCCAATGAGAATTTTCAATGCCGGTAAGGGGGGCGCAGGCTGGCGGGGCGGTTTTGCTTTCGGACGCGGTGTGCTGGTGGGTGGCGTCACCGGTGCAGGTGAAGGAGGGGGTGCCGGTTGTGACACTACGGGTGGCGGGGAAGGAGCTGGCGTTACTGGTTGTGGTGCTGGGACAGGGGTAGGGGAAGCATTTAAGTCTGCTAAAACCTCTGCCGCCGATTGGTAGCGATCGCTAGGAGCGGGTTGTAGCATGCGATCGAGAATGGCTTGCAGTTTTGGACTGACTTGGGCATAGGAATGCCAATGCCAGCGGTTGTTATAGGCATCGAATAGCTCACTGGGATCTTTACCCGTCAGCAGTACAATACAGGTCACCGCCAAGGCATAAAGATCTGAACTGGGATAGACCCGTTCCCCCCGTGCTTGTTCCGGTGGCCCATAGTATTGGGTATAAATACCCGTAAAGTGTCCTTGTTGTCCCCCTGCTTGGGAAATCTGCTTCACCGCACCAAAATCCAGCAGGTAGAGCCGCCCTTGGCCGGGAAGCTTTGTCTTGCTGGGGTGCTGGCGCATAATATTCGAGAGCTTGATATCACGGTGGATCGAGCCGTGGTCATGGACGTACTGCAACACAGGTAGGAGTTCCCGCAGCACCTGCCGCACGTCTTCCTCACTAAAGGGCCCCTTTTCTTGCAGTTCATCCTCGAGGGTTTCGCCGTCAATATATTCCTGTACCAAGTAGAAATACTGCTCTACCTCTTGTCCATCCACACTGGGGACTTCTTCAGCAAAAAATGCCAGTAAATCAGGAATCTGAGCATGCTGCCCCAGTTGATCGAGAACTTGACCCTCTCGCTCAAAAAGTTCCAGCGCCTTTTGCCGGCTCTGGGGATCGGACACGTTGGGACGAAATTGCTTAATCACACACTCACGCCGACCGGGGGTATCCAAATCCCGTGCTAGATAGGCCGCCCCAAATCCCCCCTGACCCAAAACCCGCTCTGCAACGTATCGTCCCCGTAGAATCAAGGGCATCCCACAGGCCGTACAAAACCGCTCCGCCACGCGACTGTAGCGTTTGTTGGGGTTGTCTAAGTCTGGAACATCGTTTTGAGGACAACGACAGTAGGGACGGGTGCAGTAGACAAGCATGGCAGGGGTGGCGCGATCGTTTCCTTGATCATCATAGTGCTGTCATGGCAGGCACGGCTGAATCAAAGACCCAATACTTTTTGGGCGCACACCGAGTAAAGCTGATGGTCGGACTCGAACCGACGACCTACTGATTACAAGTCAGTTGCTCTACCAACTGAGCTACACCAGCATTACTCCTTAGTGTACTATGCTTTGGCAGCAGCGGGAACCCTGAGCATTTGCAAATGAAACTGACAATTATTATCTTGTACCTTTCATCATACCCTTCATTGTGAACTACAACGAGCATCCACAAAACCGAGGAAAATAAGCTAAATTCTGATTACAGCCTTGCTCTCAAAGATGGAATACATAACTGGCTTTCACTGTTGTGAACGTGTTCCATCCACGGGAAGGGGGTTGTAGTTTGCTGTGGCAGTTGCACGCCTGTGATTATCCTGCACCTGTTAGACCCTTGGAAACGTACCCCAATCAAAACATGGCGTTTCCCGATTAAAACGACCATCCGTATTGGTCGTGCCGCAGATAATGATGTGATTCTCAATGATATTCTCATTAGTCGCTATCATGCTGAACTGTGTTGCTATCGGGATCCAGCAAATCTCGGGCGTTGGTATCTCAAAAGTTTGGGGGCGATCGGGACGTTTGTCGATGGTCGCCTTGTCGATGAGAGCAAACTTGCCAGTGGCAGCCTCATTCAGCTAGGACCCACAGGCCCAATTCTTGAATTCCACGAGCAAACCTTTCGCCGCAGTGTATCCACCCTCAGCGAGTGTACCCATGCCGGTAATATGCCGGGGAATCTGTTTTGCATTCATTGTGGTCAACCCCTCAATGTGCAGCGCACCGTACGCAACTATCACATCCTGCGCCTTTTAGGGCATGGCGGCATTGGCACAACCTACTTGGCCTGTGAAGCGCAACCCCCCGAGGGATGGACTGGCAGGGTACCGGAGGTGCGGGTTCTCAAGGAACTGCGGTCTGATATGGAGGACAATGAGAAGGCACAGGAACTCTTTGAACGGGAAGCTCGCATTCTGCAACTTCTTGACCATGCAGGGATTCCCCGCTTTTATGACTTTTTTGTTGAGGATGGGAAAAGCTATTTGGTCATGGAACTCATTCATGGCATTGACCTGGAGCGCTGGGTACTGCGCAATGGCACGGTGCCGATTCCTCAGGCGGTGCAGTGGATGATTCAAACCTGCGGTGTCTTGGACTATCTGCACAATCAGGATCCACCCGTGATTCACCGGGATCTCAAACCCAGTAACCTACTGGTGCGATCGCGCGATAACCAAATTGTTTTGATTGACTTTGGGGCGGTCAAAGAACTGGGACATTCCCCCAGTGGCACCCGCATTGCTGTGGAGGGCTACAGTGCCCCGGAACAGATGAGGGGCAAACCCACTATTCAGTCGGATGTGTTTGCTGTGGGCGGAACCCTAGCCTTTCTACTGTTGGGGGAGAGTCCGATTCGTTTCTATCGCCACCGGGATGGCTTTCATCGCCTTGATGTTTCGGATCGCCCCGAGATTCCTGACCCCTTGAAACAGGTGTTGCACCGTGCTACGGCTCCTCTGTTGTCTGATCGCTACCCTTCCGCGATCGCCCTGGCTAAAGCCCTCAAGGAAGCCCTTGCGGAACTGCCCCAAGAATCTTTGCAAGTTTAACGTGATCGTCAATTCCTATGATTTATCTGCCGGTTACTGCTCTACTCTTTGTGCTGCTGCTACTGTCGCTGCCTTTCCTTTGGCTAGCGATCGCCCTCGATACCGTACAAGTGGCCGTTGCCAAGTTGGGCTTTTCACCCACTGCTGCCTCAGTGCTACTGCTGCTTGTGATTCTCGGCAGTACGATTAATATCCCCCTCTATGAGCGGGTTTCTACGGTGGCCATTGTTCCCGACTTTGAAGAACTCTGGTTAAGTCGGTTTTGGGGCATTCCTCTGCGCAAAATTGAGCAAAAGACGATTGTGGCGCTGAATGTGGGGGGCGGCTTGATCCCGACGGTGCTAGCCCTCTATCAATTTACCCGCGTCAGTCCCTTGGCGATTCTCTTGGTGACGGCGATTGTGGCCGCTGTCAGTTATTACGCTGCTCAGGTGGTACCGGGGATTGGTATTCAAATGAATGCTTTGATCGCCCCCCTAACAGCAGCAATGACGGCCATTTTGATTTCCGGGGGCGTAGCGGCAGCACCCATTGCCTTTGCCGGAGGTGTGCTGGGAACGCTGATTGGTGCAGATTTACTCCACCTACGGGAAATTGAGCGGATGTCGGCGGGAGTGCTCAGTATTGGTGGCGCGGGTGTCTTTGATGGTATTGCCTTATGTGGGTTATTTGCACTGCTATTAACTTAGGCATACCCGCAGTAGGAATGACCATGATAAAGTGCTGGATGGAATGCTAAAACCTGTGAGAAGGGATCTATGGGTCTGCTGGCTGGCTATCAATTTGTCAAGGATTTAGAATCCGCTGGGGCATTGGCACTCTTTGTTCCCCCGGAGGGCGGTTTTGAGGGTCGTTATCAACGGCGACTGCGCTCCAAAGGCTATACCACCTTGCACATGAGCGCACCGGGCTTGGGGGATTTAGCAGCCTACCTGACTCAAGAGCACGGGATTCGTCCGGCTCACACGGGCAAAGAAGACATTCGCGTTTATTTCCAGCCCCCCCTAGTGACCTACCACTTGGAAAACCTGCCCCCCAATGCCAAGGGACTAGTGCTCTGGCTGATTGATGGCAAGCGGCTCTCAAGGCAAGAATTTGCCTACTTGGCACAGTTGACCCAGACCCTACCGAAGTTCAAAGTGGTGGTGGAAGTGGGGGGCGATCGCTATGTGCGCTGGGAACCCCTTGCTGATTGGGTCACTGCTGCTTAAGACCGGACACTTCTTGCGTCAATCAACAAACTGCCCACTTGCCCCTTGACAGTCCCCTTAAAACCCTGAAGGATATAGGCCAAGAGGGTGCGATCGCGCTGTATCAAAAATAACCATTGGGGAAGGGACGATGACCTCGAATTCCGATATTTCAGGGAAGAAAATTGCAGCCGGCCTCTGCGGTATCCTCTTGGGTACCCTTGGCATTCACAAATTTGTGCTTGGCTACAACACCCAGGGCTTGATCATGCTGTTGGTGAGCCTTTTAACCTGCGGTTTGGCTGCCCCTATCATGGGCATCATTGGCCTGATCGAGGGCATTATCTATCTCACCAAGAGTGATGAAGAGTTCTATAGAACATACATTGCGGGCAAAAAAGGCTGGTTCTAGGAGCTAGGGCTGGTTCGGGGGCGATCGCCGACAGGGAGCCTAGGGCTATCGTTGGCCTGTTAAAATAACATGCGCGGCATTTACTTTTTGCATTACTGAGTCAACCACCAGCGTCTTCTGCATATCCATTGCAGCCCAGCAGTGACCTACGAACCCCTGCATCACAAATATCGTCCCCAACGCTTTGCAGATCTAGTGGGTCAAGGGGTGATCGCCACCACACTGACCCAAGCCCTACTTAAGGAGCGCATTGCCCCCGCCTATCTCTTTTGTGGTCCGCGAGGCACGGGTAAGACCTCTAGTGCCCGCATCTTGGCCAAGTCCCTTAACTGCCTGAAGAGTCCCAAGCCTACCCCCAACCCCTGTGGCCAGTGCGAAGTTTGTCGGCAGGTGGCCAATGGCACCAGTTTAGATGTGATTGAAATTGATGCTGCCAGCCACACCGGGGTGGACAACATTCGCGAACTAATTGAGAAGGCGCAATTTGCCCCCGTGCAGTGTCGCTACAAAGTCTATGTGATTGACGAATGCCTCACGGGTGATTCCCTCGTGCTGACCCAAGAGGGGCTGATGAGGATTGATGATCCAGCGATTAGGGGCAAGCAGGTGCTCAGCTATAATGAGCAAAGCGGCCGATGGGAGTTCAAGCGAATTGTCCGCTGGCTTGATCAAGGCACCCGCAATGTCTTGGAAATTCAGACGACCCATCGTAGGGTCAGGTGTACTGAAAATCACCTCATTAGGACGGATCGGGGATGGATAGCCGCAAGGGACATCACAGTAGGAATCCGAATCTTGTCGCCGTTTTCGCCTGTGTTAAAGGCAAGGCTGGACAAAAGACTGTCTCGATGGCTTGGCTCTCTCAAATCACCTTGGAAGGACTGGCTTAGTGGTACTTGGACGGCGGTTTGCTCAGCCTTAGCCCACAGGGCAGCCCCCAAATCCAGTTTCACACTGAAGGCTACTTCAAGGACGAGAACTCCCTCATCGCTGAGTGGCTTACCAATCTGGGATACACCGCAAAAGTCCAATCCTACACAAGAGTACGTACTAAAAAGCAGTACAACTACATTATTGCCTTGGGAGCAGACGCTACCCGCAGCTTCTTGGCAGACATCCGACAGTTTTCCATCTCTGCCATGGAATACAAGTTTGGAGACGGTCGTCTCTGTGACCCCCGCTGGGACTGAGCCAGTTTATGACATTGAGGTGGAAGATAACCACAACTTTGTTGCCAATGGGCTATTGGTGCATAACTGCCACATGCTCAGTGTGTCGGCCTTCAATGCCCTCCTCAAAACCCTAGAAGAGCCGCCGCCCCATGTCGTCTTTGTCCTTGCCACCACGGATCCGCAGCGAGTCCTGCCAACCATTATTTCCCGCTGTCAGCGCTTTGATTTTCGGCGGATTCCCCTAGGGGAGATGGTTGCCCACCTTCAGCACATTGCTGCCAAGGAGCAAATTGACATTGAGCCTGAGGCCTTGATGCTGGTGGCACAATTGTCCCAAGGGGGATTGCGGGATGCTGAAAGCTTGCTGGATCAGTTGAGCTTATATCCTGAACGGATCACGGTAGAACATGTATGGCAACTCGCCGGGGCGGTACCAGAACAGGATCTGCGGCAATTGTTGGCGGCGATCGCCCGTCGCGATGCAGTGGCCGTTCTCGAACACACCCGCCAATTACTGGAACGGGGTCGCGATCCGCTGACGATTCTGCAAAATCTGGCCAGTCTCTACCGTGATTTGCTCTTGGCGAAAACCGTCCCTGAACGGCAGGACTTGGTAGCCCTGACAGCAGAAACTTGGCAGGCTTTGATTGCCTTTGCTGAGGGATGGTCAGTTGAGGAGATTCTGCACGCCCAACAACATCTGCGCACCTGTGAAAGCCAAATCAAACAGAGCAATCAACCCCGTCTCTGGCTGGAAATCAGTATTCTGGGGCTGATGACGGAGACGGCACCCCAATCCACTCTGCCCAATGTAGCGCCCATTGCCAGTCCAAAACTCACGATTGTCTCGCCCCCTAAGCCTGACCCTCCAGTCATTGCTGCATCCCCGAAGGAATCGGAAGTTAAACAGGCTCAAATTAAAGACACGAAAGACACGGTTGCGCCAACTCCCAAACCCAAGCCAACCCCTGAACCGCGCGCCGATCATACCGAACCTGTGTGGGAACAGGCACTACAGGTCTTGCAGCAGATGCAAATGAGCACCTATGCTCTGCTCTCGCAACATGGTCATCTGCGACAAATTAGCGATCGCGAGGTGCACATCGGCATTGTTAATCAAACACTGTTAAATCTGACGAAGAATAACCAAGCCAAAATTGAAGCCGCCTTTTCCCAAGTTCTAGGCCGCCGCATCAAAGTCACCTTTGAGATTGCTCCCCTACCCCACAAAACCGCGCCTGCGCTAAAAACCAAGGGGCCACCGCAATCCGCTGTCGTCGTTCCCTTTCGGCCACGGGAAGAATCACCGCTACCCTCCGTAGAACCAACCCCTGCTCCCCCGTCACCCCCTCTCACCACTGCCCCGGACCCTGTGCGTGAATCCGCCGAAAAACTAGCACGATTCTTTAACGGGGTGGTTATTCGCTTACCCGATGAGGGAGAAAGTCCAGACACCCCAATTGCTGAAGCGTTTGAAGAGGATGAGCTTGAGTTTTAGAGTGCCGTTGTAAGCGTCCCATGCTTCTAGTGATGCTAGACCTGATAATCTATTGGGAAACAGCAAGGTGCAACTCAATTTTCGGCTCTGAGCCAAGGGGGGTCTGAAGCTGCGCCTGTAACTCCGCCACCGCCGTCAAAAAGGTTGTCAAGTCTAGGCTGCAAAAGTCTGGATCACACTGTTCAAGGCGACGCCGCCCTTCCCCCAACAACAAAATCGCTCCCCGCTGGTTGCCCCGACTCAGGTGATAGCAGGCCACGGCAATCTGCAGCAGGCCTTGGTAAAAGGTGCGCTCGGGTTCACTGGCCTCTAACCAGAGAGCTTCGAGGGTGTCATGACAGGCATAGAATTCGCCGCTGTTGAATTGAGTGATGGCTAGGGCAAGCTCAGGACGCATCATTGATTGGGAAAGCGCAATGGGCGATAATAGTAAAGAATCATGACATTTTTTAACGAATATCGGCAGAGCTTGTGCAACATCCTCGAACTGTCTCTGATACCAAACGCGCCTTTTATGCGGCTCATACGCGACCGATTCACTCGATCTACCGTCGCTTTATTGAAGAACTGCTGGTCGAAATCCACTTGCTGCGCGTCAATGTAGATTTTCGCTACTCTCCCCTATTTGCCCTTGGGGTTGTTACCGCCTTTGACCAATTTATGGAGGGGTATCAGCCCGAGGGCGATCGCGCCAGTATTTTCCATGCCCTCTGTGTGGCTGAGGAAATGAACCCGCAACAGCTTAAGGAGGATGCCGCCAGTTGGCAACAGTATCAAGGCTGCCCCTTGAGTCAAATCCTGGATGAACTTAACAGTAACCAACCCAGTGCCCCCCTCAACAGCCTCAACCACGCGGGCAAATATAGCCGCCTTCATGCGGTGGGACTCTATGCCTTCCTTCAGGAGTTGGCGGGGAATCTGACAACAAATCTCAACGAAACACTGGATCAACTCGCTCCCGTCATTAAGCTGCCGATTGAGAAAGTCAAGCGCGATCTCGAACTCTACCGCAGCAACCTCGACAAAATCAATCAGGCTCGCAGTCTCATGAAAGAACTTGTGGAGCAAGAACGCAAGCGCCGTGCTCAGGAGGCCCCTTCCCCCCC
>FMJZ01015984.1_pt1 | contig 23969 bp, 17 predicted proteins | sample 1987881 | NCBI WGS metagenome assembly FMJZ01 (sample SAMEA4378227, study PRJEB15110) | soil metagenome | biome: soil; feature: Field; material: Soil | place: India | collected 2015-03-11 | depth 0 m
CCTGCCGGAAGCGCTGGCCGGCACGTTGCAGGCGTGCGTAGACTGGGAGCCCTTGCGCCGCCCCCGCTCGGTATCGGAAATTCGCGTGCAACTTGCCCACTTGCGCGAACAACTGTTCCGGAGCCCGAGCCCGTTTGCCACTCTTCCCCCGAACAGCTGGGACGCTGATGGCTGGAACAATCAAGGAGTAGTGGCCCTCGCTCTTGGTCGCCTGGAAGATGCCGAAAGTGCGTTCGAATCCGCACTTGCCGTGGAACCCCGACACTTGGAGGCGAACTTCAACCTGGGCGTTTTGCGGTGGCGCGGGGGCAAGGGGTCGGACGAAGCGCTGGACGCAGCCCTGCAAAGAGCACGTGTGCCGCGCACCGCTCCGTGGCTGGCCACCTACTTGCAGGCCTTGGTGGCACTCGAAAGCGGCGACGGCGAAAAGACTTTGGAACTTTTGCGCGAGCTCAACAACGAGGGCGGAGACGCCGAAGAACTGGCGGAACTTGCACGTCTGGCCCGCCGCTACCGCCCCGGGCACACTCTCGCTCGACAGTTGGTTGGTCACAGTCAGGTCGTCGCCGCGGTCGCCATCAGCAGCGATGGCAAGTGGGTGCTTTCCGGCGGCGACGACCGCAGCTTAATTTTGTGGGATGCGTTCGCCGGCACCGCGGTGCGGACCTTGGACGGACACGAAGGCCACGTGACCGCCGTGGCGATCACTCCCGACGGCCATTGGGCCCTTTCGGGCAGCGCAGATGGCACGGTGAAACTGTGGGACCTTCAACAAGCTCGCGCCGTGAAAACCTTGCGCATGCGAGGCAAGGTGTTTGCCGTTACCCTCTCGAGCGATGCTCGCTACGCCGTGATCAGTGCTGCCGGCTCTGACAATTTCCTCGGGATCGACGGTACGACGGTAGATGTTTGGGACCTCGAAAAAGAACGTCCCCTGCGGCGCCTCGAGGGCCACAGCAGTGCCGTAAAAGCCCTGGCGATGACCCCGGATGGCCGGCGCCTCGTTTCCGGAGGCGACGACCAAAAGGTTGTCCTTTGGGACCTCATGCGCGGCGAACCGCTTCGGACGCTTCTTGGACACCGACACTTTGTATCCAGCGTGGCCATTAGCGCTGACGGCCAAGAAGTTCTCTCCGGGAGTTGGGACCGCTCGCTGCGGCTTTGGGAGGCTCGCACAGGTAAATGCAAAGCCGTTCTCGAGGGACACGAGGGCATCGTTACCTCGGTGCGTCTTAGTGACGATGGCACTGTGGCCGTGTCGGCAAGCTGGGACAATACTGTGCGGGTGTGGGACCTCGTTCGCGGCCGCTGCATTCGCACGCTGCAAGGTCACCGTGGTATGGTCACCAGCGTGGCCTTAGCCTCTGCCGCGCGCTGCCTGGCCTCGGCTAGCTGGGATTCGACAGTTCGCCTTTGGGACTTGCCCTTACCAGGGCCAGAAGTGTGTTCGCCACGCCTGAGCTGGCGAGGAGATTACGCAGTTTTACCGCCACCAGATTTGACCCCCGAAGAGCGTAGAGACCTGGTTTTAAAGGCCTTGGAGGCCGGCGACACGCGCAAGAGCGTTCGCGAATTTAACCGCTTGAGCGACGAGGGCTCGATTGCTCCTGCAGCACTGCGAGAACTTTTTGTTGCCCTACGCCCGCACTGCCGGTTAGCTTCCGTTGAGTCACGCGGCGCCGAAGCAAGCGCGGTGTTCGAGTCGCCCGTGGCCGCCGCCATGTTCGACGAACAGTCAGAACGCTGGCTTTTGGCGGGGCGCGATGGTCAGCTCCGCAGTGCCGGCCCCTCGCTAGGCGCGGATCTTATTGCCCGGCCTGTCGCCGCCGCGCCGCTTCGCGCACTGGCGTCCCTCCCGGGCACCTCGATCGTTGCCACTGCCGGCTTCGACCGGCGCATTTACTGTCTCCGTGACGCATCGTATAGCGATCCTTTAATCCTGGAGGGCCATGAAAGCATTGTCAGTACCCTTGTCGCACTGCCCGGCGGAGAATTGGCTTCCGGAAGTTACGACCATACCGTTCGCCGGTGGGAGGTCACGGGAGGACGCTGCACCGCTGTGCTCGTCGGGCACCGCCGACAGGTGCTGGCACTTGCATCGAAGCGAGACGGCTCGGTGCTGGCAAGTGGCGATGCTGGCGGAGAGATCGTGCTGTGGCTGCGTGCACGCGGCAGCGAGCTTCGGCGCTGGCAAGCGCACCAAGGCGGTGTTGCTTGTTTGCACTTCGTGGGCGAGGCGCTGGTGTCTGGCGGTGCCGACGGCCGGCTCTGTGTGTGGAATGCGGCTTCCGGCGAATGTCGCTTCGCCGTGCAAGCACACGCTCAGGGTGTCACGCGCATCGTGCCGTTATGGGACGAGACTTGGCTCCTCACCGCCGGCCATGACGGTGCGGTGCGGCTCTGGAACATCGCTGCACCCGAGCGGAGTTGCGTGCTGGACCAGGGTAACGCAGCGATTACGGCTTTGGCGCTGGCAGAGTGCGACGCACGTTTGCTCGTGGCCGATGCTGCGGGCGCAGTAAGAGTGCTCTTGCTGCGCTGGCACTTGGCGGAGCGGTCTGCCTCGGCAGCGTTCGAAGCGCGGGCCGTGGGCTAACGGGTAGCGGGGGCCGTGGGCTAACGGGTAGCGCGGGCTGCCCCCGCGCTTTGTCCCCTGCCTGCGGGCGGCCGCCCATGCTACGAGCAACGGTACACATGGCTCAGCAGAAAAGCATCTATGTGTGCCAAAGTTGCGGTTACCGCTCGCCGCGATGGCTTGGACGCTGCACCGACTGTGGTGCCTGGAATACCTTGGTGGAGGAACGCCTAGCTCCCGCGCGCAGTCGCAAGGGGCATCACGCATCGCCCGACGGATGCACCCCGGTGCCGCTTGCCAACGTCGATGTAGCTGCAACGCCGCGCCAGCGTACGGCCATCGCAGAATTCGACCGGGTGCTCGGCGGTGGCCTTGTGCCTGGCTCGGTGGTGTTGATTGGTGGCGACCCAGGTATTGGCAAGTCCACCCTGGTTTTGCAGGCAGTGGCCGCCCTGGGCAACGAAGAACGGCCTGCACTGTACGTTTCCGGCGAAGAGTCGCCCGAGCAAATCAAAATGCGCGCAGAGCGGCTCGGTCTGGCCGATAAGGCGGTGTGGCTCCTTGCTGCCACTGAAGTTGAAACGATCCTCGAGCGCCTGCGGTCAATCCGCCCCGCAGTGTTAGCGATCGATTCCATCCAAACCATGTGGGTGGGTGAGCTGGAATCTGCACCAGGCAACGTCAGTCAAGTACGCGAGTGTGCCGCTCGCTTCGTACGCTGGGCCAAGGAAACGTACGTGCCAACGTTGATCGTAGGACACGTCACGAAAGAAGGGGCTTTTGCCGGCCCGCGGGTGCTCGAGCACATGGTCGACACGGTGCTGTACTTCGAAGGAGATCGCAGCCACGCGTTTCGGATTTTGCGCAGCGTGAAAAATCGTTTCGGGTCGACCAATGAAATTGGCGTGTTCGAAATGACCGAGCGAGGGCTCGAGCCCGTGGGCAACCCGTCAGCCCATTTTCTAGCTGAGCGGCCTCGAGGTGCTGCTGGTTCGGTGGTGGCGGCTTGCATCGAAGGAACGCGGCCTGTGCTCATCGAGGTGCAGGCACTGGTGTCGCCCAGCGTGCTCGCCAATCCCCGGCGCACCAGTTTAGGGTTCGATCCCAATCGCACGAGCATGCTCATCGCGGTGCTGGAGAAAAAACTCGGCATTCAGCTTTTCGGGCAGGATGTGTTCCTCAACGCCGCCGGAGGTATGCGCATCAGCGAGCCGGCCGCCGACCTTGCGGTAGCTGCCGCACTCGGGTCCAGTTTTCTCGAACGACCACTCGATCCAGAACTCGTGGTGTTTGGCGAGGTGGGCTTAGCGGGTGAGGTGCGCGGCATCCAACATGCGCTGCTCCGCGTGCAGGAAGCTGCACGTCTTGGGCTACGCCGCTGCTTGATGCCGCAAACGAACTTGCGGCAAATCGACGGGGTGCCCGAGATCGAGCGCGTGGGGGTGGCCTCGCTTAACGAGGCGTGGGAAGTATTGTTCGGTCGCTGAAATGAGCCGGTGCGTCTCTCGGGGAGAGATGCGCTTGGCTTGCTGGGCACGGGTGGGTTTGGCATCGCGAAGCAGACTCTTGGTGTAGAGAACGTCAGATTTTTCCGCCGTTTTGGTTGCACCATGCATCCGTTCGTGGTAGGGAAGCGGCCACTTTTGCGGTTGGAGTGGCACGTGCGGTCGATCCGGAAGCGGAAACGCTGGTCCGCGGGACGTTTCTTTTCGATGCACGTGTGTGGTCAGGCTCCCCTTGGCTGCCGCGATGGATCCGTGCTGCTGGCTTGGGCAGAAGGGGGCAGGGTGCGGACAAGGAGGCGTCGGGCCGTGTAGAACGATAGGTCTACGGCCCGGAGAGCTTGCAGCCACCGCCGGGCTGTGGAGGAGTGCGAGGGAGGATCCGAGGTGCTGACGAGGAAACCGGCGTTCGCAATGGTTGCGTTGACATTTTTGACGATCACCGGCTGTAGCTCGATCAGACGCAACGAGGCGGAAAAACACTGGTGGCAGTGGCACAAGGCAGAACCCCCAGGTGCCAGCGACCTGGGGTCTAAGTACGGAGTGACGGTTGGCCCACAACGCCCGAAAATTCGCGGCGAACATCTTGGCCTGAAGTTCGACCACCCGAGGGTCAGCGATTTCGTCAGCAAGTACCAAACGGACTTGCGTAACTTTTACGGCCGAGCGCTCGAGCGCAGTGGTCGGTACTTACCGCGGATCGAGTCGATCTTGCGCAAAGAGGGCTTGCCTACGGAGCTCGCCTACCTCCCGTTGATCGAGAGCGGTTTTCAGCCGCACGCGGTGTCGCCTGCACGGGCCGTCGGCTTGTGGCAATTTATTCCCGACACCGGGCGCCGCTACGGGTTACGGATCGACCGCTTTGTCGACGAGCGGCGCGATCCCATCAAATCCACCCGTGCAGCAGCGCGCTACTTGAAGGACCTCTACGGCATGTTCGGGGATTGGCACCTGTCGCTTGCTGCGTACAACACGGGTGAAGCTCGCATTAGTCGGCTGCTCAGCACTTCGGATGCCAGTGACTTTTGGGAGCTGAGCGAGCGCGGCTACCTGTTCCGAGAAACCGAGAACTATGTGCCCGGCTTTCTCGCCGCGTTACAAATTGCCTCTCATCCCGAGGCGTACGGCTTTGACCGTCCGCAGCCGCAGGCTCTCGAGTACGATTTGGTCCGCATTGAACACGTGATGCCGCTTTCCACCATTGCGGGTTGGACCAAGCGTCCGCTGTCGCTGCTGCAAGAGCTCAACCCCGCATTGATCCGCGGGATCGTGCCGCCCGGTGGCTATACCGTGCGCGTACCGGAGGGCACGCGACCACTCGTGCTGCAAGCGTACGCTCAGTTGACCCCGGCAGAGCTATTGGCACTGCAACGATTGGCCTTGCCCCCAGCTCCGGCCCGCACATGCCGGCGTAAGGGCAAGAGGGTTCCATGCAAGCCACGGTCGGCGGTGCAGGTGGCTTCTCGTCCAGGGCTTCAGCCGAACGCTGGGAAGCCGGCCGTGAAAACCGCGAAGACGGATGCTCGTGCAGCGCGAGGTGCGAAACCGGCGCCTGCGAAACTTGTGCGAGCTGGGCAAAGGGAATCGAAGCCCGCGGTCGTCAAAGTTTCGAGCAAAACGAAAACGAAGCTCCGCGCGCGCAAGTAACCCTTTGCAGGGTGGCCCGGCGGGGGGTCGTTCGGTGGCGATTCGCTGGTCAGCCCAGGAAATGCGGGGGGCGTGTGCGGTGGATGCAGAGCGGGCGTGAATCGATTTGGACGCAGTGGACTTGAGCCCGCAGAGGATGCTGGAAAAGGCAACTCCGTCCCCCCACTGTAGTGGGGCGCGTGGTCCGGATCGCCAGGCGATGCCGCGGTGTAAGCTCGGAGGGCATCGTGTACCTTGGAGGGACGACCCCACTCTTCTCTCTGGATGGTCGCAGCGGGTACAGTCGGAACGGGTCTATCGTACCACCCAGCGATCGTGCCAAGCCGTTTCGCCAAAGCCAGCCCGCGAAGCGCCACCAGGCAAGAAGATGGCGCCGTCAACGGTAGCCGCCCCAAAGCCGTGACGGGCGAGCGGCATCGGGGCGTCGGAGTACCAGGTGTCGCGCTCGAAGTCGTACACTTCCACGTGTGGATAAACGAAAGAAGGAAAACGACTTGGATCGACCTCTCCGCCGAACACCGCGAGCAACGAGCCCGACACCGCTGCGGCATGGCCGCTACGAGCCGTGGGCATCGGGGCGAGTGCTTGCCAGCGATCCGAGTCTGCCTCGTAATGGTACAGGCCAGCGGAGTTGTTCAGCCCGGAGGGATCGCGCCGCCCGCCAACGACGTACAGCCTTTCATTCCATACTACGGCAGCCAGGTGATTGACCGCCTCGGGCAAAGGCGCCGCAACTTTCCACTCGAGGGAGTCGAGGTCGAGAATCAGGTGGTCCGAAGTGCTCGCGAGCCCCCGGCCGCCGCCGACAACGTGGAGCTTCCGCCCTCGCACGGCTGCTGCTGCCGCGCCGATTCGAGTTGGCAGTGCCGGCAACGACTCCCAGGCATCGTTTTGGGGGTCGTATCGGAATACGTCATTGACCGGACTGAACGCGGCGCCTGCGTAGCCTCCGGCCGTATAGACGAAGTTGGCATCTGCAGCAGCGGCTACGTGATGTAGCGGCCGGGGCAAGGGAGCTACCGCGTGCCACTCTCCGCGGCTCACGTCGTACGCTTCCACCGTTGCAACCCCGACGGCGCGGCCGGTGATGCCACCGATGACGTAGACCACCCCGTCGACAGCCGCCACGCCCACTTCCTGCCGAGGGCCCCCAGCAAGGGGCGGCAAGGCATCCCAGCGGCTGCGCCGTCCCGCCGCGCAAAGTGGGCGCTCTAGTGCTGCGTACACGATCGTGGAGGTTACGTGCGCTGCTGTGAGCTTCGCGGTTGCGTCGCTGTTGCAAGCGAGCTCCGGGTCGAACAGTGCACGCACGCTGCGCGCAAATTCGACCGAATCGACTCGCCCGTTGCCGTCGCAGTCTCCCGGACACGCCCCGGTTTGCGCTTCCACGGCAGTGCACGCGACGGCAACGAAGAGGATCGAGCCGGCAACCAGGAAGAGCATGGCCGGGCCATCATGCTGCATTTTATCGCCCAAAGATAGTACCGGGCCTCCTGCCCTGGCGGCGCCGGCAACTTGGCGGCCGACGTGGTGGGACACCCAGTGGCTATCCCACAGCGTATACCCACCGCAACTCGCATTCAGTTGGCACTGGATCGCATGATGATTCCCATTCAACAAGGCATCCGTCGATAGGGGAGTGTCAGAGCCAACGCTCTTTTAGGGGTTTGGCCGGGAACCTTTTCAGGCTTGTTGGCTCTTCAGCAGTGTGAAAAGCAGCAGAAAGGAGGATAAAGCGATGACTACAGAAAGAGCCGTACGCTTGTTGGCAGGAACGCTTGTCGGGATCAGCTTGATCCTGGGGTACTTTGTTCATCCGGCTTGGTTGTTGCTGGCGGCATTCGTGTCGTTGAACCTGATCCAGTCTTCGTTCACTGGATTCTGCCCGGCGGAAAAGATCCTGCGCCGGTTGGGTACGAAGTAGGGGGTGGTATGCGTAAAGCCTGGGGTGCCATTGTCATTTCCGTCTTGGCGGCACTGAGCAGGGTCGATGCTGCAGAAGATTCTGTTCCGCCAGCGCCGGGGTGGTCGCTGCGCGAAGTGGTCGCCCTGGCTCTCGAGCGGAACCCCGACCTGCAGCAGGCAAAGGCACGCGCCCAGGCTGCGCTAGCGCAGGTTGGCGAGGCCGAGTCGGCGTTTTACCCTCAAGTCGCGGCGCGGCTGACCTTTGCTCGTACGGACGACCCAGCGCGTGCCTTTGCGATGATTCTTTCGCAGCGCCGCTTTACCTTTAACACCAATTTCAGCCGACCAGGACCAACCCAGGATGTGCGGCCGGAAGTCTTCGCGGCCTTCCCCTTGTTTCACGGGGGGCAAGATTACTTCCGCCGGAAGGCCGCTGCGGCCGGCGCACAGGCTGCGGCCGCCGAAATCCAGGCTACCCGCAACGCGATCATCGACGCGGCCGCACAGGCATATTACGCGCTGCTGGCTGCGCCAGAGCAGCTCGAAGTTGCTCGCAGCTCGCGCTCGGCCGTGCAAAGTGCACTAGACAATGCTCGTGCCCGCTGGGCTCAAGGTGCGGCGCTCAAGTCCGATGTGCTTTCTCTCGAGGCGCGCTTGGCCGCGGCGGAAATGGCCGAGGTCCGCGCCCGCAACGGCGTGGAGGTTGCGCGTTCGGCACTGAGGCTCGTGCTTGCCCTGCCAGCGGAAGAAGCTGTGGCCGTAAAGCCGGCAGAGGACCTAGCGGGGACCTTGCCGAGCAGTGTGACCGAGGCGCTGGCCCAAGCCGAGAGCCATCGCGCGGAACTCGTGGCGGTGCGGCAGCTCGTTGCGGCGCGCGAAGCAGAAGTGGCTGCCGAACGTGCAGCCTTTTTGCCACGGATCGATCTCATCGGTTCGTACGGCCAGAACGCCACGGACCTCCGCTTGTCCGCAAGCCGGGACAATTGGTTTTTTGGAGCTACCGCCGAACTCGACGTGTTTTCTGGTTTTCGGAAGCTCGAGCGTTTGCGCGCAGCCGAACAACGATGGGCAGAAGCTCGCCATCTCGAACAGAAAACACGCGTCAGCCTGGAGCACGAGGTACGCGTAGCGTTTTCGAACTGGGAGGAGGCACGGGAACGAGTGCGGGTTTCGGAAGCAGCGGTTGCGGCGGCTGAAGAGGCCTTGCGTTTGGTGCAGGAGCAATACCGTGTCGGCGCGGTGATCGTCACGCGGTATCTCGAAGCCGAGGCAGCCCGAACCGATGCGCGTTCGCAAGCAGTCGCTGCGCGGTACGACCTCAACCGCAGTGCGGCAGCATTGCGGAAAGCGATGGGTCGCTGGGAGGAGGAATTGCAGCCATGAGTCAGGAACGCTCTCGCAAGCTCTCGCCGCGGCTCCTCGGGGCCGTGGCCTCCGTGGTCGGACTCACCTTTGTTCTTTTGTACCTCTCGGGCGCCATCGGAGGGCACAAAGTCGAACCGGGAACGACACCGCTTCCTGCTGCTGTTTTGGAGGGCGAGGAACGTTTGGTGGTGGCGCGTGCGGTGCCCGACGTCGTCGACTGGCCTGGTGCCGTGCGCTCGCGAGTGGTTGCCAATGTGGCTTCGCGCGTGCTCGCCCGTGTGGCTGAGGTGCGCGTGGCGATGGGTAGCCTGGTGAAGGCTGGCGATCCGCTGGTTCTTCTCGACGCGCAAGAACTTGCCGCAAAACGCGAGCAAGCACGCGCGGCGGTGGTGGCGGCCGAAGCCGACGCCCAGCACGCCGCACAGGAGGAGCGCCGCATCCGAGCACTGTTCGAGCAAAACGCGGCCACGCAGCGAGACCTCGATGCCGTCGTTGCCCGGTCCCGTGCGGCCGCAGCAGGGTTGCAACGAGCCCGCGATGCGTTGGCTGAAGCCGAGGTGGCGCTTGCGGAAACAATCGTGCGAGCACCGTTCGACGGTGTGGTCGCAACGCGCCTTGCCGATCCGGGCGACCTAGCCGTACCGGGCCAACCCTTGCTGGTCCTGCACGATCCGGAAACTTTGCGCTTCGAAGCCTCGATCGGAGAATCGTGTAGCTCGGGGCTGAACGTTGGCGATCGTTTACCCGTGCGTTTGGACCAGCCGCCGCGCGAGTTGCTAGGCCGCATCGAAGAAGTGTCACCGCAAGCCGATGTGGCCACCCGGAGCGTGCGCGTGAAGCTCGCGCTGACAGACGTGGCCGACGTCCGCGCGGGGACCTATGGGGTCGTACAAGTTCGGTGTGGCGAGCACATGGCGGCCCTGGTGCCCGCGGCAGCCATTCAGCGAAGGGGCCAATTGGAATTCGTTTACGTCCGCACTGCCGAAGGCATACGCGTGCGGCAAGTGCGGAGCGGAAAAGCGTACGGAGACCAAGTCGAGATTTTGTCCGGCTTGGGTGCAGGCGAGCGTGTGGTCGTGCCACGGCAGGCACGGGGGTAAGGGACGATGACCGAAGGCAGAAGCGAAACGCACCGGCGGTTGACCTCGCGCATCGTCGAGAAGTTCCTCACCTCGCAGCTTTCGCTGCTCCTGCTTCTGGCCTCGTTCCTGGCCGGAGCTGCCGCATTGTATCTCACGCCGCGAGAGGAGGAACCGCAAATTGTCGTTCCCTTTGCCGACGTGTTCGTGCGCTTTCCCGGCGCTACGGCGGAAGAAACGGAAAAGCTCGTTGCCACACCCTTGGAGGCAAAACTTTGGGAGATCGACGGCGTGGAGTACGTGTATTCCATGTCGCGCCCGGGCGAAGCCGTAGCCACCGTGCGCTTTTACGTCGGCGAGGATCGCGAGCGCAGTCTGGTGAAGGTGTGGAACAAGCTCATGTCCAATCAAGATGCCATGCCGCCCGGGGTTACGAGCTGGATCGTAAAACCGGTGGAAATCGACGACGTTCCGATCGTGCTGTTTACCTTGTGGTCTCCTGGCAATCGGTCGGACTCGGCCGAATTGCGGCGCATTGCCGACGAGTTGTTGAACAAACTCAATCGCATTCCCAACACGGGGCGAAGTTGGGTGGTCGGGGGCGAGCCGCGGCAAATCTCCGTGTACGTGGATCCAGCGAAGCTTGCCGCTCGCGGGCTGTCGTTGCTCGAGGTGGTGCGAAGCTTACAAGCCGCCAACGTCAATGTGCACGCTGGCGCCTTCGAGCGTGGCAGACGCGAGGTTTTGTTGGAAGTCGGGCCGTTTTTCCGTTCCGCCGCCGAAGTGGAACACGCGGTGTTGGCCGCACCGAATGGCCAAGCGGTGTACCTGCGCGACGTGGCCCGCGTGGTCGATGGCCCCGGTGAAGTCGAAAGCTACACCCGAATCGGTTTCGGTCCGGCGGCAGGGAAAGCACGCACGTTGTGGTTGCCGCCGGAGTTCGCCGCCGGCAGCGACGATCCCGGCCGCTTGTGCCCGCCAGAGCAAGGGCGGGAGTGTCCCGCGGTGACGATTGCAGTGGCGAAGCGCAAAGGGACCAATGCGGTGTGGGTGGCCGAGGCGTTGATCGAAGCGGTTCGCCAACAACGGGGGATCGTGATTCCCGACGATGTGGCAGTGACCGTAACCCGCGACTACGGCGAAACCGCCAACCACAAGGTGAACGAACTGGTCAAACACTTGGCCATCGCTGTGGCCACGATTCTCGTGCTCCTCGCCATCGCGCTGGGGCCAAAGGAGTCGTTCATCGTTGCCCTGGCAGTGCCGATGACGTTGGCCATCACCTTACTGCTCGACTTGATCTTCGGCTACACGATCAATCGAGTCACGCTGTTTGCCCTGATCTTGTCCCTCGGCTTGCTGGTCGACGACCCGATCGTTGACGTGGAGAACATCTTTCGCCACTTCCAGTTGCGCCGCGAACCTCCGCTGGAAGCAACCCTGACGGCCGTGGATGAAGTGCGGCCCCCCGTGATCCTCGCCACGTTTACCGTGATCGTGTCGTTTCTTCCGATGTTTTTCATCACGGGGATGATGGGCCCGTACATGGCCCCGATGGCATTTAACGTGCCGGTGGCCATGTTGGTGTCGCTCGTGGTGGCGTTTACGGTCACACCGTGGGCCAGCTACCACTTGCTGAAAAGCGAGTACGGCAAGGAACACGAGCCCTTCGAGATCACGCGAACGGCGATCTACCGCGTGTACCGGCGTATCGTGCTGCCCCTTCTCGAGGTGCGCCGCTACGGCACTTGGTTTCTCTGGGGCGTAGTGGCCGCCTTGGTTGGCTCGGTACTGCTTGCGGTGACGCGTGCGGTCCCGCTGAAGATGCTCCCGTTCGACAACAAGAACGAGCTGGCGCTCGTGATCGACATGCCGCGCGGCAGTACCTTGGAAGAAACCGATACCGTGGCCCGCGCCTTGGGCGCCTACTTGGCAACCGTAAGCGAGGTGACGGATTACACGACATACGTCGGAGTGCCCGCCCCCATGGATTTCAACGGGATGGTGCGGCACTATTACTTGCGTTACGGTCCCCACCTCGGGGAAATCCGCATCTCCTTGCTGCCGAAAGAGGAGCGGGAGCAACAATCTCATGCCATCGCGCTGCGGATTCGACCCGAGATGGAACGCATCGCCCGTGCTCACGGAGCCAATGTGAAAATTGTCGAAGTTCCTCCCGGCCCACCGGTGATCTCCACCCTGGTGGCAGAGGTATACGGCCCGCTCGAAGCGAGCAACGAAGAGCTGGTCGCCGTGGCAAAACAGGTGCGGGCGCAGATGGAACGGACCAAAGGTGTCGTCGACGTCGATGACTTTGCCGAAGCCCACCACGAAAAGGTGGTCTTGCACATCGATCGGGAAAAGGCGGCTGTCAGCGGAGTATCGCTGGCCGACGTCGCTCACACCCTCGACGCTGCTGTGCGCGGTCTACCCATAGGCAAGGTGCAACTTCCGCCAGAACGGTTGCCGCTCGTGCTCGAAGTGCGGCTGCCACGGCCGTTGCGTACCTCGCTGGCGGATTTGCTGGCCGTACAAGTGCGAAGCCAAAGTGGCCAACTGGTTCCGCTGGGCGAGGTCGTGCGCGTCGAGGAGCAAAGCGGCGAGCGCACGATCTTTCACAAGAACTTGCGGCCCGTGCAGTATGTCATTGCCGAAATGGCAGGCCGTAGCCCGGTGGAGGCCGTCTTCGACTTGCAGCGTTGGCTGAGAACGAACCCACTGCCGGAAGGATTCCGGGTCGACCTGGCAGGCGAAGGGGAATGGAAGATCACCGTGGATGTGTTTCGCGACCTTGGGATCGCCTTTGGCGCAGCGTTGGTCATGATTTACGTGCTGCTCGTTGCGCAAACGCAGTCTTTGTTCTTGCCGCTGGTCATTATGATCGCCATCCCCCTCACGATCATTGGTATCATGCCAGGTTTTTGGTTGCTGAACGCGTTGTTCACCGAACCCGTCGGACCATACCCCGACCCCATCTTCTTCACCGCCACCGGCATGATCGGCATGATCGCGCTAGCCGGCATCGTCGTGCGCAACTCCATCATTCTCATCGACTTCATCGAACTCATTCAGCAGCGCGACCCCAGCCGGCCCTTGAGCGAGGCGATCGTGGAGGCCGGGGCCACACGCTTCCGCCCCATTTTGCTCACCGCTGGTGCGGCGATGTTCGGCTCGATCGTCATTACGCTGGACCCGATTTTCTCTGGCTTGGCGTGGAGCTTTATTTTCGGAATTTTTGCTTCGACAACGTTCACGCTGGTGGTGGTGCCCCTCGTGTACTACCGGTTGTACGGAAAACGGTAGTGGCCGCGTTGTGCTACGGGGTGGCAAGTGCGCCGGCAGCGAGCCGGTGAGGGCAGAACAAAGGTGCGCTCCAGCGTCGTGGTCGCGCACGAATGCCTGCCCACGAGCTTCGCATGTGTTGGCAGAGCGGCTTGGGCTCGCTACCGTGGCGCCAGAGATGGTGCGTGCGGTAACACTGGACTTTGGTGGGACGCTCGACGGGGAAGAACACTGGCGGGAGCGGTTTTGGCGGTTCTACCAAGCCGTTGGTCTCGGGCCCGATCGGGCCGAGTTCGAACGAGCCTTTGCCACGGCTACGCGCGCGGCGTACAACGAAGTGGCGTTGCGTGGAGCCACACTTCCAGAGCTCGTGCGTTACCACGTGGAGCAACAGTGCCAGGTGCTGCGCTTGGATGCCGAAGTGGCTTTGGAGCTGGTCGTTCAGCGCTTCGTGGCCGAGAGCCGCGCTGCCTTGCAACGGCACGCTCTCCTTTTGCGACGCTGGCGCGAGCGGGTGCGGCTCGGGGTGATCTCGAACTTCTATGGCAACTTGCCCGTGGTTTTGGCCATGGAAGGGTTGGCGCCGTTGTTCGACGTTGTGATGGACTCCACTCTGGTGGGCACACGCAAGCCAGAGCGAGCGATTTTCGAACTTACCTGTCGAGCACTGGGCTTTCGGCCCGAAGAAGTGGTGCACGTCGGTGACTCTCTGGAACACGATGTTTACGGCGCCAGGAATGCCGGGATGAAAGCCGCCTGGCTCAGCTCGGGGGAAGAGTCTGGTTGCGACGGCCTGCCGCCTGACGTGATTCGCATCGATACGCTGGCAGCGTTGGAAGGATACTTACCTTGGAAGCCGCAGTGATTGCCGCGGGACAAGGCGAGCGGCTGCGTCGATCGGGATGGCTGTTGCCGAAGCCTCTGGTGCCGATAGCCGGTCGGCCGCTGCTGGAATACGTGCTGCGCGGGTTGTGTCATGCCGGCGCCACACGCGTTGCTGCCGTGCTGAACACGCGCGGCTCGGCCGTCGAGCTCTACTGCCGACGTCATTGGCCCGCGCTGGAGTTTGCTTTCGTCTATCGCGACACCCCTAATTCTATGGAAAGCTTGTTTGCCCTCGAGCCTGTTTTGCAGGAGAAGGAGTTCCTCCTGGCTACCGCAGACACGTTGATCGCACCCCACCGGGTAAAAGAGTTTTGCATCACGGCGCTTGGCGATCCGGTGCCCGAGGTGGCGTTAGCGGTGACGACGTTTGTCGAAGACGAAAAGCCGCTTTGGGTTGCGTTCGAAAGCGACGGGCGGGTGGTGGCTCTTGGTGCCACGGCGCAAGGGAGCGGTTGGGTTACGGCCGGGTTGTACTTCCTACGGCGCAGCGTGTTTCACTTTGCCGAGGCCGCGCGAACAGCAGAGCTCGGGGCGTTGCGGGAGTTCCTTGGGCTCCTGCTGCAGTCACGGGTGCCGATCCGCGCCATTCCCGTGGGGAAGTGCATCGACGTGGATCGTCCGGAGGATTTGCCCATCGCTGCGCAGTTCGTTGATCGAGAGTATCCCGCGTATGCCTGACTTTGTTTGCGTGTTGCGCGAGCCGGAGTTCTCGCCGGGCAAGGCGGAGGATGACGCCGCCATTTTACTGGGCGTTGCGGGCCTGTTGCGGCGGGAACAATATGCGGTAGACGTGCTCGACCCGCGCACCCGTCGCTGGCCCGACTTGGCGCGCCGTACCGTCGTGCTCAGCATGGCTCAGGGGGAGAAAGCGCTGGCGCAACTGCAGGATTGGGAGCGCCGCGGAGTGCGCGTGATCAATTCGGTGGCCGCAGTGCGAAACTGTCACCGTGTACGAACCGTGACACTTTGGCAGCAAGCCGGATGCAGCTTTCCGCAGACGGCGATCGTTCCGACTCGGGTAGCCACACTACCCCAGTGGCTCACAGATGCTCGAGGCGTGTGGGTCAAGCGAGGCGACGTGCACGCCATGGCCTCTGAGGATGTGCAGTTGGTCGCCGGCGCTCATCGGGTACGCCAGGTGCTCGATCGGTTTCACTCCCGCGGCATCGCTCTGGCGGTACTGCAGCGTCACGTTCCGGGACAAACCGTCAAGTTTTACGGCGTGACGGATCGATTCTTTTTCGTTGCCGCTCAGGGGGATGCGCTCAGCGTGGCTGCCGAACGCGAACTCACCCAAATCGCACGGCACGGCGCAGCGGCGTTAGGTCTGGAAGTTTTCGGTGGGGATTGTGTCGTGGACGAGAGCGGAAGGTGTCAATTGATTGACTTGAACGACTGGCCTAGCTACGCACCGTGCCGTCAGGCAGCGGCAGAAGCAATTGCCGCGTACGCCCGCACGGAAAAGGCGAAAGTGGCGTGAAACCCCCATCCTTGTCGGACCCGTTGCACGAAGACAAACAACGCATCCCCGGACCTCGGTCTCGAGCCCTCGTTGCAGAGGAACAGCAGTATTTGGCTCCCGGCTCCCAGCGCATCGCGCAGTTATCGGGGGTGGCATTCAGCCACGGCGAAGGGTGCTGGCTGGTTGATGTCGATGGCCACCGGTACTTGGATTTTTTCGCGGGCGTCGGAGTTGCGAGCTTGGGGCACAGTCATCCTCGCTTCACTAGCCAAGTGGCCGAGCAACTGAACAAGCTCATTGTCGGGAGCTTTTCTAGCCGGGCGCGCGTGCGGTTGTTGCGGCTGGTGGCGGAAGTTGCCCCGATACCGAACGCGCGTACCCAACTGTACAGCGGCGGGGCCGAAGCGGTGGAGGCAGCGATCCGGCTCGCGAAAGCTTACACGAAGAAGTTCGAAGTCGTTGGCTTCTGGGGCGGGTTTCACGGCAAGACCGGTGGTGTCATTGGACTCATTGGCGACACGTGGAAGCAGCACTGGGGACCGTTGCCTGCGGGCACGCACTTGGTGCCGTATGCCGACTGCTACCGCTGTCCGTTCAAGTTGGAGTACCCGCGGTGCGGGCTTCTGTGTCTCGAGTTTGCCCGAGAAGCGATCCGCAACAATACAGCAGGAGCAGTGGCTGCAATCGTGGTGGAGCCGATGCAAGGCACGGCCGGCAACGTGATTCCGCCACCAGAATTTCTTCCAGGCGTGGCCGAAATTGCACGGGAGTGCGGAGCGCTACTCATTTGCGATGAAATGATCACTGGCTTTGGGCGCACCGGGAAAATGTTCGGCTGTCAGCACACCGCCACAGAGCCTGACATCGTTACGGTCGGCAAAGGCTTTGGCAATGGATACCCGGTCAGCGCGGTCATTGCCCGCGAAGAACTCACGCAAGCGGAGCCGTTCTCGAAGCCTAGTGCCTCGTCTTCGAGCTACGGAGGGAACCCCTTGGCGGCTAGCGCGGCTTTGGCCACGGTGGAGACAATCGTGGAGCAGGACCTGCCGGCCAATGCGGCCCGAGTGGGGCAAGTGCTGCTGCAGGGCCTGCGGCGGCTGCAAGAGAAGTATGACTTCATTGGCGACGTGCGCGGGACCGGCCTGCTGATCGGACTCGATTTGGTCAAAGACCGCCGCACGAAAGAGCCTTTACCCCCGGCGGTAACCGAACGGCTATTTTTAGCGGCGCTGCGGCGCGGGCTTGTGTTCATGGGGTACTTCTCTCGCGTGCGCATCAACCCACCGCTCGTGCTAACCGAGGCGGAAGCGTTGGAGGGAGTGGCGATTTTGGATGGAGCGTGTGCCGAGGTGGCACCGCTGGTGCGAGGTCTTTCGTGATGCGGCAGTGGCGGGGCGCGCTCGTCGGATTCGGGCATGTAGCGGTGCAAGGGCACCTTCCCGCGTGGCAACGCCAGGAAGACGTTCGCATCGTCGCAGTCTGCGATGCGGACAGCTCCCGCCGTGCCCTGGCCCGCGAGCTGCTGCCACAGGCGCGGGTGTACGAACGGATGGATGAGCTGCTGGAAAAGGAGTGCGTCGATTTTGTTGACATCGCCACTCCACCCAGTTGCCACGCGGAGCAAGTAGAGGCGGCAGCACGAGCCGGAGTCCACGTGTTGTGCGAGAAGCCACTGACGACCTCGCTCGACGAGTTCGTGCGCATGCAGCAGTGCGTGCGCTCCGCCGGCGTGGTGTTACACACGGTACACAACTGGCGCTTCTCCGAAGCTTACATTGCCTTGCGGCAAGCGATGCAGCAGGAGCAGCTTGGACCCATCCAGCAAATTTCTTTGAAGACCATTCGCCCAGGCTGCGCTGCTGGAGCGGCTGGGTCGTGGCGGCTCGACCCTCGTCTTGCAGGGGGTGGAATCCTGGTCGACCACGGTTGGCATGCGTTTTATTTGCTCACCGAACTGGCGGGGGAGTTGCCGGAGGCAATCTCTGCTGCAGTGTCGAGGAGGCGTTACGTCGATGCCCTCGTGGAGGATACGGCCTTTTGCAGCGTGGTATTTCCGTGCTTGAAGGCTGACCTTCATCTCACTTGGGCGGGCCGCACTCGGCACACCTCGTGGACCATCGTGGCCGAAGGCGGGCAGTTGCGGCTGGAAAACTCCAGGTTGGAAGTGCAAAGTGCGCGCGGTGCCTTTAGCCTGGATCTGCCTTCGCCAGCAGCCGGCTCGCATCACCCCGATTGGTTCGACGGTGTTATCGCGGAGTTCCGTGCGGCTTTGGCACAACCACGCGCTGGCTACGATAACTTGTGCGAGGCAGGACTGTGCGTTGCCCTGCTCGAGCAAGCGTATCGCTCGGCTCGCGAGCAAGGGCGCGCGATCGAGGTCGTGGTACCGTGTCCGTGAACCAATCCGCCGGTTCGATCGAACGGCTGCTGGTGTTGCCTCCGGTGGCGCAAAGCTTCTGGCGGGTGGCCGGACTGGCTGTAGTCCAGCGCACCGTGTTGGCAGCACAACGGGCAGGCTTTTCCCACATCGTCGTCTGGGCCCCGCAGGGAAGCTCCGCACTCGAATCCCTGATGCAAGAAGATGCGCGCTTCCAACAAGTTCGAGTTGTGGCCGAGCTACCCGAAGGGCACGAGGCTTGGGCGATCGTGCCCAGCGACATCGTGTTTTCGCCAGAAGTTTTCGAAGAGATCCGTGCGTGTGATGGCGAGAGAGCCACGCGTTGGATTGCGGGAGAGCTAACCGTGGCTGTGAGTGGCCCATGGGAACTCCTTGCCGCAGCGTTGCGCGGGCAGCAGCAGGTGCGTTGGGATTGCTTGGTGGCGATGGCAACGGCAGCGCGGACCCTGAAGGACGAGGTTGCGTTGCGCATCGAGGCCAGAGACTCGGTCCACCGTGCCGAGCAGGCACTGTGCAAGAAAATTTGGCGCGATGCATCGGCTAGCGATGGTGTGCTGGCGCATTGGTTCGACCGGCACCTTTCTCTGGCGATTAGTCGCCGCCTCGCGCGCGTGGTGTGGTTACGGCCGAACTACGTGACGGTGTTCGGTACCACGGTTGGCTTGGCGGCGGCGTGGCTGTTCAGCCAGGGAACGTTCGGGTTTAGCCTCTTCGGCGCGGTGTTGTTCTGGTTCGCGTGCGTGATCGACGGGTGCGACGGTGAATTAGCACGGCTGACGTATCGGGATTCGCGCTGGGGCGAAGTGTTCGACGTGACCACGGACAACATCGTGCACGCGGCGATTTTCCTCGGGCTCGGTGTCGGTTATGCCCGCTCCCATCCCGACGGGCCATACGGTTGGCTTCTCTTCTTACTGCTCGGCGGTTTTGTTTGCGCCGGGTTGGCCAGCTTCGTATTCCTCCGGCGCCAAGGTGGCGCGGAGCCCAGTTCCAGCCGCAGTCGTTGGCGTCGTGCGGCGCAACGGTGGATTGCAGCCCTGATGAACCGCGACTTCGCTTACGTCCTGTTGCTCCTGGCCGTAGCGGACCGGCTTCACTGGTTTTTGTGGGGTGCAGCATTTGGTTCGTACGGGGTTGCCGTCATGGCCTTGCTGTTAGCGGCGCCCGTGCTGGAGAACGGGCGCGAAGGGCAGACCGAGCTTGAGCCGCAGGCGTCGCCGAGCGATGCAAGATAGAAAGGACGCTCGTGGGTTTGGCTGTTCGCGGCGATGGGCGTAACGTAGCCCTGGCCATGTTGCCCGATCGTTTGCTCTGTTCGAGGAATTGCCGCACGGATCCGCTTGGGTTTGCGGGAACGTGCTTATGGGCTTGCAACGTTTGGTTCCGCTGTGGGCTCTGCGGAGGAAAATCTCCGCGGCATCAGGAGGCAGCGTGATTCGCTGGATCGAACGGGCGCTGTGGCTGATTGGTGCAGCGCTGCTGGTCGGTTTGGTTGTGCGTTTCGGGTGGAACGACCTTGCCGCCAATTTGCGGTTAGCAGGCTGGGGGATTGTGCTCGTGCTTGGGCAGGAGATCCTGGCATTTGCGGCCAACACGTTAGGGTGGCGATGGGCGTTTCCGCAGACGGCTTTAGCACCTTCTTTTGCTGAGCTTTTGCGCGCGCGGGTTGCGGGCGATGCGTTCAACTACGTGACGCCGACGGCCTCCATTGGTGGCGAGTTCGTGCGGCTGCAAATGCTCGGGCCGCATGTTTCGCGTGTTCCCGTGGTGGCCTCGCTGAGCGTGGCCAAGTTGGCGCAAACGTTGGGGCAGGTGGTCTTTATCGTGTTCGGCCTGGCTATCGTCGCCACGCAGTTGGCGCTTCCGGACGCAATCCGATGGGGGGCTTGGACTACCTCGGGAGCATTTTTTTGCACGGTTGCGGGGTTGGTGTGGTGGCAGCGGCGGGGGATGTTCTCGGCGCTGTTACGGCTCGGGGAACAAGTTGGGTGGGCTCCGTCGGACGAGTGGCGGGCGCACATTGGCTGGCTCGACGCGGAAATCCGCGCGTTGCATCGCAATGGCTTGCGGTTCGGGTTGTCCGTGAGCGCTTTTGCTTTGGGTTGGGCGCTGGGTGTCATCGAGGTGTACCTCGTGTTGTGGCTGCTGGGCGTGCCGCCAAGCTGGGTGCTGGCTTTAGCCATCGAGGTATTTTCGGCGACACTCGACGGGCTTTTGTTTTTTGTCCCTGCAAAGTTGGGCACGCAAGAAGGTGGGAAAGTTTTGATTTTCACCTTGCTCGGGCTCGATCCGGGCAAGGGACTGGCTGCCGGTGTGTTGCGGCGGTTCCGCGAGTTGTTTTGGGCTGGCGTTGGTTTGGGGCTTTGGTGGTGGAAGGCATGGATCGAGGGTGCGAGCGTGGCCCCCGAACTGAGGTGAATGCTTTGGGGCTGAGGGAGGAGCGTCGGCTGGGGCGTCGCCGACTCATCGTGTCGGCGGATGATTTTGGTCTCTCCCCCGGAGTCAACCGGGGCATTGTCGAAGCGCACGAAAAAGGCATTCTGACGAACGCAAGTTTGATGGTGAATGGCGCTGCCTTTGCCGAGGCGGTGGAGCTGGCGCGAGCATATCCACGATTGGGCGTGGGCTTACATTTGGTGCTGTTGCAAGGTCGGGCAACCTTGCCACCAAAGGAAGTTCCGGACCTGGTGGACGACCGAGGAGAATTTCCCCACCGGCCGGTGGCCACGGGCATGCGCTACTTTTTCCTAAAGGGCTTGCGCTCCCAGTTAGAGCGGGAAATCCGGGCGCAACTGGAAAAGTTTCTGGCCACGGGGTTGTCGTTGTCTCACGTCGATGGGCACTTGAACATCCACATGCATCCCACGGTGTTGGACATTCTTGTGCGCTTGGCTCCGGAGTATGGAATCCGAGCGTTGCGGCTACCCCGCGAGCCGTTGGGAATCACACTTCGGGCCAGCTTGTGGCAGTGGTGGCGGAAGCTAGCCGAGGCATTGACCTTTCGTGCCCTGGTTGCCCATGCCCGGCCCAAGCTCGAGGCGGCGGGGCTGCGCTCTCCGGACTACATGTTCGGGTTGCACCAGTCGGGGCGCATGACCGAGGAGTACCTCGCCGCCATTTTCCGGCGTCTCCCGCCAGGGACGACCGAGGTATATACCCACGCCTCGTTCGTGGACGAAGAAGCGCTGCGGTGGCGTCCGCGCCACTACGACTGCGAAGGTGAGTTGCGGGCGTTGACGAGCCCGCGCCTTCGGGTGCTGCTGGAAGGCGCGGGAATCGAACTCATCAGTTACGCGCAGTTGGCTGCTTAGGGTCGGCCTGCACCTCGGCGGAGGTGGCCAATGCGGCGGCCCCACCTAAAGCCAAGGCAAACGCGCACAACCGTAGTGCAGCCGCCGCCGGATCGTCGGGCAAGCCTTCGTGGAAGATGATGAGGCCAGCGGCGATCGGTACCAGGTCGGACAGCAGCGCAAAGATCGGCGCGACCACAACACCGCGCCCGCTTTGCAGAGCGGCTTGCATGAGGGCAAAGCCGCCAATGTTGGTGATCAGCGCTAGCCACAACGCGCTGCTTTGCAAAGCTTCGGGAACGGACGATGCGGTGGCAACCAACTTGGCAAACACCCCAGCCAAGCCGAGAATCAAACCGGCGGCGAGGCTGGTACCGATCGGGCGATTGGGCCTTCGGTCCGTGAGCACCGCGAGCGCTGCCGCCACGATGCAGCTCAAAGTGAACAAGAAAAGCTCCACCTGCGTTGGCGAAGCCGAGCCTTCGTCGTCGAGGGATAAACCGAGGCACACCAACCCGCCAGTGACAGCGAGCCCACCGAGCCACTCCCGAGCGCCTGCTCGCTCGCCGAGAACGAACACCGAGAGAAGAAGGAAAAGCACCAGCCCGCCCGTGAGCGCTGCATGTACGAGCGACAAAGGGGCAAAGCGCAGGACGAAAAAGTAAAGCGCATAGCCGGCAACTTGCAGCCCGAGGCCAGAAAGCCAGCCAGGATCCTGCACGAACGCAAGCCACGCCTTCCAGCGAAAGCCTGTTCCCAGCGAAGGGAGTGCAGCAGCTCGGACCTTCATGAGGTAAAGGCCCGTGCTCAAAGCTGCACTGGCGAGGGCGGAAAGCGCAATGGCGAGCTCCAAGGCCATCGGTTACGGTCCCTTCCTCGTGCGAGCTTCGTTAGGCTTGGGCGAGCCTAGATGGGGGACGAACTCGACGGCCGTGCGGGTTACGCCGCCGCGGTCGGTTCGCGTCGCGTCGCGAAAAACGAGAAGAACTCTCGTGCTTCCCGCAAGCGGCGCACCATGACACGGCGATCCTTCAACATGTCGCGAAGGATGCGCAAAATCGGCCGAGGTCGGAGGTAAAAAGCCTTGTAGAAGTGTTCCAGAGCTTCTTCCATTTGCTCGGAGGAAAGCTCTGGGTAGTTGAGCACAGCCTGCTGGATTCCGTGGTCTTCCACCAAGTCATCCTCTTTGTCCGGTGGCAGCCAGCCCTTTTCCTTTGCTTGGCGATACAGCTCGGTTCCCGGGTAAGGTGCCGCGAGGGAAACTTGGAGGCTGTAGGGATCCAGTTCCTTGGCAAACTCGAGCGTGCGCGCAATGGTCTCTTCCGTTTCTCCTGGAAGGCCGATGATAAACGTGCCGTGAACCAGGATGCCGAGTTTGTGGCAATCGCGCATGAACTCGCGAGCGCGGTCGATTCGAGTTCCCTTGCGGATGTTGTTGAGGATGTGCTGGCTGCCGGTCTCGAAGCCGACCAACAAAAGGCGTAGCCCGTTGTCTTTCAGCACCTTGAGCGTTTCGTAGGGAACATTTGCTTTTGCGTTGCACGACCAGGTGAGGCCGAGTTTTCCAAGCCCACGGGCGATTTCTTCGGCACGAGGCCGATCGTCCGTGAACGTGTCGTCGTCGAAAAAGAACTCGCGCACCTGCGGGAAAATTTTTTGCGCGTGTGCCATTTCCGCGATGACATGCTCGGCGCTGCGCGTGCGATACACGTGCCCCGCGATGGTTTGCGGCCATAGGCAAAAACTGCACTTACTGCGGCAACCGCGGCCCGTGTAAAGGGACACGTAGGGGTGCTGGAGGTAGCCGATGTAGTAGTTCTCGATCGTCAGGTGCTTTTTGTAAACGTCGACGACAAACGGAAAAGCATCGAGGTCGTGAATCGGCGGCCGCGTACCGGTCCGCACGATCGAGCCGTCTTCGGCTCGGTAAGCCACGCCGGGAACTTCCCGATAAGGCCGGCCTTCGGCCACGTCACGGATGACGTAGTCGAACTCGCCGAGCGTGACAAAGTCGACTGCTGGCGCTTGCTGCAGCGTTTGTTCCGGCAGCACCATGGTGTGAGCGCCCACGAAGGCAATCTCGATTCCGGGATATGCTTGCTTGAGGGCTGCCGCCATCTTGGCATCGGAGCGAAGCGACGGGGTAGAGGTGTGAATCACGACGAGGTCGTGCCCGGCAGCGCGCCGGACCACGTCGTCGATCGATAAGCCGTGCGGTGGCGCGTCGATCAATGTGCTGTCAGGCAGCAACGCTGCGGCTTGCGCCAGCCACGTGGGGTACCAAAACGAGCGCACCTCGCGTCGGGCCTGATATCGCGACCCGGCCCCGCCATCGAAACTGTCGAACGACGGTGGGTTTAAAAACAGTGTCTTTCTAGCCACCACTGCACCTCTTTCCGTACGGCTGCTGCACCGTAACTGACCCACTCCGGGCAATCAAGGTAAGGCGGTGGGAGATCGCGCTCCGGGCCCAACGCAAAGACCGGCTCCCCGGAGATACGAGAACGAACGCTCCCCCAGGCGCACGAAATGGCCAGCGGTAACCGCACCGACGTCGGTCCCCGCCACAGCTCGCTATC
>FMJZ01073309.1_pt1 | contig 23962 bp, 21 predicted proteins | sample 1987881 | NCBI WGS metagenome assembly FMJZ01 (sample SAMEA4378227, study PRJEB15110) | soil metagenome | biome: soil; feature: Field; material: Soil | place: India | collected 2015-03-11 | depth 0 m
TCCGCCAACTGTGCCATTGAGACCATGGATTTGACCAAAAAGTACGGTCGCCTTGTTGCCGTTGACAAACTAAACCTCACGATACATTACGGCGAGGTATTCGGCCTGCTTGGTCCAAACGGTGCTGGCAAAACAACAATCATCTCTATGCTGTGCACCATGATTAACCCGACTTCTGGCAGCGCCACCGTGAACGGCTTCAATATATTGAAACAGCAAGCGGCGGTCAGACGCAGCATAGGCATTGTATTTCAAGAGCCAAGCATTGATGACCGCCTGACCGGCAGAGAAAACCTTCAGCTTCATGCTTGCCTCTACGACATACCCGCTGAGCTAACCAGAAAGCGTATAGCCGAGGTTCTGCATCTGGTAGGTCTGGAGCAAAGATCTGATGACCCTGTTCGAACCTACTCAGGCGGAATGAGAAGACGCCTCGAACTCGCCAGAGGCTTGCTTCACCGTCCCAAAGTGCTTTTTCTCGACGAGCCCACCCTGGGCCTAGACCCCCAAACTAGAGAACACCTCTGGGCATATATAGAAAACCTGGCTCGGACGTCAAATATTACAATTATCCTTACCACCCACTACATGGAAGAAGCCGACCGGCTTTGCAGCCGGGTAGCCATTATCGATTACGGCAAAATCAAAGTTGTTGATACTCCAGCTAATTTAAAGGCGACCCTTAAAGGCGATGTCATAATCATTACCACAAACCAGCCAGAAAAACTGGCTGCCCGCCTGACAGAACTCAGGCTAGCCCCTTCAATAGATGTCTCAAAAAACACGCTCAGGTTGACCGTGTCAAATGCTGAAAAGCTCATCCCCAGACTCATTAAGACTGCTGCTGAAATTGGGGCTGAAATCAGCTCGGTATCTACGCACCGCCCAACTCTAAATGATGTGTTCCTCTATTATACAGGGCACGAGATAAGAGCCGAAGAGGCTGAATCACCTTTCAGAAAATATATGATGACCGGGAGACCAAAATGAGCGAGCTTAAGAAAATCTACGGATTGTGGCTTAGGGAAGTCATCAGATACTGGCGTGAAAAATCGCGAATTATCTCTTCCCTCATAATGCCTGTGCTCTGGTTGCTGGTCTTCGGCAGCGGCATACGGGGTATGGAACTGTCCGACGCTCAGAGCTACCAGAGCTTCATATTCCCGGGAATAGTCGGTATGACCCTGCTTTTCACATCTGTCTGGTCTGGAGTCTCTGTAATATGGGATAGAGAATTCGGTTTCTGGAAAGAGATAATGGTGGCCCCCGTTTCGAGGACTTCCATCGTCATCGGCAAAGCTCTAGGTAGCGGAACCAGTGCACTTATCCAGGGTTCCATCATGCTGCCGCTGGCATTCCTTGTGGGGGTTAACCTGTCCCCACTATCAGTCCTCACATTACTCCCCACCATGGTCCTCATTTCGATAGGACTGGTATGCATTGGATTGCTTATTGCCTCCATAATAGCCAGCATGGAGGCATTCAACTTCATTATGAGCCTGGTAATCATGCCTATGTTTTTCACCAGCGGGGCCCTCTTCCCGCTGAATTCAGCCCCTGGCTGGCTAAAAAGCTTCAGCTACATAAACCCGCTTACCTACGGGGTGGATGCCCTGCGCTGGGCAATTTTTGGCACGGCAAGCTCAACGCTACCGGTTTATATCGAATTCATTATACTGGCGCTGTTTGCCACCATCATGATAGTAGCCTGCTCCTATGCCTTCAGCATCAAAAAATAGACCTGCCTCAAAGAGGTTCATCAAGGGCTATCCTGATAAACTGCAATATTAGCTATCAATCTTTGTACCCTGCTGGAAATACGACTTCGTCATGTAAAAAAGCCACCGCCAGTGCATAAAAATGTGCACCGCAAATATCACTAGCAGAACCAGTGCAGTCCACTTGTGCACGTCCTGCCAGGTGTGGCGGTCAAACAGAAATACAGGGCTACCTGCCGCTGCTCCAGCACCCCCTCTGTACCTGTAACCTCCAGGCACAACAAACCAGAGTATGAACCCAGTGACGCTCTGAAAAAGCATCAATAAACCAAACATTAGGTTCACAACATAATTTTGTGTCGTCTTTCTCACAAGAAAACCTCCTTCTGAGCCGTTAGGATGACTCTTAGTTCTTTATCATGTGTTTGCAGACCTTAAGCCCTATCAGCCACATGCTTGTATCTCATAAGGTCAAAACTTACGTTAGCTTACTAGCCAATTTCCAGCCTCTGGGCAAAGCTTTTGCAAGACACAACGGTCGCAATAAGGGCGCTGGGCCTTACACACTTTTCTGCCATGCTCTATCAACAAAACGTGGAACTGGTAGGTATGTTCAGGAGGCACCAGTTCCTCAAGCTGTCTGTGTGCTTTTTCAACTGGGACTCCGTAATTAATCAGCCCCAGCCTTCTGGCCACGCGGAAAATATGCGTGTCCACTGGCAAAGCTGGCATACCCAGCGCAAAAAGCAACACGCAGCTAGCTGTCTTCATACCCACCCCGGGCAGTTGCCTGAGCCAGCCTCTGCCTTCATCAACAGACATCTCTGCCAAAAAGCCAAGGTCAAAACCGCCTCGTTTTTTACGTATCTCCTGAAGTACCCGCTTAATATATCCCGCTTTGACCATTCCCAAACCACCAGCCCTTATAGAATCAGCAATCGCCTTAACATCGGCATCAGCAATGGCTTCCCAGCTATTAAAAGAAGATAAAAGCGATCCAAATGCCCGGCTGGAATTTCTGTCTGATGTATTTTGAGAGAGTATCGTTTGTATCAGCACTGAGATAGGGCTTTGCCTCGCTTGCCACTGCCGCTTCCCATACTCCTCGCTCAATAACTTTATAATTTGCTCAATGTTCCCATTACCCATTTCGGAAACCATTATACCGGCATGAATAAAAATCTGAAAAGCAGATTCAAAACTACAAATATCTGGGACGATTTTGCATCTGTCCGTAATCATCGGTTAACGAGACTGCGACATGATGGCCCATTTGGTGCTATAATTATGCGCACCAAACATGGTGGGGCAATTCATGGATGAACTGAAGGTTTTCACCGGCAATGCACACCCGATTCTAGCTCAGGCTATCTGTGCATATCTGGACATACCGCTGGGCAAAGCCGAGGTCTTCGAATTCCGCAACGAAAATATCTTTGTCCGTATTTTGGAAAATGTGCGTGAACGAGATGTGTTCATCGTCCAACCCTTAGCCTCACCGGTTAACAAAAACCTGGTAGAACTACTGATAATGATTGATGCCTTTAAACGGGCCTCGGCAGGCAGGATCACTGCGGTCGTACCCTATTATGCTTACGGCCGTACTGACAAAAAAGACCAGCCCAGAGTGCCTATCACTGCCCGTCTGATAGCTGACTTACTCACCACCGCCGGAGCCAATCGGCTACTGACTATAGATTTGCACGCTGCCCAGATCCAGGGCTTTTTCAATATACCCGTTGACGAACTTACCGCTTTGTTTATCCTCAGAGACTACTGGAAACAGAAAGCGCTGGAAAACCTGGTGGTCGTCGCCACTGACATCGGCATATCGGCACGCGCCCGTGACCTAGCTGCCAGACTTAACGCACCGCTGGCTATCATCGAAAAGCGACGCAGAGGCAATGTCGATGTCACGGAAACTTTGGACATAATCGGCCATGTTGAAGGTATGCGTGCCCTCACTATAGACGATGAGATAGACACTGCTGGTTCGCTGGTCGGCGCGGTAAACACCCTCCTTGAGCACGGGGCCACTGAAGTCTATGCCTGTTGCACCCACCCCGTATTCTCAGGACCGGCTATAGAACGAATAGCCAGCTCACCAGTTAAAGAGGTGGTCGTCACCGATAGCCTTCCAGTGGGCAAGGAAAAGAAACTGGACAAAATAACCGTACTACCTATAGCGCCGCTGCTCGGAGAAGCCATAAGACGCATCCACACAGGTCTCTCCGTGGGCGCCATGTTTGAGTAACACACCATGCTAAAGTGGCTGGCCAGTCTTATAGATTCTAACGAGAAAGAGCTAAAGCGTCTCCAGCCTATTGTAGACGAGATAAATTCACTGGAGCCCGAATTCAGGAGGCTCAGTGACTTTGAGCTCCGTGCCAAGACAGACGAGTTCAAGTCCCGTCTGAAACAAGGTGAGACGCTGGATGAGTTGCTGCCTGAAGCTTTTGCCGCCGTCAGGGAAGCCGCCAGGCGCACTATAGGTGAGCGGCACTTCGATGTGCAACTAATGGGCGGCATCGTCCTCCACCAGGGCAAAATCGCTGAGATGAAGACTGGTGAGGGCAAAACCTTGGTCGCTACATTACCCCTTTACCTAAATGCCCTAACTGGCAAAGGCTGCCACCTAATAACTCTCAACGACTATCTGGCACGCCGCGATGCTTACTGGATGGGGCCCATATATCATGCGCTGGGCTTGACCGTTGCCAGCATCTACCCACCTCAGAGCCCGGCTGAACACCTTCCAGCTCGGCTATACGACCCCACCTACACCGATGAGAAAGATACCCGCTGGCCACATTTCCGCCCTATCAGCCGCCGCGAGGCCTACCTGGCAGACATAACCTACGGCACAAACAACGAGTTCGGCTTCGACTACCTCAGGGACAACATGGCTATAGATTTCTCCCAGTGCGTCCAGCGTGAACTCAACTATGCCATCGTTGACGAGGTAGACAACATACTGATAGATGAGGCCCGCACCCCGCTTATAATCAGCGGCGCCGCGGAAGAAGCCACCGAAAAATACCATGTCTTTGCCCGCCTAGTGCCCCAGCTCAAAGCATACGAGGACTACACCGTCGAAGAAAAGGAGCGCCAAGTTTATCTGACAGAGTCAGGCATCAACAAGATGGAAAAATGGCTGCGCAGGGATGGCTTGCTCAAAGCCCCAAGCCTTTACGACCCAGCCAATTACGCCCTTAACCAGTACCTGGAAAATGCCCTTAAAGCCCATGTGCTGTTCAAGAGGGACCGCGACTATGTAGTTAAAGACGGACAGGTCATCATAGTTGACGAATTCACCGGCAGACTTATGTTTGGCCGAAGATATTCAGAAGGACTTCATCAGGCAATTGAAGCCAAAGAAAGGGTAAAAATTCAGCGCGAGAGCTTAACCTTAGCCACCATCACCTTCCAGAACTACTTCCGCCTTTATAAAAAACTGGCCGGCATGACCGGCACTGCCGCCACTGAAGCCGAGGAGTTCCACAAAATCTACAACCTCGAGGTGGTCGTTATACCTACAAATAAGCCAATGATTCGCATTGATCATCCTGACCAGGTCTACAAGGATGAGGAAACCAAATTCAAGGCCGTGGTCAGAGAAATTGAAGAACTCCACAAACAGGGCAGACCGGTGCTTATCGGCACTGTCTCCATCGAGAAATCAGAAAGGCTCAGCGAGATGCTCAAAAGGCGCGGCATTCCCCATCAGGTGCTGAACGCCAAACACCACGAAAAGGAGGCTGCCATCATTGCCCAGGCAGGGCGGATAGGAGCTGTCACCGTAGCCACCAACATGGCAGGACGTGGCGTAGACATTATACTCGGCGGCAATCCAGCCGGGCGCGACACCAAAGAGTGGCTAGAGGAACACAACAGGGTCATTCAGCTTGGTGGTCTCCATGTCATTGGCACTGAGCGCCACGAAGCTAGGCGTATAGACAACCAGCTTCGCGGTCGTGCTGGCAGACAGGGTGACCCAGGTAGCTCCCGCTTCTACGTCTCCCTGGAAGATGACATTGTCCGCCGCTTTGGCGGTGACCGCATTAAGGGCTTCATGGAATGGGCGGGCTTTGATGAGAATACCCCGATTGAACATCCCATGGTCAGCAAGGCCATTGAAAATGCCCAGGTAAGGGTAGAAAGCTATCATTTCGATATCCGAAAACATCTGGTTGAATTTGATGACGTCGTCAACAAACACCGTGAGGTAATCTACGCCGAAAGAAGAAAAATACTTGAGGGCGCTGACCTTAAGGCAAACATACTGTCTATGGTTAGAAAGGAAATCGAAAAGATCGTCGCCGCCCATTGCACAAGCGAGCTTATCGAGCCAGATTTGGCTGGCTTGCTGGAAGATTTAGCCCACATCTTCCCACTACCACCTCAAATAAATACCGCATCACTCTCCCGGATGAAAATAAAACAGCTTACCGAGAACCTGATCACCTACGCCGAGCAACTTTATGAGCAGCGTGAAAAGGAGATAGGCCCTGAAAACATGAGGCTTTTAGAGAGGCTGGTGATGCTGCGGGCTATCGACAACCTGTGGAAGGACCACCTTACCGCTATGGACCATCTTCGCCAGCAGGCCAGCCTTTTTGCCATGAGGCAGATTGAGCCCCTAGTCGTCTACAAAAAAGAAGGCCATGCACTATTCGAAAGCCTCATCGCTGGCATCAACTATGAGGTCGTCCACACCATCTACAAGGTCAACATCACCGTGAAAGAAGCTCCCACCCCAAGACAACCCAAAAAAGTTCCCGTTCCTGCCGGCAGAAAAGTCGGCCGCAACGAGCCCTGCCCCTGTGGTTCCGGTAGAAAATACAAACACTGCTGCGGCAGATAGCCTGTCTGTCCCTTCAGGACACAAACGGAGTTTCCTCTTCCCCTGGAGAAAGGCCCAGGTAAAGCCAAAATTATAAAAACTTTTTCCTATCACAAGACCACCCGTATGCCACCACTCAAAAATCTGCCGAACTGGTAATAAAGCAGCAACTCGGGCTGATATCAGCAAGGGGACAGAAAGGAGCAAAGGTATGGAGGAGATGATACCTGTACACGATGTAACAACTGGCATTTCGAAAGCCGTTGCGCTTCGCGAGCGATATCAAAGCGAAGCCTTTGGCTCAGAAACTGGTTTTGAGAGACGAGACCTGACTGAAAAAACGGATCCTAGACCTCAGAAGGACTTTCAATGTAGCGGAGTGCGATGTGCGTTTAGTCAAACACATCTCCTCAGCAGAAACGGGGCAGCGTACAGTTTGGGAGATTTATGTCCGCGACGGGAAGCGGGTAACTGTTTTCTTCTAGAGAGCAGTCCAAACTGAAGTTTTGTAAAGTCGATAGGCAAGTTAGGTATGTCACATTGGAAATTGTATTATTAGCTAGCGCTTTAGGAATTCGATGAAGAATGCAAAAATCTCGAGCAGAAAAGAAAAGATATTATAAGTACTTATGTCTGTTGTTCATACCAGGTCATTGCTGGCTCACTCCAATGAACAATTTTCAAAAGACACTGAGATGTATTTCAGTGACCTAGTCAACTTATGGGAAATGTATAAGCAAAAACACGGAGAGGAGGCATACAGGTACCTCTCCGAATTGCTGCGTGAGGCGAAGGAACTGCATAAGAAACATGTTGAGAAAAAGCCCACTCGCGTCGGCGACCACGAACAGTCTTGGCGTTCCTTCAAAGGCAAAAACTTTGAGAAACTTATCGAGCACATAATAAAGGATGAGGTAAAAGCTTTGGGATTAGCAATTGTGAATGGCAACAAACTTGACAGGTCAGTCGCCGAAAACCTTCCGCCCTCCCTAAGCATAGTAAAAAGGAATCTACTGATTGACTATGGCGAGTTTGGTGCTCACTTCCCGGACCTTGATATCGTTATATATGACCCTAAAATTTGTCGAGTTATAGCCGCTATCTCTGGCAAAGTAACACTCCGCGAAAGAATTGCGCAAACTGGCTACTGGAAGATCAAATTGTCTAAAGACGAGTAACCAAGCACATTAAGGCGTATTTTATCACGCCTGACGAGGACGGAACCCTCATCAGAAAGTCTCCCGCTAAGAAAGGTAGGGCGATTGTTGAGGTCGACACAGACGGGAGCTATGTAATGAGCGAATCGAACGTCGAGGAAAGTGTAAAGGTCAAAATGTTCGATAAGTTTATAGACGACCTTAGGGCTTTAGTGTCTCGCAACACTAGGAAAAACCGTGGTGAATAAAAAATCGACAAAGCCGCAAAAAAGGCGACAAGGCCACTAAAGTTGAATTGCCGTTGTTTCCAGACATACCTATCAACGGCTTCTCTTACGATACTGACGAAGCCGTAGCAGAAATGGTCAAAGAGGTTGACAATGGGAAACTTGTGCTCGAAGCTACTACCTTGTGGGATTATCCAAAGCAGAGCTATGGGAAAAGCCCAAAGGGCAACAACAAATACCCTGGCGTAACACCAGCATTCATAAGCTGGAACCTCGTCCAAAGATATACAGAACCCGGCGATTTGGTGCTTGACCCGATGGCTGGAAGTGGTACTACCATAGACGTTTGCAAGGAAGAAGGGCGTCGGGTAATTGGCTATGACATTGCGCCGGCACACCCTGAGGTTCAACAGGCTGACGCACGGAACATACCCCCTTGACGAGAGCTCTGTCAATATGGTTTTTATTGACTCACCTTACTCCGACAACATCTGGTACAGCGACCACCCTGATTGTATCGGCAAAATCTCGTGTGAGAACGAGCAGTTCTTTGATGGGCTCGAAAAAGTGGCTAAGGAAATATATAGGGTCCTAAAACCGGGAAAAGTCACGGCTTGGCTAATAGGAGATCAATGGGTCAAGAAGAAATTTACACCTGTAGGCTTCAAACTCTACCAGCGCTTATGTAAGTACTTTGACACGGTAGACATCATCTGCGTGGTACGGAGAGGGCAAACATCGAATACAGGTATCTGGTACAACAGGGCCAGACGGTTCAATTTTTACCTACGAGGTTTCAAGTATCTCTTCATCATGCGGAAGCCGGATTCCACCGCTGAAAAGAAGGCCCAAAACCGTGCCGTAAAGTGGGCAGCCTACGAAAGGGGTAAAACGAGAAGACGAAAAAGCAACAGCATTTTCTTTTCAACCACGGAGTCCCGGACTGGGAGTGGATAAGGCGCAAAATCAAAGCCTTGGACAGTTGCGCCTAAAAAACTCCCGATTGCACATACGCCCCGCTCAGCCTATACTATTGATATACGGCCAATGAAAAACACTGAAATCGCTAAAGTCTTTCAGGATATGGCTGATTTGCTGGAGCTTAAGGGGGAAAACCCGTTCAAGGTCCGCGCCTACCAGCGCGCCGCCAGAGCCATCGAGCATCTGCCTAAAGAGATTGAAATCATGCTTGAAGAAGGCGAGGATCTGCAGACTATACCCGGCGTCGGCGAGGCAATCGCCAAGAAGACTGTCGAGCTCGTGACAACAGGCAAGCTACGCATCTATGAAGAACTAAAAGCCGAGTTCCCCGAAGGCATCACCACCTTGCTTGAAATACCAGGTATAGGACCAAAGACAGCCAAGCGGCTGTCCAGCGAACTGGGCATCAAATCTGTCGATGAGCTTGAACAGGCCATCAAGGACGGCAGAGTGGCCAAGCTATTTCGCCTCGGCGATAAGACGGCTGATAACATCCTTCAGCAAATCCAGGCTCTGCGCCGCAAGGACCAGCGCATACCCATCGGAGAAGCCCTGCCTGTGGTGGAGGAGGTCTTAAATGCCCTCCGTCCCCTGCCAGGCGTTAAGAACCTTACCACCGCCGGCAGCTTGCGCCGCTTTAAAGAGACCGTGGGCGATATCGACCTCATGGGCACCGCCGATAACCCGGAAGAGGTCATTAATGCCTTCGTTGCATTGCCACAAATAAGGGAGGTGCTGGCTAAAGGTCCTACCAAAGCCAGCGTCATCCTACCCGGCGGTCTTCAGGCTGATTTGAGAATGGTGGAGCACGACTCCTTCGGTTCGCTCCTGCAGTATTTCACCGGCAGCAAGCAACACAATATTGCCCTGAGGCTGAGGGGCCAAAAGCAGGGGCTCAAATTAAGCGAATACGGCATCACCGACCTAGCCACAGGCAGGCTGGAAAAATTTACCACCGAACAGGACTTCTACCGCCGACTGGGCCTCCAGTATATACCACCAGAGTTAAGAGAGGACATGGGGGAGATAGAGCTGGCTGAGGAGAATGCCGTCCCCAGACTGGTGGAACTGCAGGATATAAAAGGAGACATCCATGTTCACACTCACTGGAGCGATGGCCATGATTCCATCGAAGCTATGGCTATAGCAGCTAAAGCCATGGGTTACCAGTATCTGGCAATCACTGACCATTCCGCGGGAAGAGGTATTGCCCGCGGACTAAATGTGGAAAGGCTGCACCAGCAGATTGATGACATCAGGCGTTTGAATCAGCACCTTAATAGCATTCGTCTCCTTACCGGCATAGAGGTTGACATTCGGGCTGATGGCAGTATAGACCTGCCTATTGAACTCCTGGGAGAACTAGATATTGTAATCGCTGCTATTCATTCAGCTATGGGACAACCTCAGGAAATCATAACCAGGCGTATCCTCGGCGCTTTAGAAAACCCTCACATTGATGTCGTCGCCCATCCAACCTGTCGGCTACTCGGGGAGAGGGAGCCAGTAGCTATTGACATGGAAGCTGTCTTCCGGGCTGCAGTTAAGTACGATAAGGCGCTGGAAATAAACGCCATGCCCAGCCGACTCGATTTGAAAGATACCTACATTTATCGGGCACGGGAATTGGGCGTGAAGCTGATCCTGGGCACAGATGCCCACAGCACTGCCCAGCTTGGTTTTATGCGTTACGGAATCGGCATTGCTAGACGCGGCTGGTGCCAGCCGCAACACATACTTAACACCAGACCTTTAGAAGAAATACTGGCATTCCTGAAAAGGCGGTAGCTAACGACAACCGCCTTTTTTCAAAAAGGGATGTAATTTGAACTCGATTAGGGCTCGTGATGGTGAAGTCCCATCACCGCATTATTAAAAGAACTTTCAAAAATGGTATTTGAAGAGTCTAAAGATAGCTCAAATACACGGACTGAAGCTGATGCCAGAACAATCGAGCACCTTAAGCGCTCAGTTGCCAGCGGTAAGCACTGGTATCTGGCCGTGCTCGAGGCTATCAGGTTGTGGAAAAGTCCTGAGGAGAACTACCAAGGACGGCACTACCGCTATTTAATCAACGGCGAGGCTTTTGACTGGCTGTTATTGGCTGAGCGTCTATGTCACGAAATCAGCGAGTTTATCCCAGAAAAGGAGAAGATCGATCTCCTGTTCTTCCACCAGCCACCTGTGGAGCTATCCAGCGAGGAGTTCAAAAGACTGATCGGACCAGCCAAATATAAGGCCTATTTAAACTACCTTTATGGAGTCCTGGCGGAAGAGGCCCTAATTGCGGCCGTAGTTGATGAGGTCCGCAAGGAGCGCAGAGCTTTAGGCTACAACAGACAGGACGATATACATGACAAGGCATACTATCGGATTTACGGTAAGGACCAGCAAACCTTGCTGGACAGCTTCAGAAAAGAAAAGCGACTCCCCAAACGAAAGTCTATGACCCTGACCGAATTTAAAGAATTCACTTACTGGCTGTTCAAGTATCGTCTTAAAATATGTGATAAGTCACGTGTAGCCAGCGACACCAGGAAAGCCCTGACAAGGATACAAAATGAAATGGCAGCCAGAAGCATGATTAGCCAGCTTCGACAGTCATCTCGAGCCACTGATGAAGCCAAATAAGGCTACGACATCTAGCCAAGCTGTTGCAATTCCTGCTGTAGTCTCAACAGTTTATCTTTGTAGGACTGAAGTTTGCTCTGCTCTTTCTCCACCACCGCCGCCGGTGCCCTGGACAGAAAGGTTTCGTCTTTCAGCCTTGTTTCCAGACGCTCAATTTCCCTTTGCATCACGACCGCTTCAGCCTCCAAGCGTTTCCTCTCAGCAGCCACATCGACCATGCCAGCCCAGGGCAAAACCACCTCAGCTTCCTTCAACACCAGCACCAGCGCCTTTTCCTCCCCTACCTCACGCTGCTGGCGACTCAAAACAGCCAGCGGCCGGGCTTTAGCCAGTTTCTCAATAACCTCAGACTTCGAAGCTATAGCCGCTTGAAGCCTATCAGTATAAATGCGAGCTTCAATCCACCTGGCCGCCTCGACTTTGTGCTCCGCCCGCGCATTTCGTATCGAGCGAATGATTTCTATCACCGACTCCATCACTCGCTCAGACTCAAGATCAAAAGCTTCCCCATTGCCAGCCGGATATGGTGCAATCATTATGGAATCTGTAGCAAGACTACCATTGGGTAAACGCCGTTTTAAGTTCTGCCACAGCTCCTCAGTGATGAATGGCATGAAGGGATGGAGAAGGCGAAGAGTCGTTTCCAGAACGAGCGATAAAACTGGAACAGGGGAAGAATTCGGCCGAGACAAACGGATTTTAGCTATCTCGATATACCAGTCGCAAAACTCGCCCCAGAAAAAATCGTGTATCTGTCGCTCAGCTTCACCAAACTGGAAATTCGACAGCAACTCATTTACACTGAATATAAGTCTGTTTAGCCGACTCAAAATCCAGCGGTCTTCTATCGGCTCTCCTCGCGCCACCACCTGCGTCAACAATGCCCGCCACAAGTCTACCCCCTTCAACCGCGCCAGCAACGCAACATCCTTTAAGGCCTGCCCTTTTACTGGCTCAGCATCGAGGCTCTGACACACAAACCTGGCGGCATTCCACAGTTTGTTGGCAAAATTACGTCCAGTTTCCAACCTGTGCTTGCCCAGGTTGACATCGTTCCCCGGGGAGGTTCCGACAGTTACCGCAAAACGAAGAGCGTCAGTACCATACTCTTCTATAACATCTATGGGGCTCAAAACATTACCCCGCATCTTGCTCATCTTCTCGCCCTTTTCGTCGCGAATCAGCCCGTGTAGATAGACGGTGTGGAACGGAATTTCACCGGTGTCCTCGAGCCCCATCATAATCATCCTGGCAACCCAGAAAAATAGTATGTCATAACCAGTTTCCATAACCGTTGTAGGGTAAAAATAAGTTAGGTCATCGGTGGCATCTGGCCAGCCTAAAGTCGAGTGTGGCCACAATGCTGAGCTGAACCATGTATCGAGCACATCAGGGTCCTGAAAGATATCCGCAGAGCCGCAATGGCTGCAGCTCAAAGGTTCATCGACTGAAACAGTTAATTCCGTACATCTGCGGCAATACCACACCGGGATCCGATGACCCCACCACAACTGCCGGCTGATGCACCAATCACGTATATTCTCCATCCAGTTCAGATAGACTTTAGTGAAACGCTCCGGAATTATGACAATCCTCTTATCAGCAACCGCTTCTATGGCTGCTTCAGCCAGTGGTGCCACCTTGACAAACCACTGTTTGCTGACCTGAGGTTCTATCATCGTTTGGCAACGGTCACAGTGTCCCACTGAATGGGAATGTGGCTCAATTTTTTCCAGCAACCCCGCCTTTTGGAAATCAGCCAGCACCCTTTCACGGCAGGCAAAACGGTCAAGCCCGGCATAAGGACCAGCGGCTTCATTCATGGTAGCATCAGGATTCAATATATTTATCATCTCCAGACCCTGCCGTTCTGATACCTCAAAGTCCACCGGGTCATGCCCTGGAGTAATCTTCACCGCACCGGTGCCGAAGGAGGTGTCTACAGCACTGTCAGTTATAATAGGAACAACTCTGCCAATGAAGGGCAAAACAACCTTCCTCCCGACCAGCCCTTCAAAACGACTGTCTGCCGGATTCACTGCCACTGCACTATCGCCCAGATAGGTCTCAGGTCTGGTAGTCGCCACGGTGATGTAGCCATCCCCATCGGCAAAGGGATAGCGCAGATAATACAGATGACCAGTTATATCCTTATGCTGCACTTCCAAATCTGACAAGGCAGTCTGGCAACGGGGACACCAGTTTATAATCCGCTCACCTCGATAAATCAGCCCTTTGTTATACAGGCGAACAAAGGCTGTGCGCACCGCCCGGCTTGGCCCTTCATCGAGCGTAAAACGCTCCCTGCTCCAATCACAGGAAGCGCCTAGCCTCTGATGCTGATAGGTAATTGCCTGCCGTGATTTGTTCACCCATTCCCAAACGCGCTCAATGAACTTCTCTCTGCCCAGCTTATGCCTGTCTAGACCTTCCTCAGCCAGCTTCTGTTCCACCACCACCTGGGTGGCAATGCCGGCATGGTCAACCCCCGGCAGCCAAAGAGTTGGCTCACCTCTCATCCGATGCCACCTGATCATAATATCTTCCAGGGTAGCCGTCAGGGCATGTCCCAGATGCAACTCACCGGTGACATTAGGCGGTGGCATAATGATGACGAACGGCTTGCGGTTGCGGTCTATCTTCGGGATAAAGTAACCACGCTCCATCCAGAAGCTATACCACTTCTGTTCGACCTTACCTGGTTCATACACCTTCGGAATCTCACTCATATCGCAAACCTCGATAATATGATTGCGAGGCTAAAGCCTCGCACTGCAACAGTTTATGACCACAAGTCTAAATTACAACGGTAATCCGACTACTTTGATTTGAGTAATTTTACCACTCTATCTAAAACTTGATCTGCCACCTCCCTTTTTGGCAAAAGCGGTAACTCTTCGACCTTACCGTCTCTGCTGATTATCGCTACCTGATTGGTATCAGCACCTATGCCGCTACCCTTCATCGTAATATCATTGGCCACGATCAGGTCTAGCTGCTTCTTGCGCAGCTTGTCGGTGGCATTGACCAGCAGGTCCTCACTTTCCGCAGCAAAACCGACCCTGATAAACTTTCCCCTCGTCTCTCCCAGTATATCAGGTGTCCTCTCCAGCTCCAGCGTCAAACTGGCAACTTTCTGGCGTTTTATCTTGCTTTTGGAAACGCTCTTGGGTCGGTAATCAGCTACTGCCGCTGCCATGATAAGGGCATCAGCTTTATCCACAGCCTTCTTCACCGCCTCATACATTTCCTGGGCGGTCCCTACATTAATAACCTCCACACCAGCTGGCTTGGCAAGTGCACATGGCGCACTCACCAATACCACAGAGGCCCCCCTGTCTCTGGCTGCTTCTGCTAGAGCATAACCCATTTTTCCTGAAGAGCGATTTGTCAAACACCTGACCGGGTCAACCGGCTCCTGAGTGCCACCGGCAGTGACCACAATTTTCCGACCAGCCAAATCCCCACTCTTGCCCAGCACCTGACAGATTATGCCCAGAATTTCACTCACATCGATTAGACGCCCCCAACCCACCCCACCAGAAGCAAGTCGCCCATGGGCCGGGCCGACAATAGTAAAATTGCGAGCCCGCAACTTGGCCAGGTTATCCTGAGTTATCTGGTTTTCATACATGCCAGCATGCATTGCTGGAGCCAGTATGACCGGTGCTTTCGTCGCCAGCACTGTACAGCATAACATGTCGTCAGCGATGCCAGCAGCCAGCTTGGCTATTATGTTGGCTGTGGCCGGCGCTATTACAACCACATCAGCAGCTTCAGCCAGGGCCACATGCTCCACACTGAACTCAGAAGCCAGCTCGAACATTTTGGTAACCACTGGTCTGCCGGTTATGTTGCGAAAGGTCAGTGGCGTTACAAACTCGGTAGCAGCTTCAGTCATTATGACCTCAACTTTTGCTCCAGCTTGCGTCAACTGGCTAGCCAGGTCAGCAGCTTTATAGGCAGCGATACTGCCTGTCACACCCAGAACCACGGTCTTGCCTTTCAGAACCATACCCTTAATCCTTGGCCTTGTTCATTTCATAAATCAAGCGCAAACCCTCGAGTGTCAGATTTGGGTTTACTACTTCGATCACCTGTGTTTCCCTCGCCAGAAGCTCAGCGTAGCCCCCGGTAGCTACTACTCTCACCACGCCTCCAAGTTCCTGCTTAATCCGCCCCACCACACCCTCAATTAACCCAGCATAACCGAAGACGATACCTGATTGCATAGCTGCCACAGTATTCCTGCCGATAGCCCGTTTGGGATGGGTTAACTCAACACGAGGCAACACTGCCGTACGGGTAAACAGGGCTTCAGTGGCAATAGCAATCCCAGGGGCAATAGCCCCGCCGAGGTAATCACCCTCTTTGGATACAGCATCAAATGTGGTGGCAGTACCCAGGTCAATGACAATCACCGGGCCACCGTACAAATGATGTGCAGCTACAGCGTTAACTATTCGGTCAGCCCCGACTTCCCTCGGATTGTCCATACTGATACGCACACCCGTCTTCACCCCGGCCTCCACTACCAAGGGTGAAACCTTCAGATAGCGCCGGCAGACTTCCTCAAAAACGCCTACCAGCGGGGGGACAACGCTGCATAACACCACATCGGTAATCTGTGAAGCCCCGATACCGTGACGCTCAAAAAGATTGAGCATCAAACTAGCATACTCATCTGGCATCCGATGCACACCGGTGGCTATCCGCCACGTACCCTTTAACCTGCTATCTTCAAAAACGCCGATGGTGATATTTGTATTACCTATGTCTATCGCTAACAACATAACCCGCCTCTGTCATTTCCTAGGTTATTTCTCCTGCTTAAGCCATTTAATCACCTCAGGCAAAATCGGCAGAAGGTCACTTGCCAGCATACCTGCGTCGCCCATTTCTTGCCTCACCATCTCGCCAGCCCGGCCATGGAGATAAACACCACAGGCTGCCGCATCAAAAAGAGTCAGTCCCTGAGCTACCAATCCAGCAATCACTCCAGCAAGGACATCGCCAGTCCCTGCTGACGCCAGCCCGGGGTTGGCAAATTGGCTGAGCTTAGCCCGACCATCAGGTGACGCCACAACTGTAAAAGCCCCTTTGAGCACAACTACTTTCCCCCATTGCCTAGATGCTTTGAGGGCTACTTCTAAACGCCCTCGCTGCACTTCCTCAACTGAAACCCCAGTCAGCCGTGCCATCTCACCGGGATGCGGCGTAAGTATAGCACCCTTATTCAGCTTCTGCCACCAGCCCGGTGTTTGAGCTAAAACATTCAAAGCATCTGCATCAAGCACCAGTGTTGCCGGAAAACTATTTGATAGTTCGAACAAAGTAGACTGGATAAACTTCACAACCTGTGACCTCTGCCCTAATCCACAGCCTAGAAGCAAAACATCATATCCCGGCAACCACTGCTTTAAAATGGAGGTTGCCTCGGCAGCGAGTATTCCAGTTTCAGACTCGGCCAGAGGAGCATAGGTGACCTCGGTCATTTTCGTTGCTAGAATCGGCTGAAGGCTCGAAGCAGTGGACAGCGTCACCAGACCAGCCCCCACTCTAGCCGCTCCCATGCAGGCCAGGTAGGCAGCCCCTATGTAGTTAATCGAACCCGCCACCACCAGCACCCTGCCAAAACTCCCTTTATTAGCATCGAGCGGGCGCTTGGGAAGCACTGACCTTACCCAACCCTCAGTGATCAATTCAGTGGTCACGTGTTCAGCTAAATGTGGTGGTATACCGATGTCAGCTATAACAACCTTACCGGCTCTTTCTGCACCCGGGAAGTTGAATAGCCCAGGCTTTGGATAACCTAGAGCAACTGTAAGGTCCGCAAAGGGACAGACGGGGTCAACAGCTCCAGTATCAGAATCAAGTCCAGAAGGCACATCCACTGCCACTATAAGAAGCTGAGAATTTTTTTCCTTGGCCGTTAATAATCTACTAAGAACCTCTTTGAACACACCCCCAATAGCGCGACTTCTGCCAGTACCAAATACAGCATCAATCACTATCTCTGAAGAAGCTAAAAGCTCGTCCAGACTGGTAAAGCCTTCATCTTGGTCAACCTCAACAAAAGGTATGCCACGCCCTTTAGCTAATGCCAGGTTCTTGTCATCTAATGGACGCTGACTGCACAGGTAAACGGTAACTTCAGCTCCCCAATCTTCTAGGTAACGTCCTGCAACTAGACCATCACCACCATTGTTGCCCGGACCAACTATGACCAAGACATGCTTACCAATGACACTGCCGACAAGCTTCCTTGCCTCTTCGGCTACGGCCCGTCCGGCATTCTCCATCAATATCTCGGTAGTCACCCCAATGCCGGCAGCATTGCGGTCTATCTCTCGCATTTGTTCCGAAGTAACAACCTTCATATGCCTAAGGTGACCTCAACAATCTATTCCATAAGCACGTGTGTCACACTGAGTCCTTCAAAGCTGACAGTGACATTTTAACATTAACTTCCTGTCATTAGCCTTTTCAGTTCCCGGTTCATGGCTTCCCAATGTGTCCCCTGCCAATAGATACGATGGCAGGAGGGGCACTCCACAAACTTGCTCCGAGTCTTAAAAACATAAGGTGGTACCAGCTCTTGCACCTGGTCCTTGCTCTTCTCTATCAATACCTCATTACACTCCAGACACAGAGAGAAAGGCCTGAACTGGTAGTCCAGATTCAAGGCGTCGACAATCTGCCGCAATTGTGCCTTTGGGTCACTGTGCGCAATTAGGATGACCTTAAGTCTCCCGCTTGTTACCACACGCCTCCTCATAATCTGCGTGTCCTTGGTCAGAATAACGCGATTTTGAGCTAAAGCAGTTTTGACCATCAGGCCGTCATCCTTCTCAGTAAAAAGCACAGCATTATATCCCATTATCCTGAGCCACTTCGCCAGTTTGCCGACATTATGGTCAACAATAAACTTGATTTCTGAAGCCTGTCCCATTCCGGCCATTACCTAACACTGAGAGGACTAAAATCGATCCCGTAATCATAGACATCGATTCCTTCTTTCCCCTTCAAATAACCCACAACTACATAGGTTAAAGGAGTAGCTATAACTTCATAGGCACACTTGGCCAGCCAGTGGCTCAGCATCATAATACCCAGCACAGGAAATGGCAATACCCCCAAAAAGGCTATGGTCAGGACAACTAACGTGTCAACACCCTGCCCTAATAGAGTGGAGCCGATGGTCCTAGTCCATAACCACCGGCCTTTTGTCAGTATCTTCATCTTCGCCAAAACAAAAGCATTGGTAAACTCCCCACCAAGGTATGCGACAAAAGAAGCCGCCAAAAAACGGGGGGTACTGCCCAAAATACGTTCGTAAGCACCTTGCGCCTCGAAGACCGGCGCCGGAGGCAATACTTTGCCTATCCATATTGCCACCACTGTAATTAAGTTACATAGAAAGCCCAGCCATATTACACGCCTAGCCTGCCGATAACCATAAACTTCGGTAAGGACATCACCGATAATATAGCTCAGAGGGAAAACTATTATCGCTGCCGGTAGAACTACACCACCAATGCTTATCTGCTTCGCAATTATAATATTCGATGTAATCAGGCAGGTAACAAAAAGAGCTGTCACAATAACGAATCTATAGGAAAAAACCATGTGAAAGCCTTTCGCACCTAAATCAACCCTAAATCCAGTGTCTGCGACGGAAGAACCATAGCATGGCCACTACAATGCCGACCATAATGGCACTCAGTGCCAAAAATGAGGCATAGTCTTTTTCACCCGGAACGCCTTCATGACCACCGGGCAAATATATATTCATCCCATAAATGCTGGCAATAAGAGTTAATGGCGCTATGATTACCATGACTATGGTGAGCACCCGCATTATCTCCTGGATTCTATGAGAGGTCAGCCAGTTGCTCGTATCCGCCAGACCATCTACCACTTCCTTACAGTCTTCTAGCCCATCCCAAATCTTTCGGATATGGTCAGCAATGTCGCCAAAATATATGTCTTGGTCTTCCTTTAAGAAATTATAGCCCTCACGTTCGAGTGTCTCAACCACACTAATCTGTGGGTGGATAACACGACGGAAAGATATAAGGTCCCTACGAATCATCATGATTTCGTGCACGGTTTCTGGAACTGGCCTGGTGAAAATAAGGCCTTCCACCTTCTCTATGTTACTTGTTACCTTATCAAGAATAGGAAAACAGTAATTGACCAGCCTATCTAAAATGTGGTACAGCAAAAAGCCTGAACTACGGCCCATATACGCATTACATATACCTTCATCAACATGGCACTCATTGAAAAATTTAGATAAGGGCTTCAAATCACCCGACTTGTGAACAGTAACCACATAGGTTTCACCTATAAATATGTCGACTTCACTGGGTGTAGTCACCCGGTTCTGTTTATTGAAAACAGGAAAGTGGAGCACAATGAACAGGTGGTCTGGATACTCATCTATTTTGGGACGCTGCACCCGGCTCAAAACATCGTCTAGATTGAGGATATGAAAGTTAAAATGCCGAGCTAGATACTCCACGTCCTTCATAGTTGGTTTTTCAATGTAGACCCAGGTCAGCTTACCACAGGTAATAATGTTCATATTGGAACTTTTCTCTTCATTAACCACTGGCATTGACATGTCTTAATCACCAGTATCAAGCAGATAAAATTTCTGCCCTATTTTACCACAACTTGTCAGCTAAAAGGCTATCGGAATGTATTAAGAGAAGGTAAAACTTAGAAGGTGCAAATTCTAGAAATTACCCGGCTAATTCGAAACTAAAAATGTTTTGGGCTCTATTAAAGAGACCATTCACCGCCTATAGCGCCACAAAGGCATGCTTAATAGGCAAAACTTTAGCATATGTCTCAAGGCGAGACAACTGTTTTGTCCGACTACAGGCTAAGTTTAATAAACCCGCTCGTCTACTATCAATTTATGTAATTCAGGGATAACCCCTTTGGGAACAAACTCGACTCGATCAACCTTAATTCTCACTGCCTCACTTACCACCTCGTTTATCTCCTTTGCCAGTTTATCCTTATCAACACCCTCCTCGCTCTTGAGTTCCACCTTTAGTGTCAATTCGTCTCGGTGAGCGGGCCTGGTGACCACCGCCTGGTATTGAGCCACCTGTGCGAATTTAGCCATCGCCGGCTCGAGCTGTCGTGGATGTACAAACATACCCCTGACCCTAACAGCATCACCTACTCTCCCAAGAAGGCGTGTTATCCGCAGGGAGCTCCTCCCGCAAGGACAGGGTTCCTCAATCCAGCCGGCAAGATCGCCTGTACCGAATCGGATTAACGGGTACGTCTCATCAATCGGTGTTACTACTACCTCACCAACGTCTCCCGCAGCAACCGGTTTTCCAGTTGCATAGTCGATTATTTCCACTATCACTCCCTCTGCAATGTGCATACCATTTCTTTCACTGCACTCATAGGCTATCATGCCAACATCAGCCGTTCCATAGGCGTCCCTGGTAGCAATGCCGTACTTTTCCTCAACCAGTTTCCTGATCGGACCACCACCCATCTCGCCACCAATGCAGGCTAACTTAAGGTTAAAATCTCTGCGGACGTCATAACCCATCTCTTCTGCTTTGTTTATAATATTCATGAAAAAACCCGTGGTGCCGAAGAATCCTGTAACTCTAAGCTGGTGCATGACCTGAACCTGAAGTTCAGTGTTGCCCACTCCCATTGGTATGACCGTGGCACCAGCTCTCCTTAACGCCTCGTCAAACATATGCCCGGCCGGCACCAAATGATAAGCCCAGGTATTGATGACCACATCCCCTTTGCCGAAACCTAAAGATTTGACCAGATGAACATGCCGCTGCCAGAACACCTCGCTCTGATGGTGGGGGTCATAAATAGGGCCAGGTGAAACGTATACTCTCTCCAGCTCACTCATAGGCACGGTCACCAAACCACCAAGTGGCGGATTCTTCTTGTATAAGTCCACCAGTTCATCTTTTCTCAGTAGGGGCAAATCCTGCAAATCTCTAATGCCGGCTACTTTGGAAGGTTTAATCCCTGCTTTATCAAACCTCTCTCTAATTGCTGGAGCTTTTTCATATGCGTAAGCCACCAGCCACTTCAACTGTTCATCAAGATATTTCCGCCTCTCATCACGAGACATTTTTTCCAGTACTTCAAAGGGCTTCAACTTTTTAACGTTCATCGTCTCCCCCTTCGTTTTATTTTGACTGCAGTTAAATTACAATCCATTAATAAGTCCGCTCATCAACAATGCGTTTGGCGCCTTCGGCGATAGTGCCTTTGGCAACGAACTCAACGCGGTCGAATCTTACCTTACACACATCTCTAAAATTCTTATCAAGAGCAGTCTTGAGTTTCTCCTTATCAACAGTTTCATCAGCAAGTTCAACCTTAAGTATCATCTCATCCCTGTGCTGAGGGCGAACGACTACCAGTTGATAACGTGAAATCTCAGGAAATCTGGAGATGACCTCATCCGTCTGCCTGGGGTGGACAAACATACCCCTGACCCTCACGGCCTCACCACTCCTCCCCATTATTTTCGGTATTCTCGGTGTCGTCCTGCCGCAACCGCAAGGCTCCTCAATAAGACAGGCCAGGTCACCAGTTCCAAAGCGAATCAAAGGATAGACTTCATCGAACGGTGTCACCACGACCTCACCCACCTCACCAGGACCAAGCTGTTTACCCGTTACCGGGTCTACTATTTCAACAACAGCATCAGTGGTAATATGCATTCCAGCCTGCTTTTCACACCCTGTAGCTATCGTTCCCACATCAGCTGTGGCATAGGAATCCCCACCCATGCAGAAAATACCATACTTCTCCTGGAACAGCTTCCGCAGAGGTTCTCCCCCCATTTCTCCACCAACCATAGCCCATTTCAAGTTGAAGTCTCTTTTGAAATCGTAGCCCATTTCCTCAGCTTTATCTATAATAGTTTTAAGGAAGCTGGGAGTTCCCACAAAACCATGCACCTTGAGGTCATGCATAATCTGCACCTGCAGTTCAGTATTGCCAGTTCCTGTCGGAACGACGGTAAAACCTAAATTTCTGAGCGCCTGGTCAACCCCCAGCCCCGCCGGCGTTATATGGTATGACCAGGTGTTCATTACTATTTGCCCCTTGCCAAAATCAGGCCCTAACCCAGCACCTATCCCGAAACCTCTCTTGCGTTGCGGGTCGTATATGGGCCCTGGCGACTGATATATACGCTCCAGACTGTCCATGGGCACGGCAAGATACCCGCCAAAGGGTGGGTTAGCCTTCTGAAGGGCAATTAAATCGTCCTTCCTCAACAACGGAATCTTCTCCAGATCTTTTACAGTGCGAATGTCCTCGGGCTTCACCCCAGCCTTGTCCAATCGCTCCTTCACCGCTGGCGCCCGCTCATAGGCATAAGCAATTATTTCCCTCATTTTCTGTTCTATATGCTTCTGTCTTTCATCGGGAGTCATCCTCTCCAACTCGTAAGGTGTAGGGCTGGCCTTTTCCATATCTGCCTCCTTCTTGTCAATATAGCAAAATCAATTATGCCTGATTTAACACATCCACACAAGACCCTCAAAAGAGCCTTGCAATTATTCCCTGAAACGAGTTGCGACCCACAGAGGGTCGCAAAAGTGAAACATGATAAAATCGAAAAACGCTCACTACATCCTTAAGCGCTGTTTTATGCCAGCCATCTCTTTCGTCTTCGATAGTGTTTTACCTCCCTGTAACTCTTCCTCTCACCCAGCTGACTCAGCCCGAGATAAAACTCCTTTATGTCCTCATTGTCCCGTAGCTTATCCGCTGGCCCGTCCAGGACCACCCTGCCATTCTCCATCACGTAACCATACTCAGCAATAGACAGGGCCGCCTTCACATTCTGCTCCACCAGCAACATCGCCGTCTTTTCTTCAGCATTTATCTTCCGGATAATCTCAAAAATCTCGTGAACTAACTTGGGGCTTAGCCCCAGTGACGGTTCGTCAAGAAGCACAACCTTCGGGTGTATCATTAAGGAGCTGCCAATAACCAGCATCTGCTGTTCACCACCGGAAAGATACCCAGCTACATTATGGCGAAGGTCCTTTAGCCTGGGGAAGTATGTATATACCAACTCAAGGTCCTGCTTCAGCCTGGCACCATCACCGGTCACATAAGCGCTTGCCCTCAAGTTCTCCTCAACCGTCAGGTGTTCAAACAGCCGCCTCCCCTCCATAACCTGGACAATTCCCAGCTTCACAATCTCCTCAGGATTCTTCTTATCAATCCTCTCCCCTTCGAACTCGATGCTGCCATCAGTGACCTCTCCGACCTCAGTCCTGAGCAGACCAGATATCGCTTTCAGGGTTGTTGTCTTGCCAGCACCATTGCCGCCAAGTAAAGCTACGATCTTGCCCGGAGGTACCTCTATAGAGA
>FMJZ01004048.1_pt1 | contig 23899 bp, 18 predicted proteins | sample 1987881 | NCBI WGS metagenome assembly FMJZ01 (sample SAMEA4378227, study PRJEB15110) | soil metagenome | biome: soil; feature: Field; material: Soil | place: India | collected 2015-03-11 | depth 0 m
TTATGGCGGGGTGGGACTTGGCAAAACCCATCTTTTACACGCAATCGGTCAGGCAGTACTTAGCCAGCGTAAGGCGGCCCGCGTTGCATATGTTACCTCCGAAAAATTCACAAACGAGTACATAGACGGGATTCAAAACAACCAGCTCGTGCGTTTCCGCCGAAAGTACCGGCAAACAGAAGTGCTGCTGATTGACGATGTGCAATTCTTGGCAGGCAAAGAGCGCATCCAGGAAGAATTCTTCCACACGTTCAACGCATTGCACGAGGCGCACAGGCAAATTGTTCTAACATGCGACAGACCAGCCAGCGAAATTCAGAACCTCGAACAACGACTCGTTTCGCGGTTTGAATGGGGTCTTGTAGCCGACCTGCAACCGCCGGATGTAGAAGTGCGCCTTGCGATTCTGCAAAAGAAGGCCGCGCTCATGGGGCTCGCGTTGCCCGATGAAATCATGAATTTCCTCGCCAACCGAATCCGATCGAACATAAGACGACTCGAAGGCGCCCTGGTGCGGGTTGCCTCGTACGTACCACTTACGGGCAAAAAGCTGACGATCGAAATTGTTGAGGAGCTGTTGCGTGATATCCTCCATGAGGAAGGCAGATACACTATCAGCATCGAGACAATCCAAAAAAGGGTCGCAGAACATTTCGATATCAGGCTGGCAGACATGACAAGCAAACGCCGACCTGAAAACATTGCGTTCCCACGGCAGATTGCAATGTACCTTGCGCGCCAACTAACCGGCTGCTCACTTACTGCGATTGGCGAGGCATTTGGCGGGCGCGATCATGGCACTGTGCTCCACGCATGTCGAATTGTAAAAGACAGAATGGAAGTTGACGCAAACGTCCGCCAAACCGTTCATTACCTAGAAAAACAACTAATGCGTTGAAACCCGACTACGAACTGGAGCCAGGCACCGAAAATCAAATCTTCACGCTGTGCTGTCTTGCTCCAGCCGGACGTGGTTCGCGCCATCGAGTGCTTGACAGTTTGGAGCCGTCAATTTCCACTGCCTTTAATGGCTGTCATTGAAGTAAATGGCCTGACAAAAACGTTTCGCACCTACCGAAAGGAACCCGGCTTGCTGGGTTCACTTAAGGGACTCCTATACCGCAAGTACGAACCCGTCCACGCCGTCAACCACATAAGCTTTACAATCGAAGCCGGCGAACTGGTCGGGTTCCTCGGCCCAAACGGCGCCGGCAAAACTACCACTTTGAAAATGCTGTCGGGCCTGCTTTATCCAACAAGTGGTTCTGCGCGTGTGCTCGGGTACGTGCCGTGGGAACGCCACGACGGCTATCGGCGCCAATTTGCGTTGGTCTTGGGCCAGAAAAATCAGCTTTGGTGGGATCTGCCTGCAATCGAGTCACTTGAGCTAAACGCAAAAATCTACGGCGTCTCACGAGACCAATTGAACCGGACAATTACCGAGCTGGGTGAACTGTTGGCTGTACGCGACAAGTTCAACATACCCGTGCGCGAGCTGTCGCTCGGCGAACGGATGAAAATGGAACTGATCGCCGCGCTGTTGCACCAGCCGAAAGTACTTTTCCTCGACGAACCGACAATTGGGCTTGACGTGGTATCCCAAAAAGTTGTGCGCGAGTTCATCCGCTCCTATAACGCGCAGAAAAAAACCACGATCCTCCTAACAAGCCATTACATGACCGATATCCAGGAGTTGTGCCAGCGCGTCATTATTATAGACCGCGGACAAATTATTTTCGACGGACAGCTCAGCACAGTGGTTGACCAGTTTGCGGATTTCAAGCTCGTGACAATCCATTACGCAGTCGGTGCATCCTGTTCAACTGATGCCCTCAACAGATACGGTGAGCTGGTCGAGCAAAACCCGGCCTGTGCGGTGCTCAAGGTCAAGCGCGACCGCGTCATACCTGTCTGCAAAGCCATCTTGGATGAGCTACCAGTAAGTGATATCGATATTCAAGAAGTCCCAATCGAAGATGTGATCCGTAAAATCTTCGCACGCTGAACACTTACTCAAATGAAACTCGTCCAGCCAGCCTGAACAAACTTGTGGACCCAAGCATACCACTTACGTGGCGCAAGAGGTGCGAACTGATCAAACCCGGGCTGCCGCTGTTGATTGTGTCAGGTGTAGTGGTGGCTGAAATAGTAGCGTTGCGCATATGGCTAAACGGCCAGGACCTGCTCGCAAATCTGTCTCTTCTTTTGCTCGCGCTATTCGGTCCGACTGCGGGATTGCTCGCAGCATCCGAGTTGGCACTCCGAATCAATCATTGGATGAAGCGCCAGCTCAGGTTCGGCACGAAAGGTATCCAAATAACTCACGCCAAATACGGAAACATTAGGTGGAATTGGATCAAGAGGTGGCTGCTTGAACCAGTGCCAGAGCACCCACAGTTGGCAAAACTCACGGTCAGATACGCAATTGACAGAAAAGGAAAATCCCAGCGCCATTGGTCAATTGTGCTGGCGCATCCTGACCAAACACGTGCGTTGAAATCGGAATTAGACCATTTAAGGGAACGCGGAATTATGAGCGCGCCTGTCATTGAACTAACTGAACCGGCTACATCTCAGCAAAAACCATTTCGTTTTCGGTTGCGCGGCATAGTTCAACTTGCACTCGCGTTATATTTTTTCATACACGGCATCCCAATACTTGCAACCGGCATTTCCCAGCCTGAAGGGAGTCAGCAACAATCTTCTGATTCAACACTCACCGAAGCACAACGCCAAAAGCAAGGCAGGTCTATGACCCGATATTTCTCCTCCGAGAAAGAATTGCGGCGGTTTTTCCTGTCGAAGGGTGCAACAATGACAGCCTTGGGAGTGCTGTTTTACATTTGGGGGATGGCTGTAGCCCGGAAAGGACGCGACTCAACTCAAAACAACGCAACTTCTAACGACTGCACACAATGAAATCGTTGACCGAATACCTTTGGTTCGAGACACGCGACAGACGCGCGTTCATCAACATCACACCGCAGGTCGAAGCCCTGGTCCGCAAAAGCGGTGTCAAAGAAGGCATTTGTCTTGTGAACGCGATGCACATCACCGCCTCGGTCTTCATCAACGATGCTGAGGATGGTCTGTTGCACGATTTCGATGTGTGGCTCGAGAAACTCGCGCCGCATGCGCCCACGGCGCAATATCATCACAACCGCACCGGCGAGGACAACGCCGATGCCCACCTCAAGCGGCAGATCATGGGCCGAGAAGTCGTTGTGGCCATTACAAATGGCAAACTCGATTTCGGTCCGTGGGAACAGATTTTTTACGGCGAATTCGACGGCCGCCGTCGCAAACGCGTCCTGGTGAAAATAATCGGCGAATAGTCTGCAGCAGCCGGCAGTTCACCAGAAAATGGCGAAGAACACCGCTACAGCTGCGATCACCGTCACCGCCGCGGCGAGCACCGTAGGCGAGGTGTGCAGGTCCAAATCGTTTCGCTCTGGCAACCGGCGCGGCTCCTTCAGCGGCCACACCAGCGTGATGAACCCCATTAAAGCAAGCACCAGGCTGAAGGTTAACGCCACCTGCACCAGAAAATGCAGCGACCCGGCCCACGCTTGGAACATGCCGTAAATCACCGGCCCGGCCAGCAATCCGGCCACACCTGCCGCGCCGGGCGCAGTCTCAACCAGGATGCCGAACAGAAATACTGCCACCACGCCCGGCCAGATGTAGCCTTGGAACTGTTGAATGAACTGAAACACACCGCCGAATCGCGGTTGATCCAGCGCCGGTGCCACTGCGCAGCCCACTGTCATGCACACCACAGTCAACACCCGCCCCAGCCAGACCAGCCGGGCTTGCGTTGCCGCCGGATTAACCAGCCGCCGATACACGTCCATAGTGACAATCGTTGAGGCCGAGTTAAGCAGCGACGCCAACGTGCTAGTGACTGCGCCGGCAATCGCCGCACAAATCAGCCCGCGTAGGCCAGGCTGCACCAGATGCTTGATCAGCGTCGGGAAGGCAGCGTCATTTTTATCGCCCAGCTCTGTGCTATAGAGCTGGCGCGCTATCAAACCCGGCATCACGATGGCAAACGGCACAAGCAGCCACAAGCCGCCGGCAAAGATCATCCCAAGCTGGCCATCCCGGAGCGACCGCGCCGCTAGATTGCGCTGCACGATGAACTGATTCAACCCGCAGTAGTAAAGAATCACGATCCACATGCCAGATACGATTCCCGTCCAGGGCAGGTCACCGTTATCTGCCGGCAAAATCATGTGCAGCTTGGCTGCGTTGACCCGGGTAAACTCGCTCCAGCCGCCCACAGCGTTCAAACCCAGCCCAAACACGAGCAGACCGCCTGCCAGCAACGCCAGACCCTGAACCAGATCTGCCCAGGCTATGGCACGCAGCCCACCAAATGTCGCGTACACCGCTCCGATCAAGCCAATGACCCACACCGCCGTGGCCAGCTCTAGGCCGGTCAGTGTCCGCAGGGTCACCCCACCCGAATAGAGCACCGCAGGCAACATCACCAGCGCGTAGATGGCTACGGTCAACAGGGCCATAATAGCGCGGGCGGCGGCGTTGTATCTGTATTCGAGAAACTCCGGCATTGTGTAGATGCCGGCTCGGAGAAACTTCGGCAGCAGTGTCAATGCAATGAGGGCGATGCCCACCGAGCCGGTCAGTTGCCACGCGCTCACCGCCAAGCCCACTCGCCCGGCCGCCTGACCGGCCATGCCGACCATCTGCTCAGTGGAGATGTTCGCAGCGACGATTGAGATGCCGATCAGTGGCCAAGACAATCCACGTCCGGCCAGGAAAAACCCTGCGCTGTCTTCGGCGCGTCCCAATGCCCGGCGGCTTTTCCAGATGCTCAGGCCAACCACGACTGCGAAGAAACCGATGAAAAGGACCAGATCAAGTAAGGTGAAATGCATGGGTCAACCTTTCATACTGTCTTGTACAGCGCGAAACATCGCCAGCAGATTTTCGACGGGTGTATTGGCCAAGACGTTGTGGATTGTACTGAACACGTAGCCGCCGCCTTCGGCGAAAATCTCGATGCGCTCGCGGACTTCGCGATAGACCTCGTCTGGCGTACCAAATGGCAAGGTCCGTTGCGTGTCAACGCCTCCGCCCCAAAATACCAGCCGGTTGCCGTATTGCTTCTTCAGCGCGCGCGGGTCCATTCCCTTAGCGGAACATTGCACCGGATTGAGAATATCGAACTCGGCCTCGATAAAGCATTCGATCAACGGTTCGACTCCACCACAGCAGTGCATGAATGTTTTCCATTTTGTGTTTTTGTGGATCCACCCATTGACTGCTTTCTGGTAAGGCAGGAACAACTCGCGATACTTGGCAACGCTCAGGAATGGCCCGTTTTGTGTGCCGAAATCGGTGCCGTTGGTCTGTATAACAGTTGGCAAATCACCTACTGCATCATGCAACCTGCGGAGGTTTTCCAAGGCCACCTCAGTTTGCCGTTCGAAGACGGCCTTGATGTAGTCCGGACGCTTTACAAGACTCACATACCATTCCTCGATGTCGCGGATGCCCTTGGGCCGCTTGAGGAAAGTAGCTGGTACAAGCGCAATATCACCGAAGGTCAATCCGGGAAACGTGCAAACCAACGCCTTGTCAGTAGTTGTGTAAAGGTGCTCAGCCAGTCGCCGGTAATGCGCGAACTCGCCTTCGGGCAAGACTTGAAACTCCTCAGTGTTGTCGGCGGGATCAAGTTTGGCTTCGTCTATTGGTTCCTGTCTAACGATCGCATCAAAGAAATGCCCACCAGCAGGCATGCACCCGCTGGGCGGCACGGACCGGTCGCCGCCCGGCCACTGGAGCAGGTCGCCGTTTGGTTCGGGTTGTGTGTTGAAATCTTTGGGCACGAGCACCGGGGTGCCATCAGCCAATTGCCATTCTTTGAACTCCTTCTGCGGATAACCGAACATCGTGCTGGTGCCGCCCAGATTTACCGTGTCAATGCCGAGTGCATCACGCAGGTCAGGCGCAATTTCGCCCAGCATTTGATACACCTCGACCACTTTGACAGCCTTGCCTGGTGGGTCAAGCCCGAGCGCCTGGCGCAATTTGTAAACCACACTCACGTGCATGCCGGTCTGGAAACAGCCGCCGAAATCAACCGGCAGACGGTCCGGCTCGCGATGCGCAAGCGCAATTTGTATTCGCTTACGAGAACTCATGGTCAAGGTGCGCCAAACATTTGCGGGTGGCAAAGCTGCCCGCACAATTCATATCTCAAATCGCGTTAATCACTACAAGCGCCGCGCTCAAAAGCTAGACAGTCAAGCTGGCGTGGCAAACCAAAATTCAACTTTCACAACGCGGTGTTTCAACTTGCAAAAGACCGCAACGTGAGCCGAGTTGACGGTGGCCAAAGTGGGTAATTTGCTGCCAAATTTGCACGGAAATTGCCACAGCTGGCGTGCAGTGGTCCCCCGGGGCGGTTTTTGCTGATTCAACCCGCCTCGAATTTTAAGGGGTTTGAAAGACGACAGTTTACGATGCGTAGGCAAGATAAATTAGACGCCAGAAACGGCAACTTTAGAAAAATTTTTGATGCATTTTGTGTCCCGGCCAGATAACCTGCGCAGCGTTTATTTTTGCGTCCAATGAAAATTTGCGTACCAAAAGAAACATATCCGGGTGAAACACGGACAATTCTGATACCGGAGCACGTTGCGAAGCTGACAAAACGCGGTGCTCAGATTGAGGTCGAGAGCGGCATTGGCGCAGCCTGCGGCTATGCTGACTCGGCCTATGCGGCTGCGGGTGCAACGGTCAACTCTGACCGGCGCGCGCTTTTGGCCGGGGCGGACATGGTCATTCGCCTGCGCAAACCGCCTGCCGAAGAAATTGGCCTGCTTAAACGCGGGTGTATCCATGCCAGTTTTCTTGATCCGTTTAACGAAGGCGACCTGGTACGCAAGCTAGCTGGGCAAGGGGTAAGCGCTATCAGTTTGGAAATGATACCGCGCATCACACGCGCGCAGAAAATGGACGTGCTATCGTCGCAGGCAAACCTGGCCGGATACGTGGCTGTGATCTTGGCAGCAAACCACTGCGCGAAAGTCTTCCCGATGATGATGACTGCAGGTGGGACGATCATGCCCGCCAAGGTGTTCGTGATAGGTGCAGGCGTAGCCGGTCTGCAGGCAATAGCCACTGCGCGGCGCTTGGGCGCCAAGGTGTCGGCTTTCGACACGCGGCCCGTGGTCGAGGAACAAGTGAAGTCACTCGGCGCAAGTTTCGTAAAGATTGATCTGGGCGAGACCGGCCAGACAAAAGATGGCTATGCCAAACCCTTGACAGAAGAACAACTGGCGAAACAACGTGCAGCACTGAAAAAAGTGTGTGCCGAATCCGACGTGGTGATAACCGCCGCACAGGTCTTCGGGCGCAGGGCGCCTGTGGTGGTCACCGGTGAAATGTTGGCTGCGATGAACCCGGGCAGTGTTGTTGTTGATTGCGCCGTTGAAAGTGGCGGTAATGTTGAAGGGGTACAGTTTGACAAGGTCGAAGCACGTAACGGCGTGACGATTATTGGTATTGCCAATCTTGCCGGGCGTGTGCCAGTGCACGCAAGCCAGGTACTTTCAAGCAACTTGACTGCGCTGATCGAAGAGTTCTGGAACAAAAACACAAGCGCGTTCGAGTTAAAGCTCGACGATGAAATACTCAAGGGGTGTCTTATCACCCACCAGGGCGAGGTTTGGCATCCCGATATCAAGAGCCGATTTGCCAAAAGCTGATTTTTCGCAATTGCAAACCACAAATTAGCCTGACCATGAGTACACATAACCTCTTAGATGCTGTAAATGCCGGTCAGCAGCCTGCCGCTGTGATTGCAGCGGGCACACCACTGACTGAGGCACCAACTCACACTGCAGTTGTGGAACAACCGGTTGCACATACAACTGGCCGATCCAACCCAATTGCACATGGGCCAAGCGAATACGTGGCAATGCTGTTTGTGTTTGTGTTGGCCACATTTATTGGCTTGGACGTGATCCGGCGTGTGTCGCGGCTGTTGCACACGCCGCTGATGTCACTGACTAATGCAATCTCCGCCATTGCCGTTGTAGGAGCGATTATCGTGGCCGGGCCGAAACATCCGACGCCGATAACTTTTCTGGCGCTTGTGGCAGTTTTCGCCGCTGTTACGAATATCGTCAGTGGATTCCTGATCACTGACCGGATGCTCAAGATGTTTAAGAAGCGGGAGGACAAAAAGCCATGAACGAGACGATAATTCAACTTGCCTATTTACTGGCCACGGCACTGTTCATCTTCTCGCTCAAGTGGATGAACAACCCGGAAACAGCCCGGCGCGGCGTTTTTGCCGGTGTAGCGGGCATGACGGTTGCAGTGGCGGGCACGTTGGCCAAACCGGATATTGTCAATTACGGTTGGATAGCCCTTGCGGCGGTGATTGGCACAATCGTGGGTATCCCGCTATCGCGCGTGCCATTGACAGCCGTGCCGCAGCGAACCGCGCTGTCGCACGCATTTGGTGGGCTAGCTGCTGGGCTGGTTGGAACAGCAAAATTTTATCTCTGGCAACACGAATCGCCTGCTGAGTTAACACACTTCCGGACAGCGGTAATCAGCGCCGAGGTATTACTCGGGTTTATCACCTTTACAGGCAGTCTCATGGCAGCCGGCAAGCTGCAAGAGATTATACCGTCTCGTCCGATCGTGTACCGGAACCAGAATGTCATAAACCTGTCATTATTCGGCATAGCTGTGCTGTGCGCCGTACTGCTGACGATCGATCCCGTGAAGTTCAAAGCGCTGTTTCCCGTCATAATTGTGCTTTCACTGTTGTTCGGCGTACTACTCATCCTTCCGATTGGAGGAGCAGACATGCCTACCGTGATTTCACTGCTTAACTCATATGCGGGACTGTCGGCTGTTGCGATGGGTTTTGTTCTTGAAAACAAACTGTTAATCACCGCAGGCGCACTTGACGGTTCGTCTGGTTTGATCCTGTCCATCATCATGTGCAAAGCAATGAACCGGAGCTTTACGAACGTGTTGTTTGGTGCCTTTGGTCAGGTGCAAACCACGGCAGCTGAGGCAGAGAAGAAAACCGTCAAGAGTTGTACCCCCAAGGACGCTGCGCAGATCCTCGAAAACGCGAACTTTGTTGTGATCATCCCGGGCTACGGCATGGCGGTTGCCCAAGCACAACATCGAGTGCGCGAGATTTACGACAAACTCGTCGAGCGTGGCATTACGGTTAAGTTTGCAATTCATCCCGTTGCAGGGCGCATGCCCGGGCATATGAACGTGCTTCTTGCCGAAGCCGAGATTCCGTATGAAGACCTGGTTGAAATGGACGACATCAACCCCGAGATGCCGCAGTGCGACGTGTGCCTTGTCATAGGCGCAAACGACGTGGTTAACCCTGCTGCGCGCCATGACAAAACCAGCCCAATTTACGGTATGCCCATCATTGATGCCGACAAGGCAAAAACCGTCCTGGCAATCAAACGCAGCATGAACCCCGGCTTTGCTGGCATCGAAAACGAATTGTATTACTTGGACAAGACTTTGATGGTCTTCGGAGACGCTAAGGCCGTAACAGGTGAGATCGCCAGACACCTCGCAGGCGAGAAGGACATGGGCCACTGAAAAACCGCATTTTCCGAGCCGAAGCAAACCGGGGTTTTAACGTCCACGGCCCTGAAGAAATACCTGTGTGCTTTTGCACAATTCAGGGTGTGGGCCATTGTTTGCGCACTGGCTATTTACCCTTGTTTTGTATTGGTCTGCCCCTTTACTTGAACTGTAGCAGCAACACTGCAAGGTCAACTATAAACAGCAGAACGATCAACGCCTCCAGGATTACCATCAGTTGATTTGTCTGCTCATGTTTGAGCATCTGGTACAGGTCGTCCAAAGTCCGCAGCTTGCCTTCGATCGTCCGGTGCCAGTCGGCCAGGTGGAAGCGCGAGGCGATCTTTTCGTAGATTCGCGCCAGATGCCAGTCGCCAAAAAACTTGGTTATGTTTGAAAGCTCGTCGTTGAACCGCGCGAGGTCAATCCGGATTTCGCGCAGCTCACGCAGTACATCAGCACGCGACCGGAGCGGATGCTCCCCCAGATCGCGGTATGAGCGTTCAAGTGTGCCATCCAACAGCCTGTCATATGCCTCAAGCTCGGCCAGTTGTAGATTCGCAAGCTCCATTATGTAGAGCGTCTCGTCAAAATCCCGTGGTTCATCCACAATCAATGCTGCATCCCAGTCAATTACCACAAGGTCGTTATCGTAGTAGCTCAGGTATCGTGCAGTTGATTCATCGGCTTCCTGTTTCGAAAGCCGCGTCATATCAGGCTCCTGTGTCAGTAACGCTGCAATCTCGCGCCGATGCGCATGGAACCAGCTCTCGGCTGGTACCACTGATCCAGCTGCTGACATAAGCGGTGCAGCAATGCAAAACACAGTGTAGGCTTCCTCTTCCAACAATTGTGGGTGGGGACGTATGTAATGCGACTTTAACTCGGCCACAACGTCCTCAGCCAATTGCATCACCTCCTGGTGCAACGAGCCGTTTTCGAACTGCAGATCATGATACGCAACAAGTTCGCTTAGGTTGCTGACCTCGAACGGCAACCGCACGGTTATGCTAATTGCGCCTATGGGCAACAGCTTGATCGTGCGTTCAATTCGTACTTTGCCCAGTGGACCTGCTCGTTCGATTGGAGGCAACCGTACCATCTGCGGTTTGTAAAACAGAAACCGTTTTGGGTTTCGCTTGTCGCCATCAACACCAAATTGTGCAACCGGTTGACCGAACACCTTGGTGAGCGGCTCGCGTGTCATCTCGTGCGCGACGTTATACGCATAAATGTAAACCACCTCGCCCTGGTACCGTTGCACTGTACGCGACGCGTCAGGCGCTTGCACAGGCGCAGTTTGTTGGTGCCCGGTAATCATGCCACAACAAAATATCCCTGCTACAAATGCCTGTCCAACCACGGTTTTGGGTTATTTCTCATAGTTTGTTGGCGCAGAAACCCAATGGCTTCGCGAAACCTGACCCGTATCCAGTTACCTAGGCCGGCTCAGTCAAAAAATCTTTTGTTTCAGGCCAACTCGGTATTCACTTGTGCCCGATGAAAGCTGTCATTTTGGCTGCGGGCAAAGGCACACGGATGCGGCACCTGACAAATGACACGCCAAAACCAATGTTACAGGTACGCGGTAAACCTGTCTTGGAACATGTTGTCGGCGGCATTATAGCGGCTGGTGTACGAGAACTTTTTATTGTCACGGGCTACCGTGCCGAGGTGATTGAAACGTACTTTGGCGACGGAAGCCGGTTTGGCGCAACAATCACATACGGCAGGCAGGTTGTCCAGAATGGCACTGGCAAAGCACCAGAAATCGCCAAGCATTTCATCGGCACATCCCCGTTCCTGCTTGTTTACGGAGACATACTCGTGACCCCGGACACATACAAAAACGCAATTACCAGATTCAATGAAGGCGATTTTTCAGGCCTGGTCACAGCACGGCGCGGTGAAGATATCGCCAAAGGCGGTTTGTTGGTTTTTGACGATAAATTTGAGCTTCAATGTGTTTTGGAAAAACCGTCTGAAGCGCAGCTTGCAGAGTTGCGCAACGCCGGCCTGTTAAAGTCGCAAACGCCGCTCTGGTACAATGCAGGTATTTACGTGTTTAACCACGTGCTGTTCGAGTTTACTGCCAGACTCGAAAAATCACCACGCGGCGAATTCGAGTTAACTGACGCACTTAACGCAATGGTGCGTGCCGGGCGTCGAATTGCCGGATTCGAAATACACGGTCTGTGGGTTGATGTACGCGATCCGGAGATACTCGCAAGGTTGCAAAGCTCGTCGCTGTAACTTTTCTCCACTTACCAACTTTACCACACGGTGGTGGCTACGTACTTATCGCACCTTATGTGTGCGCGCCGGTGCGCCCCCACGGTCTGAACCGTCTGCCGAGCGCGGCGCCGGTGCCGGAGGAGGCGCTGATGGCTGGTTAGCGTGTGCCGGGCTTGGTGCGCTCACGTGCCTTTGATCAGGCTGTGGAGGTGCTGAAACCACAGGTGCACTCACGCGTGGTACAGATGCCGGTTGAGCCGGCGCAGGCCGTTGCACCACAACATTTGCAGGAGGTGATGTCACACGCACGGGCGCTTCGGTACGGGCAGGTGTGCTCGGACGCACGAAACCCTGTGAAGACTCGCCCCGTCGGACAGGTTGCGACTGCACACTCTGCCGCGGAACCATAGGCTGACTGATGACTGATCTTGTTGTTCCGAGTGATTGAGCCGGGTCAGACCTGATTTGCGGCGCGGTTGGAGTTGCGTCACTGCTGCCAGAGGCCCGTATAGCAGGACGCTGTATCGCCCCATGCACCGGTCCACTAGGACGATGCCCCGAATCCGGTTGTGCAGGCTTCGTTAGGTTTGGACTTGGTTGCGGCCTGGCAGGTTGTGCGCCCGTCGCGCGTCCGGGGCCAAATGTTGACGGCTGTGTCCGCGCACCAGGTTCGGTCCGTCCAGGTCCCGACTCGGGCCGATTAACGGTTCGTTCTTGTTGGATGGTCGGCGGGCGCATCGCAGTACCGGGTCGTTCGGTCGGTCCAACCAACTTTTGGCCTGTTGAAATCTCTCCCCTCGGACGCGCTCCATCCGTTCTAGGTGTGCGCTGTGAATGAACTCGCGTCACGCCGGACTCGGGTCGTGTCCGTCCGGGTTTCATCTCCTGCGATGGATTGGCGATGCGTTCACCTGGAGTAAAATCGGTTCTCAGACCTGGCCGCTCGACCCCCGCAGTGGGTCGCTCAGCCGCACGGTCGCTTGGCCGTCGGCCAGGTATCGGATGTCGGTAGACCACCAACTGGTTACCTTCGCGATGCGGTTTGTCTACGACACGATTACGCGGCGCATTACCGGGCAGGTCGCGCACAGTCACACGCGGTATTTCGTGTCCAGCGCGTCTTGCAACGTGCTCGAACGGAATACCGCGGTTACTAACTGCGTGACGATCGCCATAGACGAAATCGTTTACAACAACTGCGCGTTCGTGCACTTGCCTGATCTGATCCCGGGGCACCCTGTGCCTGTCGGGCCGATGACGACCAAACCTGTGCCACGGCACATAAGTGTAGTGGTCAACGCGCAAGCCGAAGTCGAAGTCGATCCCGACACCCACGCCACAGTATGTCATCCCCCAAACAGTCGAATAGCCGGTAAACGGCGGTAACGGCGCCCAACCACAGTAATAATCCGTGTGCCGCCACACGACCCATGCGGGGGCCCAAACCGTGTCGGGCCACCAACACCAACCCCAGCGTGGGTGCCTGAACCATCTGCCGTAGTGGAAAACAATGCTGCCCCATGTATAGTCAGATTGCCAATACCAGCCCCAGTTCGAATACACCCATCTGCCACGATGGCAATACGGATGCCACCCGGCGTCAATCACCACCACGGTCGGCCGCCAACACAAGCCGTAGCCATCTATTGTGATCCAGCTGCCGTATGGCGCAAGCGATTCGTAAAAGTAGTTGTAGTTCACCACAGTCGGTTCATGCACAATATTGGTAACCGTGTATTGTTCGGTCGCACGTGCGGGTGCAGCTGGTGCAGCAGCGGTCTCGGCTTGACCAGATTGTGCTTGGCCAACAACAGCTTGACCGCCACCAACACCCAAACGCCTATCCTGCTCGATCATCGCTAGCACCACAGAATCGCTTATTCCGATGTCGTTTAGATAAATGATCTGCTCGGCACCGAGATTAAACGTGCTTGCCGAGTTGCTGATGTAAGACAGTAGAATAGATTCCTCTATGCCAGCCTCGGCCATTTTGATCACATCACGCAGAGCCGGTGAAAAGAAAATGTCTGTAGGTAACGGCCTTTCGCCACCTGGGTTAACTGCCAGCTCGACTTTCTCGTTCTGCCCAGGTTCGTTTGCAGGTGCGTTCGTGTCAGCCAATGCAACAAGCTGGGTTTCCATTGACGCAGCCTGATCGGTCTGACCAGATTGACCGGCAAGTACGTTGGTGCCAGGTTGTGAAGTTACCCGAGCCGGAACTGCATTTGCCTGACTTGCCCCGGCGTTTTGCTGCATGCAGCCGCTTACAAATGGTAAAGCGCCTAATGCAACCCCTAGCATCCACGCTATGTTTCTTCCAGTTTTCATGGCCGGTTAAGGTTAACTTTTGTTCAACGCATTCGTTGCGCTCCACAACTACTGACGCACTTTGTGCCCAGAGTATTCATTTTTGCACATGCTCCTTTAACGGGCTGAACCAGGCGTGGTTGGGCGTTTTTTGCGCTCTGACATCGGCGGTTCGCCAAAGGCTGGTACCCCCGCCCAGAATCGAACTGGGATCCGCGGTTTAGGAAACCGCTGCTCTATCCATTTGAGCTACGGGAGCACAACGCGACCGGTTACGCTCAAACTCGCCAATAAACTATCGCGCACCGGACCGTTCAAGCAAGGTTTTTGTGTTGAAAGTAAGCGTGTAAAAAGCAGTTTCGGGGCATTTGGCTGGCGGCTATTACTCCTGCGGATAGACAATTACCCTGTCGTGTACAACGATTATCAGGTCGTTTTTGCCATCGCCGGTCACGTCTGCCACGGTTGCTTCACGTGGCTCGGGCATTTCGAATCGCCTGCCGCGAAATGTGCGTTCTTCAAACACCTGCCAGCGCTGGCCGGGCATGAGTTTGCCATCGGTACTGAACTCGACAATGTCAATGTGGTTCTTTGCCGTTTCAAGAAACACAAGATCTTTTCTGCCGTCGTTGTTGAGGTCGCCCAACACAACATCAAACAACCGGCCGTCTTTGATTGGTGTTTCGTAGCTGTCCATTTCGGTCATTTCCCACACATCACCTCCTAGTGCAAGCCAGGCCACAACATTTAAACCTACACACCCGATCGCGTTTATCTGTGCGCCGCCAAATGCAACCGGGTGCAAACTGACAAAGTCCCAAACCGGTAGTTGCACATTACGTACAATCTGCCATACACCGAGTTTGTCTGGCTGCGCAACCGACAGCGCCTTGCGCTCAATATCGAGCAGGAACAAACAGGGCGCGCCATTTGTCCCTGGCACAAATGCAGCAGCAACAAGCTTCGAGTTACTGGCTGCGCCATTGATCTGTTCTTTGACCTGAAACGCCCATGCTGTCTTGTTCGTTGTCCCCTGAGCTAACACTTCCTGTTTGAGCACGAGCGCGCGTATAAAATTTTTTTGTGCAAGCAACAGCTCGGGTTTGGCGTCGCCATCTAAATCTGCCGTGCTCAACCATGGTTGCTCGATTACACCCCCTGCAGGCGCAATGTCGAGCTCGTCGAATCTACCATCGCTGGTTTGACGCAGGATCTTCACTTTTTCATACGGTATCAGGATAACCAAGTCGGCCAGACCATCCTGATCGGCATCGTGGATAGCAAGTGTCGCCGGGTTCGACTTGAACGTTTCGCTCAACTTTTGTGTTGTTCTTGTCCCGTCAGCGGCCACAGTCAGTAACACGCGTTCGCCGTCGCGATCAACAATCCCAACAAAAACGGGTTTCGTACCCGGCTTGAGTTGGCCTACAGCAATTGCAAGCGGCCTGCCTTCGGTCGGAATCAATGTCGGGAAAGGCAAACGCATATTTTTATCCAGATGGGCTACACCGACTTGGCGTTCGTCCATACTGAGCATAAAAAGCTCCGGTTTGCCGTCGCCATCCCAATCGGCCACCTCGAGTGCGCTTACACCGGTGAGTGTCGGAAAGGTTCTGGGCGTACCAAGCCGGCCGTCTTTTTGTTGGAACCGAATTGATACCTGGCCGTTCTCGGGTTCGGCCACGATCAGGTCAACTAACCCGTCCCCGTCCAGGTCTGCCCATGCACAGCCGCGCTGCGCTTTGTCGGTCCGCGCAAGTGGTAACACGCAAAATTGGCCCTGCGCAAACCGGCCCGCCAATGCGTCGGCGCCTGTCTGCTCAAAATGCCAGATCGCTGCCCGCCCCGAATTTTGCGCGATCGTAACCACATGCGCTTTATTGTCCTGCTCGAAAACGCCCGCACAAAACGCACGGATCGGCGGCAGCGTGAAATGAATCTCCGGACCAAGTTGGCCTGCTGCATCCTGTAGTCTGAACCGAATCGGGTTGGCGCTGTCAAAATTCACGAGTAACAGGTCGTTTCGCCCATCGCCATTGATGTCAATAACCTGAACTGCTCTTACGATGCTTGCGACGGGTATCTTCTGTGGTTCGTCGAGTGTGCGGTCCGATTTCTGCCCAACCAAATACATGTGAGTATCGGCAAGTAATACAAGATCGGTTAGACCGTCATTGTTAAGGTCGCCTGCAACAAGTGCATTTGGGGTTAACTGGCCATCGTCAATTGGAATCCGTTTTGGCGCACTCCAACTGTTTGTGCCTTCGTTGTATTGCACAACAAGCTCTCGCGGTTCACCGTAATATGCAATGTCAGGTCTGCCATCGCTGTTGAGATCCGTCACCACCATCGCAGCGATCCGTTTCTCGGATGCTATAGACTCGATTCGAAACCGCGCGTCTGGGGGTAACTCGTTTATCTCGCGTTTCCGGGTCGGTTTGCTTTCCGATTGCGCACCTGGCTGATTTGTTGCGCCGGTTTGGTTGTAAAGAAGGTTGATTTTGGCACGCTCATTGTTGGCCACAACAAGATCGGTCAAGCCGTCCCCGTCAATGTCAGCCGCATGTACAAGGCCAATCTGGTTGTCAATGGGGAACAGCTCGCGCCCGCTGAACCCGAACCCCGGACTGGTGTCGGTCAAGTTCGTTACGGCTGCGCAAACAAGACCGGCACCAGATACCAAACCAACCAAAGCCAATAATGCAAAAATTCGGCCTTTCATAATCATGGTTACACCCGGTTGAGCATGCCCAACAGTTCGCAAGTGCACCAGTTTATTCGCCAATTAAATGTGCCGTCACACGACGTGCGTGTGGTTGTTCCCTGTGTTCCCAAATGTAAATTCCCTGCCACGTACCAAGTGCAAGCCGGCCATCCCTAACCGGTATGCTAACATTTACATTGGTTAATGCTGCACGCGCGTGTGCAGGCATGTCGTCTTCACCCTCGATCACGTGCTCAAACAACGGATCGCCATCAGGCACAAGCCGCGCAAAAAACCGTTCCAAATCATGCCGCACATCTGGATCCGCATTTTCCTGAATCAACATTGAAGCCGATGTATGTGGCATGTAAAGCGTGAGCAGGCCGGACTTTATGCCCGTACGTGTCAGCCATGCCTGAACTGAGTCGGTTATTTCGTAAAACCCGCGACCTCGAGTTGCCACCGTAAAGTCATGTTGAACCTGTCTAAGCATGGCAAAAGCTACCGTTAATGTTATGCCTTCGCATCTGCATCGTTGCCAAATGCCGCCAACGGGCTCACTTTTCGCCAGCCAGACCAGTTAAATCGGCTTATTTTTGTGCGTTATTGCCGCAAAATGGACCTTGCCCGTTCCCACTGGCCAAGCAAAACAGCGCATTTGCGAAGTCGCCAGCCATATCCACGCAACTTTTGGCATTGCATCCATCCTTCATATATAGCTTTTACCCAGCACATCGCAGTGGCGCAATTGCAATTCAACTGCGCCGGGTATTTACCAGCCCGAGTCTTCACTAGCGTAAATGTTGACGACTCGGTCTAATAGTGGCTTGACCCTGGAGTTACGGGCCCGGCAAACAAATTTTGCCACCCCTTGCAAATTACCACCCGACATCACCTAGTGCAGTCGGCCTTAAGGCAGGCGAATCCGAGTTAGCCTGATTTCGATATTATTTGTTGGCACCGTAAGAAAATTTGTCACAGCGTATCCATCGGCAAGAACGCCGATCCAAAACTTTCCACCCCATACTTGCTTGAAAACGAAGCGGCCAGCTTTGTCTGTTTGCGTGGAACTTATGCTCAATCCATTCTCCGATAAGGAGACGTGTGCACCAATAACAGGCTGGTCTTGTTCATTAAGCACGCGACCAGTGATCTTCAAGTTTGCACGTTTTAAAATAAACGGGGCCAATTCAACGCGGCTTGCTGAGTCGGCTCCAATAATCACCTTACGGTTATGCTGACTGTATCCGCTTGGGTTCAATGACACGCTATATTCACACCCGCGCGGTACTGGCCCAACCTCGAAATAGCCTCTGGCATCGGTCGTAATGAACCGTTCAATCACCCTGTTACCCTGGGTACCGGCAAGCAGATTGAGCCACACCCGGACATTCCTTTTCGGCCTGCCATTCTCATCCTTGACCCGCCCCGTGATCGTCACGCCCTCCCTTAACTGGATTTCCAAGTTTGTACCATTTGGTGGGATTTCCATGGCCGCGATCAGATTACTGTTGGTGTCACGTGCGACGAGGCGCGCGCCGAAACCATTTCGCGGCCAAGGTTGGAAATTCCAAATAAATGCGAACCTGCCGTTCGTGCCGGTGTTGACCCAGCGCACCGGCCAAGATGGAAAAGCCGTTACTTGCGCACCTGCGGCCGGCCGCCCGGCTAAATCGGTCACGATACCCTTCAGTACTTTCGATGTTGTGACGCCAGACGGGTGCCCGACTTGCTCACCGACCAGAATGACAACGTTCGTATCCCCTGCCATTGCTTCAGTTGGCGCAACCGGATCGCGCAAGCCAGCGAAAGCAAAGAGTTTAACCTTACCCTCGTGTACATTGTTGAACCTGAACCACCCGTTGCCATCTGTGTATGTCGTTGAATCCACCTGCCCTTCTCCAGTCAGACTAACACGCGCACCTGCCACAGGCCTGTCATATAAGTCCACAACTCGCCCTGCAACCTCAAGCCCAGGTGTAGCAAGCCGGCGAGTTCCGAGCTCAGGTCGAGTGTGCGTTGTGGCGGCGACTTTCACGGGTTCTTGTGCCAAGCTAGCTTCTGTTTTTGCTGTTTGCGGTACTGACTCGATTTTGGTGGCCATTAAGGATGCCACACTCGCCCAATCGTACGCATCGGTCAAATTACCGGGGGCAGCCTGGCCAGCTTCGTCAGGAACGGTTCCAGCGGGTCGGAACGTTGCAATGGGACTAGTCTGTGCTAGGGCAACCAACGTCAGCCACGCACTCAACGTCAGGGCCACGCACGGTTTCATACACCGAAAATCATATGGTTCGTGTGGCAACCCGTCAACATTGCACAATGTGGGAACGCATACGTGCCGTTTCCCAACACAGCTCTGCATTGCGTCCAGATTCAGCGCAATACATACAAGGTGCATTCGCAACTTGCTTAACTGGTTGTTGAAAAAGGGAATTCTCAAAAATGCCCCTCGCATTTTTTGGGAATTCGCATGGTTTTACGGCTGAAGATGACTTCTTCACCAGCCTGTTGATGGCGAGCTTTCCTACCAGGTTCTACGCACTGAAACATGCGGACTTCGCCTAACAACACGAAACGGTAAGGCCGCAACAAGTGCACACAATTTTCGGGGGAATTGATATTTACGCGCAGGCTGCACCGGCTTACCACAGGCAAGCATTTCGTTTTTAGCTTTGGGGTTTGGTTGATGGCCGATAGACTCGGCTGCCAATGTCGCAGTTGCTCAGGGCTTCAGGTGCAATGGCAGCCGCTACCATGACAAGTCGTGTGCTTGGCATGGTACGTGAGATTGTCTATGCACGGTTCATGGGCGACAGTTGGGTGGCGGGCGCGTTTCAACTGGCGTTCATGATACCGAACTTGTTCAGGCGCCTGCTGGGCGAAGGCGCACTTACGGCCGCGTTTATACCCGTATTCAAAGAGAAGGAAAAGCTCGAAGGCGAACCGCGAATGTGGCATGCGGCAAATGCGGTTATCTCGGCCCTGATTGTGACTGCAACCGCAGTGATTGTAGTTGCAATGATTGGCATAACGGTTGCGCTTGGCGTGTTGACGCTACCGGCCGACACCAAACTCATGCTGCAACTGTTGCGGGTGATGTTCCCGTACATGTTGCTGGTCTGTCTGGCGGCAGTGTTTATTGGCATGCTCAATGCCCGCGGCCATTTTTTCATTCCCGCTACGGGGGCAACAATGCTCAACGTTGTAATGATTGCCTCGGTGCTGTTGCTAGCACCACGGATGGGCACAACCCTCGAGACACAAATTTTCGGGCTTGCAGTTGGCGTTTTGCTTGCCGGGCTGGCACAAGCAGCATTTCAACTGCCCACATTGCACAAGGAGGGGTTCAGGTATAAATGGGTTTCGCCCTGGGACAACGAAACCGTAAAGCACGTGGCGCGGAACATGATCCCCGGCACAATCGGTGTGGCTGCGTACCAGATCAATGTGCTGCTCACTCAGGGAATAGCCTTTTGGGTGGATGCAACGATCGTTGCATCGTTCAACTACGCCGTGCGGTTAATGGAACTGCCCCAAGGTGTGTTTGGTATCTCGCTTGCAACGTACATGTTGCCGACCTTGTCTGGTCTGGCTGCAGAAAAAAAATACGACGACTACCGCGCCACGCTTCGGCATGGGCTCGGCCATCTGCTAATGGTGAACCTGATTGCGTCAGTTTTACTGGTTGTTCTTGCGGAGCCTATTGTGAGATTGCTTTTTGAACGCGGTAGGTTCACCCCTGACTCGACCGCACGGGTCAGTTTCGCGCTTGCGTGTCTTGCGCCTGGGCTTGTGGCGTTTTCGACCGTGAACGTGCTTGCCCGGGCATTTTACGCCCTGGGTGACACGCGTACACCGATGCGGGTCAGCGTAATCGCGCTCGTGCTGAACGTGGTATTTACTGTGTGTTTAATCGGGCCATTGCGCCAGGGCGGGCTTGGCATAGCAAACACACTCAGCGCCTGCGTTAACGTCTCGCTGCTTTTCGTCATGCTACGCAAAAAGCTTGGCAGGCTTGAACTTGCTCAACTCAGACGCGCAATTTTGCCACTCGCAATTGCGTGCTTGGCAGCAGGTGTGGTTGCGTGGTTAAGCTTGCGCGGATGTGAAGCCTGGGTTGGCCACTCAACAGTCTGGGCGAAAATCTGTGCCGTGTTTGTGCCAGCCGGCCTTGCAACGGCAGTTTACGCAGGCTTGACATTGATAGCAAGGTTGCCCCAAGCAATTGAGATGCGCGACGTTTTGCTGCGGCAACTCAGGCTAACAAACTCGAGCAAGAAACCGAACATTTAACAATGATATGAAACTACACAGTGATAAACATGGAGCGTCGGGGCACAACAACGCGGTTACTCCGCTCAATACCATGACACGCCGCGAATTTTTGGGCTGCGCAGGTCTTGCCTTCGCTGCGCCAGCCATTATTCCTGCAACTGCACTCGGTGCTGGAGACCGGCCTGCGCCTTCGGAGCGAATCACCATGGGCATTATCGGATTCGGGTGGTACGGCGAGGTAAATACAGACGGGTTCCTCCGACAAAACGATTGTCAGGTGGTTGCAGTGTGCGACGTTGACCAGAACCATCTTCGGCGCGGTGTGCAGCGTGTCAACGAGCACTACGGCACAGCCGATTGCAAAGCATACAAAGATTTTCGTGAGCTGTGCGCGCGCAAAGACATTGACGCTGTAATGATAGCCGTACCGGACCACTGGCATGCGCTGATTGCGGTGGAGGCTGCGCGTCAAGGCAAGGACATCTACGGCGAAAAACCGCTTGCGCGTACAATTGCCGAGCAACAGGCAATTGTGCATGCGGTCAAGAAATACAACCGCATCTGGCAGACCGGCTCGTGGCAGCGTTCCACAGCTAACTTCCACAAAGCCGCCGAAATCGTGCGCAACGGCCTGATCGGCAAGGTGCGGCACGTCGAGGTGGGCCTGCACTCAGGACATACGGATTACGCAGGTACGAGGGACAAAACCGACGTAACCGAGCCGCCGCCCGAGCTCGACTACAACTTCTGGCTCGGCCCTGCCCAATGGATGCCATACATCGAGGCGCGCACGCACAGGAATTGGCGCTGGCACTACAACACCGGCGGCGGTCAACTCCTCGACTGGGTCGGACACCATTGTGATATTGCACACTGGGGACTCGGGTTCGACGAGACCGGGCCGCTCGAAGTCGAGGGCACGGGCGAATTTCCGCCCGCTGATGCAGTTTGGAACACATGCACAAAATACCGAATTAACCTTAAATACCCTGGTGGTGTGACAATGGTAATTGCAGGTGGGCACTCGGACATTCGCGGGGGCACAAAATGGATCGGTACAGATGGTTGGGTCTGGGTCAATCGGGGCAGATTCGAGGCGTCCAACCCCGAATGGATCGAGATGCAACGGTTGCCCGAGGATTTGCGGAAAGTCAAACTGCCGATCTCAACCGATCACATTCGGAACTTCCTCGATAGCGTGAAATCGCGCAAGCCAACCATTACGCCGGCCGAGGTGGCGCATAACTCTGCTATTCCGGGGCACTTGGGCCTGATTGCAATGCTAACAGGCAGAAAAATCAAGTGGGACGCACGCCAGCAGCAGGTCGTTGACGACACCACTGCAGCCAAACTGCTGGGGCGCGAGTACCGGCCGCCATGGAAGCTCGGTTAAATTTCGCATTAAGACCCACCCGCAACTGTGCACAGCCCCGGAAACCAACGGAACCCGTTGCTCGAAAACGACCTCTTGCCGGTTGAGTTTGTGCTGCACCCGTCCTGGTGGCATGCACATGCGGGGATAACCTTTGACTTTGACTTCTTTTTCCACCCCAGTAAGCGCGTCGAGGCCGAGCGAAAAATGGAGCAGGTGCTATACGAGCACTTCGGCCAGTACGGGTTCGGGCGCGAGCATGACCGTTATCTACCCGTGATCGGCGCAATCCATAATGCAGCCGGTTTTCTCGTGTCCGAAATGCTCGGGTGCCCAGTCCGCTACAGCGCCGATGCAGCACCCGAAGTTGTACCTGCAGGTTTGGCGCAACTTGAAATCGACCTGCAACAACCGTTCCATAGCCCAGCTATGAAACGATTTGCGAATTTATGCGACCGGCTCAAGACACAATTCGGGTACATCGTAGGTGACATTAACTGGGGCGGCGTACTCAACATCGCGCTGGACCTGCGCGGACAGGACGTGTTCCTCGACATGATTGACCGACCTGAAAAAACCAAGGCCGAGTTCAGAAAGCTCGCCCATGTAATTGAACGCTTCGTCAACGGTATTGAGGCTGAGACCGGTACAAGCTCAATTTCAGTCAACCGTACCGTAAGACATATCCGGCCCGCAGTCTTCCTGCACTCAGAATGCGCGCACACGATGATTTCAGTCCAACACTACGAAGAGTTCATTCTGCCGATTGACATCGAATGGTCACTGCGGCACCGCCCGTTCGGCATCCACCACTGCGGCAACGACGCCCATCGGTTCGCCACAGCTTATGCGAAAATACCGCACCTGCACTTCCTGGATGTCGGCTGGGGTAGCAACGTGGCTGTGCTACGGCAACATTTACCAAACACGTTCCTGAACCTACGACTCGACCCAGTCAGCATGACGCGCTGGACCCCCGCTGAAATTCGCGACACTGTCAGGCGGCTCGTTCATGAGTCGGATAACCCCTGGCTGACCGGCGTCTGCTGCATCAACATGGACCACACCGTGCAAGACGACCAAATCCGCGCCATGCTCGACGCAGTCGCCGAACTACGGGATGAATACCGATCCAAAATAAAAAGTAACGCGTGAGCCCCGGCGATTTGAGTTACGCAACTGCATTAAAACTGCACCTGCATCCGGTAAAACCTCACATACCTCCGAACCCGATCCCAATAACATCGCACGGTGCGTAGCATATAATGCTTTAGCGCGCACCCACCCACCCCACACACACTTGATCCAACAATTTGAGCCTGGGATTCGGGACCGGTTTGCCCCAAGCCTCGTTACCGCATTCATCGTGCATGTTTTGTGGCCTTGACAGCCCT
>FMJZ01003403.1_pt1 | contig 23847 bp, 20 predicted proteins | sample 1987881 | NCBI WGS metagenome assembly FMJZ01 (sample SAMEA4378227, study PRJEB15110) | soil metagenome | biome: soil; feature: Field; material: Soil | place: India | collected 2015-03-11 | depth 0 m
CCCTTCTCATTCTCGGCGCAGGAACCGGCGGCACGATGGTAGCCAACAAAATGGTCTCTGTCTTAGACCCGCTGGAATGGCGTGTTGTCGTTGTCGATCGCGACGAGACCCACTACTACCAGCCAGGCTTCCTGTTCATTCCTTTCGGAATCTATGCCCCGACAGAGGTCGTCAAGCCAAAGCGCAATTTCCTTCCTCAAGCGGCAGAAGTCATCTTTCGCGATATCGAACGGATCGAAACCGAGCGCAATCGCGTCAAACTATCCAACGGCAAGATTATACACTACGACTATTTAGTCATTGCCACCGGCAGCCATATTCACCCAGAAGAAACGCCCGGCTTGTCAGATGAGGGATGGTATCAAACCATCTTCGATTTTTACACGCTCGAGGGAGCGACCGCCCTAAGCAAATTCCTGAAGTTCTGGAAGGGTGGACGTATGGTCGTGAACGTGGTCGAGATGCCCATCAAATGTCCGGTAGCACCCCTCGAATTTCTCTTCCTCGCCGATTGGTTCTTCCGGCAACGCGGCATTCGCGATGACGTGGAGATAACCTTTGCCACCCCCTTGCCGGGAGCGTTTACCAAGCCTCGCGCCTCCTCTATCCTGGGAAACATGCTCGCCGACCGTACCATCGCTCTAGAAGCCGAATTCAACATTATGGAGGTAGACACAACCAGGCAAGTTATCCGTTCTTATGACGAGCGGGAAATCGCTTTTGACGTCCTGGTGACCGTACCCCTCAACAAGGGCGCTGATGTCATCGGCGCCTCCGGCCTGGGCGATGTCCTTAACTTCGTGCCGGTCAACAAGCACACCTTACAGAGCGAGCAATGGGAAAACATCTGGGTCATCGGTGACGCCGGCAATGTTCCCACCTCGAAGGCCGGTTCCGTGGCGCATTTCATGCTCGATGTGGTGGTGGAAAACATCCTGCGCCACATGGAAGGATTGGAGCCGCTGCCGAAGTTCGACGGTCACGCCAACTGTTTCATCGAGTCGGGGAACGAGAAGGGCATCTTGATCGACTTCAACTACGACGTCGAACCGCTGCCGGGCATGTTTCCCCTCCCTGGTTTTGGCCCCTTCTCCCTCTTGAAGGAATCCGCCGCCAATCACTGGGGCAAGATGATGTTCAAGTGGATTTACTGGAACGTGCTACTCAAAGGGGGGGAACTGCCCCTCGAATCGCAAATGTCTATGGCAGGAAAATGGAAATGACAGGTGAAGCAATGAGCAACGATGTGCTCCTTGAAATGAACCAAAAGCTGGATGCGCTGTTGGCTCAAGTAGAGGCTCAGCGCGAACAGCAACAGGCGCTGAAGGAACTGGTGGACGACGCTATCCCCATCGTTAACCACGTCATCCAACTTTCCATTGATGAACTGGCCGAAATCGGCAGCGATTTTCAACTCGGCGACGTGCTTTTTCTGCTCAAGCGTATCTTGCGCGACACCCGTCTCCTGGTCCGGTTACTCGACCAGATCGAGGCGCTGGCCGAACTTGCCAACGAAGGCCAGAAGATGGGCAAGCAAATCTTTCATCGAATCATCATGGAGCTGGACAGATTGGAACGTGGCGGGTACTTCGCCTTCGCTCGCGCCGGTCTCCAGGTCGCCGATCGCTTTGTCAAAGACTTCCCGCCCGAGACGATCATCTCCCTAGGAGACCGCCTGGCCAAAGCACTGAAGACCGAACCGCCGCCGAGCGTCTCTTTGTTTACCCTGCTGCGCCTCCTTGCCGATCCTGAAGTCCGCCGTGGAATGTATCGTGCACTCTCTATCCTAAAAGCGCTGGCAAATCCAGCGCAACGTTAATACACAAAACGAAAGGAGAAGCCCCTATGTCTCCCGATTTATCTACTCTCTCGTTCAACGAGGAAGGTTTCATGACAGATCCTAATCAATGGGTGCCTGAAATTGCCGAGGCGCTGGCAAAACAGGAAGGCATCGAACAATTGACCGCAGAACATTGGAAAATCATCGAGTATTGCCGTAACGTTGGCCTGGCCAGCGGTAAAGCGCCCACGCTACGTCAGATCACCGCCGGCACGGGAATTTCCACCAAAGATCTGTTCGCTCTTTTCCCCAAAGGCCCTGCCAAGAAGATAGCGCGCATTGCCGGGCTGGGAAAGCCGGAAGGTTGCGTCTAACCTAATGCAGAAAGGATTGTGCTGAAATGGCCGAAGAGAACCGAAAAATTGCTTTTATCTGCTCGAAAGGCGACCTAGACATGGCTTACCCGGCTCTGATCATGGGCTGGGCAGCCTTAGGCAACGGTGTGGACGTGACCATCTTCTTCACGTTCTGGGGTCTGGACTTAATCACCAAGCGACGGGTAGATCGCCTGGAAATAGCCCCCGTTGCCAATCCTAGTTTTAAGATGCGCCTCATGGGTCTGCCAACCGGCAACATGGGCATTCCTAATCTGCTGGGCATACTGCCCGGGATGACCGCCTTCGCCAGCTGGTTCATGAAGTGGAAGATGAGGAAACTAGGCGTCCCACCGGTGCGCGAGTACCTCACCATGTTGCACGATGCCGGGGCAAAACTCTATGCTTGCAAGATGACCGTGGACATGTTCGGCCTGAAGGCGGAGGACTTCCTGCCCGAAGTAGATGGCATCGTCACTGCCAGCGATTTTATTGACATGACGGATGGAGCACAAATCGTATTCATTTGACCTGCTCGATCCAAACCGACGCCGTCGTCCAGAGCCGTCTGCCTCATTTGCTCGGCTACGAAAATAGCCTCTGCCTGCCAACCTCTGCCGGCAGCCAGAGAACGCAAGAAGGCAGGCTTTCTTCCCGCCGTTGGCCGGCGCGCTTCGCCGGGCAAGCTGCGTTCCATTAAGCGCACTTTGGGATTCTACTTCTCCGGTGTGAAGGTTCTTATCGTTCCCAGATGCATGGTAACACCAACTGCAATACCAAGCAGTATGAGTTTTATCCACCACAGCGAAGCAACAAACAAGACTGTATAGCCAATAGTCAGCCACAATAGCATGAGCGTGAGTACCTTCTGCCGGAGGGGTATCCCCTTACCTTCTCGATAGTTCCTGAGATATTCGCCAAACCAGCGATTGGTCAACAACCAGCGATAAAACCGTTTTGAGCTACGAGCATAGCAAAAGGCAGCCAAAAGCAGGAAGGGAGTGGTAGGCAAGATGGGCAGAAACATACCCAGAACACCCGCGGCGACGCAAAATGTTCCACAGATCATGAGCAGGAGGTTCACCATATCCTTCATTTGGCACTAGCCTTTCCGAACTCGGGATGATTCTCTATGATGATGGCCGCCCAACGGCTCGCATTTCAGCGGAGCGGCGTCGGCCGGAAGCAGGGTTGGGCGCATTTGATTCTCATGGAGAACAGTCGCCGGCGCTCCATCTACCGCGATTTCTTCCAGCGTTTCTCCTGTGGGCAGGGAATGTGTTTACAAGAAAGCGTGCGAACGCTAAAGTTGCATTGTGCGCGCCGGCAGCATGGTGGCAACAAGATAGGCGACGGTTTTCACTGAATCGTCTGGGTCTGCGGTATGTTCGCGCCGTTTCTCTCACTCCATGCGATAATTCTACTATATGCTTTCCACCCCAAAGCGAGCGAAAAACCGCCCGGCCGGCCTACAGGCAGGGCCCGAACGCCCAAGGAACAACGCAAAGTGGCCAACAAGGGCGTTTCGATTGCCCCAACCGCTTGCGTTTTAGCCAACAGGGCGCTTTCCGACCCTGTTAGTTCTTTTAGGAAACACCTTTGTTAGAATAGTTTGGTTAATATCGTAGCCTTAATAGGGCTTGTGGAAATGTGGAAACAGGGCTCCGAGCCGCCAGATGTGTGCCTAGGGTCTTGCCGGGTCCCATATTTAGCGATCGATGCCGCAGGTAGTTGTGGATAAGTTGGGCAGGCTCAAGAGGGGACCTTTCTGAGACTTTTCCTAGAGAACCTATCTCTGGTGTGGTTTTGATGATATTCCCCAGATATGGGGGTTTCCTTTTGACGAGTTTCGCCGTTTTTTCCACAGAAAGTTCGGTTTTTCCACAACTTTTAGCCGCTTATCCACAGAACGTGGCAAGAGAGAGGAGAAATTACCCCCTAAATATGGAAAGACCCTGTCTCTCTAGGTAAAGTAAGTAGAGGGTGATAGAACCTGCTACTGATGCGTTGAGAGAAGAGACCTTTCCTTCCATCGGTAAGCGAAGCAGGAAGTCGCATTTTGTCTTGACCAGGGGGCGCAATCCCGTTCCTTCGCCTCCTATTACGAGGCCCAACGGCGAATCGGCCGGCATCCCACCGTCGGGCTTTTCTGCTGCGTTCTCATCCAGACCGACAATCCATGCGCCGGCCTCCTTGAGTTCTTCTATGGCTTGGGCAAGGTTACAACGGGCAATAAGGAGATGTTCGCAGGCGCCGGAGGAGGCGTTGACCGCCGCCGGCGTGACGGTCACACTGCGCGCCAGCGGCAACACAACCCCGTGCACTCCGACGGCCTCCGCAGTCCGCAAGAGCGTACCAAAGTTTTGCGGATCTTGAAGGGTATCCAGCAGCACAACGAGCAAGGGCTGTTGACGGCGCTTGGCCAGATCGAACATATCGTGCAAGTTGACATAAGGATACTCGCCAACCTCCAAGGCAACGCCTTGATGGGACGGGTGGATTTTATCCAGCTCCGCGCGAGGGAGGCGAGAAGGGACGAGGCAGCGTTTCTCTACCATCTCCAGGATGTCGCGCAAGCGCCCTTTTTCCTGTGCTCCCTCGGCGACCAGCAAACGATAAACCTGTCGTCTTCCGGCGCGCAGGGCCTCGTAGACAGCGTTGCGCGAGTAGAGGTATTCCTTCATATCCGATTTGGACGCTTCACTCTACGGTTCATTGTGGATAGAGAGAGTGTAGGAAACATATACCAGAGTAGAAGACTCTGGAAGGCTCAGGCGCAGAAGGTAAGGTTGGCCGCTCTTCAGGAGGATGGAGGCGGGCGCGCTGTTGCAGGCCGGTTTCCTCCAACCCCCTGCTATCTCTCCATCCTGCCATAGTTCCACCGTCGGCTCCCCGTTGCCCCAGCAGATCAACCCAACTTCAAGACGCGCCGTTTCGCCGGCAAGAGCATAGGGGATAAACCTGATCCAGTCCTCTGCATCGCCTGTGGGGCGGGAGATGTCATCGCTGTAGAAGAATCGCCGTGTTCCGCGTGGCAGAAAGATGACATCTGCGGACGGCCTTGCTGCCGTATCTCCATCCGCGCGCGCCGGTCCCAACGTGGGAGTGGGGGTCATCGGTATCGGCGTTGGGCCAGTGGTTGTGGCTGGAATCGGAACGCCGAATTCGTTCAGCACAGGTAAGCCGCTGATGTCCTCCACCTGAACGTAGGCGGCGGAGACCCAGCCGCGTCCGCCCGGCCCCCGGGGATAGAGAATCTGCAACCAGGTGCTCGTTGGATTCCTGCCGGAAAGGTGGACGACGGTCTCCGCCTCGAGCATGCCTAAAGGGTCGAACGACAACCCCGGCCCGCTGCGGACGTTGAGTCGTTGCAAGACCCGTCCGGTCGGCCCGGAGGCAGTCGGCGATGGGGTGATCATGGCCGGCGGAGTGACTTCTGTTTCGAGCCGGACGTAGGCGGCCGCTACCCAGCCAAGCCCAGCCTCCGCGGATGGATAGAGGATAAGATACCATTCACCGCTTCCGTCTTGCCCGATGACCTGAATCCTCTGATGGGCAGCCAACAGCCCGAGCGAGGAATACGTTGCGCCCGGTCCGGATCGGACGTGGAGGGTTGCGCTTGTGCGGGCCGGGATAGGCGTGGGCGTGGGAGAAGGGAGAGCGCGAGTTGGCAGCGGTGTTGGCGAAGGCAAGATCGTTATCCGCGCGGCCGGGGATAATGTGGACGATGGCAGGGCCGGAGAATCCCTTTCGAGGGGGGCAGAGCACGTAGTCAACGCCGTTGCCAGCAGAGCAAGGGCGCAGAGAGAAGTTCGGGTAGAAAGGAGCGTCAGAACACCCCGCCGAATGCGCATAGGGGAATTCAGCAAGCCTGCATCATGCGCAGGATGTCAGGGCGTGAGAATCTCCAGCGAGTTTGCAATGCGGTGGAGAATAGCCTTATACTTCAACCACTCGTCTTCCGTGGCTGCGCCAACTATGACGTAATACATCTCCGGCGTAAGAACGGCGGTGATTGTCATATGATAGGCGATCCCTTCCATTTGGTCAAAGGAGGAAAGTTCGGCGGAGGCCGCCGGATAACCGCTCACCTTCGATTCGCTTACCTGGCCAACGATTTTGGTGTTTTCCCATTCTCTGCTGTTGGCGAAGAATTGAATTAACTCCGCCGGAGAGGAGGGGAGAAGCGAACTTGGAAGGTATATGACGGCCGAAACGGAGCCGCCGGCTCCTGGCCCCTCGTCGAGCACGTCCTGCGAGGAGGCGAACGTGACGCTGTTGCTGCTTTCCTCGTAGACCCAACCGTTCGGATAGGACATACGGAATCTTTTCTCCGAATTGGTATATTGTTGCCACTTTGAAGAAAAGGAAAGCGCATCGGACTTGAACAGCAGCACTACTCCGGCGACCAGGCCGGCCAATAGACACAAGCAGGCTAAGACGGCGATCAGAATACCGGCAATCAGGCCGGTTCGTTTCTTCGCCGGCGTTGCGGGGGAGGCAACCGATTCCATAGACATTCTCCTCAACGTTTTTGTCATTGTAACATACTTTCCCCCTGCGCCGCCTTTTCTCATGCAACCCCTTCTCCCGGTCGTTCTTCTCCGTCGTCCCCTACGTGGACGGGTTTTTACCTCCATCCCAAGTTTTTTGGCGATAACACGCGGCAGATCGCCAAATGCGATCTGCCTCCTCTGCATCCGATAACGAAGGTTTCTTTCGCGCCGCGACAGTGCTCCCCGATCTCAATTACGCTCCCCTTTCAGACCAACGCGGCGCGCGCTCTCTGCCCGATAGACCCCACCAGCCCTTGCCGGTAACACAACAGATTGTCTCTTTGCGCCCTCTTCCGCAATGAGTACCCCTGGGCAGACTCGAACTGCCCTCTTTGGCTCCGGAGGCCAACGCTCTGTCCACTGAGCTACAGGGGCGAGCAGAAATTATTTTACCATAAGAGCGTGGGGTGGAGATACGAACGAATAGTATAATTTGATGGCAACGGAGAGTCTTGATTGCCGGCTTGCGGATAGCGGGCTCGCATTTGGAGCGAGGATCGGTCGTTCGGTTGCGCGCAAAAAGGAGACATTCGATGAAAATAGCCATCATTGGCGCCGGGTTTGCCGGCCTATCGGCGGCGTACGATCTGGCGCGCGCGGGGCATGTTGTGACCATCTACGAGGCGGCCGGACATGTAGGCGGCCTGGCCGGTGGTTTTCAGGAACCGCACTGGGATTGGTCGGTGGAGAAGTTCTACCACCATTGGTTTGCCAGCGATAGGCATATCCTCGGCCTGATACGGGAACTTGGCTGGCGGGACAAAGTGCTTTTCCCGCGCCCGCTTACAGTAATGTACCACGCAGGCAGGTTCTACCCCTTTGATTCTGTCCTTCAGGCGATTCTGTTCCCCGGCCTAGGGTGGGGAATCCAGAAAATACGCTTTGGGCTGGTGGGGTTATACCTCCGTCTGACGAACAACTGGAGGCCGCTGGAGCGGGTAACGGTAGATGCTTGGATGCGCCGTTGGGCCGGCGATAGAGTCTACGAGATGATGTGGGAGCCGTTGGTTATCGGCAAGTTCGGCGAACGCTATTACAAACAGGTCAATATGGCTTGGATGTGGGCGCGTTTGAAGGCGCGTACGACCCGGCTGGGTACGTTCGAGGGAGGATTTCAACGCTTTGCCGATAGGTTTGCCCAGTATCTGCGTTCGTTGGGGGTGACGATACGCCTTCGGACGCCGGTGGCGTACCTTGGGCGTCAGGGCGAGGCGGGTCCCCTGTTGGTGCGTAGCGAGGGCGAGGAGGGATACGACCGTGTTCTGGTCACACTTTCGCCCCAGGCGTTGGCGCAACTGGCGCCCTCGCTGCCGGAGCAGTACGTGCACGGGTTGCGCCGCTTGGAAGCGATGGGAGCGGTCGTGATGATCGTTTCACTCCGCCAGCGTCTCTCCCGCGAAGGGTACTACTGGTATAACCTACCAAAATCCGCCGGCTTCCCCTTTCTGGCCCTGGTGGAGCATACCAATTTCGTCTCGCCTCAATATTTTGGCGGCGATCATATTGTGTACATGGGCGACTATGTGGAGGCGGATCACGAGTATTTTCAACTTTCCCAGGATGAGTTGCTGGAACGCTTCCTGCCCGCCCTGACGAAAATCAACCCTGCCTTCGAGCACGGCTGGATCAAGAACGTCTGGTTGTTTCGCACGCCCTATGCGCAGCCGGTGCCGCCGGTGAATCACTCGGCGAATATTCCTCCCCTGGAGACGCCTCTTCGCGGCCTGTACCTTGCCTCTATGAGCCAGGTCTATCCCTGGGATCGCGGCACGAACTTTGCCGTGGAAATCGGTCGGCGCGCGGCGCGAGCGATTTTGGCCGGATAGAGGCAAGGTAATCAAATGTACTCGGATGCCGGATGCGCTGTACTATCCGTTGGTAAAGAAGGCGCTTCTGATTGGGCGCTCCCTGCCGGCGGTTGCCCTCTGGGGGATGGTGGAAGATCGGCTTGTTGCCGCTCTTACCAACGCCATCCAGCCGGTGTTCGAGGCGCCGGCGGCCGACCTGGAGAGGGTGATAGACCCGTAGATCACGCCGGCGGCGCGGCGGCTGGAAATCAGCCTATCGCCAGCATAACTCCCCTGCTAACTAGTCGGCAGGGGAATCACCCCGCCGCGTTCGAGCAAGGCTTGCGCCTCGGTTGCTTCTAAAGGAGGGGAGAGAAGAAAACCTTGCCCAAACGGGCAGCCGGCGTCTTGTAGAAACTTGAGCTGTTGGTAGGTTTCGATGCCCTCGGCAATGGTTTGGATCCCCAATTCTTTGGAGAGGGCGATGATAGCGCGCACGACGGTGTCCAGTTTTTCGGCCTGGGTCAGGCGCGCGACGAAGGAGCGATCGATTTTCAACACGTCGAACGAGTATTTGTGAATGGAGCTTAAGGAGGAGAAGCCGGCGCCAAAATCATCCAGGCTGACGGCGATGCCGCGTTGATGCATTTGCTCGAGCGCGCAGTCGGCGTTGTCCTCGTGAAGCGAAGCGGTTTCAACGATTTCGAGCCGTAAGCAAGTGGGGGGGAGGGAGAAAGAGCGCAGACTGGCGTCGATCCAGTGGAAGAGTTCCGTTTGATGGAGCGCGGAGGAAGCAATATTGACGCTTATGAATAGGGGATGCTCTGTGGACAGGTGTTGCCATGCCTGTATCTGACGACAAGCCTCGCGCAACGTCCATTCGGTGAGGGTGTGGATAAAGCCGTTGGCTTCGGCGACCGGTAAGAATTCGGCGGGTCCCACCAGGCCGCGCGTGGGGTGACGCCAGCGTAGAAGCGCCTCAAAACCTACCGCGCGCCCGTCTTTAAGGGAAAGGATAGGCTGGTAGTGTAACACGAAGGCGTTGGTCTCTAGCGCCTGCCGCAGATCAATATCCAGCGCCAGACGGCGATTTGCCTGGAGGCGCAATTCCGGCGCAAAGAAAGCAAACTGCCCTTTTCCTCTCGCTTTGGCCTCGTACATGGCCAAGTCGGCGTCTCGCAGCAGGTCTGTCTCCTTTTCGTACTCGGGATGAGCAAGAACAATGCCGATGCTGGCGTTGATATAGAGCGATTGATCGTTCACCATGAACGGGGAGCGGAGCACATCCAGAATACGTTGCGCCACGCGGGCGGCCTGCCCTTCGCCATGACATTGTTCCAGGAGCAAGACGAATTCGTCGCCGCTGATGCGCGCCAAGGTATCCTCGGCGCGGACGATGGACTTTAGCTGTCGCCCAACCTGAATCAGCAATTCGTCGCCGGCCAGGTGCCCCAGGCTGTCGTTTACGGTCTTGAAATTATCCAAGTCGAGGAAAAGCAGAGCATACCCCTGATCGGGATGGCGACGATAGCGGCGCATGGCCTGGGAGAGCCGATCCAGCAGCAGAGAACGATTCGGCAGGCCTGTCAACGAATCGTGCGTGGCGGAGTGGGCCAGTCGCTCCTCGCGCTCGCGTAGCAGCGCCTGAATGCGCCGTTGCGCCTCCATTTGCTGGCGCAGTTCGGCGTTGACGCGCAACAGTTCCGCGGAACGTTCCGCAATGCGCATTTCAAGTGTTAAGTTGGTGTTGCGCAATTCGTTTTCCAGCTTCCGATTGTGAATCGCCGCCGCGACCTGGCGCAGAGCTACGATCGTCAACAGGCCGGCCACCCAGACCCAATTTTCCTCGTACATGAGAACATGGACCTGGCTTCCGCCGACGTGGAGCAGGAAGTAGGCAAAGGTCAACCAGAAGAAAGGGGTAAGCAGGCGCAACAGATAGAGCATTTCCGGTTCGCGGGGCATTTCCTTGCCGGCCAGGCGGCGCTGGACGAGTTCTGCTTGAGAGAGCCCACTTAATAGCATCAACAATGGGGAGAGCGAGTAAAGCATGTGGAAGGAATCTGCTGTGGAGAATTCGCCGCGCAACGTATGGAAGGCGAAGAGACTATCCGCCAAGGCGACGCAACTCTGGCCAAGAAGCAGCAGGCCGAGCGAGTTCGGCCAAGCAGAAAAACGCGGCATGAAGAGCAGATATGCTAGACCACTCAGAAGCAGGATGTCGGCGATGGGGTATGAGAGATTGAGAAATGTCGTTAACCAATCTGTGCGCGGTTGCCCGTTAAGAAGGATCGGCCCCAGGAGAAAGTTCCAGTAGATTCCCAGCGCGGCGAACGATACAATGAGTATGTCTACCCAGGTCCAAAGGGAGGGCTTCTCTTTCTTCTCGATGCTGGGGAAGCGCACAATACCGAGAAGTAGTAAGGGGTACGTAGCCAAGTAGAAGAAGTCGGCCAGGGAAGCGCGAGGTGCTTCGCCATGCCGAAATACGAAGTAGGCCCAGAGGCCATCGCCGATTGCCCAGGTAAGCATACCAAGGGCAAAGAGACGCCAGGCCTGACCCAGACGACGGTCGAGGCGGCCAGACCAGCTTGCGCCGTAGGACAACCCGGCCGTGGCCGCCAGACTGCTGACGAGCGCCAAAATATCGTTGAGATTACAGGTGGGAATGCCCAGGCCGGGCAGCAACCACAGGCAGGCAGCCTGCAGGGTCAGGAGAAGGATAGCGAAAACCGAGCCAGCAAGGAGCAAGCGACGAGGCGACAAGACTTGAGAGGTCGGAACGTTGGTCATCCTAGCGGGCTTCCAGAGGAAATTTACCGCTTGTCGCTGCGACGCCGGAAGAAAAGCGGTTGGACAGGAAATTAGCCATCGTCCTCGTAGCGCACGCTGGGTGCGTCGATCCCATAGCGCAGGGCTTCTGGATCGTGGCCGCGCAGAACGGCCAGGTGATAACTGAACAGGTGCATGGGGATAGCATAGAGCAACGGCGTAGCGTATTCATCCAGGCTACCGGGAAGTTCGACCACAAAACGTGCCAGGCGACGGATAGGGGGCGCGGCGGCATCGGTCAGGACGACGGCCGGGACGCCGACGCGTGCGCAGACGGTCAGAAAGTCGAGCAGACGCCGGCTGGCGCGGCCCTGAGGCGCCAGAAAGAAGAACGGCGTGGAGGGGTCTACCTCGCGCAGGCGTCCGTGGAAGAAGTCTTCTAATTCCTGGCACTCCGAGTACATTTTTGCCATTTCGATAATTTTCAGCGAGGCTTCTTCTGCGGTGCCCCAGTTCGGCCCGCTACCGAGGACGAAGATCATCGGCGAGCGGGGGGCGAATTCCTGCGCCAGAGCCTCGATTGCCGCGCGCCGATTCTGGAGGAAGGCAGCTGCGCCTTCGGCGGCGCGCGCTATCTGCTCCATCCAGTGACGGCGAACTGACGCTGCGCCGTGCAGTCGCGCGGCCAGGAGGTAAAGGGGAATCAACGCCTGCACGTAAGACTTGGTCTTGACCAGCGGCGTGTCGTCTTCGGCGCCACTCAGGATGACCTGATCGGCCGTCTGCGCGAGGGGGGAATCGGCGTAAGCAGTGATGGCAAGAGTCGCCGCTCCCAGCGCGCGCGCGCGTTCCAGCGCGGTGCAGGTAGAGCGCGTGACGCCGGTCATCGAGATGCCTACCACAAGCGTTTTCCTGCCGACGAGCGGCGGCTCCGCGTAGGCCGTGAACAGGAACGCCGGCAAAGCTTTCGACGGAATGCCGACGATGTGCTCCAAGATCGCTTCGCCAACCATACTGTTGTACAGCGAAGAGCCATGCCCGACCAGATACACGCGCGAGAAAGCGCGCGTTTTCCAGGAGGAAAGGCTATCTTCGGCCAGTTGTACACTTTTCTGCCATTCGGCTGGGTTCGCCAGGGCTAGGATGTTGGTTAGCATGGGGTGAATAGGCTGTGTGTTGGTTGTCATAGGAGAACTCTCCGGGGGATTGCTTGGGGTCAGATTTGCTCCTCGCGAAAGTCGTAGATTCCCTCCTGCACAGGCCAGCGTTTGTTGCAAGCCGGGCAGAGTAAAACATCGCTTTGCTCCTGCAGGGGGGTGTGCGTGCAGGTGGGACAGCGAAAGAAGGAGATCACTTCTTGGGGAGGGAGGGAGGATGTGGTAGCGATGGCCTCTTTTGTCCGCGCCCGCACGAACACGCTGGGCGAAAGCTGCCAGAGCGCGCCGGTGCCTTGCAAGAGCGCGTCCAGGCCGGCCAGCAGGCGGGCGGGAATCAACCGCTTCAGCAAACCCACGCGAAAATGTGAGACGGTAAGCGTGCGTTCGACCACGAAACCGCTCTCGCTCAGCCACTGTCGCACCGCGCGTGGGTGAAAGTTGAAGTTCAGCGGCGCGAATTCAATCGGTTCCAGGTGGAAAGGGTTCCATGCCTGGCGGCGCAAGACGTAGCGCAGGATGGCCTTCAAATGGCGTTTGTTGGCAAATTCTAGAAGGAAGACGGCGCTGGGTTGTAGGACGCGCTGCACCTGCCGCAATGCGTCCACCGGTTCGGCCAGGTGGTGGAGGACGCGAATCATGGTCGCCGCGTCGAACAGACTGTCCACGAACGGCAGACGGTAGATATCGGCGGCCACGTACACGTAGCGTGACGAAAGCCCCAAGCGTTTCTGCGCCTGAAGCAATTGTGTGCGCGAGTAATCGAGCAGGACGATGCGCGCAAAGCCGCTGTAACGTGGCGTGTTGCGTCCGGCGCCGGCGCCCAGTTCGAGCAGGAGGCGGCCTTGTCTGGGCAGCAGGCGTTGCAGGGCGATCGCCTCGCAACGGTCTTCATATTCCCGTCCGCCGCGCTCCCAGAAGGAAATTTGATAATCGGAGCCTTCGTAATTGCAAATGGGGGGTGTTGTCATAGAGGAGGGGCTTCATAGCCGCGCCCCATGCCGATGTAGAGGAAGCCCAGGGCGCGCATCTCGGCGGGATCATAGATGTTACGGCCGTCGAGGAGGACCGGCTGGCGCATCACGTCGCGGATGCGCTCCAGGTCGAGGTGTTTGAACTCGTTCCAATCGGTCACCACGACCAGCGCGTCGCACCCTTCTGCCAAGACGTAAGGGTCGAGGCACAAGGCGACCGCCGGAAGCAGGCGGCGGGCGTTTTCCATGGCAACCGGATCGTAGGCGCGCACCGTCGCTCCGGCCAGGAGGAACGCCTGTGCCAGGTCGAGGGAAGGCGCCTCGCGCATGTCATCGGTGTTCGGTTTGAACGCCAGGCCAAGCAGGCCTATCGTTTTGCCTTGCAGGCCATGGAGAGCCTGCTTGACCTTCTCTACGGCCAGGTGGCGGCGGGCGTAGTTGATTTCTAACACGGCGTCCAACAGGCGGGGGGTTAGACCGTTGGCGCGCGCCATGTGGGCCAGGGCGCGCACGTCTTTCGGGAAGCAAGAGCCGCCCCAGCCCAGGCCGGCATCGAGCATGGCCGGGCCAATGCGCTTATCGTATCCCATGCCGGCCGCGACCTCCTTGATGTCGGCGCCGACCGCCTCGCACAAATCCGCCAGTTCGTTCATGAACGAGATTCGGGTGGCGAGCATGGCGTTCGAGGCGTACTTGATCATCTCCGCCGTGCGCAGGTCGGTGACGATGATCGGCGCGCGCAAAGGGACGTGCAATTGCGCCACTTTCTCTGCCGCCTCCCGATCCAGCGAGCCAATGACGGTGCGGTAAGGATTCATGAAGTCGGCGATAGCCGAACCCTCGCGCAGGAATTCTGGGCAAGAGACGACCGAGAAAGGAATCGGCTTTGGCTGGGCGCGGCGAATCATATCGGCCACCAGGTCGCCGGTGCCGATGGGGACGGTGGATTTGTTGATCACGATGAGCGGCTCGCTCATGTTTTCGGCAATGGATTTCGCCGCGGCGGCCACGTATTGCAGGTCGGCTTCACCGTTCGGCGCGGAGGGCGTGCCGACGGCGATGAAAGCGAATTCTGTCCCTTGCAATGCCTCGGCGTAGGAAGTGGTGAAGGAAAGCCTTCCGGCGCGCATATTGCGCCGCACCAGTTCCTCCAGGCCCGGCTCATAGATCGGCATCACGCCTTGCTTCAGATTGGCAATGCGCTCCTCGTCCACATCCAGCGCGATGACGCGGTTGCCCAGGTCGGCAAAGCAGGCGCCGGTGACCAGCCCTACGTAGCCAACCCCGATGACGCATACCTGTCGCATAGCGGCCTCCTGAGGAAGATGGTCTACAAAGCGGTGTAATTAGGGGTAGGGCGTGAGCAGGCTCTCGTTGATCTTGGAAAAGACGGCGTCGATCTGGGGACCAAGCAGCGCCAGGCCACCTACGGTTAGGATGAGGACGACGCCGGTGATGGTCGAAATGCCTCCCGGGATGGCGCCGGCGATGGCCAGCTCTTGCCCACTTTGCAGACACGCATCGGATTTAATCTGGCGCAGTCCGATCAGACCCATCACGAGCGCAACCAGGCCGACAGGGGCACCGAGGCCGTAACAACGCGTAAGCGGCCACGCCAACACGCCTACAACGAGGCTGGCGATGGCGAGGGCGTTGGGTTGCTTGCTTGGCGATTCCATGAGAGTAGCTCCTTGAGGATAAGGGCATACGAGAGGGATAGTCTGTGCAGTGAGGAGTGCCGCGTTTTCGCCGGCAAGTCAGCCGTGGCGTTCCATGAAGCGTTTCAGGCGGTGTAGGGCTTCTTTTATTTTCTCGTAAGCGGTGGCATAGCAGCAACGGACGAATCCCTCGCCGCCGGGGCCAAAGGCGCTGCCCGGCACCACCGCGACCTGTTCCTCTTCTAGCAATTTTTGGGCGAAAGTCTCGTCGTCCATCCCGGCTACAGTCACTTTCGGAAAAGCGTAGAACGCGCCGCGCGGCTCGAATGTGGTCAGACCGAGACGGTTCAAGCCGCTCACGATGAGTTTGCGCCGCCGGTCGTATTCGGCGACCATGCGTTGCACCTCCTTTTCGCCCTGTTGGAGCGCGACGATCGCCGCGTCCTGCGCAGTGGTGGGTGCGGACATGATGGTGAACTGGTGGATGCGCTTCAGGCCGTTCAGTAACCCGGCGGGAGCAGCCGCGTACCCGATGCGCCAACCGGTCATGGCATAGTCTTTCGAAAATCCGCCAAGCAGAATGGTGCGCCGCCAGACTTCTTCGCCCAAGGCGGGCACGCATACATGGCGGAAACCATAGACCAATTGATCATAGATTTCATCGGAAATGATAATCAGGTCGTGTTCCTCGGCGATGTGTGCGACCTCGAGCAGGATCTCGCGTTCGGCTACGGCGCCGGTTGGATTGTTCGGATAACCAATGAGAATCGCCTTCGTGCGCGGGGTCACGGCAGCGCGCAGTCGGTCAGGATCGAGTTGGAAGTTGTCTTCCAGGCGGCTGGGCAACTCCACCGGAACGCCGCCGGCCAGGAGCACCTCGGCCTGATAGGACACAAAGCAAGGCGTTGGGATGATGACTTCGTCGCCGGGGTTGAGGAGCGCCGTCGTTGCCAGGTAGAGCCCCTCCGAGACGCCAACGGTGGCCAGCACTTCCTCCACCGGGTCATAGCGCACGCCATACATACGCCATAAGTGCTCGGCGATGGCTTGGCGCAATTCCGGTTTCCCGGAGTTCGACGTGTAATGCGTCTCGCCCGCGCGCAGCGAGCGGATTCCTGCCTCCAGAATAGGCTCGGGGGTGATAAAATCCGGCTCGCCCACGCCGAGCGAGATGACATCTTTCATATTGGCTGCAATGTCGAAGAATTTACGGATCCCGGATGGCTTCAGCGATAGCACGCGCTGAGAAAGATAACGACTATCGGATGAATCGGGCATATTATCTCCTCATAAAAGGCGGATTTCCCATTCGTCAGCGGCTTCCTGATAGGAGAGTTCGAAGTAACGGTCATCCTCGGCGCGGACGCGAAAGCAGAGGCCATGCGGCGCGCGCCAGGCAGCGAGCACTGCGCCCACTGCCAGCCGCTGCCCCTCCCAGTGCAGGGCCAGCGGGCGCTCGCCGTATCTGTAGCCGGCATGGCATTCCACTGTTGCGTTCGTCACGCGGAGTTCATGCTGCAAGTGGATGGCGTTCTTAGAGTGCATGGCGCCTCGAATCTTCGCGGTTGGCGCAGCTTGCACAGATCAATCCTGTGCTACCGAATCACGCTGCTGTTGTCGCCAATGTTCAGCTCAAGCGGAGGATCGTCGGGCGAAAGGCCACGCACGAGCGATTGGCAACCGATGAGCGAACCTTTCAACGTCACCCGCTCTACCGTTGCTCCAGCCTCCAGAATGGACTCGGCGATTCGCGCCTGCACCACGCGGCAGTTCGGACCAATGGAGACGTATGGCCCGATGATCGAATCGCGAATCTCCGCGGTGGGATGGATGGAGACCGGTGACAGGATTTCTACACCGTCGCGGGCGGCTTCGCGTCCATCTGTGCTTGCTGCGCGCGTCAGCAAGTAACGGTTCGTTTCCAGCAGCGCTGGCACAGTGCCTGTGTCCAACCAGACCTCGACTGTTTCGGTGCGCATCCTCGCGCCGCGCGCTAGCATCAGGTTGATCGCGTCGGCCAGAAAATATTCCCCTTTCAGGAGAATGCCGCGGCGCATCTGTTCCCGAATGGCGCGCAGCAAGCGGCGGCCTTCGCGGAAGTAGTAACAGCCCACGACGACCAGATTGTTCTCCATGCTTTGTGGTTTTTCAATCAGTCGCCGGACCAACCCATCCGCGCCGACCTCGGCCACGCCAAAGCGGCGCGGGTCGGGCACGGCTTTAACCCAACCGACGATATCAAGGGTTTCCTGGGCGAGAAAGGAGAAATCGCTTTCGATCAGCGTGTCCGAGAAGATGACCAGGGTGGGGCCGCGCAACGCCCGGCGCGCCAGGTAGAGAGCGTGCGATTGGCCGCGCATCTCGGCCTGTATCACATACTGGACGTTCAGATCCGGATGCTGTTCGGCCATGTAGGCGCGCATCAGCTGTTCACCCAGAAAGGGCGATACGATGAACGTGTACCGGGCAGCCTGACTGTTCGGAATCGAGCGCAAGGACTCCAGCAAGTACTCGATGGAGGCCTTGCCTGCCACGCTGACCAGGGGCTTGGGCTTGGACCAGGTTTGTGGGCGCAAGCGCGTCGCCCAACCGGCCATCGGAACGATAATATGAAGCGGTTCAGTCATGAATTTAATTGTATCGGTTTTTTGTGTGGCTTTTGCGCGATTCGAAAACCTGTTTCAATTCAGTTTCCACGAGATTCTGTAAACATTTGCCTTCTGCCGGGGGTAGAAAAGTTGCCCGCGCCCCGATCAGGATGCTCTCCTTCAATGCTTCCAGGGGCAGGCCTACCGTTTCACAGGCCAGGCGGTATTCCCGGCTCAGCGTGGTTCGCGAGACGCCTGGGTCATCGCTGCCCAGCGAGACGTTCAGACCGGCGTCGAGCATCCTTCGTAGGGGATGATCGCGTAGGCGGGGGACCACGCCGCTCTGGTAATTGCTCGTCAAACAAACTTCGAAGACGGTTTGTCGTTCGCGGGCCAGCGCCACCACGTTCGGGTCTTCCAGGACGCGCACGCCATGCCCAATGCGTTCGGCTCCGAATTCCTCGATCGCCTGGCGCACGTTCGCCGCTCCGCTCCACTCGCCAGCGTGAATCGTCAGCCGCAGGCCGGCCTGCCGCGCCGAGCGCAAGATGGAGGCGAACGGCGCTGCTGGAAAGTCGGCCTCGTTGCCAGCCAGGTCTAGGCCGACCAGGCTCTGGTTCAGGCGGTCAATGGCCAGGGCGACCACCTCTTCCGCCAGTTGGACGGATTCGTGGCGGTTGACGCTGACGATCAGGCGCACGCTGATTCTGTGTTTCTCGGCGGCCTGACGGGCGGCGGCGCAGACCCAGTCCATCACCTCGCCCAAGGGGAATCCTTCGGCGCGGCTCAAGGCGACCGGCGTAAAGCGCATTTCCAGGTGACGGATGTTGTCGTGGGCGGCGTCCTCGATTGCCTCGTCGGTGATGCGTTGGATCACCTGGGGCGAGCGGTAGAACAGGCGCAGGGTGGCGAACTTTGCCAGAAAGTTCTGGTAGGTGAGCTGGTCACGTTTCTGAACCTGCACCAACGGTCTCAGACGCGTTAAACCCGTTGGCACTGCTGCCCCGTAGGCGCGAGCGATCTCTACTAGGGTCGTCAGACGCCATGATCCCTCCAGGTGGCGGTGGAGGTCTACCTTGGGAAGGGAACCGTAGAAGTCGTCGGGAGCAGCGGTCATGGGGCTTCTCGTTAATGTCGGCGACGTTTGCGTTTACCTCCGCTGTGTGTTGGGGAAGCGGTCTGCGTGCGCGCTGCATCCACGGCGGCGGTTTCTGCCGGGGCGGTCACGATTTGCGGCTGGTAGAGAAAGATACGGCCAATGACCGCCGCACGAATATCGGTCAGCAGATTCTGGAACATCTCCGAAGCCCGACTCTTATATTGCACCAGGGGATCGCGCTGGGCGTAGGCTTCCAGGCCAATCGAGACGCGCAGCGCCTCGATGCGCGTGAGGTAATCTACCCAGAGTTCGGTGATGGCGCCTAGGAGCACCTGGCGGTAAATTTGCGTCTGGATGCGGCAGCCGATTTCCTCGACGGTCAGGTTGGGGATCGCCTGGCCGCTCTGACGCCAACGCTGGTATTCTGTTTCGCCAAAGGCGCGCCGTTGCGCCTCTTGCGCGGCGCTCAAGTGCGCCAAAATGCGCTCAGCGAGCGCGTCGGGAGGGACATCGGCCAACAAGTCGGCGGCCAGATGCACGTAGTGAAGACGGGTGAAGACCAGCCGCCGTTGTTGGTGGGTGCGTGCGTCGAAGATGAGTCGTGTACCCTGCGACATCAGGCCAAGCAAGCGCAGGCGAGATTGGTCGTCGTCGGTTTCCAGGCGTTCGAGGGCGGCGACGACGTCACGGCGAATCTGGCCATCCGCGCCGAGCAGGCGTTCCCGGCGCGTGGTCAGCGTTTGCTCAAAGCGTTCCTCTAGCGCGGCGCGCAGGTCGTCCCATCCTAACCGTTGGATGTCGTTCGCGGTCAAGTTGAGCGATTCGCCTAAGCGGAATTCCAGAGTGGCAATGAGCCGGCCGGCGGTGAGCGTGGTGAGCAGGGACTCCACCTGCGCAGTAAGCGGTTCCTGCAATGCAGCCGGGTCTTCCAAGAGCAGGCGCAGTTGATCGGCAGGGAGGCGGAGAGGTAGGCGAATCACATTGCTCAGCTCTTCCAGCAAGGCAGCCGGGCGGCGCGTATCCTGTTCTGCTTTCTCTTCCAGTGCGTTGAGGAAATTTTGCAGGGTTTCCAAGCGTTCGCCGAGTTGTCCTTCCAGGTCTTCGCCGGCGCGGTTGAGCAGGTTTTGCGCGACCTGCCGTAAGTGAGCGTGCTCTGCTTCCAGAGCGCGCTCGGCCAGGGTAAGCGAAGCCGTTGGCAGGTCGGCGGTGGAGGTGCGGAGTTCCTCGAGCAAGACTGTGTAGGAAAACGAGGGGAAGATGCCCTGCGGGGTCAGGAACGAGGGCTGGATCTGTTCCAACCAGGCGAGCAGACGCCAGCGTTCGTCGTCCTCGGCGCTGCTTTGCACGCGCCGTTTCACTTCTTGGCGCAGGAGTTCGTTCACGTCCTCGGTCAGGTCTTCCTTCGCGAAGACGCGGTTGCGTTGGGCATAGATGGCAGTGCGCTGTTTGTTCAGAACGTCGTCATATTCGAGCAGGTGCTTGCGGATATCGAAGTTAGCGCCTTCGACGCGGTGCTGGGATTGTTCGATGGCGTTGCTGACCAAGCGGGCTTGCAAGGGGTAATCGTCGTCAATGTTGAAGCGTTCCATGAAGGCTTTGACCTGGTCGCCGCCGAAGATGCGCATTAGGTCGTCTTCGAGGGAGAGGTAGAAGCGTGAGGAGCCGGGGTCGCCCTGGCGGGCGGCGCGGCCGCGCAGTTGGTTGTCAATGCGGCGGGCCTCGTGCCGTTCCGAGCCGATGATGTGTAGGCCGCCCAGTTCGCGGACGCGCAGCATGTCCTCGTAGTAACGCAGGAAGAACTTGACTTCGGTTTCGTAGATGCCGTAGAGAGTCGGATCCATCGTTTGCAGGGCTTCATAGCGGGCGGGCAACGACATATCGTAGGGGTCTGTGTAGCTGGCCCGCCGCAGGACGCGGTTGATGGCGGTCAGCACCTCTTCGGCCAGTTCGCCGCCGAGTTTGATGTCCACGCCGCGGCCGGCCATGTTGGTGGCAATGGTGACGGCGCCGAAGGCGCCGGCCCCGGCGATGATCTGACTCTCCTCGGCGTGCTTGCGCGCGTTCAACACCTGATGCGGCACGCCGCCTTGGAGAACCGACAGCAGTCGGTCTTGATCTTGCTCTTGCAGGCGCAGGATGTCCAGCAGGCGGGCCAGGTTGGCCGGCTCTCCTGGGTTGAGGGACAGGCCGAGTTCACGGGCGAAGGGGCGCAGGTCTTCGGGGCGCAACTGGTCGATTGGGCGGTTGAGCGGTTGTAGCGCGGGGATGGCGCGTCCGTCTTCGACCAGGTTGTGCGCTTCCATCCAGGAGCGGCGAATGAGCAGAACCTGCATCAGGCGGCGGATGGGTTCGGCGCGCAGGCGGTTCGAGAGTCGCTCGGAGTTTTCGACCGAGGTCGTGCCGACCAGGAGTGGGCGGCCGCGCACGTGTTCGCGCACGATTTCGCGGGTGATGGCGCGCAGTTTGGCCTCTAACGTGCGGTAGATGACGTCCGGGTAATCTTTGCGTCGCCAGAAGATGGCTCTCTTTTCTGGGTCGTCGCGACGGGCAAAGTAGGAGTACTCGAAACCGTCTTCATCCCTGGCCCGGATTTCCACCAGCAGCGCGTTCGGGCCGATCGTCTGGTACTCCAGATTGGTCGGGATGGGCATGACCTCGAGGTTATAGATTTTGGAGAACTCTTCCGCTTCGGTCAACGCCGTGCCGCTCATGCCGGCCAGTTTTTGATACATGCGGAAGTAATTTTGCAGGGTGATGGTGGCGTAGGTGACGTTTTCCGGCTCGACTTTCACGCCCTCCTTGGCCTCTACGGCCTGATGCAGGCCGTCGGACCAGCGGCGACCGGGCATCAGGCGGCCGGTGAATTCGTCAATGATGATGACCTTGCTGCCCTGGACGAGGTAATCGCGGTTACGGTGGAAGAGGTGTTGGGCGCGCAGGGCCTGTTCGAGGTAGCCGAGGAGGCGCGCTTGTTCGGGGGTAACGTCCTCGGGACGGTCGGGGTCGCGCAGCGGCTGGCCGAGCAATTGTTCCACGTGCGCCACGCCGATTTCAGTTAGGGTGACGGTGCGGTCGCGCTCGTTGACCTCGTAATCTTCCGCTTTCAGTTGGCGGACGATTTGCGCCATTTTGACGTACCAGCCGACATCTTCCGATGCCGGCCCGGAGATGATGAGCGGCGTGCGCGCTTCGTCAATCAGGACGTTGTCCACCTCGTCTACGATGGCGTAGTGGTGGCCGCGCTGGACTCGATCTTCCGGGCGCATGGCCATATTGTCGCGCAGGTAGTCGAAGCCGAACTCGGAGTTGGTGCCGTAGGTGATGTCGGCGGCGTAGGCTTCGCGGCGGGCTACCAGGCGCATTTGATGCTGGTCTTCGCGAGCGTGCTGGCGGGTCGGATCGTAGAGGAATGCTTTCTGGCCATTCTCGGTGACGGCGGCCATTTGCAGGATACCGACCGTCATGCCCAGGGCGTGATAGATAGGCCCCATCCAGCGAGCGTCGCGGCGGGCGAGATAGTCGTTGACTGTGACCAGGTGGCAGCCGCGGCCGGTCAGGGCGTTGAGATAGAGCGGCAGGGTGGCGACAAGCGTCTTGCCTTCGCCGGTGCGCATTTCGGCGATTTTGCCTTGATGCAGGACAATGCCGCCGATGAGTTGCACGTCGTAGTGGCGCAGGCCAATCGTGCGTTTCGAGGCCTCGCGCACGGCGGCGAAGGCTTCTGGCAGAATCTCCCCCAGCGCGACCTGCTCGGCCTGAAAGCGTTCTCGCTCGTCTTCGATGCCTTTTCGTTGGGCATCCACACGGGCGCGGAATGCCTCCGTCTTGGCGCGCAGAGCGTCATCGGAGAGCGCCTCGAATTCTCGCTCCAGGGCGTTGATGCGCGCGACGATAGGCAAGAGTTTTTCTAGTTCCTTCTGGTGAGGTTTGCCTCCGAAAAATGTGACGAATCGCCGTAGCATAGTTAGCCTTTCGGCGGGAATTATAGCACAGGCGGGGAGGAGGTAGGTTCTCGGTAGAGTAGAATCGCACTCGAAAGGCCTCTGCTTTTCCGGGGAAAGGGAAGGAAGGGTCACTGTAGGATGAGATAGACGGAGTCCATGGCGAGCGGCGATCCGTCGGCCACGCTGATATCCCAGAGTTCGACGCGGAGGGGGCCACAGTAACCGCTGGTGCTCAAGTCAAGGGTCAGGGTAAACACCCCGGGCGCGCCCAAGTCTGGAGCGTCCACCATCAGCGGGCCTAGTTCGATGATTTCGCCGTTGGAGGTCAGAATCTTGTAAACCAGCGTGTTCTCGAAGGGAGCGATGGATACGCTACCGGTGATGGTCACCGGGTTGGTGACTTCCGCGTTGTCGGCGGGGGATTCGATGGTGATGACGCGTTCTGTAGCCCCCGCCGCGACGCGTGAAGTAAGGCGGGTTAGCCAGAGTTTGTCGGCGAGCAGGCGGTAGGTTTTGGTCACCGGTTGGGAGGGGCAGCAGTTGGGGTCGTTGAGGCCATGAATCGTTGCGCTCAGGAAGATCTCGCCATTCTCGATGGTCAGGGTATGGAGGATAGGCAGGTCCTCCAACGGCGCGGGCGAGGGTTGCCAGGCAACGCCATTTTGGTTGAGTACGGTTATCAGCGCGGTGAACATCCCTGTGCCGCCGAGGTTTAGCGTCAGGGGGAGGACGGCGTCGTCTATTCTATCGCCGTTCAGGTCGCCGAAGGCGATGTGTTCACCGACGCGCGCCGACACGAAGTTTTCCGCCGAGGGATCTTCCCCTGACTGATATACGCCGTCGGAGAGAGGAAGAGTGCGTATGGAATTATCGGCGAAGAGGATGCGATAGGAGCTGTTGCGCAGGGCCTGGATCGTGAGCGGGGCGGGAGGGGACTCAGAGGAAGAAACGGGCGTTGGAGAGAGAGGCAGGCATGCTGTCAGGCTGAAAAGCAGAATCCAGGGCAGGAGAAAACATTTGTGGATCATGTGATTTTCCTCCATTTGGGCGATTCCGTATGTATAGCCGTCCGCCATCCTGGCCGGGGAGTAAAGGCGATATTCGAGCGAGGCGTTTTGATAATGAAGTGATTTAACCTTTTTCAGAAACCAAGCGTCGGAT
>FMJZ01029040.1_pt1 | contig 23784 bp, 26 predicted proteins | sample 1987881 | NCBI WGS metagenome assembly FMJZ01 (sample SAMEA4378227, study PRJEB15110) | soil metagenome | biome: soil; feature: Field; material: Soil | place: India | collected 2015-03-11 | depth 0 m
TTTGATAGAGTTTTCTTTTTAGAGGATGGAAAGATTGATTAGCTGAAAGCTCAAAGCTTTTTAAGAATCTTCTTTTCTTTCAATCCGAAATTCTTAATTTGCAATTTCTAAGGACACTTTAGATTTTGTTTTTGAAACCAATTCCACTTTGTAAGTGGAAAAAATGAAGAGAAAAAATAATTTTTCTCTATTTCATTTTTTCAATGCTGACCATTTAGCTTCTTTCTTAACTTTTTGCTGTTTTTTATCACTAAAATTTTAGTCAATACCGAGGTCTTTTCTTGTGAAAAGGGATTTGAAAATGTAGCCTGCTTTTTCTATGTTCTCCCTTCCACCTTCAAGCCTGTCAACAATCCCCATTGTTAAGACCACAATCCCGCCTTCATCCTCAACAGCCTTTGCAGCTTTTAAAATAGAACTACCAGTTGTTATAACATCATCAACTATGAGGCACTTTAACCCTTTTCTGAAAGGACCTTCAATAAGCTTCATTTCTCCGTGGGTCTTAGGTTCTTTCCTCACAATAAAACCAAGAAGAGATCTTTCAATTCGGGAACTCAATGCAACAACAGAACCAACCATTGGATCTGCTCCAAGGGTGTAACCGCCTATTGCATCAATATCAAAATCTCTTATTTGTTCAAGCATAAGCTTTGCAATCAGGTAAGCTCCTTCTGGGTCCATAGTTGCATACTTTGCATCGATATAATAATTGCTTTCCCTTCCTGACGAGAGAATTCTTTTTACTCCAATTCTTACACATTTTTCAATAAGAATATCCCTCAATCTTTCTTTATCTGAAATCATAATTCCTCCATTTGATATTTATTAAATTCAAAAGCCAAAAAGAAAATTGCATAATACAAAATATACAAAATATACTTTAAATATAAATTTTGCACTTTACAATTTGCCATTTTCATTTTGCAATTTGTTTAGCTATCTATTTTATCTTCTGACCTGCGAACTCTTTTAGATAGGGAATGAGTTTTGAAATACTTGTTTGAAGATAGTCAAGTTCAGCTTCTGTAAAATCATTAACATCATCAACTTTTTTCCCTTTTCTTACCACCTGAATTACCCCAAATCTTTCCCCGTCTGGAGAAACAATAGGGGAAACCATCATTTTTTGAATGGGCAAAGCGGTTCCCTTGGATGATTTAATTGTTTCAAAAAGGGAAAAGTGTTTGACAAGGGAGACATTGTTTACTAATCTCGGTAATCCAAGATTGTAAACCTGTGTTGCTAAAGAGTCTGTAAACTTCACAGGCAATAGTCCCGCATCTTTTAAATAGGGAGGATAAAAAAATCTCAAGAAGAGTCCATCTACATCAACAAAAAGTAATGATACTTCATCCTCATTCACTTTAAATTTTTCCATGTAGAACTTTGCTATTTGCTCAAGGATCTGGCCTGGTTCAATTTCAAGCTCGGAGTTCTTTAACTCATCAAGAGTTTTAATAAGTTCTTCTAAGCTCATTTCACTTTCTCATTCAAATTTAATATATCAATATCTTTGTAATAATGCAAGAGAATCTCTTTATATTTTCTTTTCATTTTTGCCATTGTGTAAGCACCTTCCTGGCAGAATCCAACTCCATGCCCTTTGCCTCTCCCTTTGAAAATAAATCTCTCAACCTCATTGTTTTGATTCATTGTTTTAAGAATTTCCTGAGGTAGATCCTTCAATCCTAACATTTCTTTTATAAGAAAGCCCCTCAAGTCCAGATAATCTTTTGATGTCAATATCCTCATTTCGACAATCCTTCCTGAAACCCCTCTCCTCAATGGATAAATGTCTATAATATCTTCAATGGAAAATTGCCTTCTTAAAATTTTTATTACCTCTTCCTTTGTTTTTTCCTCATTCCATTCTATTGGAGACACCCTGTCTCCATTCTGGTGAAAACAGAATGTACCCCTTAAATATCGAACAGATTCTCCTCCAAAAATATTCTCTACATCTTCTGTGTATCCTCCACATGAACCTGTGTAGAGAGCATTTATTGGTTCGTTATTCCAGGTCAATATTTCATTTTCTGTTTCTTTAACTGCCTGGTTTGAAAGAGGGTGTTCAAATAAAGCTCCTTTATATACCTGACATTTTACAGTAGAGCATATATCATAGTCTTTCTCTTCATGAAATTTTAGTCTTCTGATTGCAAATGTTCTCGCAGAAACTGCTTGAGCTTTCAAAGCCTCGAGTTCATTAAATTGTTCAGGATTCATCTCAAGAGGAACGACTCCTTTAAGATAATCCTCAATGTTTAAAATATTAATTACTGTGATCCCTGATTCACCATTTTTGATTTCAATTATTCCCCTATATGGACTTTCATTTACTTTTAATAGTTCTGCTTGGTGAAATGGAATGAGAAAAATATCTGAATTTTTCTCTAATCTTAACTCCTCATCATCTATAAAAAGGGAATTCCCCTCTTCTTCTGATGAAACCACCTCATTTACTATCCATGCATCTTTCAATCCATTCTTGATTGAGTATTTAAAAACTTCCAGTGCATCAGCCTTGTTTTTAAAAGGACCGATTCTAACCTGATAGAATTGAGAGGATTGATAAATCTTCATCTGGAAAGGATAAAGGGAGGAGAACTGATTTGTAAAATTTTCGGCATTTTCCCTTTTCAAAAAAGCTCCAAGCTGAACAAAATATAATTCACTTTTTCCATTTTTTAAATCAATTTTCACTTTATTCGCATTTCTTTTTGCAGGAAGGTTTCCATTTTGTCTGTTTATAATTTTTAATCCCTTCTCAGCAGTTATTTCAATGTTCTGAGGGAGACCAATCAACCCTACTCTTATAACAGGAGCTTTAATATGATACTGGACCTCATCAACCTCATAGCGAAAAGTTTTCTTAAGAGGATGACACTGGGGAAGAAGGAAAATAACTAAAACAATTAGTATTTTGAAGATTATTCTATTCATTGGGATTCAACAGGAATGTTGTAGTAAAAAAAGAAATAAGCAGGAAGGTTTTCTTTAGGGAAATCCACAGGAAGTTTTGGAAAAGGAATTGATGAAATTATTGCATTGGTTGCAGACTGATCAAAAGAAATAACACCTGATTTTCTAAACAAACTCATTGAACTTACATCCCCGTTTCTTTCGAAGACGAGATAGATTCCTGTAATTCCCTTTATTCCATATTTTGCAGCGATTGGAACAAGCCAATTTCTTTTTACTTTCTCAATAACTTCCTTAGCCCACGGAGTTATATCATATCCTCCTGAGTCAAAATATGCTGAGCCTGCAAATCCTTGAATTCCCTCTCCTTCAGTTCCTCCTCCACCCCCTCTAAAATAAAAGCCCGATGGATAGTTAAATTGTCGCTTTCCTATATCCTCTGAGTAAATGTATCCTCTTCCTGACTCCTGAGGATTTCTTGTTTTAATTTCTGGAGCAATTAAAGATTCCTTCCCTGCAGATTGCCCTTCCCCTTTTTCTTCAACCTTACTCTTTCCTTCACTCCTTTCATCTTTTTCTCCTCCCCCTGACCCTTCTTTTTTCTCATCACCTTTGACAATTATTGGAATATCACTTTTCTTAAAAGTTTCTTTTTCATCTTCCCTTTTTCCTCCCTTCTCTTCCTCTTTAGGAATGTATAATGGTGGAGTTCCAGCAAGGGGGCTTTTTGGAATATAAACCATTATGGGTTCAATCTTTATCTTTTTTCCTTTCTCCACTGGTGGAATTAAAATAAAAGTGCTGAAAATCATTAAATGTATGATCAGGGAAATAACAGTGGTGAGGATTCTAAGTTTCACTTTAAATCATTTCAAAAAAATCTGATTTCATTTCCTCAAGGATCTTATAAGCAAGTTTTAGAGCCTTAAGACCTTCTTCACCTGTGACACCTTTCCCGTCCTTCCCGTTTACGGATTTTAGAAAGTTCAACAGTTCTATTTTCAGGGGTTCAGCTCTTGCAACTTGCAGGATTTCTTCTTTGATGGAAAAATCTTGAAGGGAGTAAACTTTTACTTCTTGATCCTTATAGTCTATGGAAATATATTTGAACGGCTGGAAAACCCTTAATTTTCTTACTTTCTTCCCGTAAACCCTGCTTGCTGTTAGATTTGCTACACAACCTGATTCAAATTCTATCCTCGCATTGGCTATGTCAATTTTTGATGTTAGAACCTTTGCACCTGCTGATTTAATCTCAAGGGGTTCACTTCTAACAATGTCAAGGACAATGTCAATATCATGGATCATCAAATCAAGAACAACATCAATATCCATTGAGCGGTAAGAGAATGTTCCGAGTCTGTGAACCTCTATGAATCTTGGATTTTTCATGATTTTTCTTGCTTCATTCAGAGCGGGATTGAACCTCTCTACATGGCCAACCTGAAAAACTATACCTGTTTTTTTCGCGCAATTCACCAATTCCTCAGCTTCCTCTATTTTCTCAGTTATTGGTTTTTCCAAAAGAACATGTTTCCCTTTCTCAATAAGTCCCTTTGATATTTCGAAGTGAGTGCATGTTGGGGTTGCAACAATAGCAGAATCAATTAGAGTAATCGAGTCCTTCCAGTTGTAAGCTGGAATTGTATTGTACTCCTTTGCAACCCTGTCTGCTCTTTCTTTATCTATATCTACAACACATGAAAGTTTGCATTCTGAAATTGAAGATAGTATTCGAGCATGCTGGCTTCCAAGATACCCAACACCTATTACGCCTATTCTATTCATTATCTCTCCTTGCAATTATGGAGATACCCTTCTCATCAGCAAATTTAATGGACTCTTCCATATCAAAGAATAATGTTTTTCCAGCATCTAAACATAAGACAGAATCCTTAGCATTTGCTATTATTTCCAGTGTAGAAAGCCCTATCACGGGAACATCGAAACGCATATCCTGTTGAGGTCTTGAAACCTTTATCACAACTACCCCATCCCCTCCAAGGCTTACAGCTCTTCTGATGGTTTCATCTGTCCCTTCCATTGCTTCAACTGCGATCACAGCTTTATCCTTTACAACTATTGTTTGTCCAATATCCATTCCTGCAATATTTTTTGCGATCTTCCAGCCAAATTCAATATCTTCCATAGCTCTTTGAGAAGGTCTGGTTTTTGTTAGAATTCCCTCTCCGGGAATTAGATCTGATAGAAAAATTGTGGAGTCTATAAACTCAATCCCTAGTGAGGAAAAGAATTCTGACAATTTTTTAAAAATTGATGTGGGTTTTTTATCATCAAGTTGTTTCAGGAGTCCCATTGTTACTAAATCTGGGGCAAGCTCTTTATAAATTGAGGAATGTCTGACTCTTCCAGCAAGAAGAGCCTTCTTCACATTATTTTTGGTAAAAAATTCTACCAGTTTTCCAACCTCACCAATATTTAACCACATGAAGGAGTCTGCTTCTTTTTCAAGCTCTGGAGCTGAAATATTCTTTAACCCAGCAACAGCTACATAACAACCTGATTTTTTTGCCTCCTTCAAAACAATTAAAGGAAATTTACCCTCTCCAGCTATGAGCCCTATTCTCTTTTCCATTTCAATCCTCTTCAATCTCGGTTACTTTCTTAATTACCCCCCTTTTGGAACTCCTTATAAACTCTAAAAGCTCCTTAACTAACTCTGTGTGGGGACCTTCTCTTTCAATTTTTTCGAGCGCCTGAGATGTATTAAGATCAGAATAAAAAATAATTTTGAAGGCTATCTGAAGGGACTCTATCTCCTCTCTGCTCATACCTCTCCTTCTCAATCCAATTCCATTTATCCCATAAATCATTGCAGGTCTTGAACCTACAACCTTAGAAAAAGGAGGAACATCCTGAGTTACTACAGAATAACCTCCTATGTAGGAGAATCTTCCAATTCTTGTGAATTGATGAACTCCAGTGAATGCCCCAACAACTGCATAGTCCTGAACCTCAACATGACCCGCAAGGGTTGCTCCATTTATCAAGATTGCTTCATTGGCAATTTTACAGTCATGGGCAACATGAGAGTAAGACATTATGAAGTTCTTATTTCCAATATATGTGACACCACCTCCGTGGGGTGTTCCTCTGTTTATTGTTACAAATTCTCTAATTATGTTTTCATTTCCGATCTTCAAAAAAGTCTCTTCTCCTTTGTATTTTATGTCCTGAGGTTCCTTTCCAATTGAAGTATAAGGAAATATGTGATTTCTCCCTCCAATTTCTGTATTCCTTTCAACTACTGAATGGGCTTCTATCCTTGTTCCTTTACCTATTTTTACTCCCTTACCTATAATGGCATATGGACCGATCCATACATCTTCGTCTATTTCAGCTTCTTTATCTATTACCGCGGTCGGATGAATATACACTGACATTTCTCATTCCTTTTCAACCATTGCTGAAAGAAATTCTGCCTCTGCAACTTTCTCATTATCCACAAAGGCCTCAGCCCATAGTTGACAAAAATTTCCCTTCATTTTTATTACGGAAACTTCCATTCTCAGCTGGTCTCCAGGAGTCACTGGTTTTCTGAATCTCGCCTTATCCACTCCTATTAGATAAATTAACTTTTTTTCCTTTTCAGGAACAGAACCGAGAAGGAGAGCGCCTCCGGTCTGAGCCATAGCTTCAAGGATTAGAACTCCTGGCATCACAGGATTTTCTGGAAAATGTCCTTGGAAAAAGGGTTCGTTGAAGGTAACATTTTTAACTCCAACAGCTCTTTTTCCCTCTTCGAAATCAATTATTCTATCTACAAGTAAGAAAGGATATCGATGAGGGAGTCTTTTCAATATTTCCTTTGCATCAATTTTACTCATTTTTTCTGTGCTGGAGGGGTAGCTTTTGTTTGATCGTATCTTTTTATAAGCTCATCGGTTATATCTGCCTTTTTGTCATAATAGATAATCCCCTGAGTGGCAAGGTCAAGGACAAGGGTGTAGTTTCCTTCCTGTCCAATCTTTTCTATTATGGGATTTACCTCCTCCTGCAACTTTTTGAATAATCTTATCTGAAGATTGCTGAGATCCCTTTCCGCATCTTCCTGAAATCTCTTTAAAGCTGTCTCCTTCTGGTCAATTTCGGTAAGAAGCTTATTCAGAGCATCTTCACTCAGAGCAAATCTCTGGCTTGAGTATCTGTTTCTAAGGTCTGTTATCTCCTTTAATTTTGCATTATACTCGTTTTGCTTCTTTGCTTTTGCATCATTTAGTTGTTTAACAACATCCTTTCCACCAACAGACTCGTTAAGAACTCTGGTGGAGTCGATAAAGGCAATTTTTTGCTGAGCAAAGGAAAATGCAAAAAGAATCAAGATTAGCGAAATTAGAAATGAAGCTTTCTTTACCATTCAAATCCTCCTTAAAATGTTGTTCCTATTGCAAACCTGAAGGCATAATGGGAATCCCCAGGTCTTACTATTCTTGGATTATAAGAGAATATCAGACGCATCGGAACTCTCAGCTGTGGAACAAATATCCTTGCCTCAAGACCTGCACAAGAGTATAAATCTCTGAGATTTACTTTCTTCCCAATTCCATAAACATTACCAGCATCGTAGAAGAAAACAGCCTTTAGAGGTCCACCAATTGGTATCTGATATTCAAAGTTGAAGAGAAGGCTCTTGTTACCACCAATAAGTGTTCCAAGTTCGTTCCTGGGACCAACTGTATAGTAGTCAAAGCCTCTTAATGTGTAATCACCTCCCATGTATATTCTTTCCCAGAATGGAATGTCCTCTCCTTTCAAAGGTTTTATAAATGAACCCTCAAAGTGAAAACCGAGAACATGATTTTTCCATATTCTTCTGAAATGTTTCCACTCAAAAGTTGGCTTCCATAAATGAATATCACCACCAAGGAAGGTTCCAGAGTACTTCATTGAGAGGAGATAAAGGGAACCTTCTGTCGGATCAATCGGACTATCAATAGATGAATAGTAAATTGTAGGGACAATGCTTGAAATCCTCTGCTTCCCCATTGACCAGTAATACCAGGGCATGCTCCAGAGAAGATCTTCATTTATATCTTTTATTTCTATAAATGCATTTGTGTATGAAAAGTCAAATCTGAAGAATCTATATATTCTTGCAGAGAATGTAAAATCAATTCCCTTGTCCCTTCTTGTATACAACCCCGCATATCCAAGGTTAAGGTAGCTATTATATAAATTCAGACCAACATTCATAGGTAGGTCAAAAAGATAAGGCTCTGAAAAACCAAGCTTGTAATTTTTTGCATATTTAGCTGTCTGCAATGTCACATCGAACACCTCTCCACCACCAAGGAAATTGACTGTTTGATAGGAAAGGGCAACAAAAGGACCCTCAAGACCACTATATCCGCCTGTGAACTGTATTGAGCTTCTTTGAAGCTCTTTTACCTCCATTAATATATTTATCTTTCTGTGGTCTGATGGATCAGGTTTTACTTCGGGAAATTTTTCAAAATCAACAAGTCCAAGCTGCTTAACTCTCTTAAGGCTTAGTTCAAAAAGCTTTGTATTGAAAATATCTCCTTCCCTCAATAGCCATTCCCTTCTTATTACGAAATCCTTAGTAAATGTATTTCCTTTAAATTCAAGCCTTCCAAGATAACACTGGTCATTCTCCTGAACATGAAGTTCAAGATGGACGAGTCTCTTTTCAGGGTCAAGATTTTCAATAGGCATTATCTGAGCGTAGAAATATCCCCCTTCTCCATAAAGTTTCTGAATTTCTTCAATGCCCTTATTTCTTTTTTTCACATTGTAAACATAACCCTTCTTTAGTTTCAGAATTGATTCAAGAACCCTGGCAGGAAGGACTTTATTGCCTGAAATCTTTACTGAACTAAGCCTGTATTGAGGTCCCTCCTCAACGGGTATTACCAGCTTTAGCATCTCTTTTTTTGACAGGAATATATTCCTCTTCTTTATCCTCTCTATCCGAGAAGTCCCTATCTTTACCTCCATAAAACCCTTACTCTGATAATACTCTTTAAGCTTCTCAATTCCCTTGTCCAGTTTTTCCTGGGAATAAACATCCTTTGATGTAATCCACGATATAATTCCATGTTTCTTAATCTCCTTCATTCCCCTTCTGAGAGCTCCTGAAGAGAGTTTTTTATTCCCTTCAAAGGCAATCGCCCCCACTCGAATCTTTGAACCCTCATCTATTTCAAAAGCTATTTCAACCTCTCCTTTCTCTCTTTTTATTTTTGTGTTTACCTTCCCATTCACAAGCCCCTTTGATTGGAGAAGATCCTTTATTACTTCCTCAACTTTCATAATTTTATATTGAGAACAATAAGAATAAGGCAAGAGACTTATATTCTTTTCCTTGAGCTTATTTCTTATATCCTCCTCTTTGATACTTTTGCTCTTTTTGTATTCAACACTCTTTACAACAGGGTTCTCCTCCACATGTATCTTCATGATGCATCCTGAATTTCCATCTTCTTTCTCAATCTTTATGTCTGAGAAAAAGCCTGTTGACCAGAGTGTTTTAAAATCATTGTAAACAAGCTCTTTGTTAAACTCTTCCCCTTCTCTGCTCTTCATGTAGAATAGAATGGTATCCTTTCCAACCCTTTTATTTCCAACAACATCAATTTTCTCTATTATTTCTGAGGAGAATGAATATATACTCAAAGATAAAAAGAGGGTTATAAAAACTTTTCTCATCAAATCCTCCTCATCTTTTATTGTATACCATAAATTAAGACATTTTTAAAGGATAAAAAGTTTCATAGAAATTTATTTTTTCCAATACTAAACTCAAAGGCAAAACTCAAAATAAAAAGTTCAAACTGGCTACCGACCCCAAGCTCCAAGATACAAGCTGAAAATCTTGAATTTTCTCTCCTTTCTTGCCCGCCTTGCACCATTATCCTATCAACTTCCCGCTCCAGTGAAGTTTCTCCCTCAATAATTCATAGAAACCCTTCTGAAATGAGCGAATGAGTAGAAGATGATGGGAAGACTTTCTAATGCGGAGGGAAGAGCCCTTTTCAAAGTTTGTTCGGAATTTCCCATCTATTGTAATATGGATTCCATCCTCAACATCTTCAGATTCAAGTCTAATAAGGACAGTAGGAGGTAGAACAATTGGTCTTACTGATAGTGTATGAGGGCAAATTGGTGTCATTATTATGCATTCAATGGAAGGTTCAAGAATTGGTCCACCCGCAGAAAGAGAATAGGCAGTTGAACCAGTAGCTGTTGAAAAAATAAGTCCATCACCTCTTACTGAAGCAAGATGTATCTCATCTATAAAAACAGTTAACTCAATTAATCGAGTTGATAATGTCTTTGAAACAGTCACTTCATTAAGAGCAAGGTAATTTCTATCTTTGTAGTTTATTTCAAGCATTGTCCTTTTTGATATTAAGATCTCTCCTTTTATTATTTTTTCAAGGGATTCAATTGTCTCTTCTCTACCAAACTCAGCAAGAAAACCAAGGGTTCCAAGGTTTATACCCATTATGGGTTTCTTTGCTATCGCGCATTCAGGAGCAATACTGAGTATTGTTCCATCACCGCCAAAAGCAATTATAAGGTCAGCTTTTTGAGGGAGATCCTCCCTAATCTCTCCCTCAACACCAAGAATTTTCCCCGCCTCTAAGTCATAGAATATCTCAAGCCCTTTATTTTTTGCCCAATTTACAACTTTTTTCATTATGGATTCTATCCCTTCAGTGCATGGTCTTGCAAGAATCCCAATCTTCTTCATCATGAAATCTCCTCTAAAAACTTCTTCCAGCCCCATCTATTTTCTTCTCTCAAAGAGAGGAGAAAGAAGAATTCTCTGTTACCCTTTTCACCTTTTATAGGAGATTCAGAGATTCCCTTTATGTAAAAGCCTACATTTTCAATTTCTTCTCCAAGTTTTAAAAGGGTCTCTTTCAAAAGATTCAAATCCTTTATAACACCTCTTTTCACTTTTCCTTTACCAGCTTCAAACTGAGGTTTCCCCAGAGCAATGGTTATTAAAGGAGAAACATCTCTCAATGGAGAAAGAATTTTAAGGAGAGATATGAATGAAACATCAACTGTTGCAATGTCAATTTTATCCTTCAAATCCTCTTTCTTTAAGAATTTCGCATTTTTTTGAATAAGAACCACCCTGGGATCGGTTCTGATTTTATTATGGAGATGGATAAAATTCACATCCACACAGTATAGCTTTTTCACACATCTCTGCAAAAGAGCATCCGCAAAACCTCCAGTGGATGTTCCAATGTCAAGGGCTGTCCAACTCTGAGGATTTATATTGAATGTTCTAAGAGCTGAATCTAATTTAACTCCTCCTCTACTGACAAACGGTATTCTCTCTTTTATAAAAATTTCCTCATTTGTTAATATTTTCTCCGATGGCTTTAAAATTCTTTTATTTTTGGTGTAAACAAGCCCTTCCCTTATCATAAGTTCAGCTCTTTCTCTGGATTCGGCAAGCCCTCTCAGAAAAAGCGCCTTATCTGCCCTTTCCCTCTCATTTAATAATTGCTCTTTTTTCATGGATTTTCGCATAGTTTTTCATTACATAACTGAAAATTCCTTCCTCATCAAGACCATAAATTCCTAAAAGGGTTTTTGAATCTCCCACTGGAACAATTCCATCCTCAATTCCAAGGGAGACAACCTTTGTCTCTATTCCGTAATTTCCAAGGAGTTCCCTTACTGCAGAACCAAATCCTCCTTCCAGGATCCCCTCTTCAACAGTGAAAATCAATGGGAATTTTTTTGCTGTTTCAATCAAAAGAGAGGAGTCAAGGGGTTTTAAAAATCTCGCATTTATTACCCTTGCAGAAATTCCTTCATTTTCAAGTTTCAATCCAGCCTTAAGAACAGGGTAAACCATTGAACCAATTGCAATTATTGCAAGATCAGAGCCTTCCTTTAAAACTTCCCCTTTTCCTATTTCTATTTCAGATATTTCGGTAAGGGGGACTCCCAATCCTTCCCTCTTAGGATACCTTATAAATGTTGGAAGATTTGTTTTAAAACCCGTGTAAATCATTTTCCTAAGTTCATTCTCATCCTTTGGAGCCACTACAATCACATTGGGAAGAGGTCTTAAATAGGCAAAATCCATTATTCCCTGATGGGTTGGACCATCACCAGGAACAATACCTGCCCTATCCATGCAGAAAAGAACGGGAATTTTCATTAAGGAGACATCATGGAAAAGTTGATCGTAAGCTCTCTGAAGAAAAGTAGAATATATTGAAACAACAGGTTTGAATCCCTCAAGGGCAAGCCCGCATGCAAAAAGAACTGCGTGCTGCTCAGCTATCCCAACATCAAAAAATCTTTCAGGGAATCTCCTTGAAAACTCAACAAGACCTGTTCCATCAGGCATTGCAGCTGTAATAGCGATTATCTTATTATCCTTCTCCGCAAGCTCAACAATGGTTTTACCGAAAACAGATGTATATGTGGGAATATCGCTCTTTTTTATGAATTCCCCTGTTTTTATATCAAAGGGTTGGGCGCTATGGAATTTATCTGGCTCATTCATTGCGGGTCTGTAACCCTTTCCTTTAACTGTTACAACATGAACCATAACAGGTCCATCGTACTCTTTAGCATCCTTTAAAGCTCGGACAAGCATTTCTATGCTATGCCCACGAACAGGTCCCATATATTTTATTCCCAGTTCTTCAAAAAGTGCTCCAGGAATTAAAATTTTCTTCATCGACTCTTCGATTTTTCTTGTAAGCTTGAAGAGTTTTTCACCTATTGCAGGAATGTCTCTTATAGCTCCCTCAACTATCCTCTGATACTTTCTGAAAAATTGTCCTGATACAAGATAATTTAGATAGCCAGAAAGAGCTCCAACATTAGGAGAAATTGACATCTTATTATCGTTTAAAACAATTATCAATTTCTTCTTTAAATATCCTATATTGTTAAGGGCTTCAAAGGCTGCTCCGCCAGTAAGAGAGCCATCTCCAACAACTGCAACAACTTCGAATTTTTCTCCTTTCAGATCCCTTGCAGTAGCCATTCCGAGGGCTGAAGAAAGAGCTGTGGAGGCATGTCCTGTATTGTAGCAGTCATATTTACTTTCCTCCCTGCTGGGAAAACCAAGGAGTCCCTCAAACTGTCTCAATAAATCAAACTCTTCTCTTCTACCTGTGAGAAGTTTATGAGTATAGCATTGATGACCAACATCCCAGATTATTTTGTCCTTTGGTGCCTCGAAAACTAAATGAAGGGCAATGGTAAGCTCAACGACTCCAAGATTTGAAGAAAGATGACCACCATTTTTTGATACCACCCTTATTATCTCCTCTCTAATCTCCTGTGCAAGAAGAACAAGTTCTTCAAGAGAAAGTCCTTTTAAATCAGAAGGATTTTTTATTTTTTTAAGGATAGAGTTCATCAGATTTCCCTATCTACTGAAAGATTTACAAGATATTCTAAGGAGGAGGAATTGATGCCAAGTTTTTTTATGTCTTCTAAGGCCTTGTCTCTGTAGTAAAAAGCTTTTGTTTTTGCAATTTCATGTCCGTAAAGATAAGCATAGTTAATAAATGGAGAATCCTTCTTTTTTTGATCTTGGAAGAGGTCGAGAAGGTCATCGGTGATCTGAAAGGCTAACCCAAGATTAGAACCAAAATTTTTAAGAATAAAAATGGTTTCCTCATCTACCTGCGCAAATACTCCTGCAAGTTCTGCAGAAGCTGACATTAGAGAGCCTGTTTTCAATATATAGAGATAGATAATTTCATATTCTGATGGAGACTTCACAAGCAGTTCAAAAGTCTGACCTTTTATTAGATTTTGCAACTCCTCTCCAAGAATTGAAATTGCCCTTAATTTTATTTTTTCTGCTCCCTTTCTTTCAGGAAACAAAGACAGTATAGAAAAAGCGAGGGCAACGAGAAAGTCTCCTGCAAGGAGTGCAACTCCTTCGCCGAACCCTTTGTGGTTTGTGGGTTTTCCTCTTCTCCAGTCATCATTGTCAAGGGCAGGAAGGTCGTCATGAATTAAAGTTGAAGTGTGAACAAATTCAATTGCACAGGCAGGATAAACAAGTTCCTCAGTCGGAACGCCCAGAGATTCTCCGATTGAGAATAAAAGGAGAGGTCTGAATCTTTTCCCTCCGCTCATCACGCTGTAACGGATGGAATCGCCAAGGCTCGAGCCATACTCTTTCAGAAAATTCTCAAGCTTTTTATCTAAGAAGTTTCTCTTCTCTTCAAGAAATTCTTTTGCGTTCATTATCATCTTATATTATACTCCATTTATTCTTTTGATAAGATCTATTTCTCTTCAAAGACAATCCTTCTTATTCCAAGAGCCTTTCCTAACCGAGAGTCAATCCTGATGAGAACTGAAGAGAATATCCCCTTTCCTTTCTCAGCTTCAAGCCTCTGAGGAATACACCTTAAAAATCTTGTGAGAGCATGTTCTTTCTTTATCCCTATTATAGAGTCTTTTGCTCCTGTCATTCCAGCATCTGTTATATAGGCGGTTCCGTTGGGGAGAATCTTTTCGTCCGCTGTCATTACATGGGTATGAGTCCCAATGACTGCTGAGACCTTTCCATCGAGAAACCATCCCATCGCAGTTTTCTCAGAAGTGGCTTCAGCATGGAAATCGACAATTACTGTATTGGTCTCTCCTTTAAGCTTTTCAATTTCAATGGTGGCAACTTCAAAAGGTGAGTTTAAAGGCTCCATGAAAATTCTTCCCTGAAGATTTATAATACCAACTTTAAAAGAATTGACAGTAACAACTATTGAGCCTTTTCCTGGAACTTGATCAGGGAAATTTGCGGGTCTTAATATTCTCGGCTCATTTTCAATAAAATTCAGAATTTCTTTTTTGTCCCATATATGATTTCCAGATGTCATGACATTTATACCTGAGTTAAACATCTCTTCTGCTTTTTCTTTTGTTATTCCAAAACCTCCAGAAAGATTTTCTCCATTTGCTATGACAAAATCCACTTTATTTTCAATCTTGATTAAAGGCAAGTAATTTTTAACCATTCTTCTTCCTGTTTCTCCAACGATATCGCCAATAAAAAGAATGTTCAGCTCATCCATTAAATCCTCCATTTTACCTCACATACTCAATAGCTCTCATTTCCCTGATTACAGTAACCTTTATCTGTCCTGGAAATTCCACCTCTCCCTTTATCCTTTTTGCAATTTCCCTTGAAAGAAGAACCGCTTCCTCATCACTTATTTTTTGAGAGTCAACTATTATTCTGATCTCTCTTCCAGCCTGAAGGGCATAACACTTGGAAACACCATTGAATGAACGTGCGATCTCTTCAAGTTTCTCAAGTCTTTTTATGTAATTTTCAATGAGCTCTCTTCTTGCCCCTGGTCTTGCTGCTGAGAGTGTATCTGCAATTTGAATTAAAACAGCTTCCACGGTTGGAAAATCGACATCTTGATGGTGGGAAGCAATTGCTGAAATAACCGATTCTGACTCCCCGTATCTCCTGCAAAGTTCTACTGAAAGCTCGGTATGAGTTCCTTCTGATTCCCTGTCAATTGCTTTTCCAATATCGTGAAGAAGCCCTGCTCTTAGAGCGACATTCCTGTCGGCACCGAGTTCTGTAGCCATGTGAGCAGAAAGATGGGCTACTTCCCTGGAATGCTGAAGCACATTCTGCCCGTAGCTTGTTCTGTATTTGAGTTTTCCAAGAAGTCTTAAAAGTTCATGATTGATATTTGTTAGTCCAAATTCGAGAGCAACCTTCTCCCCCTCTTCTTTTATCTTTTCTTCAACCTCAGCCCTTACCTTCTCAACAATCTCCTCAATTCTTGCAGGATGAATTCTTCCATCCATTATTAATCTATCAAGGGAGATTCTTGCTATCTCCCTTCTCAAAGGATCAAAACAGGATAGAGTTACTGCCTCAGGAGTATCGTCAATTATAAGGTCAACTCCTGTCGCCATCTCAAAAGCCCTTATGTTTCTACCTTCCCTCCCAATTATCCTACCTTTCATCTCATCAGAAGGTAGATCAACTATTGTAACTGTGCTTTCTGCGACATATTCTGGGGCTATCTTTTGCATAGCAATAGCAATTATGTTTTTGCTTATCTCTTCACTCCTTGCTTTGAACTCTTCCTCAACTTTTTTAAGGGTCTGAGCTATCTCAAGTTTTGCATCACTTTCCACTCTCTGCAATATCAATCTTTTAGCCTCTTCAGCAGTAAGTCCCGAGATCCTTTCAAGCTCCCTCTTGGATTCTTCGAGAAAAGTTTCATGCTGTTTTTTAATTTCAGAAACCTCCCTCTCTTTAAGAGAAATCTCCCTTTCTCTTCTTGCAATCTCTCTCTCTTTGGCATCGAGATGAGTTGCTCTCCTCTCAATATTCTCTTCTTTCTGAAGCAATCTTCTCTCCAATTCATTGAGCCTGTTCTTTCTCTCTCTATTCTGTCTTTCCAGCTCATTTTTCAAAAAATTGTATCTATCCTTTGCTTCTTCACCTGCTTCTCTCTTTATTCTCTCCGCTTCCTTTCTTGCTTCTTCAAGAAGGGCACTGATTTTTTCCTGTGCCTGTTTGTTTATTCTGTCTATTGTGAATCTTTTCAAGAAAATTAATATTGTCAAACTCGATAAAATAAGCAGTATTCCAGTTATAAGGAATATTGTACTCGTCATTTTCGCCTCCTTTGTTTAAAATTGATAAGGAGGGATTTGAGGGGAGGGATCAAAAATTTTTTCTATGTAAAAAGCAATCTCTTTCATGTTAACTTTTTTATCTCTTCCTCAAGTCCAAATTCTATTTCTTCAGCTTTTTTTTGAATTGTTTTAAGCCATTTTTTATATGTAAAAAGCTCGTCAGCAAGATGGAGCATAACAAGTATTGCAATTTTTATAGGTTCCAGTGAAGGATAAACCTTTTCGATCTCTTCCTTTTTTTCCTCAATATGAGCAAGAACTTCCCTCAATTCCTCCTTATTCTTTGAAGTCCTAATCTGCAAAGGCTCGCCAAAAATTTCTATATTTAGATTATTTTCCATTTATATCCCTACTTCGCTAATTTTGCTTATTATTCTCTCTATTATATTCTTAATCATGGTTCTTTCCTCCTTAAAAGAATTTAAAAGTTTTTCCTTTTCTTCAAGTTCAGAAATTTTTTCCTCAAGTTTTTCTTTCTCCTCTCTCAACCTTTCCAGCTCCTTTATCAGTATCAAATTCTCCTCTTTCAGCTTTTTAGCTGTCTCTAATAATTTAGAAATTCTATCCTCCAATAGTTTAAAACCTTCCATGTCGAAAGTCAACCTATCTGACACCTTTACCTCTTATCTGAACATTGAACTTTTCTTGCAAAACTCTCTCAATCACACCCATCATATCGTTTACCTCTGCATGAGTGAGAGTTCTCTCGAAAGACCTAAAAACAAAACCTATTGTCATACTCAACTTCCCTTCAGGAATATCTCCTCCTCTGAAAATGTCCCACAGGAAAAAGTCCTCAAGTCCTTTGATGCCTATTTTCCTTATTTCTTCTTCAAGTTCAGCATATTTAACATCCTTTGAAATGAGAAAAGAGATGTCCCTTCTGATTGAAGGGAATCGAGGAGGTAGCTGGATTCTTTCAGGACTTTTTTCCATTTCAAAAAGTGCATCAAGGCACAATTCACAGTAATAAACATCCGCCTCAATGGAAAATCTTTTGACAATTTCATCATTAATTTTTCCAAGTCCTCCAATCTCTTCGCCATTTACAAGTATCGACAGGGAAGAAAGGCTCTGGAAAACTGGATTTTCTCTTTTTACAAATTTGTGGCTATCATAGCCAAGTGTAGAAAGGAGAAGGGAAACCATTCCCTTTAAAGAGAAAATCGAGAATTCTTTCTCTTTTACCCATTTTTCTTCAGGTTTTCCAAAACAAGAAAGAGCGAGATGATTTCTTTCGACTATTTCCCCTTCCTTCCAGAACACTTTCCCCACCTCGAAAATCTTCCCTCCCTCAACATCTCGGCTTAGATTCAGTGAAACTGTTTTAAGAATTCCCACCAGAAGGCTTCTTCTCATCCTTGAAAATCTACTGGAAATCGGGTTCATTATTGATATAGTCTCACCTCTGTCCGTCGGAACATCTTCCTCAGGATCAATAAAGCTGAAAGTTATTACTTCATTCCAGCCCTGAAAGTTTAGAAGCTTCGCAATTGACTTTATCTTTTCTTTTGTGGGCTCAAAATAGACTTCATCAAGAATAATTGCAGGGACAGTGGATGGAATTTTTTCATATCCATAGAATCTGGCAACTTCCTCAATAAGGTCAGCCTCTACCCTCACATCCCCTCTGAATGAAGGGGGCAAAATAGACCACACATCCATTCCATTTTGTTTTTTTGAAGAGGATATTTCAAACTCAAGTTTTTTAAGAATCTCTTCTATTTTCTCTGCAGGAATATCCAGACCCAACAATTCTGATATTTTTTTGCTTCTCAAATTGATTGGTTCAATCTTTACTGGCTCAGGAAAAGCATCGATCATCCCTTTTGTGACTTTCCCCCCCATCTGATGAAAAAGGGTTGCGCAAAAACGCGCTGAGTAAGGTGGAATATTCCAATCCACCCCTCTTTCAAATCTGTAGGAGGCTTCTGTTGAAATTCCAAGTCTCTTTGAAGTTCTCCTGATAGAGAAAGGGTTGAAATACGCACTCTCAAGGAATATATCGGTAGTGTCATCCTTCACCCCGCTTTCCTCTCCTCCGATTACTCCTGCAATTGCTACTGGCTTTACTCCATCTGCAATTACAAGGGTCTCTTCATCCAGAACTTTAACTGTTCCTTCAAGGGTTAAAATTGACTCTCCCTTCATTGCTCTTCTAATTATTATTTTGTTCTTTCTAATTTTTTTCAGATCAAAAGCATGAACAGGATGCCCCGTGAGAAGAAGTAAATAATTGGTAATATCAACAGCATTGTTGATTGATCTTAATCCCAGAGATTCTAACCTTTTCCTTATCTTTTCTGGAGAGGGTCCAACTTTAAAATCTCTTATAACAACCCCGCAATATCTGGGACAGAGTTCAGGATCATAAATCTCCACACTTACAAAATTCTGGATCTCATTACTCTCTTCAATATATGAAATTTCAGGTAATTTCAATGATTTATTAAATATTGCTGAGATCTCTCTAGCCACCCCTATATGACCGAGACAATCTGGTCTGTTGGGAGTAATCTCAAGATCAAATATGAAATCATCTTCTATCTTTTCAATCCCCTCAACTCCAATCCCTACCATCTCAAGGGAAGATGCAAGTTCCTCCGGTTCAAAATCTATATCTACAAGTTCTTTTAGCCAGCTCAAACTTACCTTCATTTATAACCTCGAAAATTGTTTGAGAAATCTGAGATCATTTTCGTAGAAGAGTCTCATATCTTCAATGCCCCACTTTATTATTGCAAGCCTCTCAACCCCAAGCCCAAAGGCAAATCCGGTATATTCATTCCAGTCAATCCCGCAAACTCTCAGAACATTGGGATGAACCATCCCAGCACCCAAGACCTCTAGCCAGCCTGTGCCTTTACATGTTCTGCAATCCATTTGACCTCCTCCACATATTGGACAACTTATGTCAACTTCAGCGGAAGGCTCTGTAAATGGAAAGTAGCTCGGTCTGAATCGTATTTTGATATACTTTGAGAAAAGGGTTTTCAAAAATAGCTCAAGAGTCCCTTTTAAATGGGCAAAGCTTACTCCTTTGTCAATCAGAAGCCCCTCAACCTGAAAAAACATGGGAGAGTGAGTTGGGTCTGGCTCATCTTTTCTGAAAACCTTACCCGGCATTATTGACTTAATAGGAAGTTTTCTTTTTTGCATGACTCTAATCTGGACAGGAGATGTGTGGGTTCTTAGTAACATTTCATTATCTATGTAAAGAGTGTCCTGGGTATCTCTCGCAGGATGATCTTTCGGAATATTTAAAGCTTCAAAATTATACCAGTCAGATTCTATTTCAGGTCCTTCCTCAATTGTATAACCCATTTTCAAGAAAATTTCCTCTATCATCTGGGACATCTTTCTAATAGGATGAGAGGAGCCAATTTCTGGAATTAGAGGGGGGAGTGTTGGGTCAAGAATCTCCCTTCTTTTCCTTATCATCTCTTCCTCGATTTTTTTCTCTATCTCCTTTACTCTGTTTTCAACAAAATCCTTCATTTCGTTAATAAGTTTTCCTGCTCTTGGCTTATCCTCTTTTGGAAGGGATTTTAGGAGATTGAGAAGACTATGTATTTTACCCTTTTTCTTTCCAAGAAATTCCTCTTTTAATTTTAGAAATGTTTGATAATCTTTTACATCTTTTTCAGCAATTTCAAAAGATTTTCTTATTTCCTCAATTTCTTTCTCCAGAATTTCCACATCAAGCTCCTTAATTATCTGAAAGATATTGCATTGGAAACTCTGGCGGCAATCTCTTTAAATGCCGGATCGTTTCTATACGCAAGATCCGCAAGAATTTTCCTGTCAAGCTTTATGTTGAGGGCTTTAAGCCCAGCGATAAATCTGGAGTAAGTAAGTCCAAAATTCCTGACAGCAGCATTTATTCTTATAATCCATAGCCTTCGAAAATCCCTCTTTTTGTTTCTTCTATCACTGTAGGAATAAAGGAGAGCCTTTTCAACCGCCTCCTTTGCAATCCTGTAATTTTTGCTTTTTGCTCCCCGATATCCCTTGGCAAGTTTCAAAATTTTCTTTCTCTTTTCCTTTCTCTTGGGTCCTCTTTTAACTCTTGGCATTTCTAACCTCCTAAAACCATCTAAATTTGACTCTTTAAGCCAAACTTTCTAAGTTAAAATTCGTATGGAAGCATCTGTTTTACCTTGTGCACTTCTTTTTTACTCACTTCAGTAGATTTTCTCAAACTTCTTTTCCTCTTTCTACTCTTCTTTGTAAGAATATGACTTTTGCCAGCTTTTGCTCTCAAAACCTTCGATTTGGAAGTAACCTTAAATCTCTTTTTAGCTCCTTTGTGAGTCTTGAGCTTTGGCATCTCTTCCTCCTTTCTTTGGCATTAGCATTGTGTATAGATAGGAACTTTCCAACTTAGGCGGAACTTCCACAGAAGCTAAATCTTTTGTTTCCTCAATAACTTTATCAATTATCTGCTTTCCTATTTCCGGGCGAGTTCTCTCCCTCCCTCTGAAAAAAACAGAAACTTTAACCTTATTTCCATCCTCAAGGAAATTGATTATATGCTTCAGTTTAAACTGGAAATCGTGGGAGCTGATCTTTGGTCTGAACTTTATTTCTTTGACAACAATATTCTTCTGGTGCTTCCTTCCTTCTTTCTCCCTTTTTGTCATCTCATAAAGATACTTCTGATAATTCATTACCCTGCAAACTGGAGGGTTAGCCTGTGGTGCTATTTCTACAAGATCTAAATTTTTCTCTCTTGCAATAGTAAGAGCTTTCTCTATTGGAACTATCCCTATCTGCTGTTTGTTCTCGTCAATCACTCTCACCTCTCTTGCCCTTATTTCATTATTAATTCTATGGGGTCTACGATTCAGAGATTCACCTCCTAAAAGATATTTTTATATTTCGATTTTTTATATTTTCCTTTAATATATCAATCGCATTCGCCATATTCAAAGAGCCCATGTCTCCTCTTCCATGTATTCTCAATGCCACCTTTCCTTCTCTCTCTTCTCTCTCTCCAGCAATTAACATAACTGGAATTTTTTCAATCTCTGCTTTTCTTATTCTATACCCGATTTTTTCAGCGCTGTCAATAATCTGGTATCTAATCCCCTCATTTTCAAGGTTTTCAGCAGTTTTATAGGAGTAAGGCAAAAATTTTTCAGAAACAGGTATTAATGCAACCTGAACAGGTGCAAGCCATAACGGAAAATTCCCTTCATAATGCTCAATCAATATTCCAAAGAATCTCTCAAGGGAACCAAAAATGGCTCTGTGAATCATTATTGCCTTGTGGGCTTTTCCATCCTCTCCAATATATTCAATTTCAAATCTTTTTGGAAGATTAAAATCAACCTGTATTGTGGAGCATTGCCATAACCTTCCAAGAGAATCTTTTATGTTTATGTCAATTTTTGGTCCATAAAAAGCACCCATTCCTGGGTCAATTCTGCAAGGAAGCCCTGTCTTTTTTAAAGCTTTCTCAAGGGCATCGGTAGAAGCATCCCAATCTCCAATTTCTCCAACAAATTTTTCAGGCCTTGTTGAAAGATATATCTCATATTCTTCAAAACCAAAAGTTCTTAATATGTGAAGAGTAAAATTAACAAGTCTTTCAAGCTCACTTTCCAGCTGAGAGGGTGTAACAAAAAGATGGGCGTCATCCTGAGTAAATCCTCTCACCCTAAGAAGTCCATGAAGAACACCACTCCTCTCAAACCTGTAAACTGTTCCAAGTTCAGCCCATCTTATTGGAAGCTCTCTGTAACTTCTCAACTTTGTTTTGTAAACCTGGATGTGAAAAGGACAATTCATTGGTTTTAGCTGAAAGGCCTGATTTTCAAGCTCCATATATGGATACATATTTTCTCTATAAAAATCAAGGTGTCCACTTGTTTTCCAGAGCTCTAACCTTGCTATATGGGGAGTGTATAGAAGCTCGTATCCATTTCTTAAATGCTCATCCTTCCAGTAATCCTCAATGATTTTCCTTACAATTGCTCCCTTTGGATGCCAGAGAATTAAACCCGCCCCAATTGTTTCCTGAATTGAAAACAGATCAAGCTCAGGACCAAGTCTTCTGTGGTCTCTTCTCCTCGCCTCCTCAAGACTCTTAAGATAATTTTCAAGCTCTTCCTTTGTAAAAAATGCTGTTCCGTAAATCCTCTGCAATCTTCTCCCTTTCTCATCCCCTTTCCAGTAAGCACCTGCAACAGATAAAAGCTTAAAATGTTTTACTGAGCCAGTTGACGGCATGTGAGGACCAAGACAGAAATCAACAAAATCTCCCTGTCTGTAAAGACTTACTTTTTCATCCCCTTTCTCCTCAATAAGCTCAAATTTTAAATCCTGATTATTCTTTCTGAAAAACTCCATAGCCTCATTTTTTGGAAGAAAAAAATGTTCTATTTTTAAATCTTGCTCAGAAAGCTCCTTCATCTTCTTTTCAATTTTCTCAAGATCCTCAGGTGTGAAAGGTTCATCCCTTTCAAAATCATAATAAAATCCATTTTCTATTGCTGGACCTATACCTATTTTTGTTCCCGGATAAAGAGTTAAAACTGCATGGGCAAGAAGATGGGAAGCGCTATGCCTTAATGTTTCTAAATTTTCTCTCTCTTTTTCCACTCTCAGTAAAATCCTCTTTGCTTTTCATAATTTTTTATAGGCGCGGGCGGACTTGAACCGCCGACCTCTACCGTGTCAAGGTAGCGCTCTAACCTCTGAGCCACGCGCCTTCAAATTATTTCAAAAATTAATAATACTCTATTATTTTGATAGTGTCAATCGGTGTATGGGGCGAGAAAAGCAGGACGGGCAAGACGAGAATCGGTGTGATGAAGGGCAAAATTACTTTCTATGCCTACATCAATTCGTAGGCCTATGCAATAAAAAGAGAGTCGATTTGTATTGGCATATTTGATCAATTCATTGATAATATCAATATAGTCATCTTTCTAGATAATGTTAAATGGGTCAAAAATTTTTATTCGTGTGCTCCATCCTGGTTCATTAAAAACCAAACTCTGCTTTTCAGGAAGTCCTTTGCTTATTAAGAGAATCGATTTTTTGCCTGGTTCATTTCTTACCATCCCTATTGCCTGCAATAAATACCATATTTTTTCTGTAGTCTTCCTCGCCAGAACAATTTTTCCAGCCGGTGGCGATTTTGTTCATTTCTTTCACCAATTTCCTATAGTAATACCTCTTTGCTACCTT
>FMJZ01029963.1_pt1 | contig 23783 bp, 18 predicted proteins | sample 1987881 | NCBI WGS metagenome assembly FMJZ01 (sample SAMEA4378227, study PRJEB15110) | soil metagenome | biome: soil; feature: Field; material: Soil | place: India | collected 2015-03-11 | depth 0 m
ACCAAGGGCTTATGAGTCCCCTGCTCTACCACTGAGCTACTCTGGCATAGGTTGAGCTGGCGCGTTTGATTGCTTGCCCAATGGCCAACAGTAGTATTGCCACCAAAAAGGCCAAACCGCAAGTCTTTCCCGACTACAATTCGGATGCCTTAGCCTTAGAGCAGCCGCACTTAAAAAATTGCAGACTCGATACGCCAGCGTTAACCAACTCCACCAAATTCGCGGTCACGCAAATCGCCGATATGGAATAACCAGAAAATGTACGGTTTAGTCCTGCGCACTCATCTGCCTTCAACAAGATTGCAACTGCACACCTCCCAGTCATTCACGCGGTGGACCGGGTTAAGGCTGTGTTGTTCGCTCGACAAAATTCGCCGTTTGTAAAACGGTTTTTGGGCGCATTTTCCGAGCACACACCCTTTCAATGTAACATGGCAAAACTTGCTAAGCAGGTATGCGAGAAACACACCGGCTAGATGCGCATGTGCTCAGCCGGCTCGAACTATGCGCGGGTGCACCGGGGACCTTTTTGCTATGTATGGCGTGGTTGCACACGAAAAGTAATTATCGTACCGGTTTGTTGCGCTAAAAGCCGGCAGCCAGGCCGGGTTGCTTTACGCGCGGGCGCATTTGTGAAAATATGTGAACAATTGTGTAAAACTTTTGCTTTCTGATGGTGCGTCCATGTTGCTAAAACCCCAAGGGCACAGTAGGTTCTTTTGCGCACCGAGCTTGTGCACGGCGCAAGGTGAAAGATGTTACGATAACCAAACTGAACGAGCCGGTTGAGCCAGTCAGGCGAAATGACCATGCAGCGTTCACACTTATTGAACTGCTGGTTGTGATTGCCATTATAGCCATTTTGGCGGCGTTGCTTTTACCGGCGTTAAATGCTGCGCGCGACAGGGCAAAAACAGCCAACTGTTTGTCGAATATGAGACAGTGGGGATTAGCGCAGCAATTGTATGCCAACGATAACAACGACGCCATACCGCGCGATGGCATGGACGCAGCCGGCGTGTACCCGGGGGGCAACGGCGGTGCTATGGACCGCAACGCGTGGTTCAACCTTTGGCCAAGTTACGTAGCAGAACGCCCGTTGTCCAATTACGCCGCAAATGCCACCGGTAACCCGCGCGATAATGCGAAGAATCTGCCGTTCCCAGGTGGGCAAGGCAAATTGTGGCACTGCCCCGCTGCGTCCATGCCGGATTCGGACCTGATGAATGTTGCTGGAGGCGGTATCCACGGTTTCTTTAGCTACGTGATGAACATTGACCTTAAACGGCAACGGCCCGGCATGGGCAACGCAGATGCGTTTCCGTACCCAACAATGCCAAAGATTACGCAGATCCCTAAACCACCTCTGACAGTGCTCATGACAGATTCGGTATTTAATTCCTCAGAGGGCTTTAGTCCCGGCAACAACTATTACTCTGTCAACCCAGCGGCGCGTTGGCGCGCGTTCCCGGCCAGGCACGCCAAAAAACAGGGCGGCGTATTGAACTTTGTTGACGGACACGCCGCGTTTTTTAAGCAAAGCAAAGTTAAACAGGAACAACCGAACGGGTTCGAATGGCTGAATCCGGACGTGATTTGGAATCCGCCGTACCGCGCGTTGAACCCGTGAAACAACCAACTCAAAAGCCAAAACCAACAACAAACTCACAGCTATGAAAACTCGCCTAACTCGCAAAGTTAGCGTTGTGATACTGCTTGGCGCATTGCTCGTGCAGAGTGCCAGTGCTCAACCGGGGCTTGTGCTCACAGGCACTAATTATTTCCAAGACTTCAATGGGATTGCCGATGGCCTGCCTGACGGATGGACGGTCCGCACAGGTGCCACGGCCAATGCTGTTGGCGCCATTCAAGCGTGGCTGGCTGGAAACTCTTCCCCGGACTCGAATTATTGGGCACTCACGACGGGTAAGTTTGGTAATCACGCCTCGACCGTGTCTGACTACGGCACGAACTTTATCGGAACGGAGTCGGCCGGAATCCAAGCCGCTACCACCAACCGCGCACTTGGCATCCGACAAACCAGTGCATACGGCGATCCTGGTGCTGCCTTTGTGCTCAAAATCCAAGACACACTTGGTCGAGGCAACTTCGCGTTGAGCCTTGATATGCTGATGCTCAGCGTGCAGCCGCGCAGCACTACTTGGACGATTGATTACGGGATCGGCGACCCACCAGCCACGTTTATCCCGGTTGCGACTTATCCGGACCCAGGTACCTTCGGCGCCACGCGCATGAACATTTCATTCGGTAGCGCACTGGATAACCAGGCTCAACCGGTTTGGATCCGGATTGTAGCCCTTAGTAATTCCACAGGCAGTGGCAGCCGGGACACATTCGGCATAGATAATTTTTCGTTGTCTTGGCAAGACATTGCCCAGATCAATCCTGTTGAAATTGTTGGTCATCCGCAGAGCAGGACAAATGCAGCCGCCACAACGGCAACATTCACCGTTCAAGCGACAGGTACCGGCCCACTATACTACCAGTGGCGCAAAGATGGCATCGACCTTTACGACGACGGCGCAAAGATCGTTGGGGCCACAACGCCGGTACTGTACGTGAGCAACGTGTTTGCTGCCGACGCAGGCGGGTACAGTGTGGTAGTGACAAACGCAATCAGCAGCCGGACAAGTCAGGTAGCTATTCTAACCGTGATTGACCCGGCGATTCGGACTGGCCCAACACCGTTGAGCCGGACGAACATGCCTGGTGACACGGCCAATTTCTATGTCACTGCAGCCGGCACAGAGCCGCTGGGACAACAGTGGTACTTTAACTGGACAAACCTGATCGAAGGCGCAACCGGAAACGCGCTTAACGTCACAAACGTCCAGCTTGCAAACGCAGGTTACTACATGATGGTTGTATCCGGTGCACTTGGCATGGCAACAAGCGCCCCGGCACGCCTGACTGTTCTTGCGGTGCCCACGCAAGTGCTTGCGCGATGGACTTTCAACGACACAAACGACAACCGGTTTGCGCCCGCACCCGTCGTTGGCAGCGGTACCGCATCAATTGTCGGCTACGGCATCGGCGGCACAAATGCATACTTTGCAACTGGGAGCTTTTCGGACCCAGCAGCCGTGCTTACCGGTACGAATTTCGGCTGGAACACACAGTTCTATCCCACCAACGCAGCTCAATCCAACAAGATGGTTGGCGTGCAGTTCAAGGTCAGCACGGTCGGGTACAAAGACATCAAGATCGCTTGGGAACAACGCCACAGTGCAACTGCTAGCCGTTATCAGCGGTTCCAATACACCACAAACGGGACCGATTTCATCGACGGACCCGTGATTGCGTACACTGATGCCAGCCTTGCGTTCTGGTTGTATTCGGTTGACTTGTCTGGAGTACCGGGCGTAGCCAACAACCCCAACTTCGCTTGGCGACTTGTCATCGAGTTCGAGAGCACTGCAACCGGCTCCGGCGATGACAGATACGTCGGTGTGACAGGCACCTACGGCGGTGGCAACGCAGGCGGCACAATTAGATACGACCTGGTGACAATCTACGGCAATCCAATCGGGACTGCTCCAGTGCCAGTTCCGCTTCAGATCCAGTTGGTAGGCTCAAATGTGGTGCTAACGTGGTCGGACCCGGCGTTTTGGCTTGAGTCCGCGCCAACGGTGACTGGACCATACGCGAAGGTCGAAGGTGCAACTAGCCCGTATGTTGTGCCTGTAACTGGGCAGGCGCAATTCTTCAGGTTACGTTGGCAGCCGTAGGGCCGCTGTTGGTTCGCCCCGAAAAGCTCGTTAAAACTAAGGCGTGCTGCTGTTATCTGAGTGTTTCAAATCAAACAAGCAGCAGCACGCCCGGGTTGTTGTTTTCTGGTCAGGTGCTCGTTGTACCGTTTTTGGGGCGGGTGCAAAAGCACGTGGACAGGTTTTTATCCTAAAGTCTTCAGGGAAACTGCAGGTGTGCCCGTTAAGTGCAACAAACCTGTGTCGCTGTTCTTCCAAGTGTGGGTTTCAGAACGCAACTGCGTTGTTCAATGCCCACATACCGAGTGTGCGTGTGTCGAACGGTTTCTCTTTATACCAGTTACGGTTTGGAATTGCACCGTTGTCGAAAGGCAGTGCACAAACTGCGTGTGCGCTGGTCCATGCGCAGCAAGCGGAGCACTACCAAATCCACTGAGCCCGAAAAAACTGGATTATGAAGCGCACACATCCCCCCGCTGCTGCAGCGGTGGTCGCTGGCGGCGCCTTTGCTGTGCGTGCACACGCGCAGCCAGACCTTGCGTGCAACACATTTGCACGCGGCATGCTGGTCGGTTCAGGAACAAGTGTGTACTGAGTGTGTTTTGCGCCGGGGCGCGCAAAGCCGCACGCAGGCCGCCATGTGCTCCACATCCAACCAGGCAGTTCGGGCCAAATGGCACGGTTACAAGGTGAAAATGTTATTAGTCGAACCGCGATCAAAAAAACTGACTTGGAAAAGCGCTTTCTGTGCCCGGCACACGGGACTACTACCATCTCAGCGGTTTACGGCCGCATCAACCCGGCTCGGGTGTAACCCGGTTGTGACCCATTTGCGGGCGAGCCATAGTCCAAGCGGCGACGTCATCGCGATGCACCCGTAGATAAACCAGAGCGTGCCTGTTTGCAGATTCTCGGGAGGTGTATCCGCGGGACAATACCGCGCGAGCAACAAGCCCGAGTACAGGCCGGTTGTTCCTTTTGCGAGCAACCACGGCACATTAGCCAAACCCATGTACTGTGCAATTCGGCCAGGTGGGGCAAGCTCAGCGGCGTACTCGAGGAACCGCGCCGACCAAAGCGCTTCGCCTATCGAAAACAGAACAAAGTACGTGATCAGCAGCGTCAGGTTCGGTCCCCCACACAATAAAAAGGTCGGCGCAGCGGAGACAAACGAGCCAATAATCATCATTGTGTAAACATTGACCCGTCGGGTTAGCGCAGTTGCAATCGGCACACCGAAAAAGATGATAGCCGGGTTAATCCAGTTGACCAGCCACTCCATCTTGTCGGCTACGGGTTTATCGTACGCGCGCAAAATGTACTGGGGCATGGTCAGCCATTGATGCGCAAAGAGTGTCCGTACCGGCAACAGCATGAATATGAAAAAGATAAACCGCCAGTTCGAGAATGGGCCTTCGGTGAAATAGGTTTTGAGCCGAGCCGCCAAAGGTGCCGTATTTAACTTTCGCTGTTGTTCTGCTGTGTCGGGCCGGAGCTTAGCAGACTCGATTTTTCTGTTGAAAAACAGTGTAAACAGCGCCAGGGCAAAAACCGTGATCCCAACGCATGTCCAGTTGACTGCTTGCACGCCCGTGTTTGCGAAACCAGCCAAAAAATCAAGGAACGGTCGGCCGAACCTGTGCACATTGCCATGGCCGTGTTTGATGTCCTGCACGGCCGGTCGGATCCAAGCTGACAAGGCGCCTATGCACACTATCCCCAAATTCATGATTGCGTAGATCAGGCCGTAACCCATCGAGCTGGTTTTGCCGTCTGTATATTGTTTGACGCCGGAATAGCAGACCGGCTGAAGGATGCCTTCACCGGCGGCTATCACAAGCAATGCACCAAGCACCGTTACAACGACGATTACGCCGCCCCCTAATTGTGGTGCCACACTGTAAAGCACACGCCCGGCCGCTGTAAGCGCCAGTGCAAAGATTATTGCGCGGCGCAGGCCGAATACCTCGGCATAACTGCCGAGCCCAATCATAAACAATGTGACCAGCATTGTGAAAATCGAGACAGTTACACTCGCGGCTGCGTCGCCCCAGCCGAGGTCACCCGACAGGTACGTTGTCATAAGTGTGAGCACACCGAAGTACGCCATTGACTCGACCACAAACGCGCCAATAACAATCCATAGTCCGAGTGGGCACTTAAGCATGTCGGTGAATGACCCGACGAAGTTACGCAACACCGAACCTACTTTTACATGGATGTGCATCGGCCCATGATTTAGCGCCAAAACAGTCCCCGCACGCAACAAAGTTGTTAAATACGCTTCGCCCCGGCCATAATGTTTTCCAGTTGGGGTACAGAAACCCGTGTCACCCTCGGATCGGTTGGGGCCGATCCGAGCCATCTACAGTTACGTCGGAAGTTTTTGTAGGTAGCGGTACGGCACAATGTGTAGGGGCTTTGAGCGTTTTACACCTAACGGTTCGGGCCCCAGGTCGCAGGCTGGTGTCGATCTGGCTTTGACACGACTTGTTCTTGCGGTTGCAGCCGGAATTGCAGTAGCACCATCTCAATGTTCAGCATCTGGCTGTAAGGCTTGCGTGGTTGTTCAATTTCACAAATACCGGTCGCGCATGGGTTTCGCCCCTACAAACCACCCACCGGCTGAACGGTTTGTTGGGGGGGCTAAAGGTTTATGTGGTGCCGGATAGATTGCAGTGCGGGCTTGCGTTGCGGGGAGAAAATGCTATTTTTACGCAGGTTCTTAAGGGTACCATCGAAGCAGGAGGCAAAAATGAAAATTGCTAAGATCAGGTCTACTAAGGCTTGGCAAAGTCAAGCATTGCTCGCCGTCGGTTTGGCACTGGTTTTTGCATCGCCTTTAACTCTCTGCGCACAGGTGCCGATTGCTTGTGGCCAGACAATTACCAGCACAATTGATTTACCTGGGGAGGTCGACACATACACCTTCGGCGGTGTCGCAGGCCAGGTTATCGTGGTCAGCGGCGCGAGCGCAGACACCAATCTGTGTATTCGCGTAAAGGTTTATAGCCCGACGGGCCAATTACTCGGCACAAACGTGTGCGACAGGGCAACACCGCCAATCACACTGCCGAGTACAGGCAACTATACGATCATGGTTCACGACAGCGATTACGTGGATACTGGCTCGTATGGATTGAGTCTATCATTTGTCACCGGCCAGTGCGGTACGCAGATTGGTTGCGGCCAGACAATCACCAACAGCATTTTATCGGCGGGCGAAATCCACACCTACACATTTGTCGGTGTTGCAGGACAGGCTGTCGTGCTCAACGCATACGCTGCTGCGCCGGAGCTGTGCGTGCGTGCAGCGGTGTACAGCCCCAGTGGACAGTTGCTCGGCACAAACCTGTGTGACAAGCCAACTGGCACCATTGTGTTGCCCACCACCGGCACGTACACAGTGCTCATTCACGACCGGATCTACGAAAACACAGGCGCGTATTGGTTGAGCTTGTCCTTTGTGACAGGTCAATGCGGTACGCAGATTGGTTGCGGGCAGACTGTCACGAACAGCTTTTTGTCGGCAGGTGAAACCCACACCTACATATTTGCCGGTGGTGCAGGGCAGGTTGTGGTGGTGAGCACATTCAGTTCGGACCCGAACCTATGCGTGCGTGTTTCGGTGTACAGCCCGAGCGGGCAGTTGCTCGGGACAAACCTCTGTGACAAGCCAACCGGTACCATTGTGTTACCCGTAACCGGCACATATACGATCCTCGTACACGACCGACTCTACGAATACACAGGCGCCTACGGGATGAGTTTGTCCTTTGTGACCGGCCAATGCGGTACGCAGATTGAATGTGGCCAAACCGTCACAAACACGATTGATTTTCAGGGTGAAACTGACACCTACATTTTCAGCGCGCAAGCCGGCCAGGTGATTGTCATAAGCGCTTTTGGGACGTACTCGCCAAACTCGCCGTATCTATGCGCTGCAGTTGATGTGTATGCACCAAACGGCAACTGGATCGGTGGTATGAGTTGCAATGGTGCAAGCACAAATATCGTGTTGCCCGTAACCGGCACGTACACAATCCGTGTGCATGACGGAAATTACGAGGACACCGGCCCGTACGGGTTGAGCTTGTCGTTTGTGACTGGGCAATGCGGCACACAGATTGGTTGTGGCCAGACAATTACAAACGCAATCGATTCACCGGGTGAAACTGACACCTACACTTTCAGTGGCGTAGCTGGACAAATTGTTGTAGTAAGCGCATATGGAACTTACACACCCGACTCACCGTACCTGTGTGCAGCAGTTGACGTGCACAGTCCAAGTGGCAATTACATTGGAGGTGTAAACTGCAACGGTTCGAGTGCAGCCATTTTCTTGCCTGAAACAGGCACATACACAATCCGTGTGCATGACGGTAATTACCAGGATACAGGTCCGTATGGGTTGAGCCTGTCTTTTGTGACCGGGCAATGCGGCACACAGATCGGTTGCGGGCAAACCGTCACAAACACAATCGGAATGCGGGCTGAAACTCACATTTACACATTCGCCGGCTTTGCAGGCCAGACCGTGATTGTGAGCGCATATAGTCCTGAGCCGGATCTGTGTGTGCGTGCAAGGGTCTATAGCCCAACAGGCCAGTTACTTGCCACAAACGTGTGCGACAAACCCACCGGGAGCATCACCCTACCGAGCACGGGCACATACACAATTCTGCTACACGACTCGAATTACCAGGACCCCGGCGCGTACACTGTCTCGCTGTTGTGCCTGGGGCCGTTCCCGGCGCTGACTATAACTGCGAGCAACTCTGTGCCGGTCTTGACCTACTGGGGTGTACCAGGAACAAGAAACACGCTCGAATACACCACCAACATCAGTAGTGGTGCCAACCAATGGTGGCCGCTCTGGAGCGGTGTGCTTCCGAGCAGCCCGTACCATGTGGTTGACTGGGGTTGGACAAACACACCGCAAAAGTTCTATCGGGCTGTGCAATTACCATGAGTTGCCTCAGCCACGTTGTCCGTATGCGGAACTGGTGACCAGGCCGTATTACTTGCTTGCAAGAGCGGCCCCGAGCCGTTGCAAACCAAGGTCAATTTTTTCGAGCTCGTTCACGAGCGGGCCATACGAAAGGCGAATTGCATCTTTAAGAGTGTCGCCGAACCCCCAACCTGGCACCACAACTACACCGGCTTTTTCGAGCGCAAAGCGTGCAAAGGCCGAGCTTTCCACGCCTGTCTGCACAACAGTGTAAAGGCCGCCTTGCGGCTCTAGGCACGGCATGCCGAGGTAATCCCGCACAGCTTGAACGGTGCGGGTTGCGGCCAGCGCATACCGGTTGGCCATTTGCGCAATATACGGTTTGATGCTGTTGGTTGCGACGCCTTTTTTGATGTACTCAGCAAGCGCCATTTGATGGAGTGTGTCCGGGCAAAGAATGCTTGCAGCCTGGCTTGCCTCCAGCGCATCAATTATGTCTGGTGGGCCTTCGATCCAGCCGAGGCGCCGGCCCAGGCCCCGACACCATTTTGAGTTCGAATGAATGGTGACAAAGTTGTCAGTGGGTCCCCACGCGAAATATTCCGGGTAATGACCGCCCCAGACGATCTCTTTGTAAGCGAAATCAATGACGAGAAACGCGCCAACGTCAATTGCAGCGTCGAGCGCGGCCTTGACGAACCGAGTCGAAGGAACCTGCGAGGTCGGATTGTCCGGCGCACATAACAAGATCATCTTTGGTTTCTGTGCGCGAATGAATGCGGCGAGTTCATCAGCTTTTTCGTCGGCTACGTACCGCCAGTTTGCCACGTCAAGGACTTGGAACCGAATGATTTCAACTCCCTGAATCGCAGCGGCTTGAGCCGGGTAATTGCAGTAGGCCGGATCCGGCAGGAGCAGTTTATCGCCGGGGCTGAGCACGATTTGCATTAGGCTTGCGGTGAGCTGGGTCGAGTTCGCGCCTATGGCAATGTTTTGTGGGCCAATGTCCATGTCAGAGCCGAACAGATGTTTTTCGTAGTTGGCAATAGCGGTTCTGCATTCGGGGGTGCCAATCGTAGGTGAGTACGCACCGCAAGCGTGGAACCGGCTCGTGTCACGCGCAATATCCGCGTATGCCACCCGCAATTCGTTTGGCGATTCATGGTTAACCCAACCGCCTGAAAATGAAATGATCGTTTTGTGATCTAGCCCTGTGCGCTTGAAAAATTCTGGGTTGGCCAGGTCCATTATCTCGCGTACGGGCGATTTGGCGCACTGAAATTTGCTGACACTTTCTGAAATTTTAGGTTTCATGCACCGCACTGAAACGAACAAGCGGCGCGCATCGTAAATTACGGTGGCGCCGCTCACAATTTGAAAATGAATTGGCCAACAAACTGCCTTCAGCTTACAGTCATTGGCCGATGAACGGTTTTACCCCACACCAACTGAAGCTGCAAACAACACAAAGCGCGCATACACCGTCGGCGTGTGTTGTCCGGGGGCGCGCTAAACAGCCTCAGACCTGGGTTCCGTGCACAGAGCAACACGGTGCCGCAAAACTAATTCGCGCTCAACCGTTGGCAGACAGCCTGTGCGGCGCGCAACAGAAAATCCTGCAATTGCAGCGCGTGCCGTGTGTGTTTTCCATCTTGACCCCAATCTTCCTGTTAAAATGTTTGATGCTTCTGCTAAGTGTACTGTGCACTGCACACGCCAGCGGTAATGAGACACGGCGCATTTACCTGTCGGGTCGAGGTAAGGACGATGCGGTACGGTGGCAGTTCATGTGTACCGCGGGAGCGAACTCTGGGTTTTGGACCAACATACCCGTGCCATCAAACTGGGAAATGCACGGGTTCGGCACTCTTAACTACAAGAAAGACTCACCTGCGGCACAGAACGAAAAAGGCCTTTACCGACATGATTTTTTTGCTCCTGCAGATCTTGCTGGGCAACGCGTGTTTCTCGTGTTTGAGGGGGTAATGACCGACACCGAAGCGCGGCTCAACGGTGAGGTTGTCGGGCCTGTTCATCAGGGCGGCTTTTACAGGTTCAAGTACGAAGTGACGCGGCTGCTCAAGCTTGGCCAAACCAATCTGCTTGAGGTAACAGTTGCAAAGCACTCTGCAAATCAATCTGTTAACAGGGCGGAGCGGCTAGCTGACTACTGGGTATTTGGTGGTATTTACAGGCCGGTTTATCTGGAGGTTGTGCCGCCACAGTTCATCGAGCGCGTTGCCATTGACGCGCGTCACGACGGTGTATTTGCAATGGACGTGTTTGTCCACGGCATAACAAGCGCAGATGCAGAGATGTTTATTGAGGCGCAGATCATGACGCTCGATGGCACGCCGGTCGGAGACACGTTTTCAACAGGACTGCGGGTTGCAACCTCGGCCTTGGGTGGAGCAGACCCACTGAAGGCGACACTGCGAACTAAGGTTGCTGCACCGCGCGCGTGGACGGCTGAAACACCGAATCTGTACCGTGTTGAAGTCCGGCTCAGACATGGCGCGCATGTGCTGCATCGGTACGGCCAGCGGTTCGGCTTTCGCACATTCGAAGTGCGCGACGGCGATGGGTTGTATCTGAACGGGGGGAAAATCATTCTCAAAGGCGTTAACCGGCATTCGTTCTGGCCGGATTCAGGCCGATGTTTGAGCGAAGCTGTGCACCGGCTCGACATCGAGACGATCAAGGACATGAACGGTAACGCGGTGCGCATGTCGCATTACCCGCCTGATGCCGAGTTTCTTGACTTGTGCGATGAGCTTGGGTTGTACGTACTGAACGAGTTAGCAGGCTGGCACAATCACTACGACGACCAAGTGGGCATAAAACTTGTGGAGGCAATGGTCACGCGTGATGTGAATCACCCGTGCATTTTGTTCTGGTGCAATGGTAACGAAGGCGGGTTTAACACGAATTTAGATGCAGTTTTCGCCCAGTTCGATATCCAAAAGCGGCGTGTGCTGCATCCGTGGGAACCATTCAACGGTATCAACACCGCGCATTACCTTGCGTATGAGACTGCGCAAATCGCCGCTGCGGGTGCACCGATGTATTACCACGCAAAGGAAGGCCGGGAACTTGTCAACAGCAATCTGCCCAACGGCTGGATTTACATGCCTACAGAGTTTTTGCACGGCATGTTCGACGGCGGTGCAGGCGCCGGCCTTGAAGATTACTGGCGCATGATGATGAGCCAGTCGAATTGCGCCGGTGGGTTTATTTGGGTTTTAACTGACGACGGCTTAAAGCGACCCGACACCGGCGAAATTGACACTGCTGGGAATCAAGCACCCGACGGCATTGTCGGCCCGTATCGGCAGCGCGAGGGGAGCTTTTACGCCATCAAAGAAATCTGGTCGCCCATTCAGGTTCGGCGCGAACCAAACGGCAAGTTCACAGTCGAAAATCACTACAGCTTCACTGATGCGAGCCGGTGTAGGTTCACCTGGCAAACGCGCCAACTTCGGCTGGGGCCAGCCACAAATTCGATTAACCGGGTTGTTGCCGAGGGAACCTTTTCCGTAACGAACCTGCCGCCGGGCGCCAAAGTCACAATGGCACTGCCGATTCCCAAGAATTTGGATCGCGACGGTGCCAACGTGATCACGCTGCGGGTTGATGACCCGTACGGACGCGAGTTGTGGACGTGGGTGTGGCCTTCGGCGCATTTTGGAGGTGGTTATTCACAAGCCAATATTTCATCCTTTGGCCTACCGACCGCGACGGAAACGGCGAATGCCGTTGAGATCAAAACTTTAACTTCAGGCCCTGGTGGAGTGATCAAGGTTCGGTTCAGCAGGCAGACTGGTCTGCTCAGCAGCGTAGAATGCAACGGACAGACAATTTCGCTTGCTGGGCCGCGCCTGGTTACCGGCAGCTCAAAATTGGTGAGCATCCAAAAGACCAACATCGAGGGCGCCGTAGTGTTGACGGCCATATTTGAAGGCGAGTTGAAGAAACTTGTCTGGCGTGTTTGCAACGATGGTGCTGTGATATGCGATTACACTTATCGCTGTGTTGGCACAAACGATGCACACGGCATCGTGTTCGATTACCCGGAAAAGCTCGTCAAACGCAAACGCTGGCTCGGCAACGGACCGTATCGGGTTTGGAAGAACCGTCTGCGCGGTGTCACGTTTGGCATCTGGGAAAACGAGTACAACAACACAATCACCGGCTGGCGCGACTGGATTTATCCCGAATTCAAAGGTTGCTTTGCCAACGTTTGCTGCATGCAACTTGAGACCGCTGAGGGGCTGATCACAGTTGTTCCCAACAACATTCCTTTCGTGCAAGTGCTTACGCCCGAGCAACCGCCGGATGACATCGCAGGTAAGACAAAGGTGACCCTGCCGCAGTGCGGGCTGGGATTTTTGCATGCGATCCCGCCAATGGGCAGCAAGTTCAAAGACGCAGCCACAACTGGTCCGCAAGGCCAGCCGAACATTGCGCAGGGCGAATATTCAGGGTCGGTGAGTTTTTATTTCGGCCAGATTCAGTGATGAACAGTGGCCTTGATACCGGAGAGCCCCGCTTGCGTCTTGTCAGAACCGCCAAAGATTTTTCGGCAAATTGGGCCGACTAATGGCATTTTCACTTTGTGACTGCGCCATTTGGCCCGAATTACTTGGTTGGATGTGGAGCACATGCGCCCTGCCTGCAGCTTTGCGCGCCGTAGGGCAAAACTTTTCTCTGCCGAGCCAAAAGAGCTTTGGTACGGCTTCGGGGTAAACGACCGAGCAGTGTTTTCTCACTCTGTGCCGCGTGCGGCGAGCACGCGTCGTGACGGTTTGTAGTTTGCGACAAATTCGCGTCTGAACTCGTCAAAGTTGCCGGCTGCAATTGCTGTACGCGCATCTGCAAGCAACCGCACAAACATGCGCGTATTGTGAACACTCAACATTCGCAGGCCGAGAATCTCCCGCACGTTGAGCAAGTGCCGCAGATACGCACGTGTAAAATGCCGACAGGCAAAACAGTCGCACCCGTCCTCGATCGGTCCGAAATCACTTTTGTAAGTGGCAGCTTTGATGCTGAGCAGTCCTTTGCGCGTGAACGCACCGCCGTTGCGCGCTACGCGCGTTGGCAAGACGCAATCGAACATGTCGATCCCACGCGCGATCATTTCAATCATTTGTGCAGGTGTGCCCAGGCCCATTGCATAACGCGGTTTGTCAACCGGCAGGTACGGCTCGGTCAGTTCGATTGCGCGTATCATTTCCGGCTCTGGTTCGCCCACGCTTACACCGCCGATTGCGTAGCCGTCGAATCCAAGCGCAACAACCGCCTCTGCACAATGCCGGCGCAATTGCGCGTCCGTGCCGCCCTGCACAATTCCGAATACCAATTGACCGGTAGCGCGCGGTTGTTCACGGCATTCTCTTGCCCAATGTATGGTGCGTTCGACTGCTGCTCGGAGTTGACGCGCCGTTGCCGTATGCGGCGGGCACTCGTCAAATGCCATCGCGATGTCCGAGCCTAGCACACACTGGATTTGCATTGCTTCTTTTGGCCCGAGGAAAAGTCGAGCACCGTCAAGGTGCGATTGGAACTCGACACCGTGCGGTCTGACTTTTCTGATTTTGGCGAGGCTGAACACCTGGTACCCACCACTATCCGTTAGGATTGGCCCGTGCCAGTTCATGAACGCATGCAAACCGCCCGAAGCACGGATAACCTCGGTCCCTGGTCGTATGCACAGATGATACGTGTTGCCAAGTATGATCTGCACACCTAATTCACGTAACTCGCGTGGGTCGATCGCCTTGACCGAGGCTTGTGTGCCAACTGGCATGAACACGGGTGTCTCAACCGCGCCATGCGCAGTTTTGAGCCTGCCAAGGCGCGCTTTGGTGCGCGAATCGGTTTTAAGCAGCTCAAACATCAGCCTGAGCGTTGTATCTGAAAGTCTCAAGGCAGCAAAGCTCGAATCCACAGGCAAATACTCACAATGATTTGCTTCAATACCCGGCCGACCACCAGAGCCAACACCGTCAACCGGTCCGCTCACGTGACCGGTTCCCAGAAAAATCCAAGCTGCACCTTTCCAGAGTCCAACCTGCTTCTGCTTGCAAGCCGTGCAACTTCGGTCAGGATTTGGTGCATGGAAATCTACCTTTTAAGACACGGCCAAGCAGTTGAGCTCGAGACTGCCAATGTAAAAACAGATTTTGACCGGTCGCTAACACCCAAAGGCAAACGTGTGATCAAAAATGTTGCACGCGCAATGCGCTTAATGGAAGTGGCGATCGGTCTTGTGTTGAGCAGCCCGCTTGTTCGAGCAAAACAAACTGCCTCCATTGTGGCGCGGACTTTGAAATTGCAGGACCGAGTTATGCTTGCCGATGAGCTTGTCGTGGGTGCGAGTCAGAAAAAACTCATCAATCGCCTGCGCCGGATTGACCCGCCCCCGGAAGCAGTTTTGCTCGTTGGACATGAACCTTACCTGAGCCGGCTCGTGTCAGTTCTTGTGACCGGCAGAGCCGACGCCGCGATCTCGATCAAGAAAGGCAGCTTGTGCAAACTCTCAGTCGATAGGCTTAGGTTCGGCCGATGTGCGCGATTGGACTGGCTTCTTACCCCTGCGCAAATGGCACTTATGCATAGGCAAAAAGGCAAGACAAACGCCTGACCGACTTTTAATTGGCTCTGCGCCAGCTTGGCTTTGGCCGAACACGCCCGCGCAACACGGCGCTTATCTTTTGACGTAGTTCGCGGTTGATGGTCTCGACAGGTCTGTTGCCGTCAATTACGGTAAAACCGTAAATTGCCTGTAGCCTGCGGAAGGCACGCTGCATTGCTGCCTGGTACTTGAGAAAGCTGTCGAACATGTCGCGTGAAAGGCCAATATCCATGCCGCTCTCCCAGTAGTCCAATGCGGCATTTTTGAACAGAGCACGTTGCACGAGTACTTCAGGCGCAACATTCAGGTAAAAGACTGCATCTGGCTCGAGTGCAATACCATATAGATTTTTCAGCCACTTCTCGTCCATGCCGCGTACCATGTCACGCGCCATTAGCGTGTAGATGTATCGGTCGGCTAGCACAATAAACCCAGCACGCAACGCAGGCAGGATTGTGTCCTCGAGTTGATCCGCAAAATCCGTTGCATAAAAAAGCGCAAGTGTGGTCCGGCTGAGAATGTTACCCTGCTGCGCTTTTGCAAGCTCAGCACCCACCAAGTTCGAGCCTTTCAACCCAACGCGCACGGTTGCGTACCCATGGCTTTCGAGCCAATCAACAAGCTTGGTAATCTGGGTTGAACGGCCTGAACCGTCTGCGCCCTCGATGACAATCAGCGTGCCGACCAACTCCTCCGGGTTAACGCCCGGTATGCCATGGCCGTAAAACCTGCGCGCGGGTCGTAATTGCTGTGCTGCGCTAGATTTGATTTTACCGTTCATTTGACCAAATTGGTTCCCCAAGTTCGCCTTTCTTAAACGACGCGTGCGTAGGTGTAACCGGCTGCGGGCGTTTACACTTAAACTGCGCCAGTTTGATCCGACGCGACAAGATTCGGCGCACAACAGCCTGTTGCACTTCGACAGGCTGATTCGCGTCTATGACCTCGAACCTGAACTCTTTTGCCATCGCGAGATATTGCTCGAGCAACTTGCTCTGAAACAATCTGAAGCTTTCCTGCGGATCAGTGGACAATCCAAGGTCCATCCCAGCTTCATAAAACTTCAGTACCGGCCGCGTATCGAGTATGCGGCGCAATGAGACCTCAAGCTCGGCTTTGAAAAAGAGAGTCACGTCAGGCAATGCAGCGAAACTGTAGATTCCACGCACCCAATCCGCTGGGCAACCACGCACAACATCACGCGCAAACGCAGTGAAAATGTATCGGTCGCACAATACCAAAAATCCAGCCCGCAACAGCGGCAGCAGATGCCGTTCGTACCTGTCAGCAAAATCTGTTGCGTGAATCAAACTGAAGGTTGTCGGGGTGAGCAGCCCATGTTTTTTTGCGCGCGACGTGGCCGATTTCACCAGCTCAGACGAGTTCCATTCGCTGAAATAGACTTTCAGACTGCGTGCCTCAAGCCAGCGTTTCAGCAAATAAATCTGGGTAGATTTACCCGAGCCGTCCAAACCCTCGACAGCTACCAGCCGGCCGGGAAACCCAAGCTCGGCAAATGTTTTCATGCACGCACAAATTAAACCACGTTCCAGTCCGACAGAAAACTCCAAATTTGGAAACGGGCGCTGTGCTTGTATAGCGCCGGACTGGTAAGGGTATCCCTTACAGTTTTGCAAAAGTTGATGAGGCAGCACAGATGCTTTTGTAACAGTTGGCTCTGATTGAAAGCAAGCGTTCCCACCGAATTGGTGTTAAGAGACTTCTCTTTTCTGGTAGCAATTATGGGGCGTCAGAAACCGTCCGGTTTACCACAAAGTGCCAGGTTGTAATTTTGCTGCGATTGCGTAAGCAGCTCGACACAAAGCGAGGTACTAAGGCTATCGTTGAAGCTACACCGGAGGGCATTCTTTTGAAGCCCGTGCCGGCTGCGCTGATAAAGCGCAGTCGTGGTATTGCCAAACGCAACCCCTACGCCAAACCATTAGCGTAATGATGGGCTGAATACAAAGCCGCGGAAAAAGCACTCCGAGGAAGCCAAGTATGCCCGCTGCACCGGTGGTTCTCGATAGTTTTGCGTTTGTTACCTGGTTTCGGGATGAACAGTGGGCCGCGTTTGTCGAGACACTGTTGACAAAGCCCCCAGCCACAGACCGTCCAGTGCCAATGATCGAGCTCAGTTATGCAGAGGTCAAATACACGCTAATTGGAAAGGACGCTCCTAAAGTTTGGGCAGCCACAGCGCAAGTTCTGGCTGGCTTGCCGGTTGAATTTTATCCGGTTACACGGCAACTGGCGGACTTAGCGGCAGACTACAAAGCCGCTTACAAAATGAGCATGGCCGATGCCTTCGTCGCTGCCTTGGCAAAAGTTAAGGGTGCCAAACTGGTCACTGGCGACACCGACTTCAACGTTCTCGAAAAAGAAATCAAAATCCAATGGTTGAAATAGCCAGTGGCATGCTTATACCGCGGTTCCTAGTGTTCTACACGCGGACTTAACGAGTTGGGCAACAGGTCCCAGCGCCATTGATAAAGCCGCCAGATACATGCGTCTACTACGGAAAAGTAGGGAGTTATACCAGTGACGGTTTAGAGTCGCATCATTGCCAAAATGCAAGGTGCGAACTGCGTGAGCGCTGTCCCGTGCATAGCAGGCATGGAACGGGCCAGCCAACTGAACTCGAAAAACTGGATTGAAGCGCAGGCTCGTACCCGGTGTTGCTGCAGATGCCTGCCTGTGCGTGCACGCACGCTGACAACCCTTGCGTCCAGCATATTTGCGCGCAGCATGCCGGTCAGTTCGGGAACACGTATGTTTTGAGTGTTGTTTTATGCCAGCGACACAAAACTGCACTAGAGAATATGTGCGCTCCACATTAACCCAAGTAATTCGGGCTGAATGGCACGGTTAAAAGGCGAAAAAGCTAACAGTGCGTTGTAATCTCGAGCCAGCCAACCTGTAAAAACGCAACAGTAAAGATTGTCGGCGGGGTCGGTTGTTGGATCACATGCTGCGAGTGAATTGCTCAGCCATTGCGACTGCCTTGAGCATTGCTTTTGATTTGTTGACAGTTTCCTGAAACTCGGTTTCTGGGACTGAATCTGCGACCCAACCGCCACCGGCCTGGACGTAGGCCATGCCGTTCTTGAGCAGAGCGGTGCGGATCGTAATGCATGTGTCCAGGTTCCCATTGAATGAGAAGTACCCAACACAACCGCCGTACGGGCCGCGTGTTGTGCCTTCAAGCTCGGATATGATCTGCATCGCGCGGATCTTGGGTGCGCCTGTTAACGTGCCTGCTGGAAACGTGGCGCGCATCAGGTCGTATAGGGATTTGTCCGGCGCAAGCCGCCCCTCCACAGACGATACAATGTGCATTACGTGGCTGTAGCGCTCGATTACCATGAGATCCTTGACACGCACGCTGCCGAATTCGCACACGCGCCCGATATCGTTGCGCGCAAGGTCAACCAACATCACGTGCTCAGCCCGTTCTTTGGGATCGGCTAGTAACTCTTTTTCAAGTGCAAGGTCTTCTTCGGGTGTTTTGCCGCGTTGGCGCGTGCCTGCAATTGGTCTGATCTCGACCCGGCCATCTTCGCATCGGACGTGGATTTCAGGAGAAGCACCTACCAGCGCGAACCCATCCAGCTCGAGCAGGAACATGTATGGCGAAGGGTTAATCGAACGCACCGCGCGGTAGATATCAAGCGGCGCAGCTTTGATCGTGGTGGAAAACCGTTGCGAACCCACCACTTGGATGATATCGCCGGCGTTTATGTATTGCTTTGCCTTGAGCACGTTGGCGAGGAACTTTTCTTTGGTGACATTGGACTCGAATTTGATTGGAGGGACATGGGCCGGCACCGTAACAGGCTTATACTGCATGGGTTGCTCGAGCAGCGTAACCAACCGATCTATTTCATTCACAGCTTCTTCGTATGCATCAGCGGGGCTGGCGTGTTCGTCAACAAACGCGTTCACAAGTACGGTTATTGTTTGTGCTACCCGATCAAAAATCAGGAGCTCGTCTGCTATCAAAAAATACAGAGTCGGCGTTTGCAGCTCGTCATGAGGCGGCTGCGGCACCACAGGCTCGATATCGTGTATAAACTCGTACCCGATGAACCCGATTGCACCTCCGGTGAATCGGGGCAGACCAGCCACACGCACAGCTCGGCACCGGTTCATCACTCGTTCGACGGCTTCCAAGCCGTCGTTTAACGTGGTCGGGCTTGCCGATACAGATGCATGAGCCTGAGCACGCAAACGCTCTGCAACAGTTGCATTTGGGTCGTGTGGCTGTTTGGGACGCACGGTAAACGACTCGACTACCTTGCCGGCTTCAATCACCTCGACACGGTTGCCCAACTGTCGGATCACACCGCGCGGGTTGCATCCGACAAACGAGTACCTGCCCAAGTGTTCGCCGCCTTCGACCGACTCTAGTAAGAACGATTCACCTGAGCCGCGAATTTTCAAATAGGCAGACAATGGCGTTTCAAAGTCTGCCAACAACTGTCGCGTGACCGGTATTACATTGCCGTGCTCAACAAGTTTCAAAAACTCGTTCTGTGTTGGGTTGTACATGTTTAGATGTCACCTGCAATGTCACGACCGCGCCGGTAAAGTTTCCACATGCCAAGCAATGTGAAAACGCCTACTGCAATTGCGTAGGCTATTATACCGACCCCAATTGCCTGTGTTACGGTGAGTGTGTCCGTGTGGATAGCCGGGTTATTGGCCCCGCCAAAGTACATAAGCGCTAAACCAACCCCACCAAAAAGCACCACCTGTGCAATCAAACAAAACAAAAACAGCACAGGCTGTGTTTCCCGCAGCCGTTCGGTGTGCCAGTCGCGGTAGTTATGCTCGCCAAACGAGCGCATCAACCATGCAGACTGGAAGTTGCGCGCTGCAACTAGCACGCTTGTTGTAATGAGTATTGTGGCTGGCACAACCCAAAAGGCAAGCAGCACGCAGATTGCTATGTTTAATGGGATCCCCCAACGCCACCCGAGCTTGCGCGCAAATGGGTTGCCCTCGAGCACAAGATTCGGCGTGGCAATCCAGGTGCTCAAAAAATCCATCCCGCGCGCAAACAGCAATAGCGCAAGCACAATCAGGTACGTTGCGCTGCCAAACTCAAGTGGGTTGCCCATCAGTCAAGCTGGTTTGCGTTCGAGTTTGTCACCATTGGGAACCGGAAAATACCTCAGCCAGGGGGCGATTGGCCGTGCGGCAGTTTTGACCCTCCAAGACCGGGTTTGATCTGTGGCTCGGTGGTGCTGTAACTGAGGCCGTCGGGGTTCACAGTTCTGAAAAAGCACGATTTATACCCCTCATGACAAGCCGGGCCAACCTGCTCGACTTGAATCAGCAACGTGTCGCCGTCGCAGTCGAAAGCAATTTGCTTAACTTGCTGGACGTGGCCGCTTGTCTCGCCTTTCATCCAGAGTTTTTGCCGCGAACGACTCCAAAAATGCGTTTTACCGGTTGCAATTGTTTTTTCGAGTGAGACACGGTTCATCCAAGCCATCATCAGCACGCGGCCGGTGCTTTCTTCCTGGATAATGGCCGGGATCAACCCGTTCGAGTCAAACTTAAGCAAATCGTAAAAGTTCATGGCTGAACAATCACGGACTGAGACTAGCAAAAATCAGGGCTGCTAAGCACGAAAAAGTTTCTCGATTTACCCAGAACACTCACGTCGTCTCCGGCGTGGACGAGTCACGCCGTTCGGCTGCACTCGGTCTTGCAGGATAACTTCAACGTCTAACTGGAATACCACGAGTCGCAAGAAACTGCTTGACCTCGCCTACGGTGTATTGGCCGAAGTGGAAAATGCTGGCTGCAAGGACAGCATCGGCATGGCCTTCGATCAACACCTGCGCCATGTGTTCAAGCGAGCCTGCCCCGCCACTTGCCACAACTGGCACATGCACCGACTCACTGATGCGGCGCGTGATTTCGATGTCGTATCCGGCGCGTGTGCCGTCAGCGTCAATTGAGTTGAGCACAATTTCACCTGCACCAAGTGCTACTGCGCGTTTTGCCCATTCGATTGCGTCAAGGCCGGTTGACCGTCTGCCCCCGTGCGAGAACACCTCCCATTTGCCTCGCTCAACACGTTTACAGTCAATTGAAACAACAATGCATTGACTGCCGAATTTCTTTGCCCCTTGCAGGATCAGCTCCGGGTTTTCTATTGCGGCGGTGTTGATACTGACCTTGTCTGCCCCGGCACGCAACATTGCAAACATGTCGTCTATGGTGCGCAAGCCGCCACCAACTGTCAGCGGCATGAAACATTGTGCAGCAGTGCGCTCGATGACTTCGATCATTGTTGCGCGGCCATGTGCACTGGCGGTGATGTCGTAAAAAACAAGCTCGTCTGCGCCTTGCTCGTTGTAACGCAGGGCAAACTCGACAGGGTCGCCTACAAACCGCAGTTCACCAGCCTCGGCGCGCCCAAACTGCACGCCGCGTGTTACCTTGCCGTCGTGCACGTCCAGACACGGAATGACGCGTTTGGCTAACATCCATTTGATTGAACTATGAATTTGCGCCCATTGCAACTGTTGTAAGCCGGAAAACGAGCGCCAAACACAGTAACGTGCCTACGAAAATATGCTCGTGCTGCCGGGAAATTCGGCGCGAATTTTTCTAGCGCAGCACGGGTTGTTTGTTAAACATGACAGCGCTTTTTGACGCCGGAACGCGGCAAAGCTTTTATGTTAGCAAAAATCACAATTCTACCGAAAAAAGCCGTTGTTGACCCACAAGGCAAAACGGTCCAAAACGCGCTCGCGCACATGGGGTACACCGGCATCGCAGCGGTGCATGTTGGCAAATATATCGAGATCGAACTGACGGGCACGGACAAGGAAACCGCGCGCCGGCAACTAGACGATGCATGCCGCAGATTCCTCAGCAACCCAATTATCGAAGATTACAGGCTCGAAATCGAGTCAAACCGCTAGTTGAGACACGAACGCCCAGAGTCCGAAGGCCGAACCGCGCACTTAACACTTACCACCGTCCAACAACCTCAGACTGATAAATGAAATTCGCTGTGCTCCAGTTTCCGGCCAGCAATTGTGACCAGGACGCAATTCATGCGCTGCGGGACGTCCTTGGTCAAGATGCGTACTACGTATGGCACAAAGACACTGACCTCGGTAAGCCGGATGCAGTGATCGTGCCCGGCGGGTTCAGCTACGGCGATTACCTGCGTGCAGGTGCAATTGCGCGGTTTAGCCCGGTCATACAAGCAGTGCAACGGTTTGCCGCTGAAGGCGGGTTGGTGTTGGGCATCTGTAACGGGTTCCAGATACTGTGCGAGGCCGGGCTTCTGCCTGGTGCTCTGGTCCGGAACCGGTCGCTTCAGTTCAGATGCGAGCATGTTTTCCTAAAGGTGACCACTCATGATTCGCCTTTCACGTGCAAGATTACCCCGGGCAAATTACTGAAGATCCCAATTGCACATGGCGAAGGTTGCTACTTCGCCGATGCCGAAACGCTGGCGCAGCTGCAGGTCAACAACCAAATCCTGTGGCAATACTGCGACGCTGCCGGGAACCTGACTGACGCGGCCAACCCGAACGGCTCGTTGCTTAACATTGCCGGCGTATGCAACGAGCGCCGCAACGTGGCAGGTCTGATGCCGCACCCAGAACGCGCCTGCGAAGGCATCCTTGGCAGTACAGACGGCCGGCTAATCTTTGAGAGCATGGTGGCGGCGTTGGAAGCCAAACCCGCTGCCAAAGCGGCTTGAGTTACCCGTGGGAACCAGATCGAGCAAGGGAAAAGCCACTGCTGATTAGCCGTGTCGCCAAGCACAGGGCGCAGTTGAGCTGAACCGAGGGGTCATATGGTATTGGCGCAGAGCTGCTGGTTAAAGACGCAACACAAGCTAGACGCACAGGCAGAAATTGTATAAAAAATTTCGAAACTGAAAGTCTTGGAAAAGCAATTCTACGTCAGCAACTGAAGAATTTATAGTGCAAAACAAAGCAAAACCGCTAAAACCGCTTTACCGGCAGAAACTGCCGAAGGAATCGCGCTATGAATTTCTGCGCGCTAAAATAATTCCTCATACACATTTTGAACTGCGCGAAGACGGAACAATCGCAGTAGAACCCCGCGATGAAAAGCGCGCGCCGCGCCTGGTTTTCTCGAAACCCGAACGCAACCTTTGGCTCTATCATGGCAACTGTCTCGAACTTTTAGACAAGATAGCCGAAAAATATCCCGATGGACGTTTCGACGCCATTTTTGCGGATCCTCCGTATTTCCTTTCCAACGGCGGAATTACTTGCCACGCCGGGAAAATGGTCAAGGTGGACAAAGGAGACTGGGATAAGTCGCAAGGCGTGGATGAGAATTACAACTTCAATTACGAGTGGTTGAAGCGTTGCCAAAAAGTTTTGAAACCAAATGGCACGATATGGGTTAGCGGCACACACCACGTCATTTTCTCAATCGGCTTTGCCATGCAAAAGCT
>FMJZ01050488.1_pt1 | contig 23781 bp, 25 predicted proteins | sample 1987881 | NCBI WGS metagenome assembly FMJZ01 (sample SAMEA4378227, study PRJEB15110) | soil metagenome | biome: soil; feature: Field; material: Soil | place: India | collected 2015-03-11 | depth 0 m
TACCACTGATGCCACTGCTGCATCTTGCCACCTCCCATCGCTATTCCCAAGCTGTATTGTAGGCAATTCTCATCAGACAGTCAATAGTATGAAAGGAAAAGTTATTCAGGCTTGAGGGGGTGCAGTCGGCGACTGGCTTTAAGGAGATGCACAACCAGCCATGACTGCCGCAAGTAAGATTGCTATCGCGAAAAAAGCTACGCTTTTCATTTTAGTTAATTATAGTTGGAACCCGGGCGATGTCTATTTAAGCAAGGCCACTAATGCACAGAAGTAGATTTAACTACAATCGCACAAAATGAGTAAGCGTGCAGGAGCAAAACTGTGGAGAACGCCCTTTTTATATGGGCATTGATGAAGAAGGCGGGATGAGAGATAATGCTGGGAAAAGACTGCATTCGATAGCCAGATAAGGAGGAGAAAATGGTAAGTTCAATTCGTGTGGACCGAAATGTCCCTATGCGGATGCGGGATGGGGTGGTGCTGAGGGCAGATGTCTACCGACCGGACGATAGCGAGAAACATCCAGCTATCGTGATACGGACACCGTACAACAAGGCGCATTCTGTCTTCAGCGATTTTCTATCACCCATAGAGGCGGCTTTCGCGGGATATGCTGTGGTTATCCAGGATACCAGAGGCAGGTTTGCCTCAGAAGGAGAATTCGTCCCCGGAGCACCGGAAGGCAAGGATGGGTATGACACCATAGAGTTTGTAGCCGCTGAGCCGTGGTGTGATGGGAACGTCGGTATGGTGGGCGCATCATATCTGGCACGGAACCAGTGGCAGGCTGCAATAGAGAACCCGCCCCATCTTAAAGCCATCGCTCCCCATGTCATCGGAGCCGGCATGTTAGGCGAGGCTGAAATGGCAGGGATAAAGGAGCTGGAAACGACCATAAGCTGGTTCGCCAATATGGCTTTCGATATGCTGGCGAAAATGGCGAAGCAGGGGAAAGACATTTCCAAGGCGGTGGAAAACATCAGGTACGTCCTGAACAATTTTGAGGAAGTGTGCAATTTTCTGCCGCTTAAGGACATACCATATTTTAAGTTTGAAGGGATGGAGCAGTGGCTCATCAGGCGCCTAAGTTATGAAAATCTGAAGGGGATAAAGTCTGAGGAAGAGATATTCTGGCCCTATGAAAAAGTAAAGGTTCCCATCATGCATTCCTGCGGCTGGTATGATATGAGCGTGGGGCATACCTTTTTGAATTTCCTCAAAATGAGGGAAAGGGGTGGCTCACAAATCGCCCGGGCGGGGCAGCACGTGTTTATGGGACCCTGGGTCCACGGGGCAAGGCTGCACAACTTCATCGGGGCGCTCAATTTTGGCGCCTATGCTTCTGGAGTGGGGTCTTTCGCCACCGAGCGGCATATACAGTTTTTCGACAAATACTTAAGGGGGATCGACAGCCCTTACCTCGTCCCCATACGCTATTTTGTCATGGGGCTGAACAGGTGGAGGAATGCCACCACCTGGCCTCCGCCGGAGACGCAGTGGCAGCGCTTTTATTTGCACAGCCGTGGGCATGCCAACTCTGCTTCAGGTGATGGTCTGCTCAGCCGTGATGAGCCCGGGGCGGAGCCACCGGATATCTATGTGTATAACCCCCACGATCCCGTGCCCACACGGGGCGGTAGGCTTAATCCAGACCTCAACCAGCCCGCGGGACCACAGGACCAGACCATTGTTGAAAAACGACCTGACGTCCTGTGTTATACCACCCCGGAGCTGCTAGAAGATATGGAGGTGACCGGTCCTTTGAAGCTTCACCTTTTCGCCTCCACCTCGGCGAAGGACACGGACTTCTTTGTGAAGCTGGTGGATGTCTATCCCAATGGCCTTGCCATAAATGTGGCGGAGGGCTGTATTCGGGCGAGATTCAGGAGGTCTATCCTCAAGCCCGAGCTGGTAAATCCCGGAGAAATCAATGAGTATGTGATCGATTTGGCTTCGACCAGCAATCTCTTTCGCAAGGGGCACCGCATCCGCTTAAGCATCACCAGCAGCAATTTCCCGCGGTTCGAGCGCAACATGAATACGGGCAATGCTCCTGGTGAGGATGCTCATGGCATTCCCGCCATGCAGACCGTATTCCACGAGTCAAGGTACGCATCGTATATCGATCTACCGGTAATCCCATCGGGCAAAAGATGAGCGGGAAAGCAGGAGGGCAGTAAGACCATAATACTGAGGGGCTCATCGATAAACGACGACGACAGATGAGGCAGGGCGCAGGCTAGTAGCTTTTCATTAGTGGCAAGGCGGTCTATCGAGGGTGTGAAGTATTCTTCGAAGCTTGATATTACCAGAGAAGCGGGACTAGCCGGTATTTCACCTGACTTGCGTATTCTCTGTAGCCCGCCAGTTCGTTCTGGAGCATGCTGTCTTCCAGAGCTGTGCGGACTACCAGTATGATTGCCAATATGCCGTGCAACACAAAACCCCACCATGAACCCAAGACGAACGGATAGGCTAATAGTGAGAGAATTCCACCAGCATACCCTGGATGTCTCATTATTCTGTAGGGACCGGCTGTACAGACGTAGTGCTGCCTGTCAGTCTGGATGCGTGCCGTACATTCAAAGAACTTATTAACAGCCATCGCCCAGATTACAAGCAGAGAAGCAGCCGTAAATATAAATATGCCTATGAAAGTGAACCAGAAATGCATAAACGACCACTGGAATCTGACTGCATCGAACCCCATGACGACTAGATTGGCAAAAGTAAGTGCCGGATAGATGACCACCCATACCCTTTCAAAGCCTTTTGTACCCTCCTTAACAACGTTGCCCCGTGCATTTAACACCTCAGGATTCACTCTTGCCAGCACTGATGTGCTTACAATCCAGTAGATTGAGACCATGCCGGTATATATCCACCCCCTTACCCACTGAAGTGTGCCCGCAGAGGCGAATAAGATGGCAAGCCCGATGACTAAGGAAATGGTTTGCACAACGATACCCCTAATACCAGAGCGGCTTAGACTATTCACCTTTTACCTCGAATATAATGCAAATGGCATCCATCGGGATTTCACCGCGAGTGCACAAAGCCTTAGACCTCAGCTACGACCACGGTCTTGATATTGACGAACTCTCTGATGCCGAAATGTGATAGCTCGCGGCCATAGCCGCTGTCCTTGATGCCGCCGAATGGCAGGCGTGGGTCAGATTTCACCTGGGAATTGACAAAGCAGAGACCGGCTTCCAGTTCTTGAGCTGCAATTTTTTCACCTCTGGTCAGGTCTTTGGTGAAGACGGCTGCTCCCAGGCCAAAGTTAGTATCATTAGCCACCCTTATAGCCTCCTCTTCATCCTTGACCGAAACAATCGCTGCTACCGGACCAAACGTCTCTTCATCGTATACCGGCATACCTTTGGTAACGTCGGTTAACACCGTGGGCGGATAGAAAGCCCCTTTGCCTTCAGGTATCTTGCCGCCAAGAAGACATTTTGCACCCATTTCAATACTTCTCATCACCTGAAGGTGCAGATAGTCCCTCAAATCATGTCTAGCCAAAGGACCTATGGTGGTATCTTCTTGCAAGGGGGCTCCCGTCTTGGCGGCGCTCATCTGCTGAACGAGCAACTTCTCGAACCGCTCTTTCAGGGGTTGGACCACGATAAACCTTTTGGCGGCAATACAGACTTGGCCACAGTTAGCCAACCTTGCCGCAGCGCAGACAGAGGCTGCAGCCTTCAGTTCGGCGTCTCTCAGCACCACATATGGGTCGCTGCCGCCGAGTTCCATGACGGTCTTCTTAAGCATTTCACCAGCTTTTCGAGCCACGGCCCGACCTGCTGCCACGCTGCCGGTCAGGCTGACACCTCTTACGAGCGGGCTCTCGATTATGGCATCCACCTGATTACTCCCCACCAGAAGGGTGGTGAAGGTATGGGGCGGGAAACCAGCACCACGGAAGATTTCCTCTATGGCAAGGGCACAACCGGGCACATTGGAGGCATGTTTCAACAACACCACGTTGCCAGCCATGAGCGCCGGCACGGCACAGCGGAAGACCTGCCAGAATGGATAGTTCCAGGGCATCACGGCGAGTATCACTCCCAGCGGCGTAAATGCCACATAGCTTTTGGTGGCATCTGTAGCCACAATCTCTGGTAGCAGGAACCGTTCCCCGTGGTCGGCAAAATAATCACACGCCCAGGCGCATTTTTCGACTTCCGCCCTGCCGTCACGTACTGGCTTGCCCATCTCCAGAGCCATCAGTCTGGCACACTCTTCAGCCCTTGAGCGGAGAACCTTGGCTGCCCTTCTCAGACAGTCTGCGCGCTCAGCAAAGCTGGTCTTTCTCCATGCCAGAAAAGCATGGTGCGACTTCTTGATGGCGTCCTCAACCTCCACGGGTGACATCTCATAATATTCTTTGATGACCTCTCCGTTGGTGGGGTTTATCGCCGTTATTTTCATTATCTCCCTCCTCGTCTTTATTACAGCAAGAGCAGGAAGGCTGCAGGAAAGTCAGGATTGTGTTGTTTGGGTGAGCGGTATCTTGTTATTTCTTTAACTCCTGTTTAAGGATGATGCCTCTGTCTACCACTTTCTTTGAGGAGAAGTTCAGCTCGGGGGAGGAAAGGAGTTGCTGCACCTTATCCAGGCGTACTGAAGAATGGAGCCTGACAAGGTACAGGAGTACAGAGGACAGTAGCCAGCCGTACCTCTTTCTCATCTCCAGCACTGCCTCCCTGGCGATGTCCTGTCTCAGGTCATAGATCCAGGCTTCACCACCGTTCCTCAGCACCCGGTGGATTTCTTTTAGGCATTCTTCGGGATGCGCCCAGTGATGGAAACTGCTGGTGCTCACCACCAGATCGAAGTACCCTTGTTCAAAGGGCATTTTTTCAGCGCTTCCCAGGACAAATTCCACACGCCCGGACAAGCCCATTTGCTGTGCATTTTTCCGGGCTATTTCTATCATGTCAGGCGAGATGTCTATGGCTTTGATTTCGAGCCCACCGGACCTCTGTGCCAGTTGCAGCGGTAGGTATCCCGGTCCAGTCCCCACATCAAGAATCCTGCCCGAAGACATTTTAGAAAGGACTTCCTCTATCACCATCCGGTAGAAGTCCTGCATGAAGGGGCTTTTCTGTGCGATTATTGAGTAGACCGATGCCCCGGGTCCGGGAATGCCCTCAATCTTAAACTCCATCGTTATAAGCTAATCTAGGAAATATTTTCACAGAGGAAGGATGTCGCTTTGCCACGGCTGGCGTTGAATTCCGTATGCGGAGGTTCCGCCCTTTCTTTTCCAGTCCCTTCTCCTTTGCGAACGCCCTGGTACGCTTGCTGATTTCACCTGCTTTTGCTATCAACCGGATCATGGTGACAAGGCGGACAAGGGAAATACCGATGCCGATGGTGCCCGACCAGAAAGAACAGTAGCCACAAATTCTCCGTCATCCCCCTCCTAGCTTGTGATGGAGCAATTATAGGGTAGAGCATGCACGAAGGGCAAAACTTGTCAAACCGCTACAATGCCCGACATCTCCTATGTTTACGAGATCGACGCCAAAAATCTGTGTTACCCGAACTACGGGATGATGTCCATGCCCTCCCAGGCGTCAAGTTCCTCGCGCCCCGGGTCATATTCCAGACGGCAGGGCACATCGAGTATCATGATCGCCCTTTTCTCCAGGGTATATGGCTCCCATTGTGGTATTCCGGGGTGGCTGGGATTGCCGGTGCGGGCGAAGGCAATCCAGGCTTCACTAATTGCCGTTGCCATCTGGTACTTGTCAGGTCTGTCGCCAGTGAAAGGCACATCATCGGTATTGTCAAAGACGAAGGGTATTTCAGTGCCATGTCCTGCTTTCAGCAGTCCGCCCAGAAAATTGGAGACATAGATGAAGAGGTACATGTACTTCAAGCCGGGGTGGAAGGACTGCTAACGCTCGTCAGTATGGTAGACCGGAATGATATCGTAAAGGTGGAGATAAAGATGCCGGGAGACAACGTAAGGTCGTTTTCCGACGCTAAGATGCCGGCGCTTAATTTGAGATATCTGTGTGCAGTCATTTTGGAGGATGGGGAGCTGACTTTTGAGATGGCAGCATCTCGTGAGCGGATGGCAACAGATGCCATTAAGCAGCGGATGGAGACCGTCGCCCTGACCCACGACCCGCAACAGGAAAGGGAGCACAGGGTGGAATCAGCACTTGTGGAAGTAACCTTGCGAAGTGGGGAGACGAAGCAGATTTTCATTGAGCACGTACTTGGTTTTCCGAACGTCCTATGGAGCGTGAGGATGTGGATGCCAAGGCGATGGCCTTAATGGCACCGATTCTGGGGATGGAACAGTCAAGAAGGCTTGTAGATCTGGTGTGGGACCTGGAAAAGGTTGAGGATATTCGCCAGCTTATTCCTCTGTTGATTGCCCGGAGGTAGCCGGCGCAGAGTCAGAGTGCGCAAAATCTACGCACGCCAAAAAGGACACCACTGCCTGTGGCTTGTCCCTATCCTTAGCCCTCTGTTAGAATACGCCTTGCCGGGAGGGGCTGGCTAAGGCAAAGCAAAAGCATTGTCATACCCACAACTTGGCTCGCTGTCTGCGGCTAAAACAACCATCAAGGAGGACAATATGGCAGTCGTCGAGGTTCAGAAAGAGGGCAGGATTGTCATCATCACCATCAACCGTCCGGAAGCCATGAATGCGCTCAACGCTGAGGTGCGTCAGGGGTTGAACAAAGCTTTCATCGAATTCCGTGATGACCCTGACCTATGGGTAGCTATTTTGACCGGTGCCGGTGAGAGGGCTTTTTCCGCTGGTGCAGACATCAAAGAGTTCCGTCCCGGGGCAGCAGTGGCTGCTGTGGGTGAGGCTGTGCGCCCCGACCAGGTCTGGAAGCCATTCATTGCTGCAATCAATGGTTACGCCCTCGGTGGTGGGCTGGAGCTGGCACTTGAGTGCGACCTGAGGATTGCGGCGGAACATGCCCGGCTGGGACAGCCGGAAATAAACATCGGCTTCATGCCCGGTGCTGGTGGCACGCAACGGTTGCCCCGCTTCATACCACGTGCCATAGCAGCCCAGTTGCTCCTGCTTGGCGAGCCGATTGATGCCCACGAAGCATACCGTGTTGGCTTGGTGAACAAGGTCGTGCCGCTGGCCGAGCTCATGCCGACAGCAAAACAGTGGGCGGAGACCATCTGCAAGAAGGGACCGGTAGGAGTGCGCGCCAGCAAGGAAGCTATGATCCGGGGTTATGACCGCACCTTGGAGGACGGATTGAGGCTGGAGCGCGAGCTTGCCAACCGTGTCAGGATGAGTGATGACTTCGCCGAGGGCGCCCGGGCATTTGTGGAGAAAAGGCCACCGCAGTACAAGGGTAGATAAATTCGGAACACCGGGAATGCAGGTTGCGACCTGCGTAGGAGGGTGTTATGCAGAGGATTACCAAGAGCGTCTTTGTGGAGACCGGGTTTCGGGGCTGCAACGTTGGGTTTGTGGTCACCAAAGAAGGGGTGGTGATGATCGATACCCCGATGATGCCGCGGGAGGCGCTAAAATGGCGGGAAGAGATCGCCAAACATGGCACAGTCCATTACCTAATAAACACCGAACCCCACGGTGACCATTTCATCGGCAACCATTTCTTCGAGGGGACAGTGATCGCCCACGAGGGGACCAGGCAGGCGATGCTGGCTGCCTCGGTCGACCAGCTAAAGGAGTATCTCAAGATTGCTGACCCTGAAAGCCTCCCCCTGATGGACGAATTTAGCTATCGCTTGCCTGCCATCACGCTTTCTCAAAGGCTTACCCTCTATGTGGGTGACCACACCATCCAGCTTGTGAACCTGCCCGGGCACACCCAGTTCCAACTTGCAGTCTATATCCCCGAGGAGCGAGTGGTCTTCACCTCGGACAACGTGTTCGGGAGGGTGCAGGCATGGCTTCAGCAAGCCCTTCCTTATGAGTGGCTGGAGTCGCTGGAGCGGATTCAGGAGATGGATGCTGACATACTGGTGCCGGGACATGGCGAAATATGCGGTCGAGACTACATACCCGAGATGAGCGCCTTTATTCAGGCATGGATAGATGCAGTTAAGGGTGCTATTGATAAAGGGATGAGCCTGGAAGAAGCCCAGGAAAAAATCTCGCTGCTTGACCGGTACCCCATGCAGGCGGGTACCGAGGAGAGGGCAAAGCTGGTACAACGGATGAACGTTGCCCGTCTATATGAAGTGCTCAAAAAGTGAGCTAGAGATAGGCTGTATCTGCGGTTAGGGTTGACGTCGCAGAACGGGCGGTATAATATGCGGTGTTCTTTGAGGGCAGAACTAAATCATTGAGGGGGTGACGTTATGTCAGACGCGATTGTGACCAAAGAGGGCTATGTGTATGGGGGGTGGCGTAAAGCCATTAATCCACACGCCAGTATAGCTGGTTCCATCCATGACGAAACTGTGGGCAAGAAGGTAGGGATGAGAGGTGGTGTGGTAGCTGGTATTATACATTTTGACCTCTATGCGCCAGTGGTGTTAAAGGTGTTCGGGCAGCGGTGGTTTGAACAAGGGACGGTGAGCCTATTTTTCACCTATGCGCTGTTACATGGTGAGGAAGTAAGAGTAGTGATGCAGGCGCCACCAAAAGATGTGAAGGATATTCAGGTTGAGACAAGGCTTGAGTCCAGGGATGGGCACACGGTAGCGACGGGGACGGTGTCGGTAGGCAACCCCGCTGAAAGGTCATACCTGCAAGCACTGGAACTGGAGAGCAGCTCACCTGAGGAGCGGCGTATTCTCAGAGAACTCGACATCGGCTGGGAGACGCCGTTGAGAGATGTGTCAGAGACCAAAGAGGCGGTGGAAAAGTTGCTGGAGAACTGTGAGGATGTGGTGGCGTGGTATTCGGGCAAGTCCCCATGGGGTGCACCCATCCTGCCACTCAGTCGCGTTGCTTACCTGATGCAGGTAAGGCTGCCGTTTGAGACCAAGGGGGTCGGATTTTATGGTGCCAGCGAGCTACGGTTTGTCAACGGGCCTGTTAAGGTAGACGTGTCCTACCAGACTAGGGGCAAGATAATCGCCGCGGGCGTTACCAGCAAGACCGAGTACTACTGGTTTGAGTCTCAGCTATACGAGACGGCAAGCAAGAAGCTGGTGGCGACGATGCGCCACATGACGCGGTACATGAAAGCGGGCTCTCCGCTCTACCCCGAGATCCCCACCGGGCAATAGCGACTGTTCCGAGTGGGAGACCCCCTGTGTCGGTGGCTGCTGTCAAACCCGACAACAATTCCGTTTAAAAGTGTGGCTTGCACAGGATTTCTTTGACTCTGAGGTCGAAGAAGTCGTGGGAGTTGACCGGCCTGAGTACCAGGGCGGTATCTGCCCCGCGGCCGGTGCCGCCAACACAGATGACTTCCTCATCGGTGCGGACGAGTCCGGCATCTGCCGCCATGAGGGCGATCTCGCAGGCTACTTTCATACCCTGACCGAAGGTGCGCAGGGTGTTGGCGATGATTTCGCCGGTGAGGTACATATTGAACTTACGGCGCATCGCCCTGTCTATGCCGGCAAAGGCATGCGTGGTGGTGAGGATGACGCCGCCAGCGCTTTCCACCTTCCGCCTGTTCTCCTCGGTGAACTCCTGGGTATTGGGCTCACGGAAGCCAGCGTGATGGGTCACCACCACAACCTTCAGCCCTTTGAGCACTTCCACTGCCCTGACTGCGGTGGTGCCGGTGGTGGAAGCCACTATGACCGTTTTGATGCCCAGCTCCTCTGCCCTGGCTTTGACGATGCGGAGGGTGTCATCGGTATTCTCAGAGCCCGGTTTGGTAAAGTAGACGATCTTGCTCTCTATGGTGCCCATCTCAGACCTCGCTTAGCGGTTTTAATCAACCAGTATAGGGGCTGGGTAGACATGTGTCAACAAAGCTCGATGGGCAGGTCAGGGTGATAAAGATAGATATGCGAGTCCTGCGGATGGTAAACAAGCCCTATCGCCCGAAGCTCTATGCCGGCATCTCTGGCGACGAGCAGCAGGTCGGCAAGCTCCGGGCCGGCATCCCGGTTCGGCTTAAAGGCTTTTATGTCCGGCAGGGCAGCGATGAATAGAATCATTGCGCCGCCGCCCTTCATTTTGTGCTCAATGAGTTCCTTCAGGTGCCTGCGCCCGCGAGCTGAAGGGCAGTCGGGGTACATGGCGTAGTGGCCTTTGCTGAGCACAGCGCTTTTCACCTCCAGGTATAGCTGATTTCCCTGACCTACGAGAAGATAGTCCACCACGGAATGCCCCAGGCGCACATTCCGTTTAAGTACGGCGTATCCTCCAAGCCACTGGATCAGCTCCAGCGCCAGTGCCTGCTCAAATGCCCTCATCTGGAGCTGGGTGTCTATGATGGCTGCCAAAGTTCCACGGCTGATGGCGAACAGACGGTAGGCGGTCTTCAGCGGGTGTCTGTTCCGGGTGCAGAACCCTGTGTTTCCGTTGCACAAGAATTGCTCCAGCCGACCGGTATTGTTGATGCAGGCACGTTCGGGGGTGCCAGCCACAGAGACCTCGACCACAAAACGGTTAAGGCGTTTCAGGATGGTGCACTCTACGGGGCTTTGTATAGCGACGTCAAGCGGTTCCATAGCACCAAGTTACCATTTCGGCGCAGGGTATGCAACGGTGCGGGTATGACGGGCGCGCAGTTCCTGCAGCGCGAGATGTTACTGTAACTGTAGCACTTGACAGTTAAGGTATAATAGCTATCAGGAGTAAGAAAAGAGAATATAGTGAAGGGGGGTTGGCTGGAAAGCCAACTCCTTTTTTGCGAGGTGATGAGAACAGGGCTGGCACAGAGGGTGCCGGCTTTACTATATGATATCTATCATAGTCCTCTCCACAGTCTTCGTCCTGATTGCCACAAGGCAACTGGGCAATATCCGCCTCCAGATATGGCAGATTATGCTACTCGGCGCTTTTGGAGTACTGGTCACCGGGCAGATTGCTCCGCTGGAGGCACTAAAAGCCATAAACCCTGACGTCATGCTTTTTCTGTTCGGCGTGTTCATCGTTGGGCAGGCGCTGGAAGAAAGCGGCTATCTCTCTCATCTTTCCTATATGTTTTTCAAACGTGCTAAGTCGGTGAGCACGCTGGTGCTTTTCATCCTGTTCGGCATGGGGATGCTCTCGGCATTCCTGATGAACGATACAGTGGCGATAATCGGCACGCCGGTGGTGCTTGCCCTGGCGAAGAACAACGACCTTGAGCCCAAAATGTTGCTGCTGACTTTAGCGTTTGCCGTCACCATCGGCAGCGTTACCAGCCCCATCGGCAACCCGCAAAATTTGCTTATCGCTCTCCACGATGGCATCGCCAATCCCTTCGTCACTTTCTTCCACTACCTGTTGTTGCCCACGGTGATAAACCTGCTGGTGGCATACCTTTTCCTGCGCCTCTTTTACCGCAGCCATTTCCGCAGGGGCGAACTGAACCATATGCCCTTGCTGATAAAGGACGGGAAACTGGCTACGCTGTGCAAGGTGTCCCTCGCGGTACTGTTTGCGCTGGTGGTGGTAAAGATAGCGCTGGTACTGTTCGGCGTGAAAATTGACTTCAGGCTAACCTACATTGCCCTTGCCTCGGCGCTACCGATCGTACTTTTTAGCCCTAAGCGGTTACAGGTGATCAAGAAGATAGACTGGTACACGCTCATCTTCTTCGCCGCCATGTTTGTGCTCATGGAGAGCGTGTGGCAGTCAGGTGTCTTCCAGAGCGCCTTAAATGCCCTGAAGCTGGAGCTCATCTCGGTGGGTGCCATACTTGGCATCAGTACGGTGTTGAGCCAGCTCATCTCCAATGTGCCACTGGTGGCGTTGTATCTGCCTGTCCTGAACCATCTGGCGATTTCGACGAAAGGGCTGATGGCGCTGGCGGCGGGCAGCACCATCGCCGGCAACCTCACCATCCTCGGTGCCGCCAGCAACGTGATCATAATCCAGAACGCAGAGAAGCGCGGCGCCACCATCACCTTCCTTGAGTTCGTAAGGATAGGTGTACCCCTCACTATCGTGAATTTGCTGGTCTACTGGCTGTTTTTGTCTCTGTGGTAGGAAGATGCAGTTTTGACAGTTGCTACTAGGCGGGTTGGAATTCACCAGGCTTGGGCAAAAATATGGCTGGGCACGATTACCTGTGAGCTGGCAAAACTTTCTTGCGGGGCTTGCGGTGGGTGTAGTGACTACCTTGATAGCTGGGATCCACATTTCCGGTTTCACGTGGAAAAATTTTTCAGGAAGTTATTCCGAAAGCCCCTCATTTCTGCGACGCTCTCAGCCTTCATAAATTTCTGCCCCGATGGAGGCTCCTGATATCCTGATATTATATAGAAACGCAATGTGGCTGACCGCGCGTATACCCAAAGGTCTACCTTATGAGCAGAGGCGACCTTGAGCATAATTCGCATGTATATAAGCCTTTCATCTATTTTCGTTCCCACAGTGGTTTTGGCATCAAGACAAAGTCGATTAAACAATTGCTTGAAGAATACAGCAGCAGCATCGTTCCCTACACGCCAGATAGCCCCAATCTAAGCCTGACGCTTTCTAAGGTAATGCCTTACAGGGTTGTGTGTTTCTGTGCGAGCTTAGAGGAATGACAGCCCTAGAACAGAATCTACCTCTCAATACTGTGAACATTGTGGGCGAGCTTCGTGCGGCGGTTGCCAATCCGATGTCCGTTGTCAGTCCAGGAGCTTCCTGGGATATCATGGTGATATCTGAGTTGCAACCACACATTTTTTAGCCATGCCATTGGTTTTCTGACGTAGGGGTAGCAAGCAGGTTGGTGGTATGGAGTTGTCGTTGGTGAAACGAAATGTATTACGCAATGGTGCCAGCGATGAGCTGTCTGTGTGCAGAGAGTGGTCTTTTTGCTGTTCTGACGGTGCTTTCTGGTATACTATGTGTGCCGTACAATTTCATACGAAGGAGAACCTATATGAAGATTGTGGCTATCGTGGGCAGTCCCAGGCCGGAGGGGAATACCAGTTTGCTGGTGGGCGAGGCACTCAAAGCAGCGGCAGAGTATGGTGTGGAGACGGAGAAGATAGTCCTCGGCGAGTATACGGTTGGTCCCTGTCTGGGGCATGACAATTGTTCTTCGTTTGCCAAATGCAAGCAGGATGACGATGTGCCGTGGATACTGGAGAAGTACTGCCAGGCTGACGGCGTGATACTGGGCAGCCCGGTTTATTACTACAATATGACCGCGCAGATGAAGGCATTTGTGGACAGGAACTATTTTCTCTACCGCCACGATATCACACCGAAGGCTACCTGTGCCGGGCTGGTGGTGGTCGGTGGTGGTGCCGGACTTGACCAAACGGTGCGGGCACTGAGGCGGTTTTTGAAGTTATCCTTCGATGTTCCCGATGACAGGCTAATGGCGCTCACCGGCTATGCCAGCAAGGTGGGCGAGGTGAAAAATAAGCAGCCGCTACTGGAAGAGGCACGAAAACTGGGCAGACAGCTTGCCGAGATGCTCAATCAAAAGTGACAGGGTTGTGGTGAGCTGTGGGCAAGTCGGTGTCAGGTATAGTAACAGCAGTTGTTCTGGTCCTGGGGCTGTTCTGTATCGTTGGCTGTTCGGCGGCTAGACCTCAACCACCCCCTCCCTCAACCTCTCCGCTGTCTGCACAGGAGACGCAGCTACCGGCATCTTCTCGCCCGGAGCTAGCACCAGAGGTTCCGATGGAATGGCGGGCGTTGTACCAGGAGCTGAGTGCGGAACTCAAGGCTTTTGAGGATATGGTGAGAAAGGGGTGGGACGGCAAGAAAAAGGACGTGACCATAGCTGTGGAGCTGGCATATGCCAATGGCAATGCCGGTCCGTGGCTGCTCACCGAGCAGGCGTGGGAATATAACCTGGTGTTGCTTGACAGGCTGCAGGAGATGGGGGTGAGGGGGGTGGTGATAGCCATCAAGTTCCCGCTTTTAGAGCCTGACTTCCCGCGCTCATCAGAATACCTCAAGTTTTTCCGGGATATCACTGCCGAATGTCGTCGGCGTGGGCTTAAGGTGCTGGTGGAGGGTGGCGCAATATTTTCGGGCACACCTTATTCACCGGTATATGTGGACTGGTCAAGATATACTGCTGAAAGCTTTCTCAAAGGGTTGCAGAATGAGCTTTTGCTCATTGCCCGCGAGGTGAAGCCCGACTATCTTAACCTGACCAATGAACCGCTCACCCAGCAGTGGCTCACCGGCCTTCGCGTCCCGCCGGCAATGTGGAACAGCTTTGTGGCTGACACGCTGCGCAAGATTGACAAATCTGGTGGTGTCCTTTGCGGTGCCGGCATCGGCACCTGGGAGCCAGAGGGGTACATCGAAGGGCTGTTCGGGATGCCCGGGCTGGACTATATTGATTTGCATATCTACCCCATGAACAAAGACGCCCTGTACATTCAGCGTGCCCTGGAATATGCACGGCGGGCGAAGGCGGTGGGGAAGAGGCTGACCGTCTCTGAAAGCTGGCTGTGGAAAGCCACGCCGCAAGAGCTTGGTGCCGTTGAAGCTCTGGGCGATGAGAAGATTATGAACCGGGATGCTTACAGCTTCTGGGAGCCGCTGGACATCTGGTTCATCCGCAATATGGTAGCGCTGGCGGATGCCACCGGGATGGAACTGGTTTCATTTTTCTGGACGCGTAATTTCTTTGCCTATCTGGAATACAACGCGGCGACCAAGAACCTCTCAACTGCTGAAATCAACCGTGCCCTCAACCAGGCGGGACTGCGGAACGTGCTGTCAGGTATATTGAGCCCCTTGGGCAAGGATTTTGTTGAACTACTGCGTCAGCGCGGAGGAATGTAAGTTATTTCATAGGGTTAACCATAATGCTTTGCGGTGACAATGCAACATGTCCCTGTGACTTTTTTCTGGTGAACGGCTACAATTATAGGTATCCTATAGCACCGGGAGCCCGGCGACATTCAATTTTTGGAAAAGGAGGTAGTCTATGAGGACCAAGGAGCAATACATTAAAGGGCTGTCCAAGATGAAGCGCAACGTCTATTTCAACGGCGAGTTAATTGACCGTACTGACGAGCGTTTCATGGACACGCTAAACACCATCGGCACCACCTTCGACGAGGCAGCCAAACCGGAAAATCAGGACCTGCTTACTGCTATCTCACACCTTACCGGACAGAGGATAAACCGTTTCTGCCACATCCATCAGAACAAGGAGGACCTTCATAGGAAGCAGGACATGACCCGCGTGCTCTGCCGTAAGGTGGGCGGTTGCATCCAGCGGTGTATGGGCATTGATGCTACCAACGCTATCTATAATGTTTCCTACGAGGCTGACAAGTCTAACAAAGGCGCCACCCAGTACCATGAGAACTTCAAGAAGTGGCTCATCCGTTTCCAGACCGAGGACCTGGTGGGCTGCTGCGCCCAGACGGATGTGAAAGGTGACAGGTTGCTAAGGCCCGCTGACCAGCATGACCCCGATGCCTATGTGCATGTGGTGGAGAAGAAAAAGGACGGTATTGTGGTGCGGGGGTGCAAGCTGCATATCTCCGAGGCGGCACAGGCTGATGAGATTTTGGTCGTGCCCACCAGGGCGCTGCGCGCCGAGGACAAAGACTACGCAGTGTCATTCGCTGTGCCCGGCGACTGGGACGGCGTCAAGCACGTGGTCACCATCCACAATCTGAGGCCCAGGGAGCACTTCAAGCGTGGTTTTACGCCCGGAAGCACCGATTCCTATGTTATCTTCGATAACTGCTTTGTTCCCTGGGAGAGGGTTTTCCTCTGCGGTGAGTGGCAGCATGGCGGTGTGCTGGCATTGCTGTTTGCGCTGTTCCACCGCCATTCTTACTCCGGCTGCAAGCCAGCTCTAGGTGATCTGGTGATTGGCACTGCGGCGCTGGCAGCGGAGGTGAACAATATCCACCGCACTCCGCGCGTCCGAGAAAAACTGGCGGAGCTGATCATGGTCACCGAGCTGGGCTATGCCGCTGGCTATGCCGCCTCTGATTTGGGTGGCCCAAGGGTGTACATGCCCGGTGTGGGGTTTGTGGACTATGGTCCTGGTTCCTACATCCCGCATTCCATCTACGCCAATGTGGGGCGCTGCCTTACCGGCGAGGCGGTGTTCAAGGAAGCGGAGATATTGTGCGATATTTCCGGCGGTGTGGTGGCTACCTTCCCGCATGAGAGAGACTTCATCAACCCGGAGACCAGGGACCTGCTGCTGAAGTATACCAAGCGCAACCCGGAGATGCCGGTGGAAGACCAGGCGCAGTTCTGGCGCTATCTCGGCGATGTACTCTGCTCAGCGACCGGCGGTATTCGTAACATCGGCAGCTACCACGGCGGCGGCTCGCCGGTGATGGAGCAGATAGCCATCACCACCCAGTACGATATCGAGTCGAGGAAGAAGCTGGTCAGATATATCGCCGGCATGAGCGGTGGCGACAGGGAGGCGCTGAGTAAGCCAACAGCTTAGTAATGCTGCTCCAGCTAAAGGTCAGGGACTTCGGTATCATTGAAAACCTGGAGTGGGAGCCTGCCCCGGGACTCAATGTGGTTACCGGCGAGACCGGGGCAGGCAAGTCCCTCGTAGTAGAGGCGATAGAGGCACTTCTCGAAGGCAGAGTGGACGACGATGCCATCCGCTATGGCTGCGATAAGTGCGTGATTGAGGGTGTTTTTCTGTTGCCTGAAAAGTCCCTGCCCCGATTGTGGGAGTTCCTCAAGGAAAATGACCTAGAAGTAGATGATGACACCCTGGTAATCAGGTGTGAATTCATCAGGCAGGGGCGCAGTGTAGTCAGGGTCAACGGCCGGGCGGTAAGCCGGAAACTGCTGCAGGAGTTCGGGCGACTGCTGATAGATGTCCACGGTCAAAGCCAGCACCTTTCCCTTCTGGACAGGCGCTGCCACCTCGATTTCCTCGATGCCTTCGGTCACACGCTGGAGCTGAGACAGGAGTTCGCTGCCAGGGCTGCGGACCTGAACAGGCTGGAACAGGAGCTGAGATCACTGACTGAAAAAGAGAGGGACAAAGTGCGGCGGCAGGAGTTCCTGCGCTTCCAGGTTGACGAGATAAGGCGGGCGAATTTGCGCGCCGGTGAGGATGCTGAACTGGAGCAAGAGAGGGCGGTGCTGGCTCAGGTTGAGAGGCTGAAGGAACTGAGCCATCAGGCTTATCAATCGCTGAGCGGTGATAGTACCATCTCGGCCGTTGACAGGCTGAACGAAGCGGCAGTGGCGCTGAAGAGGCTTGTGGAGCTTGACCCCAGACTGGCTGAGCAACTTGAGACCCTCACCGAGGCTATTTATAGCGCTGAAGATGTGGCGCAGCAGCTCCGAGCGTATGGTCAGCGCCTGGAGGACAACCCGCAGCGGCTGGAGGAGGTGGAAGCGAGGCTGGAGCTGATACGCAGTCTCAAGCGGAAGTACGGGGAAAGCATTGAGGCGGTACTGGACTACATGGAGAAAGCGGAGAAGGAGCTGGAGGAGCTTTCGGTGGCTGAGGAAAAGCGAGCTGCGCTGGAAGAAGCGCGAAAAAGGCTAAAGAGCGAGATGGGAGAAATAGCCTCGAAGCTGTCCAGCGCCCGTGCCGCTGCGGCGAAGAAATTGATCACGGCGGTGAGAATGGAGCTTGAGGAACTGAGCCTGGGGCAGGTGGACTTTCAGGTCTGGATTACCCAGCAGGCTGTTGAGGACGGCATCCCCCTGCCCGATGGCAGGGTCTGCGCTTTCAATGCTGATGGTGTGGACAACATTGAGTTTCTGGTGTCCACCAACCCCGGTGAGCCATTGAAGCCACTATCGAAAATAGCCTCCACTGGTGAGCTTTCCCGGTTCACGCTGGCGCTGAAAAGTGCCCTCTCTAGGGCGGACAGAACGCCGCTGCTTATCTTCGACGAGATAGACATAGGTGTAGGTGGTAGGAGCGGTGAGGTAGTGGGCAGGAAGCTCTGGGGACTGGCGCGCGAGCATCAGGTTATCTGCGTTACCCATCTTCCGCAGGTGGCTGCCTTCGCCGATGCACATTACCGGGTGGAAAAGCATGAGGTGGGCACAAGGACAGTGAGCCGGCTCCAGTCTCTTAGTGGCGAGGAGCGGCTGGGCGAGATAGCTGCCATGCTTGCCGGTTCCGGCTACACTAAAGTTTCCCTCGAAGATGCCAGGCTGATGTTAAAACGGGCTGGTGACTGGAAGCAGAGAGCGGGCGTTGCGGGTGATTAGCATTTCTGCACGCGGTTGGCTGCAAGTTCACTTGTCGGTCTCGGCGTCCATCCAGTCTAGGTAGTCCGGGTTGCCAGCTATGATGGGCAGCGCGATTATCTCGGGAACGGTGTAGCTGTGGGCTTGCTTCACTAGGCTGATGAGCTCGGGGACGAGTTTCTCTCTGGTCTTTATGATGAGCAGGCTCTCCTCAGACTTCTCGATGTTGCCCTGCCACCAGTAGGCTGAAAAGACCTTGGGCACGGTATTGATGCAGGCAGCCTTTCTCTTTTCCAGGAGGAGGCTGGCTATCCTCTCCGCCTCTTCCTGGCTGGGCGTGGTGATGAAGACTACCACCATATCTGTGTCTTTCATTCGCTGCGGCCCACCTCCAGCATTCTATCCACGGCGCGCTTTGCTTTAATGCGTATTTCTTCAGGCACCTTTATCTCGGGCGTCATCTCCTCAAGCGACCACAGCACTTTTTCCATGGTGATGAGCTTCATGTTGGGGCAGACCGCCTGTTCGGAGACCGGTATGAACCTTTTACCCGGGTTCTCCTTCCTCAGGCGGTGGATTATGCCGATTTCAGTGCCGACTATCATTTCGTGAAAGTCCTGGGTGCGGGCGTATCTAATCATGCCGCCGGTGCTGAGCACCTCATCAGCCATGGCGATGACGCCGGGTCGACATTCGGGGTGGACGACCACCCTGGCATCGGGGTACTCGTGCTTCAGTCTGGCGATGTGCTCGGGGAGGATGCGGGCATGGGTGGGGCAGAAGCCGGGCCAGAGGATGAGGTTTTTGTTCGTCTTGGTGGAGACGTAATGCCCCAGGTACTGGTCGGGTATAAACAGGATATCATCGCCGGGGACGCTTTCCACCACTCTGACGGCATTGGCAGAGGTGCAGCAGATGTCCGATTCAGCCTTCACCGCAGCCGTCGAGTTTACATAACATACCACAGTAGCTTTACGGTGTTTCTTCTTCTCCTTAATCAGTTGCTCGGCGGTGATCATGTCCGCCATAGGGCAGCCGGCATTCAAATCGGGAAGGAGCACGGTCTTATCGGGGCAAAGGATGGAGGCAGTCTCCGCCATGAAATGCACGCCGCAGAAGACAATGACCCTAGCATCGGTCTGGGCAGCGTTTTGACTGAGCTCAAGCGAGTCACCGACAAAGTCCGCAATGTCCTGTATTTCCCCCAATTGATAATTGTGAGCGAGGATGACCGCCCGCCGTTTTTCTTTGAGCTCCATAATGTCCTCTATCAATTTAGTGTCCCGGTCTCTCATTATCGATGACCCTCCATTCGTTAGCATATATGTTCATGCGCTGCCCGCGTACAAACCCGATTAAGGTGATATTAAAGTCTTTAGCCAGTGTCGCTGCTAGGCTGGTCGGTGGTGCTTTGGAGACGAGCAGCGGGATGCTGCGGCGGACGGCTTTCAACACAACCTCAGAGGATATCCTGCCGCTGGTGAGTAGCAGCTTGTCTTGAGTAGCCATGTCCTCCAGCACGCACTGTCCTATTACCTTATCTATGGCGTTGTGTCTGCCGATATCTTCGTGAAAGACCAATATCCCGTTTCTATCACACAGGGCAGCGGCATGGACGCCACCTGTTTTCTTAAAGGTGCTACAGCGCTGCTGGAACTTTTTCATCAAGGTAAAGACCTCTCCTGCCGATACCGTGGTGGTCGAGCTTACTTTAGCCAGCGATGTTACATCTTTGCCGTAAAGCACAGTGCTCCGTCCGCACCCTGAGGTGACGAGGTGCTTGGACACGGCTCTGGACGCTGTCGCTGGTCCGGCGGCTGTTTCCGCTTGCACTATGCCCCTGAGTTCATCGACAGATATCTTCTTTATGTCCTCTTTCCCCTGTATCAGCCCTTCCGAGGCGAGGAAACCGATGGCAAGGTAGTCAGCGTGTTGAGGGGAGCAGAGCAGGGTGACCAGCTCTTCACCATTGAGGACGATGGTCAGGTGGAACTCGGTGACCACGGTATCTTCAAGGCGCTCTTGTCTATCGCTGCTTATCCTCAAGATGCTGACCTTTTTGGTGATAGCGGTGGTCATCCCTCTGTCCTTATCTCATCGCCTGTCTTAACGGTGCCTCCGTGAAGCACACGGGCGAAGACGCCTTCCTCGGGCATTATACATTTACCCACCTGCTGGAAGATGGCACAGCCGGAATGGCACTCCTTCCCTATCTGGGTGATTTCCAGTAGCACCTCCTTGCCGATGCGGAGTCTAGTGCCTACCGGGAGTGATAGCAGGTCTATGCCCTCGGTGGTCAGGTTTTCAGCGAAGTCGCCAGGACTCACCTCGAAGCCCAGCGCGCGCATCTTCTCGATGCTTTCTATGGCAAGAAGGCTCACCTGGCGGTGTGTGGTGCTATCGGCATGGGCATCGCCCACAAGCCCCAGTCCTTCTCTCAAAACACCTTTCCTTCTATCCAGTTTTTTTGTGCCCTTGTTATCGCTCCTGCAGACAGCGATTATCCTGCCATGAGTAGCTTCTACCATCGTTTTGCCCTTGTCTATATTTATTATTTATTATATTCCTAACTTGGTTGCCTGGTCGAATGACGGGGGTGAGTGGGCTACTCCGTGGTAGGTCTAGCATGGTAGAATTTAGCAGGCAAATATGTCCGGGCGTCTGAGCAAGGCTGCACTACTGAAATGGCGGGAGGAAAGGGGACGACCCTCCAGCGGTGAGACGCGCTGCGGTGGTACCACTTTCCGCTGGGGGGAACGTACTTATGTTATGGGTATCGTGAACGTCTCCCCGGACTCCTTCTCTGGCGATGGTTTGAGCAGTGTTGAGGCTGCTGTGGAGCAGGCGAGGCGCTTTGTTGCTGAGGGCGTGGACATTATTGATGTCGGCGGCGAGTCCACCCGCCCGGGCTCCAGCCCAATATCCGTTGAAGAGGAGCTGAGACGCGTTATACCGGTGGTGGAAAGGCTGGCGGGAGAACTGAAGGTACCTTTAAGTGTGGACACGTATAAGCTGGAGGTTGCCCGGCGCGCCCTGGATGCCGGGGCACAGATGGTAAATGACATCTGGGGCTTGAAGATGGAGCCGGGGCTTGCCTGTCTGGCGGCTGAGAGAAATGTGCCGATAATACTGATGAGCAACCAGCGGGACAAGCCGCAGCGCCATATAGTGCCGGCGGTCATCTCTGATTTGAAGCGCTCTATCGACATGGCGCTTGATGCTGGTGTTCCCTGGGAGGACATCATCGTTGACCCCGGGATCGGGTTCGGCAAGACGCTGGAGCAGAACCTGGAGCTGGTGTGGCGCCTAGACGAGCTTAAAGTGCTGGGCAGACCGATATTGCTGGGCACTTCACGCAAGTCCATGATCGGGCTGGTGCTTGATTTACCACCGGAAGAAAGGCTGGAGGGCACGGCAGCCAGTGTTGCCATCGGCATTGCCAAGGGGGCTGATATGGTGCGGGTGCATGATGTACGGCAGATGGTGCGCGTTTGCCGGATGAGCGATGCCATCGTGCGGGCAGGTCAGGGCAGGCGTGGCTAAGGCATACCTAGGTCTCGGCTCCAACCTCGGTGACAGAAAAGAAAATCTGGCATGCGCCCTGGAGATGCTCTCTCGGCAGGCTATTGTGGAAAAGGTGTCATCGGTCTATGAGACTGAGCCTGTGGGTTTCGATGACCAGCCGAAGTTTCTCAATGTTGTATGCCGTGCCGCCACGTCTCTGTCCCCGCAGGAGCTCCTTTCCCTGGCAAAGGAGATAGAGACGAAGATGGGCAGGAGGCCTTCCTTTCGCAATGCCCCCAGACCGATCGACATCGACATACTGTTTTATGACGAGGAGGTAATAAGGTCACCGAGCCTTGAGATCCCCCACCCCCGGATTGCCGAGCGGGCGTTTGTACTGGTGCCGCTTAATGAGATAGCCCCCGACCTGCTCCATCCGGTGCTGAAGAAAACTGTTGCGGAACTGCTTGCAGGTCTGGGTGTTGTCTCCAGCGTGTGCAGATGGGCGGGGGCAGAGGCTATTTTTGCTAGGAGGTGAATATGTACAGGATATCTGCGGAAGACCACTTCGATGCTGCCCACTTCCTCAGGGACTACGGCGGCAGGTGTGAGAACCTGCACGGTCATCGTTTTAAGGTCGTGGCTACGGTAGCGGCGGAGAAACTTGATAATACCGGGCTGGCTTATGATTTCACAGAACTCAAGAGGCATCTCAAAGAGGTGCTTTCGCGGTTTGACCACGTCTGTCTCAACGAGGTAGAGCCGTTTGACAGGGTGAATCCCTCCTCGGAGAACATTGCCACCGCTATTTTCGGCGGTTTGAAGGAGCGCCTTCCCAGGCAGGTGAAGCTGGCAAGTGTGGAGGTCTGGGAGTCGCCGCAGAGTTGGGTGACGTATTCGCCGGAATAGGTTACTTATTCAAGTATGGGGGCAACAGGTTGGGGATGCTCTCGGTTATAGGGTAGTGGTAGTCGCACTTTTGACAATAGAGGCTACCCGAGACGACATCGCCTTCCTTTTCTTCGGCGATGCTGAGCTGTAGCTCGCCCTTACACACCGGGCATGCCAGAATATCCATCAACTCTTTCTTCATACCGCACCTCAAGGTGGCTTCAAGCTGTAATCTCGCTTTCAGGTGGACAGGGCTAACGGAAAAGGTAAGCCCAAATGGACATCTTCACCTCTTTGGTGACCGTCCTCTCTTTAAGCACTGGAGTGGGCACCTCGCGATACTTGGTGACCTCGCGGTATTTGGTCACTGTCCTCAGCTTGGTCACCTCCTCCGGGTAGGTCAGCTTTATGACAGCGTGTGCCTGACCCGTGCCCCAGTACCAGTCGTAGAAACGCGGCAAGAAACGACAGTCTGTGCCATTGCTTTCCCTGTCAGGGCAGCTGACGTAGTAGTAGACAGGGTAGGGATAGGCATAACCCTGTATGTTTATGGTAATGGTTCCCGGCTTATCGACGGTGAAAGTATACGACCAGCTCGATGGATAGATATAGCTGTCGTAGATAGTACTAGTGCGGGTCTCGGTCACCTTGTATGGCTCCTCTTCGGTATAGCTCTCTGTGACCATATAGGGTTGGCTTTTCATCTCAGTGTCCCAGTAAGTTTCAGTGACCTGCACCGGGACGGTCTTAATGGGTAAGGCGAAGATTATTGCCAGCAGTGCTATCGGCGCTACGCCGATGGTGATTAGCTTCCAGTGGCCGAGAAGATAGTCCCTAATTCTGTAAGTCACCATTGCCCCCTCCTCCGACAAATTTAATTATACCACAGTACAAATTCCGCTTCATTCTCTAAGGAGCAGCTAGCTGGGGCTAGTCCGGTGGCAGTTCGATCACCCTGTCGGCAATGGTGTCGTAGGTATCTCCCAGGGTGAATATTATGACCTGTTGCTGTTTGCTTACCTCTTTAAGCAAAGCCAGTGCCCGGGAGAGGCGGATGGAGTCGAAGTTGTAGAAGGGGTCATCGAATATTAACGGCGGCTGTCTATCGCGGTAGATTATCTGCGCCAGTGCCAGACGGTAGGCTAGGTAGAACTGGTCGATGGTGCCGCCGCTGAGCTCCTCCG
>FMJZ01003606.1_pt1 | contig 23774 bp, 27 predicted proteins | sample 1987881 | NCBI WGS metagenome assembly FMJZ01 (sample SAMEA4378227, study PRJEB15110) | soil metagenome | biome: soil; feature: Field; material: Soil | place: India | collected 2015-03-11 | depth 0 m
AAAAAAATGTCCACGTACAAGATAATCGGTGCAGACGGATCGCAGTATGGCCCAGTCAACGCAGACACAATCCGGCGCTGGATAACTGAAAACCGTGTCAACGCACAGACGCTCGTGCTTGCCGAAGGCGCAACCGAGTGGAAACCAATAAGTGCATTTGCCGAGTTCGCAGGTGATCTCAAACCAAGTATACCACCCGAAATTCCAAGCCAGGCAACGCTCGGGGCTAGTGCACAAGCTGCACTTACTGCAAAAGCCTCCAAGAAGATCCCTGCTGGTATATGCGGCATTTTGCTCGGCTGGCTCGGCATACACAAATTTATCCTCGGTTATACCGGTCCAGGGTTGATCATGCTGCTGGTGTCGTTACTCGGTTCAATTCCCACCTGCGGCCTTGCCGCGTTTGTAATGTGGATCATTGGCCTTGTGGAAGGGATCATTTACCTCATAAAGTCCGACGAAGAATTTGTCCGCACATATGTTGACGGGCGTAAGGAGTGGTTCTGAGGCCCGGTCGCCAAATCCCGCCTACGGCACAATCATCGAGCTCGGTTTGTCAGTTCGTAGTTCAGGTCGCACCCTGTAATGTCATTGGTACTGCACAGTGCATCTTTCTGTCGCACATCCCGCAAGCGCCAGGCTGGACGCGTGTTCCACGGGCGTCGGCTCAGCACCTTGCATGTATCTGGTGTTATCAGCGCAATCTCCCTCAGATACTGACCTGGCGGGCCGCACAACGGCTGGTTGGCACAGCAACTGATGCAAAATTGGCTCCGGATGCAGTCCGTGACCGACGCACAAAACCTAACACGCGACCTGTTCAAAAAACACTTCGGGTTCGCCCCTGCCCATGCGGTGGCTGTACCCGGGCGCGTCCCGCTTTTGGGCGCAGAAACGCAAGTTTGTGACGGTGTGGTCGTTGCAGCTGCAGTGGACCGGTTTGTGAGCATTGCCTCCGCGCCGCGCACAGACGGCAAAATCGAGCTTGTATTTTCAGCGCCGTCGAAGCCGGAGATTTTCTGGATCACCGACCTGAAACCGAACCCGGCTGTGCCGTGGGCCGATCCGGTCAAAGGTGTGCTAGCGCAGTTGCGCATGCGCGGCGTGCATTTCTCAGGATTCAACGCCGCCGTGTACAGTACGGCCCCGAGCGGACTCGACCTCGGCGCAACTACAGCACTAGAGGTTGCCACTGCCGCAACAATCCGACAGCTCTTCCCTTATAGCTTGAGTGAAAGCGGCGTCACGATCCCGCCCAAGCGGGACGACCGCGGCCGATTACCACCAATGTCGAAAACCGAACGCAAACAGCTTGCTTCGCTTTGCCGCGCCGCCGCAGCTTCACACGCCGACGGTACAAGCGGTTTTGCAGAACACATCCCATCGCTCTTCGGCAAGGCATGGCATCTGTTGAGCGTGGACTGCAGACTCGAATCAGTCGAGGTACTGCCACTTGTTGGCGACGCATTAATCGTATGCGACACCGGCCTGCGATTCTTCCGTGTGACACCCCAAAAAGACGAACTGCTACGCCAATGCACTGCCGTAGCCGAAAAACTCCGGCTCAAGTCACTCCGCGCACTCGAACCGCGTATGCTCACGTCCCTCAAACACAAACTCGAGCCTGAAGAATTCAATTGCGCTTATCACATTGTGTGCGAGGTGCAACGGACGGTGGCTGCAGAACGCGCATTGCTCGAGGACGATCACCGCCAATTCGGTCAGTACATGTTCTACAGCTACGAAAGCGCGCGCGACTTATTCGGCATCCAATGCCATGAGATCGAGCTGTTGATCGAACTTGCCCGCAGTCACCCAGGTTGTCTCGGTGCGCGACCAATCGACGGCGGCGCTACGGTCAATCTGGTTGCGTATCACGAAGCCGAAGCATTCATACACCACATCGCGCGTGCATACGAAACGCGCACAGGCAATAAAATCAAGCCGTTCGTCTGCCAGATCACGAACGGCGTCAACTGAAGGCCAGATTAAAACCGGACCGCGCGCGGGTTTCTGCCTGCGCAGTTATTGCAAGGACGCGACTGCGTCCGTCGCAATGTCCAATACCGCCCCGGGCAAAAGCCCAAGATAAAACATTCCCGCTATGCAAATTGCTGCAGCAATTTTTGCCCCAAACGAAACTCGGAGTTGCCCGGGCTGGGCTGTCGGCTTGCCCCAGTACATGACACGCACCACACAAAAATAATAGTAGAGCGAGATCACAATCCCCACAACTGCCACAAACGCAAGCGCATAGTAACCCACGTCAACTGCGCCGCGCTCGATTATCGCTTTCAGGAGCAGGAATTTGCCGAAAAACCCTGCCAAGGGCGGGATGCCGGCCAGCGACGCCATCGAAATTGTCATTGTCGCAGCTAGGAATGGCGAGAGTTGCGCAAGTCCGGTTAAATTCGAGATATCCTCCGTTTCCAACTCACGCATCACAACCGTGACCACAAGAAATGCCGCAAGCACGGTGAACAAATACCCACTCAAGTAATACAGCAGAGCTGCCTGACCGGCCTTACTCAGCGCCGCCGTGCCCAACAACAAATACCCCGCATGCGCTATGCTCGAATAGCCAAGCAACCGTTTGATGCTTCGCCCGGGCTTGCATTGCGGCACAGCGCACAGGTTACCATAAAGAATTGTCAGCGCCGCGATCCACATCAGCAGTGCCGGTGCTTTTGCCGGTAGCTCTGGCACAGCCACAAATAATACACGCAATAACAAAACAAAACCGGCTGCCTTCGATCCGATGGCAAGAAACGCCGTCGTTGGCGTCGGCGCACCCTGATACACATCCGGCACCCACACCTGGAACGGCACAGCGGCAATCTTGAACCCCAGCCCGGCCATAATCATTAGCAACCCGAGAAGGAAAACTTTGTTGCCGACAAACGTACCCGAAACCATCGCAAGGTCGCCGAAGCTAAATTTGCCGGTTGTGCCCCACACAAGTGCAATCCCAAAAACCATGAATGCCGACGCAAGTGCACCCAAGATCAGATATTTCACGCCTGCTTCCAAAGATACCAACCGCGCACGCTGAAACCCGGTTAGCACGTAGAAAGTGATTGTAATCAATTCGATCGCCACAAACATCAAAACGAAATCGTTGGCTGAGGCAGCTACCATCATCCCAGCAAGCGCAAACAAAACCAGCGAGTAATACTCGGACGTGCCTGTGCCGAGCCGGTCCGAAAACTCAACCGCCATCAGCAGCACCAGCACTGCCGCCAGCAAGAATAACCGCTTGAAAAACACCGAAAGGCCGTCCTGGACGAACATGCCACCAAACGCGCTTTGGCCCACCAACGCGCAACTGCAATGACTGGTAAAACTGTTCAAAAACAGCAGCGCAAGCGCGCCCGCTGCAACGTATCCAAGTGCGCGTTTGGCCCCGGGCGGGACAAGCAATTCCGCCAAAAGCAGCACCAACCCGAGCGCCACCACTGCAACTTCCAAACTTACCAACGGAAGGTTCATGCCCAAAAACTCCCACAGCTTGGCAAACCCACTCCGAAAGTCAATTTTTCCAAGCCAGTTTCTGGGTTCGAGATACCCTGTACTTGTTTCCAAAGCGCAAAAACTCCTTGTGTAATGGAAAGCATCGCAACAGACTGCAAGCAGTTCTTTCCAAAGCAAAAAGACGGACTCCGGACACGGGCACTTGGCACACACGCCCGCAAGAAACCCGACGAAAAAACTGGACCGAACGACAAGAAACCATGAGGGCCACCAAACATGTCGTCAAATTGGTTACGTTGGTCGTTTTGGCAATACCATTTCGACTCTTCGGCATTGTCGGACTGAGCATCGAGCGGCAAGGCACAAACATTGTGATTTCTTGGCCGAGCGAAGGGCACGAGTTATATCTCATCCAGTATCGCGCCACACTTGACCCGAGCACACCTTGGACAACGTTTGCCAACAACTACCCGGCCACCGGCAACAACCGAACCACATTCATCCTGTTTGGCGCAGCAGCACCGTGCTCAGATGATGGAGGCGATCCATCCGAAGCCAGCGAAAAAACCGAGCCATCCGAGCCGATGGTGGCGCCTAAAGACGACGCAAAAGCTGCCGTGCCACTTGTGATCTATCCGCCAGGAATTGACTTGCCTGGCCACATCATCATTTGGCCGGACGGCTCGACCGATGATTGGAGCGATGATCTGGTCGAGAAGTGGCGCGCCATGCAACAGGAGGAGGGCGGCGCGCAGACCGAGGACAGCGGTGGCGAATCAACGGTGGACTCCGCCTTTTTTCGGGTGTTTCACATTCCGGATTGGGCTTTCAACGTCACGAACTACAGCTACGATGGCCCAACATTATTCCCGGTGGATTTCAAGGATTATCGGGACATGGTGGCGCACATCGAGGTGTTGCTGAATGGCGAACCGTGTCCCCACGCCGAGTTCACGACTCACGTTTCGGGAGGGCAGACAAACTGGGGAATGGGCATTTACTTTGACCACCTGACAAATGGCACATACCAGATTCAGTTGGTCACGACCCTGTGGCTGAACGAAGAGATCGGCGACAACTCGATTTTCCTGTCGCTCACCAACTTGGCGCGGCCCATTGCCGTGTTCAACCAGGTGACGTTTCCGGATTGGAACGATTTTATTCAGGGCGACACCTACACGTTCAACGCGCAACTGGCGAATCCCGACACCGACTGGTGGATTGACGTTTATGATTGGCAGTGGAACTACGTGAACACGGGCTCCGGCCACACCACGAACGGCTTGGTTTCGTGGACCTGGGATTTGTACGACTGGCTGGGAAACAATCGCGACGACTTCGACACTGACCCGTATTTCTTCGCCGAGATCACGTTCAATTCGCTGGGCGATGGCCCCCAAATCACGCGCCCAACACGCCCGCCCGTAAAAGGTTATCCGGATCGCGGGGAGTGGTTGATCGCGTTCCAAGATCGGTGGTATAGCGATGCACCGGGATATCCCGCCGACTTGCAGGTGAAATACGAAGAAGCTGTCCAAGCCATACGAGGCGGGCCACTGCTGATTGGCGACACGGCGTGGTGGCATCCGCTCAAGTTCGGCACCAACGTTTACACACAAGCAGAGCGGGAGCAAAGCTGGGCCAATCTGCTCGCTTGGATTGGCGACCTTTATGTGCGGAACTTTTACTACCACGGGCATGGCGGCGCGACCGGCATCGGTTGTGACCGGCACACGCTTGGGACAAACGGCCTGATCACCGGCAGCGCATTTTCATACCGGGGCAGCCGAAGCACGATGGAAAGCTGGCAGGTTTCAAGGAAAACCAAATACAATCGTTATTGGTTCGTGTTCTTGGATGGCTGTAGCACCGCCGCGGGCAATTGGCCCAATGCCTTCAACATCAGCAAAGTAGAACGGGAAGGCACTGATTTTTACGAAAATCACCCGAAACATCCACGCCCGTCAGTGTTTGTGGGATGGAATCAAGAGATTGGCGGAGAAGGATGGGGTAGCGCATATGGCCGACATGAATTCCAAGCCTACTGGATGGGGAATTGGGTAAATGATGCTGACCGTCCGGGAATCAAAGAAGCTCTTAGGCGAGCCAACGTCGGCGCAGGTTGGATAAGCCAGCAGAAGCTCGACAGCGCTCTGCGAGTTTACGGTTACGTCAACATGAAGGCGCGCGATTATAACCGCAAAAACGATTGGAGGTGGCCATGATTTTGGACGTCGGACAATTCGGCGGCCTCGTCGAAATGACTGCCAATTTTTCTAATGCGGTAGTCGTAGCGATGCTGCCCCACGTTTCCGATGTAGTAACGAGGTTAGAACTACCTATGCCGCTGCCGATCACAAGACAACAGATAGTGCGGGGCGGGCCGAATCAGCTCTTTGAAAGCCGAAACGGCCAGATGATGGGCTGCGGTTTTGAACTTGAAGGCGGATGGGTATTGGGGTTTCAGGAGGGCATTCTATGCCACTTTGAAACACCGCACTCTTTTTATATGTTGCAGAACCCGGACGAAATCCCTCGGTTCGTTGGCAAAGTACGCATGGGCAAGGAGGACGCCGTGCAAATGGCGAGGGACACGCTGAAAAAACTGGGCATTCCGCTTGAGGCGGTTTTCGCTGAACAAGAGCCGGCCGTAAAACCACCTCCAAAGACCCGCACAGGTATCGTGCCGCATTACTTGGTCAAATGGCTTAGCCCAAGAGGCGGCGAATCGGTGGAAATTGAAGTCAATGCAGATGCCAATCGGGTTGAATACCTGAAAATTGTTCCCAACTCAAATATCCGGCGACCATGGCCGGACTTCGGCGTAAAACCCGTGTTTCGCCCGAAGAGGCTGGCTGCGAACCCCGAGTATGCGTGGAAACTATTGCCCATCGTTCTGCGTGCGGTTGACGATTATAGCAAGACCCTGGCGCTACCCATTTCCAAGCCGCTGACCACGAATCACGTCGCGCGATTGTGGGTGTCCGACAACGGCGGCTGGCCGCATTCCGAACTTGAACTGACCAATGGCTGGCGCTTTGTTTACCGCAACAGCATGGTAAACGGTTATTACTCGCCCGATGCCTTGTTTGATTTCGACCGCCGGCCGCTTTTGATCAAAGACCTCGTCGGCAAATCGAAACTATCCGAAGCGGAAGCCATCAAGCTAATTCGCCAAAGCTTGGCCAAACTGAATTATCCCACCAACCTCGTTCGCATGAATTTCAAGCCACGTGTGATCAAGCCGGCGGTGGCTGGAATCCCACGCTATTGGTTTTGGTGGAATCGTCCGAATGAGGCAGGTGACGACTTGGTGTGCAAGATCGAAGCCGAGGTGGACATGGAAACAGGGGAAATAAAATCACTGTATTTTGACCACAAGGAGTTTTGGGGTAAACCACCTCCAATTGACGTGCCGATTTCGTTGCCGACGACTGGGGAAACCCAGGCGTCAAAAGCGGTGCCGTCACCCACGCCTCAACCGTCGCCAAAAGCGCCCGCGCGTTCGCCAGTTCGCTACAAGCTGCCGGCAGAACAATGAGAATGGATTCCTTTGCGCAGTCACCCCACGCACGCCCTTATCGTTTCGTGTGGCTGGACGGTTGTTCCACGGCCAAGGGTGACTGGCCGGAGGCTTTTGGGGTGAACAAGGCAACGTACAGCCTCAGCTATTACACAAACGCCACAACTAATCCCAGCCGTCGCCGGCCTTCAGCATTTGTGGGATGGATAGCAAAGGTTGGCGGTCCGGGTTGGGGCACAGTTCAGAACGCAATGAATTGCCGCACCGAGTGGATGTTCGACTGGCAGCAAAATTGGACGTTCAGAACGCTCATTGATGCTTTGTATAACGGCCGGCAAAATTCCAATTGGGTGCCGCTCGATCAGTTTCGGAACAACATTCGTGTCTATGGTTATGTGGAATTAAAAATGAACGAGTATAACCAAAAAAACGATTGGCCCGGCCCATGATCCTTGAACTTGGACAACGATTTGATGCTTTCGAATGGGTCCGCGCCACGGCCGAATACTCCAACGCCGTATTGGTGGCAGTGTTGCCTTACGTCAGCAATGCGGTTGAAAAGCTGGACTTGCCTGTTCCACGACCGTCACCGTGGAACAGGTAGCATATTGTAGCGTTGCCCCGCAACGAAAACTTTCGGCTGGCATATGGCTCAAAAGCGGTTGGACTTTTGTATTCAGTCGCGGCTACGTTGATACCATTCAAGGGCCTCATTTCTTCGGAATCCAAGACCTTGACCGCATACCGGAGTATTTCGGTGAGCCAAGGATGTCGAGAAGCGAAGCTGTCCAAATGGCGCGGGACACACTGAAAAAGCTCGGCTATCCGACCAACCTGACGCGCATGGATTTCGCGCCAAGAGTGATCAAATCCTATTATACCAACATCCCGCGCTGCAGCATTTGGTGGTGCTGTGAAGATGATCCCAGCGACGATTTGATTTCAAAAGTGGAGGCAGAAGTTGACGCTGATAAACGCGAATTAAAATCGCTGTATTTTGACCACAAGGAGTTCTGGAATAACCCCCACCAATTGATGTGCCAATTACACTGCTACCGGTTACCGACCGGAAAGAGCCAAGCGCAGCCGGATAAACAACCGCACTGCCAAAACAAGAATGAACCGGCCACCGGGTCCAGAGTCTTTGTTTCAACCAAGTGCACACTGGGGTTGAGGGTCATCTGTCTGTTCACAAGCTGAGGCTATAATCCGCTAAAAGCAGCACTACCCTGAGTTCCACCACCACCACTTCCAAGCTGATCAGCGATAGGTTCATTCCAATGCCAAAGGAACCAAAGTGAGTAGGCTCTGACTTTGTTTTGCTTGTTGAGCTACGTCATGGCCGGACTTTCCGGCTACTGTCCTAACTATTTGCTCCGTCACCGGACTGATCTTGTCCGTCAGCATGCGGGGGAAAAATCCAAACATGATCAGACAGGCCAACAATAGTATATGCGGCAGTTTGCGCCACGCGTTCGCGTCAACCAGCCCCGACCATTTGTCCGGCAGCGGGCCGTGCATGACCGCCCGCACCATCCGCAGCATATAAACCGCGCCGATGATCAATGCGCCCCAGGCAGCCAGAACCGTGACAACTCGCAATGCCGGCTGTTTCCACGCCCCAAAGAACACGGTGAATTCACCTATGAAATTCGCAAAGCCGGGCAACCCACAGCCTGCCAGCGCTGCCATTGTCAGTGCCACACCGATGAACCGGAGCTTCTTAGCCAAGCCGCCTAACTCGCCCATCTCGACCGTGCCGGTTTGCTGATAAATGTAACCGTTCAGGCCAAAGAACAGCGCAGCTAAAAATCCGTGTGCCACCATGATCACCACCGCACCAGTGACGCCAATGATGTTTAGCGTAGCAATGCCTAGAAAAATCATCCCCATGTGTGCCACACTTGAATTGCTAATGAGCAAGTTCAAGTTATTTTGCCGCATTGCCACCCAGCCGACGTAAAGAATGTTGCCGAGGCAAAGCCAGGCGAGGATTTGCATCCAATTTTGCGCGCCCTCCGGCATCAGCGGCAACGCAACCCGGATCAAACCGTAAAGGCCGAACTTCTTGAGCACGCCCGCATGCAACATCGCAGTTGGACTCGGCGCAGAGGCGTACCCGAGCGGTGCCCAAGAGTGAAACGGCCAGAGTGACACCAGAATCCCAAATCCGAACAGCAGCAGTGGGAAGATGAAGTTCTGTGCGTTCGTGCCCATGCTGTTTTCGGCGAAATACTTCGTCAGCGTCGGGATGTCGAACGTGCGCATGCCCGCCGGCAATTGCAAGTAAAGCGAAATGAGGCCGATCAGCACCAGTAACGCGCCGATGCTCAGGTAAAGCGTGATCTGGAACGTGGCGTAGTTCTTCCGCTCGCCGCGTCCCCACACGCCAATCATGATGAACGTCGGTATCAGCGCAAGCTCGTGCAAGAAATAGAAGAAGAACAGGTCCAGCGACATGAACGCACCCAAAATCCCGCCCGCCATCACCAGCAGCAGGATGTAAAACTCTTTTTCGCGTTCCCTGATCTCGTATGCACAGCACACTGCAGCAAACGCAACAATTGCCCCCATCAAAACAAGCCCGGCGTTTAACCCGTCCACACCAAGCTTGCAGGCAATACCGAGCGATTCTGCGCCCAACCACGGTATGGTGCTGACAAACCTGTAACCGGTTTCATCTGGCGCGGTGTCGCCAAATAACCAGAACATCCGCACCGCAAGTAGCATTGTGGCGAACGTTGTAAGCAGAGCCACACCGCGGATCGCCACCTTGAAATTCCGCGGCACAAACATCAACGCAATGGCAGCCAGCAGCGGCAAAAGGAAGATGAGTACCAGAGTTGTCATCGTTCTTAACGCGAAGTCGCTAAGGCGCAAAGGCGCATGGGGAATATACTTTTCTGTAGCTGTCCCCTTTGCGTCTTTACGTCTTTACGTTGAATTCTCATGTCATTTCCCAAGCACGAGCCACAGCACAACGGCCAAGCCCAACACAAACAATAGTGCGTAAGTTTGAAGGTTACCCGTCTGCAACAAGCGCAACGCGCGCCCGGTGAAATCTGTACCGCCCCGCGCTAGCCCGATGCAAAAGCCCTCTAAAACCCAGCGGTCAATCCAGTCGGCCACTGCAGCAATGAAATCGTGCAGCCGGATGAACGTGGCTTTGTAAAGCTCATCAAAATAAAACTTGTTGCGCATCCAAGCTGCAACTGCGCCGAGTTTGTCGGGCAACGTGTCTTTGTCAGCCCTGGCATAAAGCGCATAAGCGACTCCAAAACCGACCACCAACGCCAGCACGCTGCAACCCGCTGCCAGCGGCGCGTGCACAAATGGCTCGGTTAACCTTTGGCCCAAGGTCAGTGCCACTTGCTCGCCAGATGCAAATTGCCGAGCAAGGACGACATCAATCCCGATCAAGCCGCCTATGGCGCTGAATAGGGCCAGTACCAGCAACGGCCACGTCATGACATGGGGTGATTCGTGGGCGTGAGTTGCGTTCTCAGACCGTCCCGAGCCAAAGAACACAACCAACGCCAATCTGAACATGTAGAATGTCGTAAGCGCAGCAACAATCGCACCTAGCACAAACAACGGCCAGTTATGCTGATGAGCTGCTTGCGCGAGGATGCTGTCCTTACTGTAAAACCCGCTAAACGGCGGTACGCCGGCTATTGCGAGCGTGCCGATCATGAACGTCCAGAATGTCACGGGCAGCTTTTTGCGCAGCCCGCCCATTTTCCAAATGTCTTGCTCGTGATGCAGCGCGATGATGACTGAGCCAGCGCCAAGGAACAGCAGCGCCTTGAAAAACGCGTGTGTCGCCAAATGAAAGATAGCAGGAGCAGGCCCGCCCAACCCAACCGCCATTATCATGTAAGCGAGCTGCGAAATTGTCGAGTAAGCAAGGATACGTTTGATATCGTTTTGTTGGACAGCAATTAGCGCTGCGAGCAACGCAGTAAACCCGCCCACCCACGCAATGACAGTAAAAGCCTCAGGTGTGAAGATGAAAAATACACGGCATAGCATGTATACACCTGCGGCCACCATTGTCGCGGCGTGGATGAGTGCGCTGACGGGCGTTGGGCCTTCCATCGCGTCTGGCAACCACACGTGCAGCGGAAATTGAGCACTCTTACCAACCGCACCGCAAAAGATCAATAACCCTGCTACGGTTGCAATGCCGCCGAGTGCATTTGGGTTGGCGACAATTGTTTCTTTGAGTGCGCTAAAGTTGATCGAGCCGAGCGTGGTCCAGACAATTAAAATGCCCAAAATGAACCCGAAATCGCCGAGCCGGTTTGTCAAAAAAGCCTTTTTGGCTGCGTCGGCCGCGCTTGGTCGCTCGAACCAGAACCCGATGAGCAGGTAGCTTGACACACCCACAAGCTCCCAGAAAACGAACATCAACACGAAATTGTTTGCCAGCACTATGCCAAGCATCGAGAAAGTGAACAGGCTCAAGCAAGTGAAGTATCGTGACCAGCCCGCGTCACCCCGCATGTAACCCAGCGAATACACATGAATGGCGCCACCAACGCCGGTCACGACCAGCATCATTAGCAGACTGAGCGGATCGAGCTTGAACCCGAACTCGACCTGGAGCGGGCCGATTTCCAGCCAAGTTAATCCGGATTCAAACGCGACCCAGCCTTGTGTCGCGACCAGCGCCACCGAGAGCGCAAAGCTGGTCAGGACTGCCCCAACCGACAATGCGGCACTGAGCGGTTTACTGCGTTGCGTGAACAGCGTGATTGCGCCCGCCGCTGCAAGCGGCAAAAGAAGAATTAGCAAGGTTAGCAGTTCAAGTGTCATTGCGCTGCCATTGACTCGTTGAATCGCAAAACCGTTTAACAGGCATACACGGTCGAACGGTGCGACGGTTTAACGATTGAACATGTTCATGTTTGTTTGTTGGGATAGTAGTCTTCTCCAACCGTCGGTTCCAGCCGGTTGCATTGCAGCAACTATGTGTGTAAAGTAGCGTCATGAAATTGAAGGTGGTAGTTCATCCTGAGCCTGGCGGTGGTTATTGGGGTGAGATACCTGCGTTGCCCAGCTGCTATTCGCAGGGCGAAACTGTCGAGGAACTGATGGAAAATCTGCGCGAAGCTGCATTGGGTTACCTTGAGGTCGTGCGTGAAAAAGGCCGCCAGCCACAGTCCGACGTTGAAATAGCCGAGCTGATTTTATGAAGCCAATCACCGGCAAGCAAATGTGCCGGTTGCTCCAACAGCATGGCTGAGTTTTGAAACGTATCCGGGGCAGTCACCATATCTTCGTGAAGCCGGGCGAACCGAATATTATCACTGCGCCGGCCCACGGGAACAAAGAACTGAAACCCGGCTTGGCCGCGCGTATCGCCAGGGACACAAACATTGTTTGATAAGCTCACAGGCATTATCAAAGCTTCATCAGGGTCAGGTCTTCGACGTGTGTTGACTTGCGTTTGCGGTACAGGGCGATTATTAGCGCCAGCCCAACAGCCACCTCGGCCGCCGCAACGGTTATCACGAAAAACACCATCACCTGCCCACCCAGGTTGTCTGTGAACCGCGAAAATGCAACCAGCGCAAGATTTGCCGCGTTGAGCATTAACTCAAGCGACATGAACATCACCAGCAAGTTGCGCCGCGCAAGCACGCCGAACAATCCAAGCGCAAACACTAATGCGCTGACTACAAGATAATGTTCAAGGCCGACTTGCATAGCTTTTTAGCCACAAAACACGGCAAATTTCCAGAACTGCTTTTCGGTTGTCTTTCCCCCACTGAACACGTACTGGCGAAATTCAAAGCGGTATGAACCGAAGTTGACCAACAACCCGTGTTCAACGTGAGAACCTTTGAGATAGCCGAGCATCTGCGCGACGTGTTCGTCTGCGATCGCCTCTGCAGCCTTCAGTTCCACTATCAAACGTCCGCCCACGACCAAACCCGCAAAGTATTCACCAATTTCCGTGTCATTCTCATCGTAGAACTTTTTTGGATGCTGCTGTTGTACGGTGATACCCGCCTTGGGCAATCGGTGCGTCAATGCGTTCTCATATACTTTTTCCAAATGACAGTTCCCGTGGTAAACACGAATCGCGTGCGCGGTTTGCCGAACAACGCCACGCAAGTCATTTATGGTTCTCATGCTTGCCTCTGAGTTCTTTGTGTTCTTTGGCGGCTATTTCAGATCTTTCTTACTCAGCAAAATTACGCCCATCATCGCCACAAGAAGCAGAAGCGCAATAACTTCAAACGGCAACAGATAGTGCGTGAACAGCAGCTTGCCAAGCGGCACCGTTGCACCTTCGACCGCCGGTGCAGGTAACCCTTTCCCGGGCATTGTCTGGAGCAGAGATTTGACAACAATCCCAGCGAGCGCACCCACCGAGACCAATCCGGCAACGAGGTTGAACACTTTAATCTTCTGACGTTCCTCTTCCTTGATATCAAGCAGCATGATTACAAACAGGAACAAAACCATAACCGCCCCCGCATAAACCAGTATTTGCACCGCCGCCAAGAAAAATGCATGCAAAAGCACAAACAGCCCTGCCATCGAAATGATCGTCAGGACCAAAAACATCGCACTTGTGACAGGATTGCGACTAAACGGATTCGCAACCACAAACGCGCCGAAAATCAACGTCAGCGCTGCAAATACGTAAAACAAAATGTCGGGCAGTGACATGGTTAGGTGACACCAGTTAAATCTTTGAACCGTTGACCCGTTGAACCGTAAGAACGTTGTACCTGGGCACTCGTTTTAACAGTGCAACGGGTCAACAACTTAACGGCGTTATGTTGATTTTGCCCCATTTACAAAGCCTCTAGCCCATCACTGGGAAGTCTTCTTGCGCTTTCGCCTCTTGGAGTTTGAGTTTCCATTTTTGAACTCCGGCGTGTGTGCCGCCGCGCGCAAGTAACTTCTCCTTGTTAAGGATAAGCTCGGCGCGGCTGGCCCCGATAAACAGGTAATCCTTTTGCAGAAAAATGGCTTCTTCAGGACACACCTCCTGGCACAGTCCGCAGTAAATGCACCGGAGCATGTTGATCTCGAATTCGAGCGGCATTTTCTCCGCGTTCGGCCGGTCGGGCACAGGCCCATCCGGCCCGGGCGGCGTGATCTTAATCGCCTTGGGTGGGCAGACGAATTCGCAAAGCTGGCAGGAAACGCACTTGGTGTTGCCGTCTTGATCCCGCACCAGATACGGCGCGCCGCGGTAGCCCTCGGGTACCGACCAAGTTTCCTCGGGGTACTGCATCGTCACTTTTTTCTTGAAGAAGTGACGGATGGTGACCTTGAAGCCACCGAGTATTGCCGGCAGGTAAAGCCGCTCCAAAAGGTTCAATGGTTTGCGTTCGACGATCATGCTGTGGCGCTGCGTTTGGTAGCACGTTGTGTTTGCCTGATGTATTCGATAGACGGCCGGTCAGCTAATATTCCGGCTGCCCTAAGGTCCTCGTCTAGTTCCGGCCAATGCACACCAATGCCCGGGCCGGTCAACTCCCAACCGCCCCGCTGGGCTTGCGTGGCATCGAAGAGCCGCGGATACCACGCCAAGGGCAGGTGAACTGAACGACCATCTTCAAAGTCCACAATCAATTTTGAGGCGGTGCTGCGCACGCGCTCAATGCGCGGCTCAACCAAAAAACTTGCTCCACGCACCGAGGATCTGCTCTTCATAATGTTACAAAATCTGAATGATTTCCTTCGATTCCTCAGCTCCGAAACCGTAGTTTCTTTCCGGCTCGACAGGCCCGAGCCAAAACTCCGCTCCACAACCGCGTTCGATACGCCAACGTACGATTGCCCATGCCAATTGGTCGAGTAAAACCCGACCCGATAATCTGTAATTCGTAAGACCGTCGGCATGTTATCACTGCGTCTTCCACCACAACCAAACCGCCGTGACCACGATGTTTGCCACTGCAATCGGGATGAACCGTTGCCAGCTCAGCCGCATCAATTGGTCAAACCTAAACCGCAGCCACATCCAACGCACCCAGATAAACAGCACAAGAAACACAAACACTTTCGCTAAGAAAATCCCGATGTGCGCAACACCGCACAAGAGCGTTGCAGCTGGTTTGTCCAACCCGAACCACGGCAATGTCCAGCCCCCAAAGAATAATGTGACAATCATTGCTGAAGCGATAATCATTGCGGCGTACTCGCCCATGAAAAACAGCGCGAACTTGATCGAGCTGTACTCGACGTTGTACCCACCGGCCAGCTCCTGCTCAGCCTCTGGCAGGTCGAACGGCGTGCGATTTGTCTCTGCAAACGCCGCCGCCAAGAAAATGCAAAATGCAAGGAACGTCATCGGGCTTTGGAAAACGAACCAGTTCGGTACACCCAGCCAAGCCGGCAGCCACCCCAAAGTGCCCGTCTGAGACCCAATCACGTCATTCAGGTTCAGACTACCCACGATCAAAAACACCGGAATGAGGCTCAAGCCCATCGCAACTTCATACGAAATCATTTGCGCGCTCGCGCGTACCCCACCGATCAACGGGTATTTCGAGTTGGCTGCGTATCCGGCCAAAACGATCCCGTACACACCAAGTGATACGATACCGAACACGTAAAGCACGCCAACGTTCAGGTCCGCGACGACCATTTGTTGCCGGCCGAGCGTTGAGCCGAACGGAATCACAGCAAGGTTCAAAATTGCAGGCGACATTACAATGGCTGGCGCAAGCACGTAGTAAACCTTCCGCACAAATGCAGGCGTGAAATCTTCCTTGAGAAACGCTTTGATCGCATCTGCAGCCGGCTGCAGCAGGCCAAACGGGCCGCACCGATTCGGTCCGATACGGTCTTGGATGAACGCGCACACGCGCCGCTCGACCAGCACGATGTACGCGACCATGAACATCAGCACCGAGAACGCCGCAACCGCTTTCACCGCTGTGAACAGCGCGAACTGCGCTGCCGGACTCAGGTTGTTCAGCCAATCCATCATGCCATTTTCACCACAAAAACGCGCAGGTGCACAAGGTTAAGGCGCCCCAACAGCTTGTGCATTTCGGCTATTGGCAGAAAATCTTTTTTTTCCGCCAAAGTTTCCCAAATCAGTTTTGTGCACATTGATTCTTTTCCGGGCTCTGTTTCTTTGCCTCTCGCCAGGAGCTACAATCTCACCTGCACACCGTCCTCGCCTAGCGTCGTCCAAGTCAATCTGTCAAATGCAGGTACGGCTCTGGCCATTTCGTTGAACAGGCGCTCTATTGTGCATGCGCCGTTACCACCGACGACGTCGTTAACCAGCTCATGTAGGAATTCCCATTCCGGTCGCGCATCGCCAGGGGGCTCGATTGCCTTCATGAACCGCTGTACGTGCCCGGCCGCGTTCGTGAACGAGCCGTGCTTCTCCGCATGCGCGCAGCCAGGCAACAAGTAATGGGCGCGGCGCGTTGTTTCGTTAGGCAGAATATCGCTTACTATAAGCGTCTCAAGTTTGGCGAGCAGCTCTGGCCCAAGCCCATGTTTGGTCACCTCTTCGCCAAAAACAATAAGCGTTTTGATTTTCCCGTTAGCTATGCCGGCCGCAATAGCGCCGAGATTAACCCCCAGGTCAGTCCCAGCAATACCCGTGAGCCGCGCGCCGTTCGAGTTCGGATTTTTATCGGCATTGACAAGCAGTTTGTCCGCTTCACCTCGGCGCGGGATCGAATCACTAAGTGCCCCCAGCTTAGCTTTCAGCTTGCTTAACAGCCACAGCTCTTCGTTTGTCTGACGTGCCGAGGCGATTATTGCTATGGTGCCAGGCGCGGCATTTTTCAGCCGGTCGGCGATCTCGTTCAGCGCGGCTGTCCACGTGGTTTTTTGACCACGGACAATGACATCCTTGAGCCTGTCGTCGCGCCCGATCCACCTGTAGTTCAGCCGACCGAAATCGCACATCCACGGCCCATTGACAGCGTCATTTTGGCGCGGTGTGTAACGGTAAATATTGTTTTGGCGTGACCAAATGGTGATGTTGCAGCCGGTTGCACAACTGGTGCAGATGCTCGGCGTTTCTTTAAGGAACCACACTCGCATCCGGAACCGGAAATCTTTTGAAGTCAGTGCACCCACCGGGCACAGGTCAACCGTGTTTAGCGAGTAATTGTTGTCGAAGACTGTCCCCGGGTAAGTCGTGATAGCGTTGTAACTGCCACGGTTAATGATACCCAGCGCGTCGTCGCCAACGATGTCGCGTGTGAACCGTATGCAGCGCGTGCACAATATGCAGCGTTCGGCATCAAACACAATCCTCGGGCCGATCTGAACCGCTTTGGCCTTATGCACCTTAGTCTCGCCGAACCTGCTGGCCGGCGCACCATAATCAACCGAATATTCCTGGAGCTTGCATTCCCCAGCCTGGTCGCAGATCGGGCAATCAAGTGGATGATTGATAAGCAAAAACTCCAGCACACCTTGGCGCATTGCCTTGACGGTGGGTGTATTGGTGTAAATCTCCATCCCGGGCGAGATTGGGGTAGAACAAGCAATAACCGGCCGCGGTGATTTCACAATTTTCGGTGAACCATCAGGATTCAGAATCGGCTTGCGATCCGGCCCGAGTGCCGGTGTGCCGAACTCAACCAGGCACATGCGGCAGTTCCCCGCCACAGGCAGCTTCGGGTGATAACAGTAATGCGGCACGGTCACGCCTGCGGTCTCGCATGCCTGAAGCATGGTTGTGGGCACAAGTTTGCCCTGCCAATCCGGCATAAGCCGGGGCACTTTGATCTCGCGCCCGTCCACCTTCACTGTGATTTTCTCAATTTGCGCTGACCCGGACATTGTTTCTCTTAAAGCGCATTAATGTCTAAATTTTGCAGACTACCACGTAAACGCACAGGCACAAAAAATTAACAAACTCACTCACGACACGGCCGTTTTTGTCCTTCCCCAGCGCGAATCCTGAAAACGCTTTGTGGCTTTGCATCTATGCAGTTCATAAGCTAGCCACTTGCTCGGCTTTCGCACTCTGTGCAGTGTTTTTTTGCGCGTGTTCATTAGCTGCTGCAGCCCTGGCAATAAACTCGTCTTTGAACTTGCTGACAATGCTCAGCACGGGCCACGCACACGCATCCCCAAAAGCACAAACTGTTCGGCCACCAGCGATGTTGTCAGCGATCCGCAACAGTTCGTCGGCATCAATTCGCCTGCCCTGGCCACTGGCGAGCCGGCGCAGAATTTTGCACATCCAAAGCGCGCCTTCACGGCACGGGGTGCACTGGCCGCAGCTTTCATGCGCGAAAAACTCGCATATGTTGGTCAACACCTCGACCATGTCGGCTGAATCGTCAAGCGCAATGATAGCGCCCGAGCCAGACATGCTCCCGGCCGCAGCCACACTGTCAAAGTCATAAGGTAAGTCCAGCACGTCAAGTTCCGCAACCACCTCCTTACCGTCCGGGGTCCGCTTAGAGATTTTGACACGCTCACCGGCCTTAAACACTTTTGCTGAGACGCCACCAGGTATAATTGCTTTTAGAACACGCCCATCGCGCAGTCCGCCCCCAAAGGCCGGGTCAAATATCAACTCGCCCATTGTGACCTTGCCGACCTCGACCTCGTAGTACCCGGGCCGTTTGACGTGCCCGCTCAGGCTTACAATTCGTGTACCGGTGTTGTTGGGCGTACCCAACTTTGCGTACTCGGCCCCGCCCATCGCCACGACGTGTTTGATAGCACATAACGTCTCTACGTTGTTGACTATGGTCGGGCACTGGTAAAGCCCAAGCACAGCCGGGTAATACGGTGGCTTGATCCGCGGGTACGGTCGCTTGCCCTCGAGCGACTCGATCAGCCCAGTTTCCTCGCCGCAAATGTACGCGCCGGCACCACGATGCACGAAGATTTCGAGATCATACCCCGTGCCGAGAATGTTTCTGCCGAGAAAACCCTTTTCCCTGGCCTCAGCTATTGCCCGGTTAAGTATTCTTGCCCCCTCGACAAACTCACCGCGAATGTAAATAAACGCCAGATGCACGTCGTTTGCGTAACAGGCGATAATGATGCCTTCGAGCAGTTGGTGCGGGTCTTTGTGAATGATTTGGCGGTCTTTGAATGTGCCCGGCTCGGACTCGTCTGCGTTGCAAATGAGGTAAATCGGTTTGCCGCTCTTGCGGTCGACCAGTGACCATTTTAACCCGCACGAGAACCCTGCGCCGCCGCGCCCGCGCAGGCCTGAACGCATAACTTCGTCTCTGAGCTGTTCCTGGGGCGATTGTACTGTGCCATCGGGCAACTGTTTTGGCTTGAGCGCCAGCGCCTTACGCAGCACCTCGTACCCACCGTGCCGCAGATAACACTCGATGTCGGGCGTGTACCCCGGCCGGTCAGCATGCTTGAGGATAAGGCGATATTCAGTAAGCATTTACAATTTGCGATTTATGAATATACGGGTTTGGCGGCTTGACCGGCCTGCAAAAGCGTTTAGAGTATGCAGCGCGTTGGCTTGCCCGATGGTGTAACGGTAGCACAGCAGACTCTGGATCTGTTTGTCCTGGTTCGAATCCAGGTCGGGCAGCCAGTTTACATTTTCGATTTTCATTCTTACCTGCATCGCTCCAGCACGTCATTGGCCTTTGCAAGCGTGACGCATTCGTGCAGCTCGTCGTTCACCATCATCACCGGTGCGGTGTGGCAACTAGCCAAGCACTCGACAAATTCGACCGTGAACTTACCGTCCTTGGTCGTTTGAGGTCCGTGTTTTTTGGGGTCAAGCCCCAGCCGCTCACAAAACTGTCTGTGCAACTCGTGCGAGCCGGCAAGTGCACAACTGAGCGTGCGGCAAATTTTTATCTGGTATTTACCAGCGGGCTGCTGCCGGAACATCGGGTAAAACGTCACCAGTTCATAAACATTAATCGGGCGCAGCCCGAGCTTTTTGGCTGTCCACTCGACCGCCTCCTGCGAAATCGAGCCAAAATGCTCCTGCAGGGCGTGCAGCACCATTAGCACCGCGCTGCGTTTAACGGGGTAATGCGAAATCACCTCGTCTATTTTGATTTCTAAGCTGGCTGGAACGGCAAAGCTCATTGCCAAGTTAATTCTGTCTGCAATTTTCGCAGGCGTATTAAAGTTTCCGGTGTCTCTTTTACTTCGCACAACGGCTCAAGTTCAGAATAGATCAATTCCCAGTCCAACTTTTGTTGCCGGACGATGACACCCCTTAAATCAATCCAGTCCTGCTCCCGCCCCGCGAATGCCTTCATAACAATCAGGTCTTCAGCGGAGCATGTCCGTAGCAAGCAGCTTGGTAAAAATGCAAAAACTGTTGCGCGCTGCAACATCCGTTCTTCAAAAGGGAGCGCGCCCAGGGCAACATCTATGCCGATTCCGTCGGCTGATTTAAGCAACAGCACGCGGTTCCGCAATGCAAAATCGCGCGCGTCACGCCGCCGCGCGCTGTACTTGGATAGTAAAAAATCTACCACTGCTTCTTCACTACCAAGACCGGTCAACACCGTGATGTCTACGTCAATTGTCAGACGCGGTTCGCCCCACCTTTGAAGTGCCAACCCGCCAATCAAGCAATTCCTCCACAAGCTCGAATCGAGCAGAGATTGCAGTTCCACAGCCAAACTGAACAGACGCCTCATCGCCTAAGACGCTGGAACAGGCGTTGTTGCTCAACCAAGCCTGATACTGGTCTGGGAGAAAACATTTTAACTGCACTCTCGAACGCATCGTCTAAAGCTTCAATTGCCAGCGCCGTATCTGCACATCGGATCGCCTCACGACGCATCCGTTCCAGTTCCGGAGCTGCACGTTGCCAAGCTTTCACATATTGCTCGGCGCGTACACGTTCAGTTGGCGTCATTTTATGCAACCTGTTCATCGGTCGCACTCTCCCATTACAAAGTCAAGTGAGCCAAGTATCGCGGTGGTGTCGCTCAGCAAATGACCGGGCATGAGCCACGGCAAAATACTCAGATTGCAAAACGACGGCGAGCGAATCTTCAGCCGGTAAGGCACACCCCCGCCGCGGCTGACAATGTAAAAGCCAAGCTCGCCCTTAGGGTTTTCATGCCCGAAATACACCTCACCAGCCGGACAATTCACACCCTGCGTCACAAGCATGAACTGGTGTATTAACTCTTCCATGTCGGTAAGCACCTTGTGCTTGGGCGGCAACGTTACTTTGCCGTCGTCAATGCACACTGGTTCTTTTGACTTGTTATCGAAGCCACCTGGTATCTTGTCCAGGCATTGGTGAATTATCCTGACGCTCTGACGCATCTCTTCCATGCGCACCAGATACCGGTCGTAACAATCGCCTACCGTGCCCACCGGAACGTCGAACTCGAGTTCTTTGTAACACAGGTACGGATGCGCCTTGCGCAGGTCGTACTCGACACCGCTGCCGCGCAAATTCGGCCCCGTCAATCCATAATCAATCGCTACATCCTTAGGTATGACACCGATTTCACGCGTTCGCTCCACGAAAATCCGGTTTCGCGCTAGCAACGTGTCAACTTCAGCAATTGTGATCACGACCTCGTTTAGGAACTTGCGCACTGCGTCACACCAGCCGGGCGGTGTGTCGCGTGCCACACCGCCAATGCGTGTGTATGCTGTGGTAAACCGCGCGCCGGTCAAAGTCTCGCACAGGTTGTAAATCTTCTCGCGCTCGGTAAACGTGATCAGGAACACTGTCATTGCGCCCAGGTCCATCGCGTAACACCCGATGCCAAGCAGATGCGATGAAATGCGCGCCAGCTCAGCGCAGATCACGCGGATGTATTGGCACCGCGGTGGCAGTTTGTCATGGATACCCAGCAGTTTTTCCACCGCAAGCGCGTAGGCAACGTTATTCGCAAGTGGTGCAAGATAATCAAGCCTGTCCGTGTACGGAATGAACTGTGTCCATGTCATGTTCTCGGCTATCTTTTCATCGCCTCGATGAAGATAACCGATATGTGGGGTGGCCTTGACAATGCGCTCGCCATCAAGCTCCAATACAATGCGCAATACCCCGTGCGTCGAGGGATGCGACGGGCCCATGTTCAGGACCATCGTCTCGCCCGGAGTCTCTTCTGTCTGGTCAGCGATTGGTCGGGGCGGCCGCGCGCCCGGAGCAGCCGGTGCGGCGGCCTCCTCGGACCGTAGTACCCTCAGGCTGGGCATTTCTTCAGCTTGCGAGCTGCCACAGGCCGTGGGAGATACGGCTTGATCAGTTTTGTGAACTGCACGACTTGTTCCTTGCCGTAGATCGGCAGTACAACGCGTTTGCCTTTCTTGAACTCGCGCCCCGGCTTTAGCTTCACGCCGGCCAGCATCGAGCGCAGTTCTTTGAGTGCTTGTCTATCCTCGGCGACCAACCGGATTTCATACCCGGCATGGTACTCGCCACCTTCGCTCTTGCGCCTTTTCAGATCCGGCGCACGCAAGCAGCCGTTTTTTGCGAACATTTCCGCAAGTTTGCGGCCAACTTCTGCAGGTGATGTTGCTTTTGTCATTGTTCTGATACTCCTGTTTGGTTTTGCGGGTTACGCACCCGCGGTTCACGTTCAATTGCGTTTTTGTCCCCTGGCACAGTCACAAACGGCCCGCCTTCAATTGGCACAGGCCGACTGAACGCCACACCAGGGACCTCGCTAGACCGGCCAGCGAGAGGAAAATCTTTCCGCAACGGAAAGTATGGATAGCCGTCCCACATCAAAATCCTGCGCAGGTCCGGATGACCAACGAACCTTATGCCCATCATGTCGTACACCTCGCGTTCGTGCCAATCCGCGCCGGACCATACGCCGGTCACGCTCGGGAGCTCGGGCTTTGCCTCGGGCATGCTCGTCCTGATGCGCAGATGACAGTTGTGTTTCAGGCTGTATAACAAATACACCACGGTCCAACGCAGTTCCACCCCGTAATTATCGATGCTCGTTATGTCAAGTAACAAATCGAACCCGAGTTCTTTTTTTGCAAAACTGCATATCTCGACGATTTTGTCTGCGTCGGTAAGCGTAACTGTGGTTTCACCCCGGAACTCGGTCGGCTCGTCCAACACCGCCGCAAACTGTGCGCGTAATCGTTTTGCCAGGTCAAGGGCTATCATTGTGACATAGGGGTTGTTACCACCGTGTGTTGGGGTGTATGAACAGGCAGAGCCGGGCCGGGCTTTTTCAGCGTGGAAAGCACAGGTTCACGTCGGACCTTGTTTTGCAACTTGATCAGCGCCTCAAGCAACGCCTCCGGGCGCGGCGGACAACCCGATATGTAAAAGTCAACTGGCAATAAATTGTCTATGCCCTGCAACACTGCGTAGCTGCGGTACATGCCGCCCGTTGATGCGCATGCGCCCATTGCAATTACCCATTTTGGCTCAGCCATCTGCTCATAAAGCCGTCGTACCACAAGTGCCATCTTGTAGGTCACGGTCCCTGCCACAATCATCACATCCGACTGCCTGGGACTGAACCGCATTACCTCTGCACCAAACCGTGCTATATCGTACCTACTAGCGCCCGTGCCCATCAGCTCGATCGCGCAACAGGCCAACCCCATCGGCATCGGCCAGAGCGAATACTGCCTGAACCAGTTCAATACAGCATCAACGCGCGTATAAATGATGCCGGGCTCGAGTTTCGAGTCGAATCCGACCTGAATTGTCTGCGTCATGAAACTAACTGCAGCAAAAATTTTCTACACAAACTAATCGCCACCCGCAATTAAAGCAAGTCTATTCCCCACCCGGAACGCAAAAATTTTTTACACCTTTGCCGGGCGGAAATCGTTCCTCTAAAAAACTGCGCGCGCGGACCAAATCCACCTGAAACTGGCA
>FMJZ01075903.1_pt1 | contig 23750 bp, 13 predicted proteins | sample 1987881 | NCBI WGS metagenome assembly FMJZ01 (sample SAMEA4378227, study PRJEB15110) | soil metagenome | biome: soil; feature: Field; material: Soil | place: India | collected 2015-03-11 | depth 0 m
GGGGGGTGATAAATTTTTGCTTGGCGTTTCGAACGATTTCTTTGAATTTGGTGGAGATAGAAAAAATGTAGAGCTCGTTGAAACTGGGTCTTTTGAAGTTGTTGAGTTAAAATTAACCAAGTTTGATGATTTGATTTTATCTTCTTTTATCTAGTCTAGAAAGAAAAAATTTATTACTTTATAGCAACATAATAAAAAGATGTCGAGCGAGGTTCATTCCTTTAAATTAATGTGTAATAAATTTACATATTTGATAATTCGTTTAAACAAAATTTGGAATTGAAAAAATGTTTCGCAAGAGGAAAGAGAAGAAAACTAAATCCGAGATGAGTTTCTTGGAACATTTGGATGAGCTGAGGAAGAGAATAATTTTTGCATTAGTTGGAGTTGTAATTGGTTGCGCAATTGTTGGTTTTAAAATAGATTTTGTTGTTGAAAAGGTACTTTTAGCTCCAGCAACCCAGACAGGTTTGAAGTTGCAAAACTTGCAGCCCTTTGGTCAGCCTTTTCTTTATTTTAAAGTTATTTTGATTGGGGGAATAATTATTTCATTGCCGTTTGTTTTGTATCAATTTTGGAAGTTTGTAGCTCCAGGTTTGTATCCTAACGAAAAAAAATGGGTTAGGTTAGTTACTTTTTTCACTGCCTTGTGCTTTATTGCTGGTGTATTTTTTTCTTATTTTGTTATGATACCTTTCATGCTTAATTTTTCTGCCTATTTTGGCACCCAAATGATAGAAAACAAGTTCGATATAAATTACTATTTTGGTTTTGTTTCGATGACAGCCCTTGCATCTGGATTGGTTTTCGAAATGCCGATGGTAAGTTTTGTGCTTTCTCGCTTTGGCTTACTAACAGCCAAATTCCTACGTAAGTACCGTAGGCATTCAATAGTTGTTATTCTTATACTTTCTGCAGTTTTGACACCAACTCCGGACCCAATAAATCAGTTATTTTTTGCTTTCCCTTTGTTAATTTTATATGAAATTAGCATATGGGTAGTTGCTATCTCGGAGAAAAAGATAAAAGAGCAAAAGTTAAATATGGATGAAATAGATGAAAATACTTTTTCCTAATTTCAAATAAAATAAAGTTTTAAAAAAAAGTTTTGAAATCAAATTATTTTTTATTAATTTATCCTTTTTTTTGATATTAATCTTAAGTTTCATTTGCAAAGAAGGTTTTCAGATATTCTTTGAAAATAAAAGTGTCTAATTTTTCCGACACTGTGTTGTGTTGTAAACAAATTAAAGGACAATTGAATTGATTATTAGCGAAAATTTTAATTTATTTGTAGTTTGTTTTTATCATTTAGGGGCTCAGTTTAGTAATTTAGCAATTGTCGAGTTTAGAATAAGCTCGAAAGGTTTTTAGTTGATTTAAAGGAAACTTTAACCGTGAAAGAGATTGTAGGTATAAAGAAAATTGAAAAAGAAGAATTAAAAGAAAAGAGCAAGTTCCAACAGTTTGTTGAGCAAAATCAAAAATTAATTAATATTGTTGCTCTTAGCGTTATTGGGTTGGTTGCTTTAATTTTTGTAATAAGATACTTTATAATCAAATCAGAAGAAGAAAATGCAAGAAAGGCTTCTGTGGCAATTTCAAGAATTCTCCCATTTATCGAAAGTGCCGATTATGAAAAAGCTTTAAAAGGGGACAAAAATATTAAGGTAAGAGGCGAAGAAGTTATTGGGTTGGTCGATATTGTTAAGAAATACAAGGGAGTTCCGCAGTCTTATGTTGCAGCAGTTTATGCCGGAAATTGTTATTTGCAACTGGATAAACCGCAACAAGCAATTGAATATTTCAAAATTGCACTCGATTCAAAATCAGCAATCGTATTGGAAGGAGCTTCCGCTGGCCTTGGTGTTTGCTATGAATTTATGAACAATTTCTCTGAAGCCGCAAAATATTATGAAATGGCTTCTAATTATGCGCTTCCAATTGCCGTAAAAGATAGGTACATGTATTTTCAAGGTTTATGTTTGGAAAAACTAGGAGATAAGAAAAAAGCTGAAAAGTTGTTCAGAACAATCCTTGGGAACAACCAATCTGAATTTGTCGGAAATGCTAAAGCAGGTTTAATTCGTCTTGGCACAATTATTGAGTAAAATTGTATGGTTTGGAAAATAAAATTTAAAGTGTTGAAATTTTTTAACAGAGAAATAGATAATGTTAAATTAATTAGTAGCAATTATTAGGAGGAGTTATGCAACGATTGCTTCGTCTAAGTCTCTTTTTGGTTTTGTTAGGTATTATTACATTTAATACCTATGCCCAACCGCAAGCATTCGTTTCGGGCCGAGTGGCACCGGGCGATGTTCGCGTATTCGTAAAGGATACGGTTTACATAATTAATCGCGACTACGTTATTGGCGGTACTCTTATTATTGAACCAGGGACAACTATTAGATTCTACCCAAACGGTCGGTTGATTGACTCTGTGGGTGGTAGAATTATAGCCGATGGTTTTGCTTCTGCGTCGTATAATCCAAATCCCGGGGGGTTAAATCCTACTGATATTCCTGGCTCTCAAAGGAATCCACATAGCTGGGATGGATACTCCGATGTTAATTATTTCCTTTATAGTGGAGTTGTTAATGTCGGGACACAGAGAGATTTAACAATTCACCCAAACAAATATAATTATATGTTTGGGGTGGTATTCAACAAAAACCTAAGGGGGTTTTCAAATTGGCCAGAAGTTGCAATACCTTTGAGTGGCAACCAAGTTTTACTTCCCTTTGAATATGCAATAATGTTCTATGCTGCTCGATTGCAAAATGATCCCACAAATGACCATAATCTATGGCTATATCCTTGGAAGCGGTATGGTGGCAGGGATGTTACTATTTCCCCAGCCAAAATTCGATTTATTGGTCAACCAGAAAACAACTTCTCTCGGGAGTGGGGCCACATTGTAATTCTTCCCGGTGCTCGAGCAGCTTTCTTCCGAAACTGTTCTTTTGAAGGGTTCCGAAAAGATATTACAGTTGGAAATAAACCAATTTATGGCACAGATCTCGGTGCTACATGGACAACCTTGAACGAAAACCTTGCAAAGTTAACTAATGGAACAGGTGGTGCTATTACATCTCTTTCGTCACGCTTGTGGCTTTTAAGTTGCGATTTTCGTAATAATATGGCTCGCCACCGAGGTGGTGCATTGGCACTATTGCAAGCCCCAGAAGGTTATCCTTTTGATCCGATTATTAATAGCCTTCCAACTTTCCCACCAGATAAGAACCCCAACTATGTAGAGAAAGATGGTGAAATTTCTAAAATTTTAAAAGATTATCCAATAAAAGCATATGATCTTATTGATGAAGCTGATCCAGAGCCCTTGACTGGATTCCAAAGGCAACCAATTGAAGATGGACGCCTTGCTCTTTTGCTTGGTCGAATACGAAATGTTAAGTTCCAAAATAACTATGTTCAGTTGGCTAACGTAAGAACTAGATTGATTGGAAATCCCCCGATACCAGTTGTTACCGATGCTACAGACGAACCAGCATCATATCCACAGCAATTTGGAAATCTTGCTTATGGTGGGGCAATTTACATCGGAGGCCGAAATGATCAATATGGTCAAGATACTAGGATAGAGGTAGGTCTTGGAATTAATAACTCCGTGAAGACCACGACCCGCGGAACAATCGTGTTCCCCAACGGCGACACATTCGAAGCAACAGGGAATGCAAGTAGCAACTACCAAAACAACGGAAATACAAGCGGTGCCCGAGGAGGTGCTATTTATGTTGGTGCTAATACTTCGTTAATTGTTGCCGGTAGATTTATTTCCAACGAGACCTTTGTTAAATATTTGCAAGATTCAATAACTGGAACAAATAGTGGTTACTTCTCTCGTGGTGGTGCCATATTTGTTGAAAATTCTTTCAGTAGATTGCAGGTTCGCGGAGGTCCTCAAAGAGATGCTCTTGGAAATGAAACCCAATTTGTAAACAACCGTTCTGGCTCTGGTGGCGCAATCTTTGTTGATGGAAACGTATACCAAATGATGTCCCCTGTTATTGGTGGGTCGGATGTTACCCCTATTACAAGGGACTATGGATTTAACATTAAATTTATTGGTAACAGCGCTACTGCTTTTGGTGGAGCAATTTACACAGCTCGTAATATGACCGTTGTTGGTTCTGGCGGTGTCGAAGCTAATTCGGTTATTGGCTACGGAGGTAATTATCCAGTCATATTTGAAAACAATAAAGCTGGCTTCGGTGGCGGTGCTATTGAAATTCACATTCCACAAGGCTCCTTGCTGATTCCTTCTGAACAAAGAGCTGTTGAACTCCGCAGAGTCCAATTTATTAATAATAAAGTGGGCGAAGGGGTTGCTCAAATAAACAAACCTTATATCAGAGGCGGTGGAGCAATGTATACTATTGGTGCTGATCTTAATGTTGTAAAAGGTGTGCAATTTATAGGCAACAAAGTATACAACGGGAATGGTGGCGCTCTTGCTATGGTTAATCCAGAATTCAATACCAAACGATTTTTTGTTTCGGATGTCGACAATGTCACCGTTGACCCGAATTCCTTGTTGGCATTGGATTTCACATCCACCGATGACCTTTTCACTTATAAAACTTTTTCATCAAGATATTATCCTGACACTCGAATGCTTACCCAATTCTTGGACAATGAGATAATCGTTGAGAATGAAATTCTTCAAACACAAAGTGGCAGCGGAACTACTCAAATTGAAGCTGGTACCGAACAAACTGTTGCTGACCTCTTTGATGTTGCATTTTATGAACCTAGCTCTGGGTTTGCTGTTGGGCATTATGGAACAATTATCAAAATAACCCAAGGTGGTGACAGATGGCAATATACAAATTATTCCCAACCCTATCGATTAATGTCGATTACTTTCAAAGGAACCAATGGCTTCATCGCTGGAGATCGCGGGGTTATTCTTAAGACAGATAATAATGGTTCAACCTGGCGAGAAGTGCGTCCAGCTATATATTCGCATGTTTTGAACGACATCTTTTTCCCAACTGCAACAGTTGGATTTGCTGTTGGATCCCATGGGGTAATTTTGAAAACAACTGATGCTGGTGAAACTTGGACTGAAATCGGAAGCGGTGTTACCACAAATACCCTTTGGAGTGTTTATTTCACAAGTTCGTTAAGAGGCTATGCTGTTGGTGAACAAGGAACTGTTCTTGTTACAACTAATGGTGGTGATTCCTGGGATGTTCGATTTGTTAACACTTATGCACCCCTTAAAGATGTTTATTTCACAGATTTGAACAATGGATATGTTGTTGGTTGGTGGGGTACAATACTTAAAACAAATGATGGTGGGAACACATGGGTAAAAATATTTGAAGACCCACAGTATAGCTTCAATAAAGTTTACTTTACCTCCCAAAACACTGGTTACATTTTCGGTGAATACGGATTAGCTTGGAAAACTGTTAATGGTGGCGCAGATTGGACTCCATTGGATATAGGAAGCAATTACAGCGTTTATGGTGCAATATTCCCAACAACACAATGGGGCTTTATTTCTGGTGATTACGGCTTGTTGAAGCGAACATTGGATGCAGGTGCAACTTGGACAGACATCAAACCTGCTGATGCTCGCTACGTTGACGTTGTCCGCAAAAATTGGGATACCGACTTACCAGAAAATGGAGTTGGGCTTGGTGGTGCTATCTACATTCTTGATGTTGTAGATGATAATAGAGTTAATCGCGTTGATACTATTTTCTTCAATAGGGTTAGAATTCAAAATAATAAAGCATATACCGGTGCTGCTGTTTATTCTGATAATTTCAATCTTAGACTTGTCTTCAACCGTTCATTGATTAGCAGTAATGAAGCATACTCGAAGATTGGTTACGACCAGAATGTCATTTCTGGTCCTGTAAAAAGGGACAATAACCGAAACATTACTCACAATGCTGCTTCGAGCGATCTTGCTGGTGCAATACTTTATGGCGAAATTATTGGACCTTTACCCTCCAATATTAGTTCTATAGCTGCTAACTCTATTTATAATAATAAAGCTCGTTTCTTGATTAGATTGCCCGATGCCCCAAATACCAAGGGTGTTCTTGCAGGGCAAAAGGCAGGTTTTGGAGGGACCGATACCCTTAGAGGCAACTATTGGGGAAGAACCGAAGCTAATGTTGTTCTATCAGTAGTTTACCAAAAGAAGATCATTGCAATCAACGGAACAGATACTGTATATGCAGAACCAGCTTTGATGGAAACATTCTTTGTTGATTCTGATTTCAATACCAAGAACGAAACATATATGAAGTTTATGTTCCCAGCAACTGCAGATCCAAGAGAACAAGGTCCGTTTGAGTCAGTACATAAGTTTACTTACCGCCCAATACCATTGGATAATGGTGCAGACGAAAGTACTCCCGGTCAATATAGTATCCCTGAAAAAGTCCTTATGTCTGGCCTTGTTTACGACCTATATGACAAGGGTACCGATATTAAAGTCGCTGACTATTCAGATCGTAGAATGGTTCCGATCGAAGACTTTGCCGTTGGCATTCCCCCAATTCTAAGAACATTCACTGCAAGTGGAAAGCCCTCATTTGGTAAATATGTGAAACGATGGACTCGCGATCCATTTGTTGCCGAAGCACGAGATGAAAATGGTCAGCTAAAATATCCTTTCATTGCTGCCATGCAAGATGAATTCCGACCAGATGAAAATGGGGAATACTATCATCCAATCGGATATCCATTGTTCCTTGAATCTCAAGTTAATTATGATGGTCTGGCTGAAAGGTCCAACCATGATCCAAGGCTCTTGAATGAAACGGTATTCTTTGTTATAAATGAAACAACTGGTGATTATATTAGAGTTGCATTGAAGCAAGTAAGCGAAAATGCGCCATACCGTGAAATATTTAGAGCTAGAGTAGAAATTGTACCAGACTCTACAAATAGGAATCCCAATACTACGGTTCGACGCAGCGAAGAAGGTTTGTACAACCTTGGTACAGGGGCTTATCTGTTACAACAATTGAGATGGAATCCGGAAAAAGAAGATCGTGGTGCTCTACTAGGAAGACGTTACCATGCAACAACCACATCATTTGGGAAGGTTCCAAACTTGTTCTCGAATAGACCATCTATGCCCCCATCGAATCAAGGTAACCAAACATTCTATGCTGGCGAAAGATATCGGGCTTTACCAGTTGATACTGGGGACATTGTTCGAATTGTCTCAAGAACAGTTTTATGGAGAGAAGGTGTTGTCCCGGCATACAACGGAGGCATTAGCTTTAGGATAGTTGGTTCAACTGAACCACCAGTATTTACTGGAAATGTTGTTAAGTTGCAAACTGATACTATTGTCAAAATTGTACCTTCTGAATATCCAAGCCGTGCTGGTAAACAAGACACTTTGAAACTTGTTGAATTCTTACATACAATCTTCTTGACCGAAGATAGGGAATACCCGCAATATCCCGGGACTTACTCTGGTCTAAGACCTGAAGAAGGGCAAGGAAGGGATAGCATTTTGAGTGTTACTGCTATGGATACAAACAAATTCTTTGATCCACGTTCATTCTTGTTCCCCAACGAGCGCAGTAGGTTAACTTATCACTGGCAGGTTGATCCAACATCAGGTTTGTCCAGGTGGTTACTTGTTGATACAATTCCTGCTGGCGATCAAACTGTGATTAATCCCAAGGATAATGCTTTAGGGTACATTGTATTCCGAGGTAAACCAATTAACCCGTACGTAGTTCCAGGAGGAGAATGGGTAACCGTAAGAGCTGAAAATTACCCACCAGCCTTCCGAGTTATAGATTCTTTGAAAGCTGCAGGCGTTTCCCAAGATACTATCGATAAGTTTATTTATACATTTGCTCCTTACTTGAATGCTTACGTTTATGACGTAACTAACGCAAGATTCCTACAACAAGATACTATTCTGAACGGCGGTCAGTACTATACTGAATATGCTTTCAGAATTTTCGTAATTGACAGTACCCCGAGATTCATGGATTGGGTAGAAACCCCCGAAGAGGCAGAAAATCAAGCTGAAATAATTTATAAGAGAATCGACCGCGCTGGTACGAACGTTGTTCCTTATGTAATTTATAAGCCGTCTGTTTATACATGCGGAATGACCGAGGATAATAAATTAAAAGCAAACTTGACAAACAAACTAAGGTTCCAAGTCGACTTCAATACAGACGATGAATTAGAAGACTTAGCTGCCGAAACGCTTGATTCCAGAGGATGGGACTTCCGCTATGGTAAGACAGCTTATGGCTTTATGAATATAGCTGTTAGAAACCGTGACTGGTGGAACAACCCAGGTGATACAGCTGTTATCGATACTACGACCTACGACCAAAACTTCGATGGCCGTAAAAACGAGCAAGTCATTACTCAAACTAGACCAGTTTGGATGGGCAACCAATATTTGATGAAATATGGAACCGAAAATCAAGCCGATCCATTTGGCGTTGACCTGACCACTCGTGGCCAAATAAACATCAGAATAGATTCCAGTGTTGCCTGGGACTTGTTGAAAATTTCGCCTCAAGTACGTTACCATAATGCTTTGAACACAGACACAGCCTTTACAATCGTTGTTAACGACGGGCACGGCGGAATTAACTTTATGACAATGCCTGTGTTTGTTAATGTTGCTCCATTTATTACCACAACAACATTACCACCTGCAAAAGAAGATATTGACTACAATCCTCAGCTAATTGACTCTAGCAAAATGATTAAAGTTTACGATCCAAACTTCGGGCAAACACATGAGTTTGAACTTATCTACGCCGATTATCCATATGACCAAATCCCACGCGATCCGTGTTATCCAGAGGCCGGAGCTTGGGATCTTACCGGGTTGAAAACAACACCACGCTGGTTGAAAATTAATCCAACAAGCGGCTTGTTGTTTGGTAAACCTGGCGTGACTGATGCCCCAAAGACTGAACAAGTTGTGGTAGCTGTATGGGACATTGTTAATGACCAAAGGCAATTGTCTGCAATTAAGGTCCTAACTCTATTTGTAGATTCTACAAATCATAAACCAAGAATTACTAACGCACCAAAGGTTGCTTGCGTAGAAATTGGGAAGCCTTATACAGATACATTGCTCGTTTGGGATTATGATTTGAAGAGAACTCCGGTGCAAGAAGAACTTACACTGAGAGTAATTAGACCCGCTGGCTTTACTGTAGACCCCAGCGTGATTCGTGGCACCCTAACAAATGATACTGTAAAAGTCTTGATCAAATCAAATGCCTTCCCAGATGCACGCGACCCGGATGGTAAAGTTACAATTTTTGTCGAAGTAACTGATGCAAGTGGAGCACGAGACACATTGATTTACCGTGTCGAAGTTTCGAAACCAACCGACTTCACTTGTACACTCAAGATTGAAAATACGTTCCCAGGAAATATTCCTGGCGATGGTAAGAGTGCATGGCAAGACTTGATCTTTGGAACTGCACCCGTAGATGCAACAACAGGTGAAGGGTTGGACGGTGAACCTATTGGCACCCTTGATGCAGTTTACTGTGAATATGAGCTTCCATCTATTCCACCTGTTGACGTATTTGACGCTCGGTGGACTATTTCACTTACAAACGGAACACTAAGGAACATTTTCCCAAGGGGAAAGAATGCACCAGATATTAGAGTATACAAAGGTCGATTCCAAGCTGGTGGTGTTGTAGGAAATACGTCAGTCTTTTATCCAGTGTCAATTAGATGGGCCAAGAATGAAATACCAGCTAAGAATGATGCACAAAGAAATCCAACCGGCGGACAATGGTTCATTCGAGATGACAAATCCAATGGCAACGTATTTAACTACAACATGAGAACTGGAGAAGGCTACCCCCTCGACGGCGATATTAAGATAATCGACGAAGGACAATATTGGCGAATTCAAATTGGACGCGACAATGTTACAGGATTCTTAATTGTCCATGACTGGGTTAGCTCAGTTGAACAACCAGATGCAGCTACATTTGGAATTGCCTCGGTATATCCCAATCCAATTTCAGCTAATGCAAAGGTTGTTTTTGGGTTGTCTGAAGCAGGGAGCGTTCAAATTGAATTGGTGGATGCCCTTGGCAATGTTTTAGCAACCGTTGTCAATGGGTATTATGGCGCCGGACAATACACAGAGAACTGGAATGTAGGAAAGGAAGTTGCTAGTGGCGTTTACTTCTTGAGATTAACAAGTGGCAGCAAGACTTACAATTATCCTGTTAATATTATTAGGTAAAACAAAATGGCTTGTCCCAAGGTAGACTTGGGGCAAGCCTTAGTGATTATGGAAAGCAAGTATTATTTAATAAATAGGAGTAGTAAAATGAAAAAAATCTTCGGACTAACTGTAGGGATAGCAACTGCAATAATCTTAGTGTTGTCCTTGCAGATTTCAGCTAAAGCGCAAGTGTACGGGGATTTTGATACTGTGAGACAAATTCGAAATGTCCCGTACGAGCCACTTGATGATGGTATCGAAATTCCACCCTCTGCATTTGGGTTACCCCCAATGTGGCTGCAAGATCTTGACGATGGGTATTCATTCCTAAGCGGAATTCAAATCGGATTTCCTTTTGAATTTGCGGGTGAAATTTACACAAGACTTTGGGTTTGTATCAATGGGTTTGTTACCTTCACCCCGCCACCTTTGGTACCAGCAAAAGACCCAACAGCTTTATTTTATTCAAACCCCTCTTACCCAAAGAATGTGGTAGCTCCATACTGGGGCGATCATTATTATCGGACTGATGTCGAAAGGTTCAATGGATACAAACCCACGAAAATTTATTACAAATCGGACCCAGACCAAGGAATTTTTATTGTTGAATGGAGATTCCTTAACATTAATGATCCTAATGTTAAGTCGAGTATAGCCACTTTCCAATTGAGGCTGTACAAATCTCAAGATCCTTTTTCTGCTCAGGGTGACATTGAATTTGCCTACGGGCAGGTTGGTGGTAATGAATTTACTAATGACACAAGAGTTATTACCCGTAATGCCTCTGTAGGTATTAAAGGTGAATTTGAACCGGCTGACTTTCTAAACGGGCTTGAATATGGAAAAGCTCCCTCAATTGCAAAAACGAGCATGCGATTGACGAACGAATGGGCACCCTCGGGGGGAACTGATCATCGAATAAGGTTCCGTGCTTTGGCAAGATTCAATATTGAAGAGTTTTGGGGAGACGGAGACGTGGACCTTTCAAAAGGGTACAACCGCAAGCACTATAATATGCCACAAAGTCGATATGTTACTGTGAATGACGCAAGGTTAATTCTTAGGAGCGTTGCAACTGGTATACCCCTAGATAGTGTTCGCAGGCGCGAAGCATATCATGGCGATGTTAACCATAATGGAAGGTACTACTACGATCAATACGGTGTAAGGAAAGAAATACGATGGAGAAACAAATATTACGGCGACAGCCTTCCTGCAGAAATTGGTTCTATTAAACAAATTTTCTTCCAAGCTAACGAATACGATGCTGCATTGATTTTGCACTACATGTCGGCAAGAATTCCCGAATTACCATGGATCTACGACACAATTCCACAATATGGAAAAATTAATGCACGGGAAATTGCTAATAATGTAATTTTTGGCAATTTTGAAATAATTAATGATCAACTTCGAGTTCCAATTTATCTAAACGCTGATTACAACGGACCAATTTCTATTTTCATCGAAATGAATGAGCCATATTCAATTCTAAAAAACAACTCTTCAATTGAAGTTGCTTTTGAAAATGGTAGGGGTGTGATTGCTGGAAGCGGAATTTTTTCTAATGAAATTCCAATTGCTTACCTAACATTCGAAAAGAATATATCTAATATAACCCCAATTAAAATTCGATTTAATGAAATTGAAACATCTCCCATATTCCTGACAAATGCTAAATCTACAAATGATGCAAATTGTATTAACATTTTGGATAACGCATCTCATTCACCAGTAATTAATATGAACATTGTTGTTCCTGGTAATTACAAAGTAGATATTCTTGATGCTTCCGGAATGGTCGTTTATTCTTATACCTTGGATATTAATACTTTCAGCAACTTTAACTTAGACTGGAACCCAGGTGCAACAAATTTAAGCGATGGAATTTATTTTGTTAGGTTAACTGGTAACGGAACAAGCATTGCCGAAAAACTTATCTATATCAAGTAAATTATTGATTCTTGTCTGGCTAGCCCTTTTGGCTAGCCAGATAGGAATTTCTCAAAAAAGAGCAAATTGCGAATTAAGTATTTATGGTTCTTTGAAAATTGATGTGTGCGGGAGCGAAAACCAAAAACAATTTGTTCTCGTAATGGGAGTAGGTAATATTAACCGCGGCGATAGCCTATTCGGTTTTAATTTTCAATTAAGCTATGATTATCGAAAGGTGAAAATTACCGATGCTTTATACTTAAACACATTATCTGAATTTTTCGATACCAAGGCAGTGAAGATTAATTCTATAGAAGGCAAGGTTAATGGCTATGCTATAACAATGGGAATGCAACCAATTTATGGGAATAGACCACTGATTGCCTTTAACGGCTACTGGCTTTCTCAATGTCCAGATACAGCATTGTTCACTATTGATTATATAGAATTTACCGATGAATTTAAAATTTCAATTGATACCTTAAAACCAACATATTTAATAGGGGAAGTTAAAACAGTTAAAGACAGAGTATTCGAATTAAATGTTGATAAAGATACAATTATAAGTTCTGGCGGTAAGGAAGAAATTGATGCTAATATTAGAATACCTAAAGGTTCAAGAATTAACGATTTTGTCATTCGAGTAAATGCAGATTATGATAAAATTAGTATTGATTCAGTTAAAACATTAGGAAGTGATCTAAAATTTAAAGATTACCTGGTTGATGACACGGGTAAACATATTGTTAAAATTTTATTAAGTAATACTAAAGATAGTGGAAGCGAAAATTATATACGATTTTATGTTTCTTACAAAAGGGTAAATATTTTCACAAGTATCCAGTTAATACCTGAATTTGAAAGTTACTGCAAATGTGTTAACGATGTTAAATCAGATTCACTTATTGCATTTTGTAGGGAGGAGATTAACCAAATTAGTTTTGAAGATAATGAAACTAAAATAGATGGTGATTGCAATATTGTCATTTACGATATCATGGGAAGAATTGTTAAAAGTTACCGGGTTGAAGAACAAATGTGGGACAATGGAAATCAAGTTTTTGATTGTACAAACTTAACAAAAGGAATTTATTATATTTTGTTTTATGATAAGAATTTGAAATTAATCAAAAGAGAAATATATGTCAATTATTAATTGTTCACAAATGGGAGGTTTTATGAATAACCAATCGATTTACAAGGGATTTTCTCGAATTATTTTAGGTCTTTTAGTCGCCCTGGGGCTATTCGCTTTGGTACCAAATGCATTTGCACAAGAAACTTATCCTTTGATTCCAAGACTTTCGTTAACTGGTGCAGACAACGACTGGGATGCAAATTGGTATCCTGATGGTCGCATTTGGATACCCCCATCCATTGACCCAAACAAACCCCGTGAAATTTTGGTTCCTGTTTTCATTGAAAATAAGTGGTACACACGCGAACAAACAAAAGATATTTATGTTGCAGAACCTATCAAGAGTTTTTCCTTTAAAATTCAATACGACTCAACAGCTCTACGAGCTATTGGGGTTCAAACTTTTGGATATCGCGAGTTAAATTATTTCCCTGACGAAAAGTACAAATACCATACTTTAGCAAAAGATTTTCAAATATCTTGGATGGACGATAGAGATATTACTTATTGGACTTTCCTAAATCCTGGTAAACCTTTGCAAGATAGGCAAAAAGGAAGATCTATAAAAATCACTGGAATTTCTACAAATTCTTTGCCTAATTGTGATGGTTTTCAAGTCCTACTTTATGTTCGATTTATGCTCGTACCCAAAGCTGGAACACCTATCGGATTAGCTCAAAACACCCCATTAATCATTGGTGCTGATACTATTGAATATAACGATTTGAATGTCCGAAAGGAAGCACCTTTTAAAAAGTTTAGACCATATTGGAAAGGTAGGTTTGTTGAGCAAGACTATCCAGATCCTGGAATATTTACTGGACTTGCAGGAGTTGATAATAGTGCTTACCCAAACTGGAATACTGAACCATATTATCCGGGAGTTATATATCTAAGGATTAGTGACAATGTTCCACGATTTGGTTTTATTCTTGAAAGAGCCATTGGGCAGATTCCACAAATTGCAATGATTGGTGACGACGGTTCATTATTTGAACTTCGAGACCCAATTACTTTAGACTCTGCAACATTAATTTCCCCTCCTTTCGGCACTCGTGGCTTTAGATTAATTAATGAGGTACCTGCTTCAAGATTATTGGATATCGAGGTGGAATCAAATGAACCATGGCTTAAATTTAGGACTTACGTCCCGCGAGGAGCTAGTGCAAAAAATCCGATTCCAGCTGGGACTAACAAAGGATATATTCCATATATCGACAATGGTATTTTGGGCGATGTTGCTCGTGGCACTCCAATCTGGGGAAGACAAACAGTATTAGATCCAGAAGTTCACATTATGGTGGAATGCCGCCCTGGAGAGTTGTCCAACGCAGGACCCGAGCCAACTGGTATTTACGTTGGATATATTACATTTAAATCCCATTCTGCAGAGATTTCCCCAGTTCGTTTAAAAATTACATTCATCTTTTTCCGTAATCCCATTGAAGGAGGAACTGCTGGGAGACCTTCGGGTATCAACTTGACACTTCAGCCTAAGGAAGGCACCGGTACACCAGTTAAAATGATATTTGGTACCGGACATCGAGCCACAATGGGTGTTGATACTTTATTTGGTGAGCATAAATACGAATTCCCAATGCCGGAGGACAAATTCGATGCTCGATTTTTCCCACCCCCATATGCACCTCAAGATTTGAAAGCCGAAATTCAACATGGCTTTGGCAATTTTAGCCCCGATGACGACGATAACGATTTGACTCCAAAGTACTGCACTTCGCGCGACATACGAGGTAGCGACGACACTTTACAATCATTGGTTTACTTGGTTAGAATTAACGCTAAGGATGACAACTATCCAATCACAATCGTTTGGGATGTTCAAGATTTCCCAGATGGAGCAAATTTGTTCATTCGTGATACTTTGAACGGACAATTATTCCCAGCTGTTAATATGAGAAGGGCAACAAACATTGGTGGTACGCTTTATTCTTATCAAATTACAGACAATCGGGTACGTTCGTTCTTGATCGAATACACACCAGCAAGAATCATTAATTACGTTGATGAATATGGTAAACCTATCATCAAGAAAGGGTGGAACTTCTTGTCGTTGCCAGTCAGACCAGTCAACAATACATGGAATGTTTTTTATCCAAATGCAATTAATAAACCATTCTTCTGGTCGCAAAACCAATATCAATTTGATGAACTGTTACGTGTTGGTGTCGGTTACTTTGTGAAGTATAGCGACCAGGTCGACTCTAAGTTTGCAGGCTCCTTTATCAGCGAAATATCAGTTGTTGGCTCTGGAGATAGCGTAAAAATTTACCCAGGTTGGAATACAATTGGTTGCGTTTCAACACCATTATCAATTCGAGATATAGCCTTCTCCAACTTCGGACTAGAGGCACCTAATCCGACTGAAGTACGGAAGAACGGAATTTGGGGTTACAAGACAAACCGTGGATACGAAGAAGTCTCGGAGCTCCGTCCTGGCCTTGGTTATTGGATAAAATCCGATGCCCACGGCTATTTGCGGTTGATTGCCCGATTTGAAAAATCAATTCAAAACTTCGAGCCTAGCGAAAAAGAAATTGCAGTAGAGCAGAGTGTTAAAATTAATTTTGCAGACAACGCCCAACACGAAAAGACCTTGTACCTTGGTTTGAACAAAGCATTTAATTCAAGCATTTTTGAATTGCCACCAGTTCTATTTGCAGATATGTTCGACATTCGATTTGCTAACAATTCCTTGCTCGAAGTGAAAGACACCCCAGTGCTTAAGTTAAACGGTATCGAATATCCCTTGGCTGTAACAATTGATGATCCAAACAATGAATATACCTTTGTTGATGCAATCACAGGGCAAGTGCTTGGAACAATTTCGCCAAGGAACAAGACTTTTGTCATTAATAATTCGAGCAACACTGTTAAGATACTTATTCAAAGCATTGAAACCGCTGATGCTTTGAGTATTTATCCAAACCCAGTAGCTTCAACTGCCACACTTAGATACAATGTATCAAATGACGCTATTGTTCACATTGGCTTGTTTGATGCTCTTGGAAATGAAGTTAAAACATTTGCAAATGGATTTGTCCAAGCTGGTGAATACAAAGTTACAATAAACTCCAACGAATTTGCCTGTGGTCAGTACCTATGCAAGATGAAAGTTGGCAACGAAACCAAAGTTGTTCTAGTTAATATTGTAAAATAACATTTCAACCTTCAAACAAATGAAATGGGCAACATTAATTGTTGCCCATTTCTATTTATTAAAGAGATGAAGTGATTTTAAACAATGAGGTCAAAATGAAGTTTTTTCTTGTGGGAATATGCTTGTATTTTGTTTCTTTCCAAGCATTACTGACAAACCAGCCACTGCTATTTAGATTAAATCTAATTGGCAACGATACAATCGTTTATAACAAACTTGTTTTTGGATTTCACCCTGATGCTACCAATGGTCTTGATACTGCAATTGGTGAATTAGACTTGCCACCTTTCATACCTCCAAGTGGGTTCAAGTTGTACGGAGTTTTTATTTTTTTCGACTCCACTCAACAAACCAATATTTGGTCTTATTTAGATATAAGACAATTTCCTTCAAAATCAACCGACACAATTAAATTCTTGCTTTTTGCAATAAAAGAATCTGGAATTAAACTTAGAATAAGTTGGCCAAACATTGGAGATGAGATTCGTTACGCATGGCTTGTTGATGAATATCTTGGAACTTTGGTCCAAGTCGACATGAAAAAGAACAGATTTGTTAATATTCAAAATGAGTTTTTAGACAAATTTTACATTAAATTAATTTTAGCTGATTTAAATAGTGTGGATTATGAGGATTCTAGTGATATTATAGTCAAATATGAATGGCCTGAAAATAGTATATTTATTAAAAATAATTCCAAAGAGTTTCTAACCTATAGAATTTATGATATATTTGGAAGAGTTGTGTCTGAATCGATTTTGGAGGAGGAAAAATTAATCGATTCAAGGATGTTATCAAAGGGATTATATTTTGTGGAACTTTATTATTTTTCTGGAAAAAAAGAAGTAAGAAAGGTAATCGTTTATTGATTAGGTAATTTATGAACGAAAAGAAAGACAACAAAGAACAAAATTATACTAAATATAAAGCTTCGCACAAGCTTGCACAAAATCAACCCAAGTCTTCCGGTGAGATTTTGATTAGTGTTGTTGTCCCTCTCTACAACGAAGATGCCTCGATTCTTGAATTAGGGGAAAAATTGGAGAGAGTGTTAAAACCTTTGTCTAAAAACAGATACGAAGTAATATTTGTAGATGACGGTTCAACAGACAATTCACGCAATAAAATAAAGGAATTGCATAATAGAAACCCAAAGTTTCATTGCATAAGCTTTCGTAGAAATTATGGGAAATCTGCTGCCCTCCAAGTTGGATTCAAGGCGGCTCGAGGGAAAATTGTTTTGACAATGGATGCAGACCTCCAAGACGACCCTGAGGAAATACCAAACTTAGTGAAAAAATTAAATGAAGGTTTCGATCTTGTTTCTGGATGGAAAAAGAAAAGATATGATTCATTAATTAAGATTTGGTCCTCTAAATTGTTCAATTTTGTTACATCTTTGGTTAGCGGCATTCGCTTGCACGATTTCAATTGTGGGTTAAAAGCTTATAAAAATATTGTAGTTAAAAGACTTAATGTCTATGGCGAAATGCACAGGTACTTGCCAGTTCTTGCTCACTGGGATGGTTTCCGTGTTACTGAAATACCTATCAAGCACCATCCACGAAAATATGGTAAATCAAAATTTGGTGCTGGTAGATTTGTCAAAGGTTTTCTCGATTTGCTAACTGTTATGATTACAACAAGATATATGCAACGACCATTACATTTTTTTGGTACCATTGGAACTTTGGTAACATTTCTCGGCGTTGTTGTAAATTTGTATTTGCTAATCGAATGGCTGCTGGGCAAAACCTATTTAAGCAATAGACCGTTGTTGCTTTTTGGGATCACATTGATTATTTTTGGAGCACAATTAATTTCAATAGGATTGCTTGGAGAAATGAATATTAAATCTCTTTCCGAAAAAGTGAATTATAATATTAAAGATAAATTTTAGGTGATACATGAATAATTATATAATTTTTGTTGGAGTTTTTCTCTTTTTCATCTTTTCCAATACCTATTCGCAAATAAAAGATTTGGCTCTTGAACTCGGACTTGTCCCAACATCAGTGTTTGGGAACAATAGTGCTTCTGCTGTTTTTGCACCCGGTGCAAAAGAATCAACTATCGGGGGAGGATTCTTTGGTTTTCAAAATGGTATTTTGCTTAAAAGTATCTGGGAAATAAAAGGCACAAATTTATCCATTCCTTTTGGACTTGAATATATTTTTTATCGCGCTTATCATAGAGTTCCCTATGCTCCAAAAGTTACATTTTATTTTAGGCATTTTATAGACGTTCCAACTTTGACGCTTGGGTTAAGATACAATATGTTCAAATTACCGTTTGCTAACGTTAAGGCATATTCAGAAGTTGATGCAAGAGGTAGTTTTGTTGGTAAAAGCAATTACCACCTTCGCATAGATTACGAGTCGTTGGATTCAACTGATCTTAAATCAGTTTCTCACAAAAATTCGGTGTTTCGATTTGGAACAGGAATCAAGTTAGGTTTTTTGGGTGAAATTATTCATCCCTTCTATGCAAATATGTTCGCTGCTGTTAATTATGTGAATTTGTTGGGAAAAAATAATGGGCGTGGAGAGCTTTTAACCCCAGTACCAAAGTACGAAACATCTGAAAATCCAGTTTTCAACTTTCAACTTGCTGTTACATTATTTTATAAATTTTGATGATTCGTAAAAAGTATTTTTACAAGGCCGATTGCAAGTTTTTTCGCGGTGATATACCTTGCTCCCCACACAAAAAATTTGGTGTTACTTGTTCCGATTGTAACTATTACATCCCTCAAGAGAATATTATTTTGATTATTAAACTTGGTGCTATTGGGGATGTTATTAGGACTACACCGTTGTTGTATCGTATTTTTGAAGAACATCCAAAAAGCGCTGTTTGGTGGCTAACACTTACTCCAGAAGTAATTCCTTCTTGCGTCGATAAGGTTTTATCCCTTAGTTTGGAATCCCTAATATTATTACAAAATACAGAGTTTTACAAAGTTATCAATCTTGACAAAGATGATTATGCTTGCGGTCTGACAAAATCATTGAAAGCAAAAGAGAAATACGGCTTTACCCTTGTCAATGGAAAACCAGCTCCGATTGACCAATTAAGCTACCATAAGTTTCTTACTGGAATTTTCGACTCAGTCAACCAAAATAATACTAAATCTTACTTGCAAGAAATTTTTGAAATTGTTGGCTGGGACTACAAAGGAGAAGAATATATTATCGAGGTTGATAACTCTTTACGCTGGAATTTACCGAATGATAATATGCCAGTAATTGGATTAAATACTGGGTGCGGAGGCCGGTGGGTTTCACGAATGTGGCCCGAGCATTCTTGGGTGGAACTAATTAGATTGCTTCAAGAAAATCATTATTTCCCAATGCTACTCGGAGGTGAAGCCGAAGATGAAAAAAATAAAAAAATTTCCGAAGAAACTGGTGCGTATTATCCAGGTTATTTTGACTTGAAAAAATTTATTTCCCTTGTAAACCAATGCGATTTGGTTGTTACTGCAGTTACTATGGCATTGCATATTGCAATTGGTTTGAAAAAGAAAGTAGTCTTATTCAATAATATTTTCAACCCCAACGAGTTTGAGCTTTTCAAAAGGGGGATTATTATTGAACCCGATAAACCCTGCAAATGCTTTTTTAGTCCCCGTTGCATCAATACGGAATATTTTTGTATGAATTACATCTTTCCAACTAAGGTTATTGAGGAGATTAAAAAACTTGTTCCTCCAACACAACTTTATTGAGAAACAACATGGGAAAGAAAGACTCAGAGTTTAATTTAAACCAGCTTGGGTACATTCGTGTCGCAGCTGTAACCCCTGAATTACGAATTGGAAACGTAACATTTAACGTTGAAAAAATTATCGAATCCCTTGAAATTTTATCACGGGAAAATGTTCAAATAGCAGTCTTCCCAGAATTATGTTTAACTGGTTACACTTGTGGGGATTTATTTTATCAAGATCGTTTGTTAAATGATACTTTTAATGGCCTTCTTCGACTAAAAGAGGTATCATCAGGATTCAACATTTTGTTTATAGTTGGTTTACCATTGAGGGTAAATTCGAAGTTGTTCAATTGTGCTGCGGTAATTGGTAATGGTAACATTTATGGCATTGTTCATAAGACTTTTATCCCAAATACCAGAGAGTTTTACGAAAAAAGATGGTTTTCAGGAATTTCTAAAGAATCTACTGTTAACATTTTTGCTGACGAGGTGCCATTTGGAAACGACTTGATTTTTGTTGATATTAAAAATAGGCTATTAGCCTTTGGGGTAGAAATTTGTCAAGATTTGTGGGCAGCAGAACCTATTAGTACTCGATTAGCATTGTCGGGAGCACTGGTGGTGTTCAACTTAAGTGCAAGCGACGAGTGGGTTGGCAAAAGTGCATATCGGCAAAATTTAGTTCTTACTCAATCTGCAAGAATTAATGCTGGTTATGTTTATGCGGGAAGCGGTTCTTGGGAATCGACGACTGATTTGGTTTTTTCTGGTCATTGTATCATTGCCGAAAACGGAAAACTTTTAGCCGAAAGTAGAGGTTTTGCCTTTCAAACTGAATTTATTTTAGCCGATATTGATCTTGAGCTTCTTTTAAAAGAAAGAATTTACAACGATACTCTTGAAGATACAAATTTTGATAGCAGCAGAAAAATTGGAGTAGAAATTCCAGAATTAACGTCGAATAATTTATTTCGAAAGATTGATAGATTTCCCTTCATTCCAGAAGAAATTGGACAAAGGGAACGAGTTTGCCAAGAGGTTTTTAGAATACAATCAACTGGGTTAGCAAGGAGATTGTTGCACACAAGTTCCAAGAACATTGTTCTTGGTTTATCTGGTGGATTGGACTCTACACTTGCATTGCTAGTTTCTGTAGAAGCTTTTAAAAAATTAGGATTTGCTCCAGAAGGAATTCACTCTGTAATTATGCCAGGTTTTGGAACTACTAAAAAGACTTTCGGAAATGCAGTAAAACTTGCCGATTTTCTATGTGTAAGGAAAGAGATTATTGATATCAGAAAATCAGTATCGTTGCATTTGAAGGAAATTAATTTCCTGGCAGAAAGGGACCATCTTGTCTTTGAAAATTCTCAAGCTAGAGAAAGAACGCAAATACTGATGGATTTAGCTAATAAATACAATGGTTTAGTTGTCGGAACAGGAGATTTGTCGGAAATTGCCCTTGGATGGTCAACTTACAACGCAGACCATATGTCAATGTATAATGTAAATGCTGGTGTACCCAAAACACTAATTAGATATATAATAGAATGGGCTGCCGACCATCTTTTCGATACCCCAGTTAGAAAGGTTTTAAAATCTATTTTATCTTTGCCAAGTACTCCCGAATTATTGGAAACTAAAGATGGAAAAATCAACCAAATCACCGAAGAAATAGTGGGCCCATTTGAATTGAATGATTTCTTTTTATATTACTTTACACGATTTGGATTTACTCCTAAAAAGATTTTATTTCTTGCTAAATTGGCATTTAGTGAAAAATACAATGAGATTGAATTAAGAAAGTACCTATTAAACTTTTTCCAAAGGTTTTTCGTTAATCAATTTAAGCGAAGTTGTATGCCCGATGGTCCAAAGGTTGGATTTATAGACCTATCTCCTCGTGGAAGTTGGCGAATGCCCAGTGACGCTGATGTGCAACAGTGGTTAAATGATTTGTAAAAATAAAATATTCAATGTACGATTCTTTTGAAGATTTACTGCCAAATGAAATTAAGGTTGTTGTTGCTGATGACCATGAAATTGTACGTGCTGGTATTAAGCGAATTTTATACAATGAAAAACGGATTAAAATAATTGCCGAAGCAGACGATGGTAAAACAGCTCTTTCGCTAATTAAGGAATACAAGCCAGATGTTGCTCTTTTAGATATTAACATGCCAGAAATTGATGGTGTTGAGCTTGCAAAAATTATTAAAAATTTGCTTCCAAATGTTGTGGTGTTAATCCTTACTGCATACCAGGATTATCAAAATGTCGAACGGGCACTTTCCGCTGGTGCTGATGGTTACCTTTCCAAAGATATTTCACCAAATTTCTTAATCGAAGCTATTTATAAAGCATTTTTGGGTGAAAGAGTTTTTTCTAAATCTATTTTGAAAGTTCTGGAAAAGCCTCTTTCTTTCGGCGAGGATGTAGATAATGATAATGTATCAATTACTCAAAGAGAACAAGAGGTACTAAAATTAATTGCCTTGGGTAAAACAAGTCAAGAAATTGCAGAAATTCTAGGAATTAGTATTAGAACTGTGCAAAACCATCGTTCGAATATTATGCAAAAACTTGGAATAAAAACAGCTGCTGGACTGGTTCGTTTTGCGGTTATATATTCTTCCCAAAGGACATAAAAAATTAAGTAATTATACCTAAAAAATCCTTTCGACTTATTAACCAAATTGCATTTTGTTATTAATTAATCCAAGGATGTAAATGGAAAGGCCGGAGCAATTTACAGTAATTTTAGCCGACGACCACCCTCTGGTTAGGATGGGAATTAAATACTATTTAATGTCTCAACCTGAGTTTAAAGTAGTCGGCGAGGCTTCCAATGGATTGGAGGCATTGGATTTGGTTAATACATTGCAACCTGATATTGTTATTGTTGATATTGTAATGCCTTGTTTGGATGGTATTTCTTTAGTTAGGCACTTACAAAATTTTCAAAGGAAACCTAAAACAATTTTGGTAACAGCAGTGGAAGAATTTATTGATATGAACACCGCTTTTTCCTCTGGTGCAGATGCAATAATATCGAAAAGTATTAACCAAACAAATTTTATTGAAACCCTTTACCAGGTAACAAAAGGAAGAAAAGTGTATTGCAAGTCAATGTTTCGGATGTTACTTAATCACAAAAAATATCAAAGAAAAGATGATGAATTAGTTAATTTTACAAAAGTTCAACAAAAGATAATATCTAGCCGAATTCGTGGCAATCTTTTTACTGAAATAGCACAAGAGTTGAACCTTACAATTTCGCAAATAGCAACTGAGGTTTCTAATATTTTGGAAAAGCTAGATGAGTATGAATTTTTCTTGAATTCAACATCAAATTAATTGGTATAATTTTTGAGATTTTATTTGAGATTTGTATTAAAATATAAATAGATAAAAATGAAAACAAAATTTAAAACCAAGGTCTTTGGATTGACTATTTTAACTTTATTTTTTTGTGTTGAAATTTTTTCCCAAACACAAAACGTTGGGATAGGAACAACTAATCCAGACAATTCAGCGATATT
>FMJZ01020300.1_pt1 | contig 23730 bp, 17 predicted proteins | sample 1987881 | NCBI WGS metagenome assembly FMJZ01 (sample SAMEA4378227, study PRJEB15110) | soil metagenome | biome: soil; feature: Field; material: Soil | place: India | collected 2015-03-11 | depth 0 m
TCTCATCAGGCAAACCACCAGATTATTGGGGAGGGTTCCCTACTAACAGATCGTTTATCGGTAAACGATTTCGAAGAGCGTTTCGTCAGTCGTTGTTCCCAAGTAAATATAAGAAACCGTTTCGCTTTTTGCAATCATCAAACGAGTACCAATTTTCTCACAGTCTCAATCTCCACCAAATAAAGATAACTATTAAGACACAAAATCCAGCTATTCCAAGGATAATCCAGAATGCATAGGGATGTCCCTGTATAGGTAAGGAAACATTCATTGAAAATATAGAAACAACCATTGTTGGCACCATTAGAAGAATAGTAATAATGTTTAATACTTTTATCAAAATATTTAAGTTGTTGCTCACAATAGAAGCACGGGCATCCATTAAACTTGCAAGAATTTCTGAATAATTTTGAGCCTGCTCATAACACTGATTATTTTCAATCGTAATGTCGTCAAGTAATTCGAGAAGTTCCTGGTCTAATTCAAATTTTGTTGCATTGTGTTTAAGTTTTTCAATGAGTGCACCATTAGAATGGATGGCATCAAGGTAGTAGACCAGACTCTTTTCCAATGAGAACATACTTATTAAATAGCGATTTTCCATGGAACGATTGATCTTCTGTTCCAGTTCATCAGTGATCAAATTTATAACTTTTAAATGGTCAACAAAGTGATGTATCGAACGATAGATTATTTTAAGTAGTAATTCGGTTAATGAAGAAACATTTGCAAAAAGCTTACCATCAAATAATGTAATATCTTCTGCCGAAACAATAATTAAGGTGTGTTTAAAAAAGAAAATGCCGACAGTAGGAACTCTAAATAACAATTGGTCTCGCGCTTCATATTTTTTGGGCCTCTTTAAAATTATGGCGATATGTTCTGGCTCAAATTCCATACGAGCAAGTTCATTAGGATCAAGTGCAGAATTTAGTGTATGGTCATCAATTCTATAATTTTCGATGAGGAATTTTTTTTCATTGTCGTCCGGATTTATAAAATAATATATGGTTGCTGAGTCTTTGTTACTTTCAGTGATTTTATTGTTACAAATCGCAAAATATTTTATCAAGATTCTTCCCGAATGACCCTTCTTCCAATTATTCTAAATTTGCCTGATAAAATAAGATTTATTGCTTCGGTATATATCCTGTGTTCTTCTCTCAGAATTCTCTCCGCCAGTATCTCTGGAGTATCATTGTCGTAAATAGGAACTACCGCCTGCGTGATGATGGGCCCTCCATCAACTGACTCATCAACAAAATGAACAGTACATCCAGAATATTTAACACCATATTCAAGTGCTTTTCTTTGAACATCAAGCCCGGGGAACGCAGGCAGAAGTGATGGATGAATATTCAAAATTCTATTCGGAAAGGCACTCAATAACGGTTGTTTGATTATTCTCATAAATCCTGCAAGACACACAAGATAGACATTATGCTCTTTTAATACCTTTACATAGTTTTCTTCATATTCCGGTAAAAGCCAGGTCTTTTTTGGTCCGGGGTCAAGATACAATGCTTTTATATTGTGGTCGCGGGCGATTTGCAATGCTCCTGCACCAGGATTGTCACTGATAACGAGCACAAGGTTGGCAATACAGGTTCCATTCTCAATATTTTTTATAATCGCCTCAAGATTTGAACCACGGCCTGAAGCCAAAACCGCAATGTTCCTATTCATAAGTTCAATTTTATCCATAGATATTCAAAAGTCAATAGAAAAGTTTTGTTATATTGTAATAAGATGTTCAGCAGGATTTATATCATATTTTTGTGGATAAATTGCCCTCAGAATATTTAGATTTTTCTCTAAACCAAGGTCGACAATAGGTCCATTTGTTTTTTCTTTTTTACTATTCAAAACAATTTTGATAATCGGTCTATCAATATGAGCAGGGTTCTGACGTAAAACAATCGCGATTTCTTCATTATTAAGCTCAACACAGCTGCTCACCGGATAAATTCCTAAAATCTGGATGAAAACTTTAGTAAGGAGTCGGTCAAAATAAGTCCCGGCATGCACCCAGATAACTCGGATTGCTACAGCAGGGAGGTAGGCCAGAATCTGATAGGGCCTTGATGTGGTCATCGCATCATAGGCATCACAGATGCGAATTATCCGGGCAAAGAGATTGGGTTGCATTTTGGGATTTAGTTTTTCTGGATAACCGCTTCCATCATAATTCCAGTGGTGCTGATAAGCTGCCAGAAGTGAAGCAAAGGCAATATCGTCCAGCCCCCTTGTTTTTATTATTTCACTTACTCCAAAAACCGAATGTTTTTTCATAATTTCCCATTCTTCTTTCGTCAGTGGTTCGTTTTTATCAATCAAAGTTTTTGGAATTGCTACTTTCCCAATATCATGGAGTAATCCACTAGTTCCAAGTTTTACAAGATTTTTCCGTTCCAGGTTAAGGCGCTGACCAACAGCCAGAGAAAGGACACCGACATTCAATGAATGGTTATATGTATATTCATCAAAATTTTTTATAGCAGTGAGGGCAGTTAATCCAAATTCATCCTGACTCAAACTATCAATCAATGTATAGATTACCCTGCGAAAACTTTTAGTATCGACAGGTTGACGATTCCAGAGGTTCTGTATTAAATTTTTTGTTACTTTTAACGCCTTAAAATATGTCTTTTTTATTTGTTCTCCATCTTTAAGAAATTCAGGAATTGTCTCTTCCTGCTCGGTATAAAATTCAACATTAATTGAGCTAAATTTGATTTCATTATATTTTTGAATAAATCCCTCTCGGTTAAGTTTAAAGAGGGATGCAAATTTCAGTATTTCCTGGGCTTTTAAACCTGGTAATAAGATAATTGATTTTATTCCAAGTTTTTTTAAATTGTCCTCTATGAATTGTAAACTCGCATAACCTTCGATTTCAAAGCGCATTCTTATTTTATTAAAAAATATATAATCGCGATATCTCATAATTTCAATCTGATTGCTTGTTTGGAGTAAAGCTGTTGCCTGACTCATAATCTTATTTACAAGATTTACCACAACATCGTTGTTAAAATCATAGACAAAAGTCGCTTTTATAAGGGCATAAAGGTTGGTAATAAAATCTTTATCGTGCTTACTCATTTTTATTTTTCCTTTCTGTAAATCTCAAGGCAGTTTCACACACCGCCCTTATATCTTCATTCCTTTTCTGCATTCCCTTTCTGAGAATTGAAATGGCGGTTTCATTACCGACTTTCGCAAGGGCTTGCGCTGATAATTGTCTTTTTACTAAATATTTCTGTTTACCGAATAAAACCCATTTAAATAAAATTTTTTCCAGGTCTTTTATGAGCTTTTTATTCCCATTAGCAACCAGACAATTAAAATATGCCTTCTGTTCATTGTAATTTAAATTAAGAAATTCACGGTGCTTTATTGTTTTAATCAACTTTTGATAAATAGGACTGTACCCTCCTAATTTTTCCAGAGCCTGGAGTGCCCTTATCCTTACATTTACATCCGTATCTTCAAGGAAATCAGAAATCATTTTGGTATCACCAAATTCAGTTAGGGCGTCTACTATTGACTTTCGTACCAGAGGAGAAGGATGCAGAGCTAAGGCTTTTAAGTGTGAAATACCAGAAGGGTTTTTTATAATTCCCAGGATTACAATTGCACTTGTTAGAACTCTAATGTCCCTTTCTTTTAAAAAAATTAAAATTGGTTCAACATCACCCTGACAGATATAAGCCAGTCGTTCCTGTAGAACCCGCAAGCGCTCATCATTTTTTACATTTTTTAGAATGCGGATAAACCAGGGAATTGTTTTTTTTGAGAAAAAGCCAATCAGGGCAACAAAGTCGCTGAATGATTGGTTATCAAGAGCATCCGGTAGTTCGGCAAAACTTGCAATCATTCCTTCGTTTTCTATTCTTGGGATGAGGTTTATATCTGCATAATTCCACAGGTAATTTACAATTAAAATTGCATTTTTGAAATCATTACTATTGATACAGAGTTCAAGGATTTCAGCAAGTGCCTCAATGACTTCTGGCGATTTTGTATTTTTTAACACATCAATCAATGTCGTGATTACAATACCAAGTTCGGTTTGACTTTCTATTTCACCGATTTCCGATTTTAAAGTTCTTAATTCCTCGGGGGTTATTTCCGTAGAGATTTTATCGGCAAAGTCAATCTTTTCTTTGGTTAGAATTCCTCGCACCGTATCATCATAATTTATTTCAAGTTTTGGTAATTCGGGTATGGTATATACGAGTGTCTCTTCTTCCTCTTCTTCTACAACATAGAAAGTTATATGTGAAAAATCGCATTCCCAAAGATTTAAAGCAATATCCTGGTCACGGTCAGAACGGCTTATGATTTCTACAAAGACCAATAGTTCATCTTCTGTGATACCTTCAGTAAATTTAATTTCCCTTATTCCATCTTTGAAGAGTCTGAAGGCAACACTGATATCTTTTTCAGTTTCTTCATAGATAATTCTTTCTTCGTATCGTATTGAAAATCTTTCTATTTTGAGAATGAGTTCATAACTGGTTTTTAGATACTGGGTGATATCTTTGTAAAACTGGGTAAAAAAATTTTTGAAACTTGGATGACTTGTTTGATAGATTTGTGCTGCTTTTATTGTTTTAATGAGGTCTATCGCGACTTCCTGTATATTTACAGCCATCACAATTAGTATAATGATGTATAGAAAATTGTCAAGGATTTGTTTTTTGATTGTTGACTTTTTCTTCCAAACAGGTATAATTATTACAAGCTTCAAAATTTTGGGAACGTGTTATGCGGGAGTAGCTCAATGGTAGAGTCACGGCCTTCCAAGCCGTTGGTTGCGGGTTCGAATCCCGTCTCCCGCTTTCTAAATTGAAATTAGGAGGCTCTATGAAAAGGAATTTTATTCTCGGGTTACTATTTATTTTGTTTTGTGGAGGTGGCAAAGAACAAATAACAACATTGCATAAGACCGAGGATAAAGTTTTTCAAAAAAAGTCCGTGTTGATTGTCATCGCTCACAATGATTTTCGAGATGAAGAATTTAAGGAACCCTTCGAACTTTTAAAAAATTCAGGATTTAGGGTTATCGTTGCCTCTACTGATACCACGCCCTCAAGGGGTATGCTGGGTATGATAGTAAAACCCGAAATTCTAATATCTCAAGTAATTCCTGACAGTTTTGTTGCGTTGATTATTGTAGGTGGAACTGGTTGTAAAGAACTCTGGGATGATAAAATACTGCACTCGGTTATCAATAATTTTTATGAAAAAAACAAGACTGTTGCTGCGATCTGTATTGCTCCGGTTGCTCTGGCAAGGGCCGGGATTCTTAGAGATAAAAAGGTAACTGTTTATCCCGGAGTAGCAGATGAGATCCGACCGCATTGTGGAGAATATACAGGTTCAGATATAGAAATCAGTGATAATGTTATTACTGGTTCAGGACCACAAGCAGCAAAGGATTTTGCGAAGTCAATTGTTGAGGTAATTTCAAAGTGAAGGCGGTTTTACAAAGAGTAAAAAGAGCAGAAGTCATAATAGGAGATAAGACAATTTCCAGAATCGGGGAGGGGCTGTTGATATTGCTTGGTGTGAAAAAAGGCGATGCGGAAGAAACCGCAGAGGATTTGGCACAAACCTGTGTGAATTTGAGAATTTTTGAGGATAGTAATGGAAAATTTAATCTTTCACTAAAAGACATCAATGGTGAGGCATTAGTTGTATCTCAATTTACTTTGCTCGCTGACACAAGCAGGGGCAGGAGGCCATCTTTTACCAATGCTGAAGAGCCAGAGCGTGCGAAGAGATTATATGAGTTTTTTATTGAGCGGTTGAAAACTAATGGTATTACAACAAAATCGGGTGTTTTCGGTGAGAGGATGCTTGTGAGTCTTGAAAATAATGGTCCTGTTACAATCATTCTGGAGGTTTGATTATGCCTTATAGCATGACCGGGATAGGCAGGGCAAGCGGTGAAATAAAAAATCCACCAATAAGATTTGATGTGGAGATAAGGTCGTATAACCATCGGTTTCTTGATATATCCCTTAAGTTGCCGAGTTCTTTCAACCCGTTTGAAGAGGAGATAAAGAAAATTTTGCAGGAAAACATTTGTCGTGGGCATATAGTTGTCGTGGTTCAACAGGATCGTGAAATCTTAGGTAACAGATTTGAGGTTGATAAAGAATTACTTGATGCATATTTAGCTGTTGCGCGAGAAATTAAGAAGAAGCATAAAGTAACTGGTTCACTAAATATAAATACGCTACTTGCTATACCGGGTTTGATAAGAATAAGTCAGAATCAGACGGATACAAAATTGATATTCAAAAATTTTAAACCTATTTTTAATCGGGCATTGAATGAACTGTTAATGGCAAAGAAAAGGGAGGGGGAACATACTAAACAGGAAATTTTGAAAATCCTCGGTGATATAGAACAGGAGGTTGAAAAGATTAAAATAATGATACCAAAGAGGAATGAATACTACAAAAAACATTTAAATGATTTGATAAAAGAAATAAACGAAAATATAGATCGCTCAAGATTATATCAGGAGATGCTTTATATTGCAGATAGAACCGATGTCGCAGAAGAATATTCAAGATTATCAGGACATATCAGGGCATTTAAAGATGCCCTTGACAATGAAAAATATCCCGGACGACGTCTCAATTTTTTACTACAGGAGATGCAGAGAGAGGCAAATACTTTAAGTGTTAAGGCCAATTATCTCAGCATCAGCGAATCGGTAGTTAATATTAAAGAGGCGATAGAAAAAATCAGAGAGCAGGTTCAGAACATTGAGTAAAAAAACAAAATTGATAGTTATTTCCGGTCCATCCGGTGTTGGTAAGACCACCATCTGTAATGGAATAGTAGCAAGGCGTAAAGATATAGTATATTCCATTTCTGCAACCTCAAGGGCAAGGAGAAAAGACGAAGTAAACGGAAGAGAATATTTTTTTCTTACTGAAAACGAATTTAAACGCTGGATTGCTGAGGGTAAGTTCGCCGAGTATGCAATTGTGCACGGACATTATTATGGAACGCCCAGAGATTTTTTGGAAAATAAATTAGAAAACGGTTTTCATGTTTTAATGGATATTGATGTCCAGGGTGCAAAGCAATTAATGTCCCTTTACCCGGACGGAATTTATATATTTGTCTTGCCCCCTGATTTTGAAGAGCTTAAAAACAGATTGATAAAAAGGAATACCGATAATGAAAAGGAGATTGAGAACCGTCTTAAAACTGCGAATGAGGAATTAAAGTATATGAAAGATTACAAATATGTCGTGAAAAATATAAACCTTGAGGAGACCATCGCAGAGATTTTGAAAATCATTGACAGGGAGACGACATAGATTATGATTGTACTTTTTATCTATTTTTATAACAATTCGTGCAAAACTATTTAAATGCCGAGAAAAACTAAAGAATCGAAGAAAGACAAAATCATTTTTTTAGGTACGGGTGGGGCACGGTTTGTTATTGCCAGACAGCTACGAGCAACCGGTGGGATTTTTTTTAGAATAGGGGGAAAGAATATTCTTGTTGACCCTGGTCCGGAGTCATATTATCGCTTCTTAACATATTTGCCCAAATTTAATCCTGAAAAGATTGATGCTATAATTTTGACTCATAAACATATTGACCACTCAGCAGATATAAATGTTTACCTTGATGTGTTAACCCAGGGTGGATTTAAAAAGAATGGAGTCTTATTGGCACCGAGTGATGCATTTGGTAAAGGAGGGGTAATATTTGATTATTTATTAGAGTTTTTAAAAGAAATAAAAATAATTATGCCCGGATTTGAAGTTGAATTAAACGGATTAAAAATTAAATTTCCCATCAAGCACGAACATCGTGTTGAGACTTATGGTTTTACATTAAGTTATAATAATTATTCAATTTCATATATTGTGGATACGAAATTTTTCCCACAATTGATAAATGCTTATAAAGGTGATATTATCATATTGAGTCTTTTGAAACTCGAATCTTCTGAAATTGACCATCTATCAGTTTCAGATTGTGAAAAGATAATTTTAGGTATTAAACCAAAGGTTGCTATTATCACCCATTTTGGTATGACTATTATCCGTGAGGGTCCATCGAATATTGCAAGGCAATTGAGAGAGAGAACCGGCATATTAGTCCTTGCAGCCGAGGATGGAAAATATTATGATATTGAAAAATTATTGACCCAAAATTGAATAATTGAAGACATTTAACACGACATTTGTTCAAATTTTTTGAATTTTTCACCATGCCGTATCAACATAATATCGCTCATCTTCAGGAATAAACTGTTCTTATGACGAATCATCCTGAACTAATAAACCCGGCACCTACTAACCATCACTATTGACACTTTATAAATTTTGTATATACTATTTTAGCATGGGGGAGTGTAATTTCTGCGACTTTTCAAAAATTTTAGAGTTATACAAATTTTGCCCTAATTGCGGGGCAAAACTCGTTTATTCCGAAGAATCTCAAATCGATAGCGAGCATGTTAAATTATGGGGTGGTGAATCTCGTGTTGTTACTTTATTTTTTGTTAATTTTATTAATACAGCGACGATTGTAGATAAGTCAAAAATCCGTCAGAATGCAATTTATCTTGCTGAAGCAATGGAAGATTGTGAGAATATTATAAAAAAATACGCGGGTGCTACTAATAAAATTTTTCCTGATAATCGTATCCTTGCTGCTTTTGGTATTCCGAGGTCACATCGTGATGACCCCGAGAGGGCAATAGAGTGCATTTTAGCGATAAAGGATTATTATCAGCATAAAGTTACAAAAAAGGAATTAGGTGATTGGCGTATATCATTCGGGGTGAATACCGGCTGGATATTTTTTGGTTATGTCATAGAGAATCTCTCTTATTTAACCATTATTGGCGATACGGTTAATGTAGCAGCACGGCTGACTCAAATTTGCCCACCTGATGAGATATACTTAAGTAGTTCTGTTTATGATGGAGTTTCTAATATTGTAGATGTTGATTTCGTCGGAGAACGAAAGGTTAAGGGCAGAACTGGTTCTGTTAAAATCTATAGGCTTAAAGGGTTATTAAAAGAAAAAAGAAAAAAAGTGACATCTAAATTTCCATTGTTGGGAAGAGAAAAGGAATTTGAAAAATTGGTAAATACTGTTAGAATGGTGAATGAAACAAAAACTCTTAAAATTTGTGCAATAACAGGTAAGATGGGTATTGGTAAGACCAGACTTAAAGAAGAATTTATCGAGTTTATTAAACGGGACAGAAATTTTAATGTTTTTGAAAGTTATTGTGCGGTAGAGATTCATAGTCCATATTATCCATTTAAATTGTTCTTTAGGGAACTTTTAAACCTGAGTGAATATGATGATATAAAAAAAATTGATGAAAAAATCGATAAATTTGTGCTAAACAATAATCTGACATTACAGGATGCACAAGGTCTAAAGCATCTTTTTATAACGGATATGCGACGGGTTTGGGGTGATAAATTACAGAAGATTCAAGAAGAAATATTTAGCGCGGTAAAAAATATTCTCAGGGTAATTTGTAATAAAAAACCATTAATTTTGATTTTTGAAGAATTCAATCGAGCAGACAATTTGAGTAAAATGTTGGTCAATTATTTTGTTAATGAACTCTCGGATTTCCCGATTTTTTTATTAATGGTTAATTTTATAGATGACATAAGTGGTAAAATTAATCAACCCTTTGAGTCCATTAATTTAACTCCTCTCTCTTTTGATACAGTTAAAGATTTGACTAAGTATGTTTTAAATTGTGATGTGGATGAAACGCTTACAGAGTTCATATTTCGTATATCCGGAGGCAATCCATTATTCGTTATTGAAACGATAAGGCATGTGAAGAGAATCCAGCTTATCAAACAAAATGAAGAGGGTAAATGGCATTTGGAAAAAGAAAGACGGTTACCTTTCCTTGATGATCTGTACGGTGTTGTGATGTCGGGTATAGATGCTCTTTCTTCTGCTCATCGCTTATTGATTGATTATGCATCGGTCATAGGATACAGCTTTACGCGAAAGATTATTACAAACCTTTTGGGTAATGTGCCCGACATACAGGAGCGACTTGATTATTTAATAAAAGAAGATTATATTGTCCAGTTTCGCGACAGCGAAGACCCGGTATATATCTTCAGGCATAATCTATTAAGGGATGCGGTATATACAACTCTGCCAATTAAAAAAAGAAAGGATATTCACAAAAGGATTGCAGAATTACTCGAAAATATTTATGCCAATTGCCTTTCTGAGTATTATGAAGTTCTTGCTCAACAGTTTCTATCCTGTGAAAGATTTGAAAGGGCGGGTTATTATTTCAAGTTGGCGGGTGATAAAGCAAAAACTTTATATGCAATTGAACCTGCAATGAATTTTTACAATACTGTTTTAAGAATTGAAGAAGAACATATCGGGGTAATTGATGTTGAGAAAATAATTGACTGTCAATTAAATCTTAGTGACCTTTATGAATTGAAAGGCGATATCCAGCGAATGAAGGCAATAGCCGAACAGGGCAGAGAAAATACCCACCAATTGAATTTATTGAAATGGAACCTTCTTTTTACCGAGCGCTTGGCCGTTGCCTGTTATTTACTTAGCGAATTTAAAAAGGCGGAAGATCTATATATCGGTGCAATTGAGAAGTGTAATGAAGAGATGGTTGATATTCTTACATTACTTTATACTGGTTTGGGTAAGCTTTATCAGGCGAAAAATGAACCTGAGAAGAGTTTATTGAACTATAATCTTGCTTGGGCCACCGCACGCAATAAGGATTATAAAGAAGGCGAATTACCGTGTTTGTTGAATCTTTCAAAAATGCATCAAAACCTCGGAAATTATGAACTAAGTTTTGAGTACCTAAACTACGCACAAAGTGATTTAATAAAAGATAATGAAATACTCAATCTTGCAGAATTGAAATATTTAATTGGAGAAAATTATTATCAGGTGGGTAATGGACAAAATGCAAAACGATATTTTCAGGAGGCATTCAGTCTGACCGAGCAAATTGGCTTTGAAATCAGTTTAAAATCTGCGCTTAATTTAGCGATAATTGAGGCGATGCAAAAAAATGAGACTGAAGTCAATCGTTATTTAAATATTGTTGATAATAAGATTTCCTTACTGGTGCGTGATAATTTACTGGCAGAGATTAATCTAAAAAAATCTATAAGCCTGATAAATCTGAATCAGGTTGAAAGGGCAAGGGAATTTGTTAATAGTGCATTAAATCTGGCGCAAAAATTGAACAATAAAGAAATTGAATTTTATTGTTATATATTACTTTCTGACATTGATGAGATAAAGGCGATTGATTATCTTAAAACGGCACTTACTATCAGTGAGACATTAAAATATCCACCATTGATTGGGCAGGCATTGTGTAAACTTGCACTATTTTATTATGAACATAATGAGATTGAACAGGCACATTATTATGGCTGTAAGGCACTTTATGTTCTTGATGACATCAAGTCAAGATTGAAACCGGAGAATCGTGCGTATTTTACTAAAAAGCAAGAATATACCAGATTACTGGAGATTTAAATGACAAATTGCCCTGTATGTAAAAATATATTACCCGAAAAGGCAAATTTTTGTCCATATTGTGGTAAGATACTTTCTTTAGAAAAAACATTACCCCTTGAGGAGTTAACACTGACTTTTTTGCGTGCTGATTTGTCAGACTTTACAGGGATAAGTGAGAGTATGACCGCGGAAGATGTAATGAATTTTTTGAATAATCTCTTCGGTAGTTTCTATGCAATTATTGAGAAATATAAAGGTATACTATATCAGGTAATTGGTGATGAAATTGTTGGTATCTTTGGTATTAGCATGAAAGGCGGTTATACACCGCATCTCTCAATTATGGCAATTGAAGAGATAATTAAAAAAGTTAAAGAATACAATAAGTTTTTCCCACTTATAAAAGAATGTAAAATAAAATGTGGGTTAGAAATGGCATCCGCATCCATCTATAATATAAAAGGCGATTTACATAATGCAATCATTGTTACTGAAGGTTTTGCCAAAAGTCTTGTTTTGCAAAAAAATGCAGAAAATGATGTAGTTCTGGTTGGAGAATCACTCTATCAGGCAACTCGTTCTTTCTTTGAATATGAAGAATATGGTGAATTAATAGATAATTATATTTCGGTGCGCGCATATAAATTGAAAATGAGGTAGTTATGCCTGATGAGCAAACGATTGAATTTAAAACTGAATTTATTAAACAACTCGGGCTTGGTATCAATATCTGTCGCATTTATCCCAAGGGACACCCATCACTAAAACCAGTGATTCAACGGATAAAAATTTTGCTGAAAGAACTACCAATAGAACAGGAATCGATTTCTGTTGTTGTAATAGAAGATGTTTTGATGATGGGTGGAGATAGGTTTGAATCAAAAAAATTACCACTTGTGAAAAGCCTTGTTGATAAATTTATGCGTCTCGGTGTTAAAAGCATTACATTTGATATAAATGCCCCGGAAGATGAAATTCGCGCTTTCTTTCTGGCGATGGCGGCCACGCCTGCGGACCTTGCTGATTATGGAGATATTGTTGCTCTGGTTAGGGCACGTGGTATTTTAAGTATTAAAATAAATAAATATCGTGTTGGTGTTGTTAGTTCGGATGAGGAAGTAAAACAACTTGATTGGACAAATTTTTTAGAGTCGCTTGTGCTTTCGCAACAAACCTGGACTGAAGAAGATCGAATAAAGCAGCTCGGCAGTTTTCTTGCTGGAATTGGCGTTCTTGGTAATGAATCAACAGAAATTCAATCTCATAAGGTAATAAATGGGCTTGAGAAACTCGCAGGTATGGTCGCAAACCAATATGGAGAAGAAAAATGGGATGAATATGCGATAATATTTTCACGCATACTTGCAGTTCTTTCGCCTACCATTAAGAAAAATATAGTTCGGTATAAGACTGAAAATAAGAAACTTGCAATGCTTTTTAAAAGTTTGATTCCCACTATGGCGGATGAAGACATTATTGATATAATTGCGAGCAAGGCAAAAGAAAGATCACCGAATGTTGAAGATGAAATTGTTGATATTTTAAAGAATATTACGGGCACACGATTACCCGATATACTTTCTTCAATACGAGTTAATGTTCCGGAGATAAATTTTGAAAAGATCGTTGCACGATTGATGAGTGAAATGAAAGCAACAAAAGGGACGGATGTTGCGGATAAAATAATGGAAAAGAATTTAGAACATCAAATGAGGAGTTTATTTCCGCAATTAAGGGACTCGTCAGCACAGAATCGTACTGATGCAATTGACAAACTAATGCGATTGAGTAATAAAATCTTTGAGACTAAAAATTATGAACTTGTTAGGTTGCTGGTTGACCGTTTTGACACATTAAGTGATACAGAAGAAGATATGAGTATTTTTAAGAAAATACTGGCCTCCCTTAAAGAATTATATGTTATTGCGCAGAAACACCAGCGTGAAGAAATTATGCAATTTATTTCTAAGAAATTCAGCAGGCATCTCGTGCGCAAAGAAAAATCTTTACTTGATAAGAAACATATGGTTATCAGGATAATTGCTGAGATAAAAGACCAGAATTATCTGCCCGAACTTGTTTCACTTTTATGGGACCAGGGTTCTTATGTTGAGGCGAGGGATGCCCTGATTGCGATGGCTGATTACTCCATACCAATGCTTATTGATACTCTTAAGGATGCTGAAGATAAGTCAGTCAGGATGAAGATTATAGATATTCTTATTCATATGGGCGAAAGAGTTATCCCTGAAGTAGTAAAATTGCTTGATTCGCACGACTGGTATGTCCGTCGCAATGGTACATATATTCTTGGTGAATTAAAAGCACAATCAGCAATAGAACATCTTGGTAAAATGTTGGAGGATGAAGATGAGAGGGTGCAACTGGCAACTATTGAAAGTTTGAACAAGATTGATGGTGAAAATATTTATCAATATATAAAACTTGGATTAAATAGTTCACATCGTTCGGTGGTGATTTTATCAATGAAATCGTTACCCAAAGAAGATGTTAAGGAAAAGCTGCTTGAGACCGCTACCTGGTTAAAACAGCGCAGATCTATTCCGGATGAAAAAGAAGAACAATTCCGTAGGTCAATCATTGAAATTCTTGGTGAAAAAGGTGACGATACAATTCTTGATTATCTAACTCCAATTTTAGAGGAGCGGCCCTTTTTTAAAAGTGATTTAATTCAAACAACAAAAATATCGGTCTTACACGCCATTGCAAAAATTGGGACTCCAAAGGCGATAGATATTTTAAAGAGTATTGCTAATCAAAAAGACCCGGTTCTTGCTTCTGCAAGCAAAGAATTGTTGAAGAAAAAAGAGTCCATTTAAGATTGATTAAAAAAGTAGGTAATCTTGTACTTATGTGTTCTTTACTTGATAGCCAGCGAGCAGATTCGAACTGCTGACCTGCGGTTTACGAAACCGCTGCTCTGCCACCTGAGCTACGCTGGCAATAAAATATTATATCAAATTTTCCTGAAAAGTCAATGAAGACTGAAATAGACACAACTAGTGCGTTTAAAAGATGAAAAGGTGTTGACTGTGCTGGGTGAATTAGAAAATTTCATGGAACGAATTAGATTCTACGAAATGAGAGGAAGCCATATACAAGATTGGTGTAATTGTTGAACTTAGGTTGATTTTACTATCGTTCCCTTTTTGATATAAAGTAGATACCGATAAAAAGGAATGCTAAACCTAAAAGTTGTAGTATGGTAATCATTTCTTTTAATACTATATATCCCAGAAAAGAGGCAAAAAATGGCGTGGAGAGTTCTAATGCGGAAACCTGGGCTGCTTTAATTCTTTTCAATCCTTCATAGTATAAAACTGTGCCTATGCCGATGACGATGCCCAAAAGAACCTGATAGATATTTGCTATTTTGATTCCATGCTTTGGGATAAGATAGATAATAAATATTATTCCAGCAAATAAAAATCGATAAAATGCAATAACCTGCGCAGGTAATTCTTTCAGGTATTTCCTGGTAGTTATTGCCGTGGTTGCCCAGGCAAAGGTCGCCATAAGGACTAAAATCTCTCCTAAAGTTCCGAATCTTAGATTCTTTAAATTATCAAGCGTTTTTGATGATACAAAGATTCCGGCAAATATCATAAACAAAATTCCCAGATAATCAAATTTTGAAAGTTTATCGGTCTTTAGAAAAAAATAACTCAATACTACAATAAATATTGGCTGGATATGACCAATCAGGACTGCGTTTATTACCATCACCTTTGTAAGTGCATAGGTATAAAGAAAGTCAGCGAATAGAGTTGCAACAATGGAAAGATAAACAAGCCATTTGAGTTCTTGATGTTTAATAATTAGCTCTTTTGGGTTTTTTATCAGGGCATAGATTGTAATAACAAACAGGCAGAATATAATTCTTGTGGCAAAGGTATTTAGGACATCGGTTGACTGGAAAGACAACTTTGCAAATATTGGTTCCAGAGCCCACATCACACTCGCACCGAGGATAGAGAAGATACCCGCAGTTTTTTTGTCAAACATATTGTATTATAGGCAAAATTTGTGCGTTTACAAGGATGGAATTTTTCTAAAGATGTTTCAACAGGTAGAAGCAGAGATATTTAAAAAGAAACATTTAGACAAAAAACCTAAAAAAATAAGAATTTGAGTAAACGACGGAAAGGAAATCAGGTGTTCAATATATGTATTGCCTTTTTATAAAAATTCTCTGCGGATTCGCCAATAATTTCACACAGAGTTGGGTGAGGATGGATTAATTCCGCGAGTTCAGAAACTTTTAATTCCATATCAACTGCAACAATTCCTTCCCCAATCAGACTTGGAGATTCTACACCAAGGATATGAACCCCTAAAATTTTCCCCTCTTCTTCAGCAATGATTTTCACAATTCCTTCGGTTTCAAGCATTGATAAAGCCTTTCCTGATGCACGATAGGGGAATCTACCAATTTTTATTTTGTATCCTCTCTCAACTGCTTCTTTTTCCGTGAGTCCAACCGAAGATAAAGGAGGAATAGTGAAGACACAGGATGGCACAGCATGTGACTTTTTTGTATCATATATTCCAGCAATGATTTCTGCGACTTCAATCCCTTGTTTTGTTGCCTTATGCGCCAGTAATGGCGGACCAATAATGTCACCAATAGCGAAAATGTTTTTTATGCTTGTGCGATATGAATCATCAACAATAATATAGCCCTTTTTATCAAGTTCAAGATCTAAATTTCTGAATGCAAAATCGGTTGGTTTTCTGCCAACAGTAATCAATATTCTATTAAATTCTTCAATGATACTGTCATTTTGTCCTTTGATTTCGACCTTAACTTTATTATTATCAATATTATATCGCGGGACGGTTGAATTCAATAATATCTCAATCCCTTTTTTCTTCAAAATTTTATAAAGATTTTCACAAAGTTCAGTCTCCATTCCGGGCAGAATCTGTGCCATAATCTCTACAATTTTTACTTTACTGCCGAGAGAGGCATAGATTGTTGCAAGTTCAAGTCCACACGCACCTGCACCTACGACAAGGAGTTTTTCTGGAATATCATTCAGTGTCAAAGCATCGTCAGTATTTGTAATAAATTTTCCATCAAATTCAAAATTAGGAAGGGCAGTGATTTCGGTCCCGGTTGCGATTACAATGTTCTCTGCTTCAATGTCTTCAACTGTTCCATTTTTTTCTAATTCAACCTTATGTTCAGATATAATTTTTGCTTTAGCCTTCTTCCATTGAACATTATTATTCTTAAAAAGATATTCAATACCACCCCGTAGTCTTTTTACTACGCCTTCAGTATGATTGCGAAGTAACTGCAGGTCAATTCCTTTATTCTCAATTTTTATACCAATCTTCTGTGCCTTCTGGAAATTTTCCAATATCTCAGCCGCAAAGCCCAATGCCTTGGTTGGAATACAACCTCGATTTAGACATACCCCACCAAGTTCACCCGATTCAATAACTAACACCCTTTTCTTTAACTGCCCGAGTCTAATTGCACAGGGATATCCACCGGGTCCCGCACCAATTACCGCAACATCATATCTATTCATTTTAAGCTATAAAAACTTTAGGTATTTAGTAATTTTGGACATTTAGCCATTTTAAATTATTCCATTTCAATCAAGTCCCTAAATACCTGGAGTTTGCGCAGTCTTGTAGGGTGGCGTAATTTACGCAGTGCCTTTGCTTCAATCTGCCTAACCCTTTCTCTTGTGATATTGAACATTTTTCCAACTTCCTCAAGGGTCTTTGGGGTTCCATTGCCAAGTCCAAATCTCAGTCGTATAATTTTTTCTTCTCTTTTGGGCAGATCTTTTAAAATCTCATTGAAACGATCTTTCAATATTGAAATTGCAGCTTTTCTTGATGGAGAATCGGACATAGGATTACTAATGAAGTCTCCCACAAAACTTGATTCTTCATCGTCGATTGGTTTGTCAAGTGAGATAGGAATGAGTGAAATATTCTGCACCATTCTTACTTTATCTGTCGGTAAATCCAGATGTTGGGCTATTTCTTCAATTGTTGGTTCACGGCCAAGGTTCTGAGTTATATCTCTCTGGGCACGTGCTACTTTATTCATTGTGTCAAGTATATGGGCAGGAACTCTAACGGTTCTTGCCTGGTCGCCGATTGCCCTTGTAATTGCCTGTCTAATCCACCAGGTTGCGTAAGTAGAAAATTTGTAGCCTTTGCGATAATCAAATTTTTCTACTGCTTTTATTAAACCATTGTTACCTTCGCCCACAAGGTCTGCAAATTCCAGCCCACGATTCACATATTTTTTAGCAATGGATATAACCAATCTTACATTTCCTTCAATCATACGCTGGCGCGAACGATTGATCATACTTTCGTGATTTTCAATTATTTTTAACGAGATATGGGCTCGGTCAGGACTATTGCTGAGTTCGGTAAGTAATCTTCGCTTTTCCTTTGTAAATGCGTTTATTCCTTCTTGGTTGCGCAATCTTAGCAGTGTCTTTTCAATTTTCTCCAGTCGTTCAAGATTTTCTTTAAACTTTTGAATTGCACAATTCAACACACTGTGTTGTAATGCAAGTTTTTCAATTGCCTTTCTAACGCGTTCTTCTTTATGAAAGATAATTCCTCTCAGTAATTTTGAGCGATCCTTTTCTGCCTTTTTGTAGTATTTTAATAAAACATTGTAGTCTTTTTCAAGTGATTTCACACGACGGATGAATTTCTGCCTTTCTGCCCAGAAGGTATGTTTATCCATTATTGCCTCAATTTCAACGCGTGAAATCTGATCGAGGCTCTTTTTGCCCAATTCTACCTGTTTACATATTGAAATTAGTTCATATAATGCACAGGGATAACGAAGGAATTCTTTTACAATCATTTTATACCCTTCTTCGGTTTTCACCGAGAATTCATATTCTTCATCTTTGGTAAGAAGGTCGTACCGTGCCAGTTCACGGAAATAAGCCCGTATTGGTTCCTCAGCTTTCTGGACAGTCTTTGGAGCACCAGATTTGGATACTTCTTCTTCACTTTGAACAATGACAATATTATTACGTGCGAGCAAATCAAGAACTTCGTCAATCTCTTCAGGTGTTACATTTTCAGGGATAAGATTATTTATCTCATTTATCGTAATTTTTCCAGCTTCTTTAGCTTTTTCAAATATTTTTTGAGAATATTTTACCATTTCGCTCCTTTATTTTTTAAGTAATTCTTGATATTTCTTTAAAGCTTCATCATCACCGGTTTTTATTGCCTCACTGATTTTTGTTCTTAATTTTGACCTCAAAATGTTTTTTTTATAAAGATTCAATGACTTAACAAAATCATCTTCATTTAACCTTTCAGATTCGATGAGTGAGGCAAGGAGCCGGTTTTTCAAATCTTCGTCAATCTTTAAATCAACGATTTCCCGGACTGAAAAATCTTCGCTTTTTAATAAAGTTTCAAAAATATTTTTCATTCTAACATCATTAAAATCATCGGTTGATACAATTTCTTTTGCACGGTTGAAATATTTTAAATTATTTAGAATTAAAATAATCAATTTTTCGTCGGGATTATTTTTTTTAATAATTACGGGCTTATCCTTTTGCCTTAACTTTTTAGAACTGAAATCCATTCCGACTTTTTTCCTTAAAAGATCGATTGGAATATCAAAAATCGTAGCAGTATGTTTTAAGTAGCGATCAAGCCTTATTGGATCCTGTATTTTACTTATGATTTCAATCAAGTCTTTTATTAAATTTGCTTCATCTTCAACACTCTTTATTTTTGATATGTTTTTGTAGAATGTGAAAAAGTCAGGTGCAGAATTGATAAGATTATTAAGGGCATCTACCCCTTTTTCTTTTATAAATTCGTCAGGGTCATAATCTTTAGGCATTACCACAATGTGAACATCAACCTGGGCATTTATCAATATTCCTATTGCGCGGAGCGTTGCCTTAATTCCCGAAACATCACTATCAAAAAGTATATTTACTTTTTTTGCATATCTGGATATTAATAACGATTGATGCTCAGTCAGGGCAGTTCCAAGCGGTGCACAAATGTTTTTGATATTAGATTGATAAAGACTTAAAAGGTCAAAATAGCCTTCAACAAGGTTCACTTCAGACTTTGATTTCATCGCTTCTTTTGCCTGAAATAAACCATACAGAATTTCACCTTTTTTGAAAATAGGTGTCTCAGGAGAATTCAAATATTTTGGCTGAATATAGTCATCAATCCCCCTCCCACCAAATCCAATAACCCTTCCTGCAAGATTGAATATCGGAAAGATTATTCTGTCGTGGAATGTATCTCTATTCTGCGAAACAAGGCCGGCATTTATAAGTTTTTCTATGTTGATGCCTTTTTGTCTCATAAAGGTAATCAAGCCACCAGAGCTCGGTGCATAACCAATGAGAAATTCTTTCAATTTTTCCGGGTCAATCTTTCTTTCTTTAAGATAATTTTGCCCCCTTCTGCCGATTTCTTTGGTTAAAGCGAGTGTGTAAAACTGTGTGGCAAGTTCGTTAACTTCATATAAATCTTTATATTTCAAATTTTTTGTTGTATCAATTTCAATCCCGAGATTTTTTGCAAGTTTTCTCAGGGCATCAGGAAAATCAAGATGTTCGTATTCCATTAAAAAACTGATTGCATTGCCACCTTTTTTACATCCAAAACAATAATAAATACCTTTTTCAGGACTGATATAGAAAGAGGGGGTTTTTTCGGAATGGAAAGGGCAAAGAGCACGATAATTCTTGCCTACCTTCTTTAAGTGGATATATTGAGATATCAAATCCACTATGTCAGTTTGTCTTACTATTTCCTCTATTTTATTTCTTTCAACCATTATTTCGTCTCTGGTTCAATCTCTTCAGGTTTTGCCCAGAAAAATAAGTTATCAAAGCCGATTTTGAATCTTCCCTGATGCTGAGCAAGGACGACTCCTGCCCTGTTTGACCCTTTTATTTTGACCATTTCACCAATCTGTGGATAATAGGGTATTTTTGATGCTTCCTTTTTTAACTCTGCGTTGAAAAACTCTTTTGTTGCTTTTACCAGTTCAGGTTTGGGACCTTCTTTTCTTAATGTTCTTACAAGTTCTTCAATCCGATGTTTAGCCTTTAGCAATTCTTTCTGATACTTTTCTTTCAATTCCATCAGTTCTTTCTTCTTTTTAGACTCGAATTCAGTTAGCCTAATTTCATATTCAGAAATCAATTTATTGAGTCTATTCTTTTCTTCCTGAACGCTCGTCAACTCTTTAGACAAACTTTCAAATAGTTCGTTTAATGATTCTTTTTCTCTATCTAAATATGACTTTGCTTTTTCAATAACAATCTTTTCCAGTCCCATTTGCTCGGCAAGTTTCAAGGCATTACTTGGTTGAGGGATTCCAAGTATGAGCCGGTAGGTTGGTCTATCAGTAAATTCCATACCCGCATTTAACATATCTTCCTTCTTGCTTACATAAATTTTAAGACTTTCGTTGTGGGTTGTTGCCAAAACAATGTTATTTCTTTTTGCCAGTTCTTCCATTATTGCTGAGGCAAGTGCCGAACCCTCTTCAACCGATGTTTGATTCATCAATTCATCAAGTAGCACAAGGTTATTTCCATTTTTTGATTCAAGTGCATATTTTATCTGTAAAAGGTGGGCAGCAAAAGTTGAGAGAGCCGATTCAAGACTCTGTTCATCTCCTATATCTGCATAGACCTTATCAAAGAATGGTAAGACCGTTCCTTCCTCTGAAGGTATAAACATGCCAAATTTTGCCATGAGGCATAGTAAACCTACGGTTTTCAAGACGACTGTCTTCCCGCCTGCATTTGGTCCTGATATTAGTAGAACTTTTTTATCAATAGGGATATTAAGATTTAATGGCACGGTATCTTTTTTTAAGTGTTTTAATAGTGGATGGAATCCATTTCTTATATCCAGATGGTCGCCAAAAATAGGCATTGAACAGTTATAATCCGATGCGTAGTTTACCTTTGCGAAAAGCAAATCAAGGTTTGCTGCATAATCAATGTCAGACTCAATATTATCAATAATTAGTTTTATTTTTGATGTCAGTTTCCTGAGGATGTTCACTATTTCATCCTGCTCTTCTTTTTCAAGTGCAACGAGTTCAGCCCCGAATTCAACGATTTGCATCGGTTCAATGAATATGGTCTCTCCAGAATTTGAATATGCGTGAACAATGCCCGGTAGATTATGTTTAAGATTTGCCTTCACTGGCAATACATACCTGCCATTTCTTTCAACGATATTTAATTCAGTAAATAGATGTGGTGCAGAAGTGAGTAATTCTTTCAATTCATTTTTTATCTGGTTATAAAGCGTTTTTTTTCTCATTCTTATTTTATAAAGGGATGGTGAGGCGTCATTTTTTATCTCTTTATTATCATCTATCTTCGCATTTATCTCTTCAATTATATTATCATAGATATGAAATTTATTAAAATAATTTTTCAATTTTCCTTTTTCATATCTATTCCTAAGGGTTCTTAGATGGGTGAGGAAGAGGCGCAAGGTGTGGAAGATATCAATTGGCAAATATGATTGTGCAGTAATTAACGTTTTTAGTTCACCCGGCATAAATGGGATGTAGAAATCAACCCTTTCACCTGATTTTCTAATTTCATCAATCTTTCTTAACTCAGATTCAGCAAGTTCCTGGCTTTTAAATTCCCGTATATTGAGCGCCTTTAATTTACCTGGTTGGGTCTGGCAATAATCAGCAAGAATGTTTAGCAATTTGGAAAGTTCAAGAACCTGTTCAGCGTGGCTTCTTTCTATAATTCCTCCCGTTGTCTTTTAAGTTCTTTTTTTCTTGCTGTGAGCAAGCGCCGTTTTTTTCTTTCACTCGGTTTTTCATAAACTTCGTGTTTTTTGATTGCACGAAGAATGCCAGCGCGCTCCACTGACTTGCGGAACCGGCGCATCGCATTATCAAAGGATTCACCTTCATAAACCGTAATCTTCGTCATCTAAGATACACCTCCTTTCAATGATGACATAAAAAACATATTAGATTTGCTACAATAATCGTTGCACAATAACATCATCATAATCAACGACCATCTCCTCTTGTTCCAAAACACCAATCCCAATACCACCATTGATAAAGGGATTGACATTATCAGTATATGTGATTCGTAATGTGTCGTTCAAATAACCCTTAATCTGAGCACCCTGAATTTCTATTTTAAGGTTATACCAGATATCTTTATCAGGTTTGAAGGAATAGGTGCCAAGATTTGTCCACTCTCCATTTTCCCTTTTGTGAAGCTCAAGTCCGGTGCGGTCGTAAATCCCAAAACGATAGTAATTATGTGTATCCTGCACCCGGAAAAACATATATCCTCTTAAAGCAGGCATAATCTCACTTCCTTTTATCCTTATTTTAACCGAAAATTTAAAGTTTGTCCAGTCACAACCCTCAGCCACCGTGGCAAAGTGCGCAGTGCCACTGCCTCTAACAAATCCTGAATCCTGGGGTATATCCCAGTTTCCAAGATGTCTAACCCATAAAGGAGACATCTGACCACTATTAAAGTTATCTGCAAAGAGAGTATCGGGCAAGACCAAAGGACGAACTACAATATCATCATAGTAATTGGTCATATAATCTTCGTTAGTGCCTATTCCAATACCACCACTGGTGTATGTTGCATCATTTCTGTTGATTATTTCTTCACCATTTAGATAGCAACGAATATTGCTACCCTGAATTCTTATTCCAAGGCTATACCAGACATCTTTCTGGGCTTGGAATCTATAATCACCGAGCCTTGTCCAGTTATCCATCCCGTCTCGCCTAAAAAGAACAAGATTTGCTTCATCACCCTTTATACCAAATCGGTAATACATCGTATCCGCATTATTTGGAATCCGAAAATAGAGATAGGACTTAAGATACTGAATAAAAGGATTGGTGCTACCTTCAAGTTTAGTATTCATCTGAAGGCGGTAGTTTGTCCAATTTGTATTACCGGCACCAACTGTAGCAAAGTGGCGGGAATAATTGCCATTACCTTTTGCACTGCTGTTCTCAACAGACCAGGCTGCAGGTGGCTCCCATAAATGCCATTGTTCACTCATCTTCCCTGCGTTAAAATCGTCAAAAAATTTATCCCCGGGTGTTGGTCGCATTGCCCGTTTAACCGGTCTTGTAAT
>FMJZ01054457.1_pt1 | contig 23729 bp, 9 predicted proteins | sample 1987881 | NCBI WGS metagenome assembly FMJZ01 (sample SAMEA4378227, study PRJEB15110) | soil metagenome | biome: soil; feature: Field; material: Soil | place: India | collected 2015-03-11 | depth 0 m
CTTGCGCGAACACCAGCGCCATGTCAAACTGAACGTTCTGGCCGCTAGTTTGATTAATGATGAGGTTGGAAACTGTAGTAACGAAGGTACCATCCGACTGCTTGAGAGGACGGTTGTTAACGCCTAGAATAAGGTTGCCTGCGTCCCAAACCTGCCCACCGGTTCCAGTTATTCCTACCTGAGAACCAATAGGATAGGAGATAACTGTTCCAGCTGATGTGTACTCACCCGCAAACAGCCTAACCTTATCTTGCCAAACTCCAGTTGATGCCGGAGTTGGTTTCTTATAAACCTTCATCAACTTGTTCGTGGTATCAAACCAATGCGTATCTGGTAGTGGATTCGCGGGCTCAAGGCTAGTGACTATAGGTGGAACAATGGTCCAACCATACGTAAGCGCACCAGATGCAAGGTTGATATCCCAGTAAAGGTACTGCGTAACCCCTATTGGAGTTAACGGACCATTGGAAGTTGATGGGGCATCTTTACCCCATGCTTTAGGAATATTGTTGGCAATCTCAAAGAGATAGTTTGCTGAATAGTGCGCTATAGTGAAGCGCACCGGTTCATCATAGTCGGCCCTAAGATCAATCGCGGTGTTGTCTGGTGATGATGGTTTTAAAAATGGTGGCCCAGACAGTGGCGCGGGTTTTTCAATAATCCCGTGTCTAAATGGGATCTTCACGACAGTCTCCTATCTTAAGACACCGAGATGGTCAGCGTGTACGTGATGACAAGCTCCCTATTTGCTGTTTTTAGAATAGGTGAGAAGATGATATGAGTTAGAAGAAGGTCGTCAGAAGTGAAGAGGCCTAGCTCATCAAACGCGAACTGCGCTTCTGGATCTGGGTTTGGTGGAGAATCAGAAAGATCTTGGCCAGAAGGTTCACCAGCGGCAATAGTTGCTGTCACAATAACAACCGCAGTTTCATCTGGCTCTGGGCTTTCCTGATAAGTTACTGAGTTTTCTGCTGGGCAGGCTGGATCTGCTTCATCAACTATCTCTTCATACGTTGTGTTGTAAAGATCAGCAGTTGGTCCAGTTACGTTTGGTGGTTGATAAACGATGAGGTTCATGCTATCAATAGCAGAACCACCGTTACCAAGCTTTATTCTGTAGATCTGACTCTTACCAACGTTTAGGCTATCCGGTGGTTCATTTGATAAACCACGGGCTATAGCTATCGCCATGTTCTTGTTGTGCACAGCGTTAAACTTGTCAAGCAGAACTTCTCCAGTCTCTTTATCCTTGACTAGAACATGACCCTTAACTCTTGTTATAAATGATGCTTCACTCATTTTTTCTCCACTTTGCTGTGTTTTCCACGTTTAGTATTTATGAAATAGTGCCTTTAGGTAATGATAAGCCTGAATGGCGCCGTGAAACCTGGTGGCAACGAGAAGCTAAATGACTTCAAGCTTACCGCCGTAGGAGCTCCAGGATATGGAGTCATGCTAGGAATAGGACTTCCATACACTCCAATGTTATCAAGCGATTCAACTACGAGCGTTGGTGAACCTGGCGAACCATTATGCGTCACAACGTAGGTTGCTGCTGCTTCCTCTATTAAGAGTCCTTGTGGAGGAACAGTTGAAAAGTTATAAAAGACGTTTACTCTATCGATAGTGCTACCAACTTGCTCAGTTTCAACTATCTTCAACCCCTCAAAGAATAAAGATGCAGCCGAATCAATGCTTTGTTCTTCAGCGTAGATGCCAGGACCATCATCTACTTTCTTAGGAATAACCCAATCTGTAGCGTTTCCAGTATAGTCATAAACTCCTGGAGATAGTTCTATAAATCCTGGAAGAACCCCGTTGTAGATAAGGCGGTTACTGTATGGCGTTGTGTCGTACGGCCATACATCGTATCCATCTGGGAGAGGGAGCGCGCCACCTTCAACTAACGTGATGTTTACTGGATCAACAAAGCTTATTGAACCATAGATATCCCATGCTTCAATAGGAGCTTCTTCCACGTTAATATAAGAGATATCATCAAAAATAAGTCTAACTCTAGCGTAAGTTCTAAGGGTTTCGGTTATTTTGACTCTTATCTTTTGACCATAGCTAGCATCTGGTTTAAACTTAAAAGCGTAAGATGAAAGGAATGGTAAGTATCGACTGAAGAACGCGTTATCAAACGTTAGTCGAGCTGATGCGTTTCTATCAGTGCACTCAAACCTAGGCTGATCAATGCTAAAAACTTTTACAGTGCTGTTGGTGCAAAGGTACGCCTCTATAACAGTTGTTAGATCTGAGAAATGCGCCGGTGATGAAGGAACTTCATTAGTTTTACGGTCAAAGTACCTAAACTCCAGAGGTATCCAATCATTGATGCTTCCTAGCTCTGGAAACCTAGAGTCAGCACCATTTAGTTTAAAGCGAACAACATCAAGAAGAGCCTTATCAATAATGAATTCATCCCCACCAACGCAGTTCTCATGCCTGTTAAAGATTACTGAGCCATGACTATGGTAAAGTGGATAGTACTCTTCATTGAACAGAAGTGGAAGACTTACATCAGCAACACCCGTATCATACAGTGGAAGCTCATAGATGTGCTCATCATACCATCCTCTAAGCGCGAAGTTGAACTCTGGAGCAAGGTATATTTTTATAACATCTCCAGCAAAGTACTCAAATAGTCCTGGGATAGATTCTAGTCTAAATGAGCAAAACTCATCTTCCCAATTTTCATTGACCTTTAGCGAATGCTTGTATCCATGAATGTTGTGGACAACAGTAGCGTACTCTACTGGATCACCAGGGTTGTAAGGTGGTTGAAACGTTATGGTGTAAACAGATGGCTCAGCCATTGAATGAACTGGTTTTAGAGCAACGAATTGGTCAACCTCTGAGGCCTTGCCACCAACAGCAACGAATACCCCGTTGCCAAAGGCAACCGAGTTAAAGCGCTTTCCAGAGTAGCGCGTCCAAACCATTCCATCGTTAGAGTAGGCAACGTAACCATCTGGGCCAACAGCGCAGTACGTACCATTTCCATAAGCAACATCATAGAAAGTTCCATCAGAGAACTGGTTTAAGTCTAACCACGTTAATCCTCCATCAGTTGAACGAAGAATAGTTCCGTGCTGCCCAACCACAATAAAAGCATTAGAAATTGGCTCATGCACTATGCCATAAAGATTAGCAGTCGTTGGTGTTGAAACAGGTGTCCAAGTTATTCTATCAAGCGACTTTAGGATAAGACCATCATCTCCAACCACAAAGATTCCATCATCAGACCAGGCAATGTCATTAAGGTTTTTGTTAGTCCCAGAATCTTGCGGCGACCATGCGTTTCCTGTCACAGAGGTTATAATTGTTCCTCTATCACCGACAACTATGATGCATGGCGCGTTAGGAAATGGCCCAGGTCTTTCTGGATCAGTTAAGAAGTTTGGAATCACGGTGCTGGCGTTTAAATCCCAACCAGCTCGCGAGTTTTCTCTTATCCAAGTTTCACCATCATAGGTCACACCAACAGTTCCACCAGTTCCAACAACAGCAACTAACTCTCCTGGAGCCGGAGGATTAATTTCAGATGACCAAGATGTTCCATCATATGAGCCACCAACTATTGAATCTTCGCCAGCAACGTAAAATGAGTTGCTGGCGAAAGATACTGAGTGAAGTACCTGTGAGTTGCTTACTACAGTATTCCATGAGTTAACTGACGGGTTAGTGCTTATTGAAATTGTTGAGTTAAAGACCTTAGCGAAGTACTCAAGCTTAGGTATTTTAAATCCAATCTTGCCATTAAAGTACCACTCTCCTAGCTTAGCGTTAGGTTGCCAACCAGACTCACTGCCGTAAACCAGAAAGTTCTCAACGCGTTCACCAACAGTAAAGTTGAAAACATCACCAGCGTAAAAACCTTCTGGCGTAGTAATTAGAGTGAAGTGAATGTTCTCATCTTTGTATGAGCATCCATCAAGTAAGTTGGCAGTTCGTGGATATCCAGGAAGAGATGATTGAACAGTGTAGTTACCACTACCATCAAATACCACAGCCCAAGTTGATGCTTGAGTTGTTCTGTCAAGAGAGCGCGTGTGAATTTCAAGAGAAGGTTGTTGTACTCTTGGTTGAGCGGGCACGAAGGTCGGTTTAGAAGTTATTACTATAGGATTAGTTTTTATTAATGACCACTTCTCAAGAGGAGCATCTGGGTGAACAGTTATCTTATGAAATGGTGTAAGAACAAACTTATCACCTACGTTGAAGAACGTTTCTGTTGTTTCTTCTGGTGCAAACTCAAAGTCAAATGATATTAGTGGGTGATTAAACTGGGTTCCAACTATAGCGTTTCCTATAAGACCAGACTGTGACCCAATGACTTCACATTCGCCAGTTATATCATCAATACAGATAACCGTCCACTCCTCATAATTTCCACCAACTATGTTCTTAATAGCACCATGGGCCTTAATAACATCTTGGTAAAGGAGCGAGCCATCTAACTCAGCAAACTGTGAAAGATGAGCTGTATCAAGCTGCTTAAAGCGCTGGCTTGGAAAAATCTCTACTGAGTAGACTCCATGACTTAAGTAGTAATCAAAAGATTCTTGCAGGTGTTGGCCATTCTTTCTAACGTTGGTGATGCCTGGGCCATCCCAGCGGCGCTGGTTGAAAACACCGGCTTCAATCCCAGGAATCTGATAGTCATCATCTACACCGCAAACGTATTTTTCTTGAGAGACGTGACTTAGGAACTTATGAACTGATGTCAATGGAACATCAAATGATTTTGTGCGACCATCTGATACAACGTTTTTATACCATGATCTTGATCTACGCGCTCTAGCACCAGGAGTGTCATCATCAATGATATCAGCACCTAAGAAAGCCAGGAAGCGATGATCCTCTACTATCTTAACGTTTACATCTTCAAAGATTTCATAGTTTTCTATGATCTCAGAAAGCTTCGTGTGGTACGGTTTTACGTCAAGAACGTAATCAACCAGGGCATCAGTGTGCCCGCTAGTAACAGCTAGATAGCGGCTCTTAGAAAAACTCATCCATCTGCTCCAGGGTTGTTGCTGGTTGAATTATCGTAGTTGAATTAACCGTTATAAATGATGTCTTGAAAATATCAGTTAGCTCAAAGTTGCTTGCTAAAGCATCTTCAAGAGCATCAAAGAATATTTCATTTACCTGAGTTGGTCTAGCGGTATTCCAAATAAGAGCCATCGTGTTTCTTGAATTTTCTGGTGTTGAGAACCATTCATCACTTTCGTCAAAATCTAGCGCGGTTATGTAATCCGGAATAGATTTATCCTTCAGCTTAACTACTAAGCTTGTATTTAGTATGGTGTTGGTAATTGTTGTTTTCAACAGTTCTGAATCAGCTAAAACCTGACCACTCTTAAATCCAAAGCGCGTTTGAGTTCCATAGCGTTCATCATAATCAATTCTTGCCTGAGATGGAACAGGATTACCACCGACATCTACACCAGAAACAGAATCTGTTAAAAGGTCCCAAAGTTTCTTTGGTATCTTCTTGCGCTGCGTTCTTCTAATGAGCGTCCATTCTGTATGAACGTTCTTCAGGTTAATTTCTTCAGGATCATCTCGCAGCGTAAAGTGTCTTAGGAACCTAAGCTTAAAAGTATCATTTGACTTAACGTAGCGCTTTAATCCAGCTATCGAGCATGAATCAAAGCTCGCGGAAGTATTGCTTTCTTTCAAGCACCTGCTGAATATAGTGTACACATCTGGCCCATCCCTAAGTTCTTTCTTTGCTTGCGCTAGTGACATGTTCTTGTTAGGGCTTGGTATGTTTTTATCTTGCACCCAGAAGTAATATTTTTGACCGGTTATGTTACCATCTTCATCACGAACGTCAATCGTGGTGTACTGATAATCTAACTTATAGTGCTTTTGAATCTTTATATCATCTTCAACATCGGGATTAAAGCTCAATTCTTCTGAGGATGGTTGGTAAGCTCTGTAGAGAAGAAGAACGGTTGTTCCTTCTGGTATCAACGTGCTCATTGTGACTGCATCACTGCCTATGGTGTAGCTCTGGGGATTAACTTGACTTCCATCAGCGTAGATAGAAACGCGGTTAGGATCAATATCCTCAAGCTCAAACTGTACTAAGGTCAATCCGTCTGAAATCTTCTCTATTTTTTGGCTTGTTATCTCGTCCCAGTCGGTCCACTCTGATCTGTACCTACTTACCGATAATCCACTCTTAAGCGTAAGGGAAGCTTCAGGAGAATCAATAATCTGCATCACGGCGCTGGATGCGCCGACTTCAATCTCGTCACCAACGTAAGGTAACCACCTATTGTGTGGAGGTAAGAGATCATCATCAAGGTCGCTTTGCGTTGGAACGTCCCATGCTCTCCATTCATACTCGGTATTCCAGTAGTTTGGATCGGTGTCATCATTGATGAAGGTAGCATCACCATTGAAGTTTGTTGGAAGTCCTAAGATTGTTTCAAAACGAATACCTTCGCGCACGTAGATGTTATTTTCATTTCCAGTTATAGCGATTGACAAATCATCCCTAGAAATAAATCCTTGAGTTTCACGAACTACTGCAAGACGAAGACCAAAGGTTGTAAAGTCAAAGAACAGCGTGCTGTTAGTTGTTAAGTTGTTTGATTCCCAATCAGGAACATCAAGTTCTTGGAACACGCCATCATCATTGGACATTCTCAAGTGAATAACGTCATTTCCTAAAATTCTTCTTGACAGCCTAACTCTTCCAACAAATGGAAGAAATGGAACGCCAAATTTATTTTCTAGAGCGGTTACGCTCATAGAGCTTATGCTGCCTGATAAAATAATTGCTGGTGTTAAAATAGGAGCATCAATGCTTTCCTCTGAACCAATGTAATACATAATACGGGAGGTGTCGAGAAGTTTAACCTCTCCGACCGGTTTTTGATTAACGCGGTCCCAAGCTCCAAAACGCCTGTCTGGCGCTAATCCAATAGCTGCGGTTCTTCCTTTATCGGCGATAAGGTAATCGCCTGAGGCATAGACGGTAGTAAATTCAGCTGGACCAAAGGATGGGTGCGCATTTTCATTTCCAGTCCCAGCTTGTGACCACGCTATTGGTTTAAGGAAAATTCTTCTGCTTCTTTCATAGTAGCGCTTAAATGCCACCTTTCCAGATGCCTTTAGTTGAGATGGAATCTCAGCGCTTCCTTCCTGCGCTGCAGCATAGCTATCATATTCTGACGGATGAACTGAACTTTCAACCCATTCATACAGATCAAGAGTTGCCCAATCAGCTAAACGCCCCCAGCGCGAATGACGAGTGTCTCTGTTTGCGAAGATAGCAGCATCATAGTATGGTATATACCCTAGGTTGCTCGTATCCCACCAAACTCTGCCAACCTCGCGAGATGCCCAAGGCTTAAGAACGTGATAATTGGCGTTATTTACTACCTTGGTAGAGTAGTTATAGTTAGCTGGGTCTCTGCTTTGGATTACATTTACGCTCTCAAGTGCTTCGCTTGAGTGAATACCAATAGCAGGATGCCACAGTCCTATCTCTCTAACAAGAACATCATTGACGTAATCAAACAGCTTTATTGGCGAGAACTTAGTAGGGTTCAACCATGTGAATCCTTTGACAGTGTACTTACCAGCACCAAAAACCTTAAGAATGCTACCATTGATAGTGTTAGCTGGACCTCCTTCAACTATTGGTGAAGAATCATCACCGTTGTGGAAGATATTCTTTAAGCGAATATAAGCAGGATAAGTAAAAGTTTGATCCGCGATTACTTCTTCCTCAACGTATTGAGCTTCAAAGGCTAGCTGAGTTCCAAGATCATCGAGAGTAAACCATCTTTCAGGATCATCGTTTTCGATAACTGTGAACAGTGGAAGCTTATCATTTCCTTCATTGTAGAACTGCAGCTGAGTAAACTTTTGAACACAGTCGCGGGTTCCTATTTTCAGCTCTGGGAAGCTTCTTTCTCGCGCGTCACCGTACTCAGCAATCTTATAAGCCCAGTACTCGTCAGTGGAAGCATCTAAAAACTTGCGGTAGTTGACGAACGCGTCAATAGACATGTTCGTTCCCTTGGCTTGAATCAGGCCTCTCCAGAAGTTGAACTGCGCGCTGTCCGTGATGTTGATATCGCCAAAGTAGCTCTTCTTAGTATAGCCAAGAAGAGCTAAAGCGTGCTCTGACATTTCATAGTTGTTGTAGGTTCTCGCAGCATCATAGCTCGTTGCAAGAGAATCTACGAGCGATGACATGTTTCTCTTGACTTCATTACCACTTAAGAAGAAGCCCTTGAAGGCTGGCTTTCCATTTATTTCCTCTTGACGAACGTAGCTAAGGTACGCGGTGTCAATCGCTGATCCTAAGAATGGATCGAAGATGGTTGCTGCACCGCGCGAATCACTGAAACGCTTGTTCATTACTATTGCGTGCTCATACTCGTCAATGAACAAGTGACCTGAGAACAGTGGAGTTTCGGAGTAAGTTATAGTTCTATCATCTGTTCTTATAACGTTTAGGTTATCAATTGAGATGATAGTTCCAGTAACATCATAGACCGCCTGAGCCGAGTAGGCATCGATGAAAGTTTTGTCAGTGTACTTTGACATTAATCCATAAGGTGTTTCAAGAACCAGGTTCTTCATAACGGGATTGAGAATATGTCCCTGTCCAGTTGACATACCCCTAAAGACACGATCCACAAACTTCTCAACGTCTAGCTGCCAGTCAAGGTTGCGTCCGGTCTCATCGTCAATGACTACGTTTCCTTCTGGAAACACTCTAAAGCCTAAGTCATACAGGCGATCAATGTAGCCAAAAACAAAGTTAAGAACATTTTGAACGCCAGTTATATTAAGCGGTAGGATAGCTGTTTCAATTGATGTCTTAGTGGTGTAGTGCCTCCACTCAAGATCTGTCGATTGCTTGTTGAGCGCGAAGAACGTTTGATAATCGCCAGAAGTATCAAACTGATAGTACTCAACGGTTGGGTTCTGGGGGTTGTAAGTTTCAATTCTAAACGACCAATCACTTCCATCAGTTTTAGGAACAAGGAATCCAAACTGGTTCGTTCTTCCCTCGCCGATTGATGTAAGCTGAATTCTTAGACCTGTTATCCAGAAATCCTTCGTCTTTTCTGATTTCTTAAGAAGGACGCTGTAGGCAGTTGGTGGAAGTTTTCCTTGGTTAGTTAGCACGCTCAAAGTATCTTGACGAATAAGAGCGCCTATTCTGTGAACAAGCTTTAGCTCCCATCCTCTGTACGCCAGCGTAGCTTCAGATATTTCTGAATCAATGAAGTTAAATCTTAGAAGATTAGTAAACCACTGACCTATACCAAGCAACTTCTTCATGGTTGCTGGTTTATGGGAGTACGTTGGGGCAACTGGTTCAACTAAAACTATCATGCCCTCATTGTCAACGTAGCAGCCCACGCAACCATCTAAATCTTCAGCGTACGTTATGATATCATCATAGAACTGAATATTAAGCTCTTCATCAATGTTGAATGGTATGCCAAGATCATCAATAACAACGTCAACAAACTCCACCCCGTCCACTGGACCAAAGCTAAACTGCTGGCCTTCATAAGCTGAGTACACTAAGTTGTCATTAACGTAGATGTAGAAGATCGTAACATCATTTTCAATGTGAGTAACCTTCATCTTAACAGTAGCTACTCCTGCTGCTGTTATAGTTCCAGAAACATGCTGACCAAAGGTTCTTTCATTTATAAGCTTAAGCTTCTCACCATGATAAAGGAACTCAGTGTGCGGATAGAGCGCCATCAGGTTTCTCTCTAGGCGCACATCACCTGGATTTGCGGTAATGTAAGTCTCACCCCAGAAGGTATCAACAAACTCAAGAGGATTAAGACGGAAAGCAGTTCTTGCCATTCCATACCAGTACTCTAGAGACTTTTTCCAGATAATTTCAACTGGCCCATTATCACCAAACTGATATCCATCTGATGCTCCTGGTGGTATCACTGTTAGCAGCGCCTCGCTAGAGTATGCAAGGCTAGGTGAAACGTAAGGCGGTAGAAGAGAATCATTAAATGGATTAACGCACAGCTTAGTTCCGGGTGGAAGCGCGGCTTTGATGTCATCCCACATCTGCTGCTTCCAAACTCTGACTTGCTCAATTACTATCTGAGTGCTGTTAATAACTATAGGATCTGAGGTTGTTATGGTCCAAACAGTGCTTGAATAGTTAGCTCCATCAGTAACGCCGATCGTCAAGCCATTTACTAAAACATCGCTTGATCTTGACCAACCGCCAACTGAAGCGATGTATATTCCGTTAAACTGGGGAACTGTTTGACCAACTAGAAGAACTCTGTCACCAGCTGAAACAGTCACGCCATCAATAGTTTGCAGACCAACAAGAGTATTAATGTTTGCGGTAGAGATAACTCTAGCTGGAACAGCTATGTTGCTTGTTCCTTCAACAGTAGAATCATACTGCGCGTCCCACCACGCCGGCTTATCCGTGAAATTAAGCAGCCTCCATGGCTCAACGTTTGGACGAGTTGTTGATAGTGAAAAGCCAGGAATATCAAAGTATTGCTTGTAGATATCGTGCCATCTAGCAGTTCCAGCTGCAACGCTTGGAATTACCGCTTGGGAATAATTCCAAGTAAATGCATCTCCCGCAACGTAATCAGGAGCAAAGGTGTCATAGCCGTACTTTGAAGCAAAGCGCGCAAGCTCAATCTCATTGTACTGATCACTTGACGTTGCTGCCTGAAGCTGAGGATGCACTGTCTGCGATGGGTGAACGCTGTCGTAAAGCTTATCCTCTACAGCAACAAGTAAGCTGTTTCGAATGTTCTCAGGGCTAAACTCAATCCATCTGCTTTCAATTGGATCTAATGATGGGTTCCAGACTACGAAAGGTGTTACTGCATCCCAGTACCAAAGGGTGTTATCAGACCGTCTATACCAGAAATCGCCAGTCTGCCCAACTGGTGGTGTATCAGTATCATCGATTACGTCAAAGATAAAGATTTGCCCTGTTGATGGCCTAAACCATAGCTGACGAGCGTAAGGATTTGGTGGTGGTGTTTCTGAGAAGATTCCAGCACTTGAAGTTCCATCTGAGCGCTTCACCACGGTTCTTACTAAGGTTCTATTCAGATCAAAATCAGTAGGAGCAACAGGCGATATATGTCCATCATGGTGAACTATAACGTCAATACCAAGCTCCTGATCAAACACAACGTTTGGCTGAACTGCTGGTACCATGCCAAACATTGGAAGAGTAGTTGGCCAGTTAGCAACTTTCGCGGTTGAATCAGAGAAAGTTGCTTTTAAGATTTCATTTTCCGAGCGCTGCTGTTCATAATACTTTAGAAGCTTTTGAATAAGAGGATCACTTGGGTTTATTCCAGAAACAGCAACAGTTGCTACGCTAGCTGCGTAGTTAGCAAGATCATTTACGATAAACTGATCTATGCTTGCTAAAGCAACGTTGTATTGCTGCTCAGCAAAATCAATGATTGTTATTGGCGAAAGGTCTTTTTGAATAAGTAGTCCCGCTAGCAATGGGAAGTTGCTTCCAAACTCACGCACCTTTCCACCGAGTCCTGGATTAAAATCAAGATTTCTGGAATTATTATTTCCAAATGAAACACCATCAAAACCATTTTGATTTCTTATTACGCTTCTGAAGTGGTTGATAGCATCACCATATGAAATCTCATCGCGAGTTTCTCTTTCTAGGTTCTGGAACATCCTAAGTGGAGTTAACCAAGTTCCATCTATCGCAGCGTCTTGAGCATCGCCAGCTGGTCCTCCTGGGTAGTTTATAACTGTCCCATTCTCTAGCTTCTTAACGTAGCGCGGGCTAAGCTTGTTGATGATGTTAAAGCTAAATGATTCTCCAACGGCGTATGGCGCTGCATCGATGGCTAGTTCAAAATCATCGCACTCAAAAGGCATTCCTGTTTCTGCCACCCCCACCAGTCCAGACCTATCACCAACTACTTCAAACTCTGTCTCACTTATTGCAGTAAGCTTCCACTCTTGATTATCAGCTGTTTGTGAAATAGAATTAAACGCTAGTGAAGCGCCAACAGTTTCCCCATTAAACTTTAATGAAAGAATGGTTGGTCCATCTACTCCCGGGACCCATATTGTGTTAAGAGCGCCCTGATGCTTATAGAAAAGCAAGCGCCCATCTTCATCCTCTATACCTATCGAAAAGATATAATCATAGTCAGCAGTAACTTTGGTTCTGACACCTAGCTCTGCATCTATTTCAAAATCTGGATCAACGGCATAGAAGAAAATGCTAGATGCTTTTTTAGCGTGCGTTCCATCATAGTAGTAGAGATCAAAAAGTGGCGCCTGATTCTTTTTAACTTTTTCTTGGTCAATAAAAATCCCACTATCTGATGGATATCCATCTTGAACGTACTTAGAGAGAGTCAGGTGTTCATCGTACTGTATGATTGGCCTTGTTGCTTGGGTAATGTTATCAAGCTTAATCCCCTGCTGCTCAAGCGCAGCAATATCATCACGGTGATACCAAAAGTTAATGCGCTGCCAAGCATTCACATTTATCTCTGAATCACCAGGTTCATTAAGATCAGTAAAGAAAATGTCTTGATAAATTGGAACATCATTAACATCATCAATCGCTTTGTTAATCGTAAATGTTTTTTGACCATTAACAGCACCAAAAGTAACCCATACCTTCGCGTTGTTGCGAAGATGCGATTCATACTTAGAGTCAAATGATCTTACCCACTGTGTCTCTAGCACGGTATAGATTCCATTTTCAACCGCGTTATCTTGATCCTTAACAAGAATCCTCATCCCAGGAACAATGTTCAATCCATCAATAGTCATAAGTTGAGCTGTTGACGTGAGCGATAAGATTGTTCCCTTGTTTATAGGGGATGCTGAAGAAAACAAAAAGAGACTGTTTGCTGTTCTGTACTTAGCGGTGATAATGAACTTATCGCCAGCTGAAAATGGTTGTAAACCATTTTCTATCTTAAATGATATTAGCGAGTCAGGCAATGCATCAGAATCATCTGGCCCGGATGAACTAGCAAAGTTAGAGTCAGGCGCGTAGAGCACGACGCTTGTTTGCTCACCAGCGACTGTTGATGTGAGAACGCCACCTGATGGTCCCAAGTTGTTAAGCGCATCATTCACTATAACGTTAAGAATTGCGCTAGTCTTAAGGTCTTTTCTTGTTACGTTAAACTGGGTTGATGATACGAAAGTTACTTCGAACTCTTCATCATTTCTGTCAGTTCCGGTTAAATTTATATTTCTAGTCGTAGCGCAAGTTACCGGCATCTTGACTAAAGAATTGGGAGCTGGTCTGCTTATAACGTAGTACTCTGGATCTAAATTAGGATTATTAACTTCAAATGGAAGCTGTAAGCTTTTAGCGATCCAGTAGTAGTTGGAATAATTTACGAACGCATCGTAGCTTATAGGTGGGTGAAAGTTAAACGTTTTTTCAGCCATCCATGATCTTGCGTTAACAACGTCAACATTAAGTTGATCTAACCGGCTAATCATATCATCAAAAGAAAAAACATTTTCTTCTGATCCATTCTTATAGTAGATAGATGGAACAAGAGCGTTAAGCTCTCTGCTCAAATCAGGTGCCTGAATAACTGGTTCATTGTTATCGACTAACTTACCAATTCTACCATCAAGCTGAACGCTTCTCTCTTCAGCTAGAAATCTATTGAAAAGGTTCTCAGTGAGACTTGTTAAGGTCTCATTTTTTAGTGAGCTTGGTAGAAGATGGGTTAGATCTAAGTTCTGCTTCTTTTTAGCCATTGCGCGAATAGTTGCGTTGCAAGATAAAGATATTTATCCAGGTTCCAAAACGCCCAGAATCACACTTACCTAAGCTGACGCAGCACTATCGGCGTAATCTCAGAAACTATTTCGACATCATTAACGTCAGCGCATGACTGAAGAATTTCATCATACCCTGAATCAATCATAAAGAGCGATCCAAATGAATTGATTGAATAGAGAGGAACTAAAACAACTGATGAAATCTGCGTAGCAAGCTTTTGATGAATGAGCGAAATGAGTTCAGTTGCGTAGAACTTGTCACCAAAATCCCAATACTGGATATCAAAGTAGGTGTTGATGCCGCTGATAATCTCCTGCTTGATGCGCTCATCTGAGAAGGTTGCTGTTTGAGACTTTACAACCCTGAACTTTGCTCGCAGCTTTTGATCTGCTTTCTCTCCAAACAGCAGCTTTATCTTGCCTGGATGCATGACCACTGTATCAGAAAGCATCTTGTTGTCTAAGAGGTAGCCGTATGAAGTTCTAAGCTCAAGCGGTGTTGGTGGAAGAGGTTCAAAATTAGTAAAGCCACGAACAAAATCCATTACGCTGGTATAGTACCCTCGCGTCATGATGAAGGCATCATGGATGTTAGTAACTGATGGGTCAACAAGGTTAGTGATTGGCGAGAAGTGCTGCCACATAAAGTCAAGCCCGACCACGGCGTTGCATCCAAAAACATTAGTGTATGGATCAAAAATAGCTGGGGCCGGTGTAAGCTTTCTTCTTGCTATTCTATAGACACTGGTTCCATCTGGATCATCTGATATAAAGTTTCCAGACTCAAATGAGAACGTACCGTATCCAGGTATTTCTATCCATCCATCATCATAATTTGTTATATCATATGGGCGAATATCATACCCTGATTTGTAAGTATACTCATCGCAAGCAAGAATTTTTTCAATGTATGGTTGCTCTGGGTCTGAAACGTTTATAATGTAGAATTCATAGGAGTTTGCTACAAAGTTTTCAAACTGAAGAATTCTGTCTGGAAGACCATCGCCCTTGGTGATAAAATTCTCCGTATCAGTTGGTAGAACCTCAAGCTTGTTAAAGTTGATGTTGCCATCGGCATCATACACGGATCCAACAACATCGTATACTTGAGCTTTTAGAAGTGGACGATTATATTCATCTAAGTTTGTTTTTAGAATTCTAATCTTATCTACTACTGGCTTTTTGGTTTCCGAATCTATTATTTGATCATCTTGGTTATACCAAAACTTTGTTGTTGGGCTTTCAACAACAATCTTCATGTTGCGGTTGTAGATTCTCCAGCTCTGAAGCTCACCATTTATTTCTACGCGTGAAACTAAGAACATCCATGACTGAGCCTTGACACCTTGGTTAAAGGTCATCTGTTGAAGCATGTCTGGGCCATCATCTGGCCCATCAATAAAGATTCCGGCTCCACCTATCTCTGGATAGGTTGTAGCAGGGGTTGTGTAAGGTGATGCCGAAATAACTTCTGCGGGGATAATTTCCCACCAGCCGTTTAAGTTTACCTTGCTGCTACCTGAAGATCCAAAAAGTCTAACGCGCGCTTGAAATTTTATAGAATCTTGAACAACTGATGGTGGTGGAGTACCATAAATGTTATCTTCGTCAATGAAACGATAGCGAAGCTCGATTATGAAGGCATCACCTGGTTCAAACGCGGTACTCCCTTCAGTTATAACAAAATCAAACGGTGCTGATGAATCTTGGTCTATCCATCTATCCGCTCCCGCCAAGCTGTAATCTGGCAGCTTGCCTCTTAAATTGCTTGTGACGGTGAAGGTTGTTTTATCAGAAGTCATCTCAATAGTTATAACTTCTATCTTTAGATAATAATAAACAATTCCCTCAGCAGGAACTAAATCAGATGTGCCATATCCAAGGTTAGGTTGTTCTGCTGGGGGTCTGCTGTCATTCATGTTAAGAAGCTGGATGTCCCCATCTCCTATAGCTTTTAATAGCCTGTTAAACCTTAACCCAAAGTGCGACTGCACCTGAATCTGCTGAAGTCCTGAACCAACATCTCCTGGTGGATAAGTGTTGATTCCATCAATGGTTCTTGGAATATCTGGCTGATATATTTTTCCATCATCGCTAGGATTGAGCAGGGGGTCATCTATAACCGCGTGGCGAATTCCATTTATAAAAACAAACCCTTTTGGATCTCCATACCAGTGCTGATCTAGGACAGCTTGAATGGCCGATTTTTCGTTAAGTGAACCATCACCAGCTTGAATGAAGCTTCCGTAAGTCTCGCCATATGGAGTTACTGGTGCTCCTTCGACAGTAAAGTAAATTTGACGATTATCCTCAATGAATTTTCTTCGAGGATAGCTCATTATGCCATAAAGACTATTGTTGGTGTTAGAGGTTGGCGGTGGGGCTGATGGTTCAGCTCCATTTACAAAGTTACTATCATACGAAAAGGCGTGGATAATAGTGTTGAGCAGCGCGTTTGTTTGCAGAAGTGGCTCAATGTATCCATCAACAATGGATTTTCCAGACTGTCTAACCTCAATCATGTCAGCAGAAACATCCATGTACATCTTAAGATCATCACCAAACAGCTTAATGTTTTCATACTTGCGAGAGGCATCGTTCCACTCAATGTACTTTGGTTGACCAGCAAACGTACGATTGATAGTCTTTAGTCTAACTATTGAAGGATCCTTGAGCATGAACGTATTGTAGTCTTGCCCATTGACCATTCTATTTTGCGCGTAGTACGTGCTCGGCGCCGATTGTCTTACTTGCTCTATGGTTTCAGAAGCAGAATTGTTTTCTATGGCGCTTGTGAGTGAGAACGCTAGCGAGAAGTTGTGAGTTACGTTTGTTTGAGTTCTGTAGGTGAAACTCATCTGCTGACCAGAGACGCGGTTCTTTGGAATTGTTAAGTTTTGGTTAGCTGATATTCTTGTCCATATTTGGAAGTTTCCTACTGGAGCATCACTAAAGCTACCATCACCAAAAAGCAGAGCTATTCTGTCATTTTCAAGCGTCTCTACCTCATACTTCTTTCTGGAAGAATCATCATCGTTGAAGTACAGGTTTTGCTCACTAAGAGTTTCAACGCGCTTCCAAGATTCCTGAATAACACCATCATCATCAACTCTGTGAACCCAAACATCGGTGTCGTTAACGTTTATAGCATCTAGCTCAAGACGACGGTTTGCTGTAGGTTCCTCAATGGTGTAATCAGTTCTAATGAGTGAACCTTGCTTAACGAACATGAGGAAGCCAGTAAAGTCTGATCCGTCACCTCGACCATCGTTAGCGTAAAGAATGTTAAACTGCGCGTTTTGATCAGGGGTTCTTTCAAAAGGTCCATTATCATCTAGGTCAGCCGGTACTACCTCCATTGGGAGCTGCTCACCAGTTCCAACAGCCGTGAACGAGAAAACACCGTTTCTAAAAGATCCTTCAACGTTGTTGAAGGTATAAAGCTGCATTAGAACATCACCAACTTGAACCGCCTTTGATGGTTTGCCAAACTTTGCAGTTAGAACCTTGTTCATTACTAGGAAGAACTGCTCCTTCCAATTGCTGTTGTTTGGATCATTCCAGTTTACAGTAACGTTTGAGAGATCGTTTCCTAAGGAATCAACTACTGTTTCTGTAGTTCTTATGCTGTTAATCTTAACTAGTCCGCGGCCAGGAATGTTTCTAGAAGCACGATAGGAAATAAGGCGAGCGAGCCTAAGAACTGATTGCTTGCGCTGCGCGGTTGTGATAAAGTTTTCATGAGCTACAGTATCAACGCGGTATGCTAGCAGCTCTGCAACATAAGCAAATAGCTCAAGAACAGCAATAAGTTCTGAGGATTCAATGAAATCATTGAAGTGCTCTGCATGGTAAATTTTGAGGTACTGGAGAAGAGATTCCTTCACCGTATCATAGTCGTACGATGTAAAGTTTATCTGTTGGAAAGCGTTATAAACCTTATCCCATGCTTCAGCTGCGTAAGTATTTCTTATCGTCATGTGGTCGGTACCTCAATTTTAAGAACATCTCTAACGTTGAACTCTACGTAAAAAAGATCAGCTAGAGCTATAATGGCGTTGTTGTCTGGCATTGTAAGAACTTCCAATGATATAAGTCTTACGCGCGGATCATACTCAAAAACTTCAGTAAGATCTTTCTCTATTATCGCTCGAGTTTTCTCATCATTTGGTTCAAACGCAAGAACAGGGATGCGAGTACCAAATCCAGGCATCATAACTCTTTCGCCTTTAATGGTGTAAATGTGGTTGAGCAAGTCCTGCTTTACCAACTCGATGTTGGACAGCGAGAAAGTTCTTCTCTTTCCCCAGTTAAAGCTTGAAAATCCTCTATAGAGCGCTGGCATTCGGTTTTCCTCAAATGAACAGATTATTTATCTGATATCTGATTATCCCAAATCAAGGCTTCCAGTTTGGACCACGCGGTACCGCCGGCGCGGGTCTTTCCCAAGGTTCATGTCCAGGAATAATTGGCGGATCATCGGCGCCGCGCGCGCAGGCAGCGAGGCCGGCGATCCTGGCTTCAGGACCATTAAGATCAATTCTCTTAGAAGACATGATCATGTGAGACTTAGCATTCTCCTCAATGTTCCTAGCCGCTGAGATAAACACGCTTCTCTGACTGCTATAGATGTGCGCGTCATCTAGTGACTCGATTCTGAGCCTCCTCTCGACAGAGAGGTCCATGTCACCACACGCGGTTATAAAGATGTTTTCATTCGTTCTTAGGTGAAAATCATTAGCTGACTCAAACCTTATTTCATCAGTAATGGTTTTAAAGTTCATATTTCTATCAGCAACCATGTTAATATCACGGTCAGCGTAGATGTTTACGTCGTTACCAGAGCGCAAGCTTATTGACTCCGCAGCAAAGATGTGAATGTGACCATCCTGGTCCATTTCTAACCAAGTCTTTCCCTTGGAAGTGCTAACGTAGATTCTTTCATTAGCATCATCAAAGATGACTTGGTGGCCCTCACCAGTCTTAATGCGCAATCGAGCATGCTTTGGATCATCTTGCATGATGATTGCGTTTCTTCCCGGCGTAACCCAGCAGTAAGTTTGCGGATCAAGGTAGTTATCAACAGGGCTCTTGCTGTAACCTTCGGTTCCATCCTTATCAAACTTTGGTTGAGCAACTTGGCGCTCATACACTCCGCGCGTTTTTGCCTGTGGCGCGTCAACCTTACTTTGAAACTGCTCTCTTAGGTTTGAAAAGGCGGGCTCAAGATTTCCAAGGTTACCTTGATTATCACCAGAATCCCCAAATGGTCCAATCTTTCCATTCTTGTCAAAGTTTCTTCCCGCAGGAAGTGAGCGGTTGCGGTGCAAGCGAACTGTTGAAGCAAAGTAGAAACGCGACGATGGATCAGCGTTAAGGCAAAAAACAAGAACCGTCGCTCCCATCTTTGGGATAGCCCAAAAGCCGTAAGCAACATCAGTATCATGGGCAGTAGGAATTCCTCCAGCTGGATAGTCAACTGTAAATCCCATGAAAGGTGAAGCGTACTCAGCCCATGGAACATTTTCTATGTTAAAGTTCTCACCATCTAAAGCGGGAATCCAGACTCTAACACGGCCCATCTGATCAGGATCGTTAACGTCAACTACTTGACCCTCCATGATGTATGGAATAGCATCATAGAAATAATCAGTTGTTGATTGAAATTTCTCGTACATCACTTTCCATCTCCCGACGTCATGAAACTTCCGTCTACGTCAAATGGTATTAATTCCAAATCATGCGTAAATTCACCACCCTCAAAGAGAGTTTTTATCATAAGGGTGTAATACACTCCGTCAAAGAAGAATCTATCAGTGAAGAAAGGTTCACCATTCTTGTGCTGGCCCGTGTAATCAACGTTTGGCGCCATGATGTTTATCTTCACAAACAAGGGATAGGTAGAAATGTCTGGTCCCTGATTTAGCTCTGTTACTGGAGCTGAGGAAAGAGCTTTTGCTATTCTTGGTCGCGTGTATTGCTTTTCATATTGATCTTTAGCTGATGAAAGGCTTGAGCTTAGCGTACTATTGAAGTTATCTCTAGCTGTGTTTTGCGCTTGTGCAGCAAACTTATTGAGAGTTTCTGTGTTAACTATCTTTGGGTGGGGTGCTATACCACCGCGAACGTCTCGATCAGCAAACTTTCTAATAATCTCTGGATTTCCACGAATAGTCATTGAAAGATTGATCGTGCTTAGAAAGTGAAGCATCGCGAAAGTTTGCCTGTACTCTTGCTTTGATTTCCATGCCTCTGCTAACTGAGCAGCATCTTCAACTTTTTGCTTAGCGTTATTGTTTTGCTGATCAGTTGATTGTATAGAGAAGAAGATAGGATCGTTAGGTCTAACTTCTTGCTGGAATTCTATTGCTTTAGCAGCCCCATTACCCGACTGCTGCATGTTTCCTTGTTTTTGCCCACCGCGCTCTGCATTCTTTGCAAATCGCGCGCGCCCAATATCCATGTTGGTATCAAGAGCAAAGACGCTTTCTGGTGTGTATTCAATCTTAAGATTCTGAATGTGACTGTTTCTTCCAGTAAAGATGTAGTTGTAGGTAAGCAGATTTTTTATTTCTGAAGCAACTCCCACTGTTGATCGTTTTATGTTGCTTTGTTCCGCAACCTTTTTAGTTTTTTCATCTACTTTTGGTATTGAGTATGGATAAACGTCATAGTGAATTATGAACGTATTATTATCAGAAGTTAGATTGGTAACTGTTTTAAAAGCTACTGCTTCACCCTTTAATCGCTTTTCCTTGCTTGCTTCTTGAAGTAGCTGCGTTGATGACTCTAGAATAGCCTTAATTGCATCAGTAATGGTCATTGATGTTGAGAATGATAGCTGAGAGTAAACATCGCTGCCTGATCCTCGTGAAGTAGCACCCCCTCCTGTTTGTAAGTTGGTTGCTTCTTGATATTCTTTTCTGGCTTTAATAAACTCTTTTTCAACGTTCTTAGATCTTGATGCTACGGTGATTTCAAATTCCTTCCATTTTTCTGGAATGGTTATCATGTATTGAACTAGTTTTCCAGTTGGCTCATCAGCTTTAACTCGCCCAGATGCAAGAGCTTCATTTCTATATTTTTGATAAAACTGTAGCGATTGAATATTGAGTTCATTTTCCAGATTTTGAAGCATCTGACCTATGGTGTTATTACCTCCTTGGGTTGTTGCTTTTAAAACATCTCCAAGTGAATTAATCTGTTCTAGCGTTCCTCCTCGCTGAGGGGCACCTTCCAACTCCATCATCTCAAGCTGATAAACAGAACCAGAGCTGGTAAATTCAAAGCCCATAAGCAGAAGAGTAAGAGGAATGTAGCACGTTGAGATAACTTCGGTACTACCATCATCTTTATGACCAATGAACAATATAGCTAGAAGAAAGAAAGCTGATGCTCTGGTTGTTTTTAGCTTGTTTCTAAAAACATCCATCATGAAGTTAAAGAACGTTAACCCAGTAGTATCGATCAGTTCCATGCTTAGGATACTTGCTGGAATGGTAGGATTAACTCTCGTTCCAGTACCATAGACGTGCTCCATCTCAACTCGCGTGATGGAGTATTGGGAGAAACGGCGCGTATCAACAAGCAAATATGCTTCTTCTTGCTCGCCATTCATGAACTTTAGGCGCTCACCAATCTGTATACCCTCTACCATTGAAAGAAGTGGCGCTGAAGAATTACCAGCGCCAATCATTTTGTTAAAGGCGTTGGTGGTTGAGCCAACAGTCATTATAAAATGGTATGAGTATGACCTGAAGTTGTCAAGCGGGTTGGCAAACTCATTCTGTATTTCAAATTTTGCTGTCATTATGGATTATATGACCACTGGGGATATTGTTTCGATTGGTTCTTTGGTGCTTTCAACTCCACCTTGCTTCTTACTTATCATAAGTGGTAGGCGTTCTTTCGCAGGTATGTAAAGAATTCTACCTGCAGTTATTTCTGCGGCAGGATCAATAATGTTGTTGTACTGAGCGATGAGCCACCACCAACGAGGTTCATCATAGAACACCGCTGAGATAAGATCGAGCCGACCTTCATAAAAATTTTCAACCACGTAGACAATGTCACTTTCACTCTGAGGCAACTGTGAACGCTCCCACCATTCAAGTCGGTTGTTAGCGGCTTCAGTTACCCCGCCTGCGACATACCTAGAATATTTGTTATAAAGAGAGTTGGCGTTAGTTGTCATAGTTACCACCTACCAGATGATCCACCACCACCAAATAACCCACCAAGGCCGCTTTTTATTGTGGATACTGTGTTGCTAACTGCGCTCTTAACAGTTTTAGCAGCTTCACCAGCGATGCCATTCATTTCAGTTGCAACTTGGCTGTAATCAATTACGGCGTTTGTTACGGTACCAATTGCCGCGGTTGCTTGATTAGTCATCGTGTTAACTTCATTTCTTGCCAGTTGGGTTGCCTGCCCTAAAGCGGCTGGTGCGGATGCAGAGGAAACTACCTGCGCCATTGGTGGCTGAGCTGAAGCTATGGAGGTTTGCGATCTAGGTATAGCTTTGAAGGCATCTGGAAGCATGCCCATTCTATACTTAGAAATGTCAAACCCACTGAATTCTGCTGGTGACCAATTCTCTTTGAGGACAATCGATATGTTTATAATGACGGGAACAGCAACAGGTTTTCTTCTGCCAATAGGAAGAGTTTGAATATAATCGCAATCATTTGGCCAATCCCAATTGTAAGACTCCATAACGCACTTAACTGGTCCAACTACTTGCGGACCAAAGGCGCTTAAAGTTAGAATTGGTGGCGGAGCTCCAAGGTACTTATTAAACGCGCTTTGGGCTGTTCCCTCACCGTAAAATGGCATGGCCCACGCGCGAATCATGTTTAAGTAGTCTAAGTTTCTGGTTGCTTCCTCGCTATTTCGTGCTATAAGCTTACCAGTAATGCTCCATGAGCGAGCCTCAGTTGATTCATACTTTAAAATTTGGCCTGGGTGATGAAGCGGTGTAAAAGGTTTATAGCTTACAGAACGACTTTCAGTAATGGTGGGCATTACATCAAGGATAAGCGCTGAGCCATCCTCTGACATATCTAGGTCTGGCTCAGCGCTTATGATGACTTTGTACTGGGGCGTCATGTTCTCAGTGCTTTGACCGGAGAACATATTAGATGGTGCTTCAGGATTAAGAGTCTCACCTATTTTTCCAAGGCGTTCACCAGTTGTTCCATCAACAGCGATTATGTCAATACCTTCTTGCAGAGCTTTGATAGTTTCATCGATGTTGGAAAAATCTCTAACGGTTCCTACTTTCTGCAGATAGTCAACCACTTCAGATTGCTTAAGAAGCTTTGATGGATTTGCGAAGTTAGATATGGTGTTTTGAACGTTTGAAGCAATAGTGTTTACTTGCTGTCCAACTTTCTTCCCGACAGCATCTATCCCTTCTTGAAGGGGGACGTTAAGCGCATCCTTAAAAACTTTTGAAGCAGAGAACGCCATTACTCTTCTATCGCCTTCTTGATCTTGTTAAACATCTTCTTAGCCAGATTAAGGTTCTTTAAACCAACTATCTCTGCGAATTCCTCAAAGTATCCCAGCTCAACAGCTCTTCTTGCAAGAGAGCCAGAAACCAAGTCTGTGTCAATCTCTTTTCCTGTCTCTTTAGCTTTGTTTAAAACGTGATCCATCGCAAAGCGTTTTTGATCCTTGTTTGTTTCAATCGCGTCCTCGTCTCTATCTAGGAGAATCTTGTGGTGCTTGATTGGCTTTCCATCAGGATCTGTGAAGTACTTGTCAAGCATCTTCATGTAATCATCTATCCTGTCGGTGCCAGCAGCGATAGCGATAGGCTCCATTCCTTCGTCTCTAAGCTTTGAAAGCGCACCAAAAGCGTTAGAAGCGCTCATGAAGATTACACCATTAGCGTTGCCAGAAGATGACATAAATAGTAT